>VFQN01007181.1_pt1 | contig 12126 bp, 12 predicted proteins | sample 3512371 | NCBI WGS metagenome assembly VFQN01 (sample SAMN10412370, study PRJNA504923) | tailings metagenome | isolation source: Replicate 2 from Balatoc abandoned mine | place: Philippines: Itogon, Benguet | collected 2017-08-28
TACTCGCAAAGTCGAAATAGGGTTACAACGCGCAGGTAGCCGAAAACTCAGTTTGAGACAGGCTGAGTTTTTTAGTATTTCTTTAATTTAACATAATATACATTATACGAATATATTGATGTAATAAGATTGGATTAGCATGTTTCATCAATGTATTTTCATCCACATGCTGGCCGGGCTTATTATTATCTTCTCTTGACTTAGCTTGGCTTTGCTTGTCTTTTAAGTCATTGATTTGCATAGAAATCACGTTTTTAAAGATTTCAGATTCAATCTTATCCACAGTCTTTATCAAAAGATTCATCCTGATTCCAGTAAAATTATGGAAACGAAACCAGTTTTTTAGCATCAGTTCTCCGGTTGCGTCATCCATTTCAAGTAATCCGCGATCTTCCATGTGTTGCCAGCTGTCTATGATTACGCCCTCCCGCAAACCCAAGCAGCCACTGATGATGCCAGGGTCAAAGAGCTGCACACCTGCCACACTTTCACATGTCGCCCAGAGGTGATACAAGATCAATTTTTGATCTGGCACCATGTTTCTAACCGCAGGCCAAGACATCAGGTTGGACGGGACAAGACGAGACTCACTCATACCTCACCCCTTTTAAATTCTGTCATATGTTTTCCATTAAAAAAGGAAAAAGCCTGAGTAACAGCACTATCGTGCCGGCTGCGCGCTCCCGCACAGCTTGCAAATTTTGGAGAGAGTGGCTTACACCTCAACTCCCAGGACACCTGTCCACGACCCAAAAAGTCTTTTAAAATCGCGCTGAATTTCGGAATTGCATACATCACCACGGGCAGCGGTACCCTTCTTTTTTTTCAACGGCCGTCAGCCACTGCCTTTGGCAGGCTGGCAATCCATTCCTCAATTTCGTTTGAACGCCAGGCTCTACTGCCTTCAACAGCGACTGGCAATGGGAACTTCCCTTCCCCCATCATTCTGTACAATTTCGTCTTACCCATGCCAGTTCTCTCTAGCACTGCATTAACCCTTAATAACTTTGTTTCCATTTCGTTCTCATCCTTTCAAAAGTGCTGAAATGAAATGATAAGAAATTTATTTTTTTAATGTGTTGTTAAATAACAGCCATTTGGGGGCGATATGTGAAATGGGTTATGGTTGCAAAAGTCCAGCTTTGATTTCGTCCAGATAATCAGCCCATGATTGCATCATTGCTTTGCGTTGGTCTAAAAACTTGGTTCGGTTATATGCCTGGCCAAGTGCATCAGGTACTTTGTGCGCAAGCTGGTGTTCAATAATGGCTGGGTCGATATTCAGGCGCTCGTGTAACAAGGTGCGGGCCATTGCTCTGAAGCCGTGTCCTGTGATCTGTGTTTGTGTGTCATAACCCATGCGCTTTAAAGCAGCATTGATAGCCGCTTCAGACATGGGTTTTTTGCGATCATGGCCGCCCATAAATACAAATTCCCCGTGACCACTTACTGGGTGTAGCTGTTTCAGTATTTGCAAGGCTTGATTGGATAGCGGGACGATATGATCAGTTTTTGTTTTAGTGACTCGGTACGCCCACACACCAGCTTCTAAATCTATATCAGCCCATTTTGCACGGCGTAGCTCGCTTGGGCGCGTAAATACCAAAGGTGCAAGACGTAAGGCGCACTCGACTGTAAAAGTGCCTTGAAAGCCGTCTATTGCGCGTAGTAGTTCGGCCACTTGTTGCGGCTCGACAAATGAGGCCATGTGTTTAACCTCCGGGCTTGGTAGCGCACCTCGTAAATCTGCGGTCACGTCTCTGACAGCCTTGCCGTTTTGTACTGCGTAGCGCATCACCTGCCCCACTGCCTGCAATGCTCTATGTGCTGTTTCTAGCTTGCTTTGGTTCTGTGGCCGCTTGATGACCTGCAAAACTTCCGGCGCTGTAATGTCTGCAATTGGCTTGTTACCAAGCCAAGGGAAAATATAAATCTCAAGCCGCCTGAGTGTCCTTTCCTTGTGCGAGGCTGATTTGTTTATGAAGTAACTTTCCGCCCACTCTCTGGCTATGGCTTCAAGAGTATTCTGCTGTTTACCGTAAATAGCCTGCTTTTGTGACTTTTTAACCTCCCCAGGATCGACTGGCGGAATTTGTGCCAACAGCTTTCTGGCTTCATCACGGCGTGAACGCGCATCCACCAAGCTGACCTCCGGATAGCTGCCAAGGGCCAATGTTTTTCTTTTGCTCAGGTATCTATAATCCAGACGCCAGAGCTTGCCTCCGGTGGGATTTACTAAAAGATACATCCCATCTCCATCAGTAAGCTTAAATGCTTTTTCCGCTGGTTTGGTGTTTCGTATTTTGGTGTCTGTAAGTGGCATTGACGGTATCCCATTTTTTGTGACGGTATTTTTTCAAAATAATACCGTCAAAACGAGCGGATGAGAAGGAACTGGAAAGAACGCCAAAGAAAGGGAAAGAAAAGAAAAAGCCCGCAAATGCGGGCCTTGGAGGGATTGTTTGGTACTAAAATGAACTTATAAAAATTGGGAAATGGTGGCGGAACACGGAACCGAACCCGCGTCCGTTTGCCGAGCCAGATAGTAACGCATGGGCCTTGAGGGCGTGGATTCGACGATTTGGCCAACTGTGTTCGGTCATCGTGCAAGCCGTGGTCGCCGGAACTTCACGCTCTTGCAGACCAAGCAGCAGGAGTGGCTACTTGCATGACCAAGGAGCGTAACTTGGCCACTGCGTCGGCGGGGTTGTGGGGCAACGTGGCAAAGACGATCTTCTTTCGGTCATCAAGGCTCCATGGGCTGCTCTGCTCGGCATTGGGCGTACCAGGTTTTGATGGGTCGAAGGGATACGCCAAAAGGCCCCAGGTCACCATTCTGGCAGGAGACTGGAAGCGTCCCAGATAGGTGGCCATCTGATACAGGTCGTCGCGCTGCGGCCCATTTGGTGAGCTGGAAGATGGATGGAGGGACTTGTACTTGGCATCAACCACCCCTCTGATGGTGGAGCCTGAGAACAGTATGGCGTCGGGTATCAAAGTGCCCAAACCTTGACCTGAGACATCGCTGTGGAGCAGTTTCTTTGTGACAGACTTATCTCGGGTGCCGTGAATCACCGTCAGCGGTGCGGCGGCCTTCCGCAGAATGCTGAGGACGTACATCTCCCACAGCTCGGCCACGTCGAGCAGCACACCTTTCGTATCGCCGCTGGCATCAATATCGGCAGCGAGCCCCCTTCGGTTTGCAATCTGCCGCGAAAGCTCCGCGATGGGGGCGAAGCCCGCCGTGATCGGTGTGTAGCGAATCCGGTCCAGTTCGGCCTTCGTAGGCACGCGTGGTCGCGCACCAGTGACAGCCATCAGATGGGGAAGGAGCTCCTTGGCACGTGTAGGCAGCCATTTTTCGTCCGATACCCCAAGCCACCGTCGCAGAACCTCGTAGGCGGCGACGATGGCATCGGATGCCGCGTGATCCAACGATCGCTCCGAACGGATAGACACGACCTGCCCACCACCCGTGGCGATCAAGCGCAGAGATGCCGGGACATCAAGCCGTCCCCTGACAGTCGCGCCTTTCGTAGCCACTTCACGGCGAAGCGCAGGCAGCCCATGACGTGCCGCCTCGATGAAGCCATGGGCCCAAACGGACGCCAGAAGTTGGGCAATGAACGATTCGTCCTCCCGGAGTTTTCCGGGCGCGTCGGTCAGCACGACCGAGGTTGCTTCAAACAGCCAATTCCGAAGCGTGGCCAGACCAAAACGTGGCTCAATAGTCAGGCTGTGTCCCTCGAAGGAAATCGAGCCAACGTACCTGCCAGCCCACCAGGTGCCGTCCCATTCACAGTAGACGATGGGTTCGTCCTCATCCCTCTCGCCAGAGATGGGAACGACAAGATCCGATGCTCGGACATTTGTTGCGAGCTCACGGAGCCAGTTCGCCTCTGCCACTGTCGGTTGCGGGACAAGCGGCGAGCAGTCACGAGCGACTAGTTTCACTCGGCCACCGACGGCTTGAGCAGAACCTTGGATAGCCGGTCGAGCTCGGTGTTGCGCGCGGTCGCGTCCAGTCCAGCGAGATACTGCTCGAGCAACGGGCGAAGGGACAAATTCCACACCTGCACGACGGGCTCCAGCGCTTCACCCTTTTTGTTCCAAAGGTAGTTCTGCTTGCGTGTAGGTCGAGCACCGAGGAAATTGCGCAGGAACACTACTACGTCGAGCAGGTAGGTATGCCCGATCTCGTACTGCGAACCAAGCAGCGGGCTATCGTGAATCTGCCTGTTCAAAGCCGCCGCCGCTGCCGCCAGTTTGAGGAAGTCCGCTTCGATGCGATCCCACTCCAGCCCCGATTTCAGATCCTGCCATTTGGCTTCAGCTGCACCGACCAGAGCTTCGGCGTCAAACGGGCACAGTAGCCACAGGAAGCGGCGGCGCAGCGCGAAGTCGATCTGTTCGATGGACTGGTCGATCAGGTTCATGGTGCCGATCACGTACAGATCGTCCGGGATGCGCAGCTTCATTGCTGCCCCGTCGCCATTGCGTGCCGGAAGCTCAATTGTCTGATTGCGATCTTCAAGCAAGGAGAAGCACTCTCCGAGCATCCGACTCAGATCCGTCCGGTTCATTTCATCCAGGATCAGGATGTGCGGCAGACGTTCCGCGCGTGGCTGTCGCTCGATGTCCTCAATCAGTTTCGGAAGGTAGCCAGCTCGATATTCGGTGCCACCGCCATTCGAAATGTGAAGTGCGCGGATGAAGTCCTCGTAGCTGTAGGCCGGGTGCAGCTGTAGTCGATGCACGTTGTCGCGGATCGCGGATTCGACAACAGATTGAGACTGGAAGTAGCGAGCCGGCCCCATCTGACTCAGTGCCGCAGATCGGATGACCCGCTCAGCCAGTTTCTTTGCGCGGAAAGTCTTGCCAGTACCCGGTGGGCCATAGAGGACGATCTGCTTCTTGTGCTGGATGATCTCCAGCGGCGCGCCTTCAGATGCGCCCTCGCTATCGTCGTACCAAGCCTCGACCAGCGGTGGCCAGTAAAAGTCCAGCTCCTGGCTGGGAAGCAGCTTTTCGAGCTCATTGCGGATGGCCAAGATCGCCCGGTCATCATCCTCTGCTTCTGCGGTGACCAGCCCCGAGAAAGCCTTGATGACTCTGCGCTTGTGATTTCCACTTGCTATGCGTTCGAAGTGTTCGGGGAACAAGAGATGAAGAAGCATGTGCCGAAGCTGCTTCGACTCCGCATCCTCAATGCTGTCCACAACCTCTTGAAAGAGCCATGGATCGGCCGCTACCTCTACCTGCCGATCCTGTGACAGCTTCTTCCACGCGATGGCGACTTCGATCAGAAAGGCGATCTCGAAGGGGCGGCGGGTGTTGTAGCCCTGACCGCCGCTACCGATCCCGTTGGCGAATGCTGCGGAGACAGGGTGTGAGTCCGGCAGGCTGTCGCCGCCCCAGCCGAGCACCTCGTTCACGACCTGCCGCTTACGCACGCCACCGACACTGGACGGAAACAGGAAGTACACGCTCAAGATCTCTGCCGCAAGACGTGATACGTCCTGTCCGGCCATTCCGACTTGGTCTTTGAACTTGTCGATGAACGTCCGGTCGCCTTCGTCGGGAGTGGCAACAAAGGCTTTGTGGATGCGATCCAGCACGTCAGGACGCCAAACAGACGCCCCGTCGAACAGCAGCGATCCGTCGCCCAGGAGACAGTTGGCTCGGAAAGCATCTGCTGCTTGGTAGATCTTGCTGGTGTCGTGTTCTGAATAGCGAGCCACGTTGGTCTCCAAGCCCTGATTTTGTTGTGGAAGGCGTTCCAGAGGCGAGCCTTCGGTGCTAAAATACGCAACATTATATCCAAACTGCGCGCGAAAATGTATGAAACGTGAGCATCGGACTGGCCCAAGAGTCAATGATCTTCTTCGTGAGCTTCATCATCGCATCGAAGCAAAAGAGCGCGCTCGAATCAGCCAAGCCGTGATGGCGGGTCGCCTTGGAATTTCTGCGCGAACCTATTTGGAGTATCTACGAGGAACGAACTCCCCGGTGGGAATGCGCGTCATGCTGGATCTTCTATGCATGCTCGACGACCAGTCAGCTATCCAAGTGATCCAGCATTGGCGTGACGCGCAACAAATAAACGAACAAACGGCCCCAGAGGCTACGACATGAAGGTATCTGAGCATATGAATCAACTAATTGAGGACGACGCTGTCAGTCCGGACACCACGGCTAGCCAACCCGTGCCGAAGAAGCGCGGGCGGCCGCGCAAAACAGCGATTCAATCTACCGAAGTCGTCAGTCCTTCCGCCCCGCTGGAGCCAGCTCCACCTAAGACCGTTGATCCACGCAATGCCCTTAACGAACTTACTTCAACGGAGTGGCTACCTGAGACCGTATCGGTTTGGAATCAGCGCGGCCTAGGGGCGAATCACCCAGATGCGCAGATTGAGCGCCAACATCCAGCACCGTTTTCCTTTACGGATGTAAGTCGAATCGTTCGCTTCTTTACCAAGCGCAACGATGTCGTACTTGATCCGTTCGTCGGTGTTGGTTCAACCCTCAAGGCCTGTGCAGTCGAGGGGCGCAACGGGATTGGCTTTGAACTGAATCCCCGATACGCAGAGTTGGCGGAAGAGCGCCTACGAGTCGAGGTAAGGGATATGTTCTCCAACCTAGTCACTCAAGAAGTCCGGGTTGGAGATGCCCGCGAACTGGTCACGGGGTTGCCAGACAACTCACTCGACCTTGTCGTGACCAGCCCTCCTTACTGGAACATCCTTCACAAGGTAGACCATAAAGCAAAGCAAGAACGTGAAAATCACGATCTAGACACAAAGTACAGCGACGACAAGCGCGATCTCGGCAACATCCACGAATACGAGGCGTTTCTCGAAGAGCTTGCATCAATCCTCGGAGCATGTGGCCGCGCATTAAAGCCAAAAAAGCACATGGCAGTAATAGTCAGCGACTTTCGCGATAAGTCACGATTTGTGATGTTTCACGCTGATATCGCAAAGTCGCTTGAAAAATACAACCTTGAGCTGCGGGGGCTAACCGTTCTTTACCAGCGACACAAGAGGATATTTCCGTACGGGTACCCATACGCTTACGTTCCCAATATTCATCACCAATACATCATGATTCTGCAGAATATGAAGAAGGCATGAAATGCATAAAGTCCCCGCCAACCTCATTAATACAATCGTAAACGGCGACTGCATCGCAGGGCTAAAAGCATTGCCGGACAACTGCATTGACCTGATAGTGGCGGACCCGCCGTACAACCTAAACAAAGACTTCGGCGAATGGAAGGAGTCAACCAAGAAGCATGAATGGCTTGACTGGTCGAAGCGTTGGCTGGACGAGTGCAATCGTGTGCTACGTCCAGGCGGGAGCATCTTTGTTTACGGTATTCACCATCACATATGCTGGATTCAGTGCCACATGTACGAGCTTGGGTTGCAGTACCGTCGCCAGATTATTTGGTACTACGAGAACGGCTTTGCTGGATACACCAAATCGCTGGCTGCGCATTATGAGCCATTGCTGTGGTTTTCCAAGGGTAAGGACTTCACATATCACCCGATCCGGGAGCCATACAAAAGTACGGAGCGTTTGAAACACAAGATTACGAAGAATGGAAAAGTATGGGAACCTCATCCAGATGGCCGTCTCGCTGGAGACGTGTGGCGCTTCCCTGTATTGGCTGGCCGCAGATTTAGAGACGAAAAGGTAGATCATCCGACTCAGAAGCCGCTCTCAATTTCAAGTCGAATAGTTCAGCACTTCTCCAATCCAGGAGAGCTAGTTCTGATTCCATTTGCAGGAAGTGGCTCTGAATGTGTCGCGGCAAAAGCCGCTGGCCGAAACTTTCTCGGGTTCGAGCTCAATCCAGATTACATCGCGATTGCGCAGTCGCGGCTATCCACGACTATTTTCAATTCGATATCAACTAACGAAGATCTTTTGACTTCGCAATGTCAACCTGCGGACGAGGTGCAGTGCTCAGATGCAGAGCTCGCCCGGTAGATGATTGCTACTTTACTGGCCTGAAAGCGCCGGGGTAAGGCTCCGGCAATTTTGAGTTACCAACATTGAGACAATCGGCGATGTCGATAGTGCCTTTGCCTACGGTGAAGGCGTCACCCTCAAAGCCGTCGAGCCTCACGAAATTCCACAGCATGGCAACGAGAGCGCCGACTGTGATGGTTCGGCAGCGCAGATCGAGGACCTTTTCGATATCGCGAATGACTTGATAGTATTCGGAGCGAACGTTGGGAAACGCCAAAATGATGCTTACGGGATCAATTCCGTCGACCGCATAGCCTTAGCGCGAGTGAAGTACTGCCACATCTTCGAGAAGAGCCCGAGGAGACTCCAGTACGCCCATACCAGTTTCAATCTCGGCCACAAATGGTCTTTGTTGGCGGGAAAATCCGACAGCGTCAATTCGCATGTTGGTATCTCCACGTCGCCGCGTGCGAGCGTTTAGCCCGACTTCGTTTAAAAGATTCCTGACCAAGAGGTTTGTTCGTGAGTCCTCAAGAGATCCAACTGTCGCCAAGAGGTTGGCAGCGGCTGGTGCATCGAGTGTTGCGATCTGTCCGCTGCGCTTCACTTTTGGATGCTCGCTCTTCACCCCTGCGGCGACAGTTAATTTGTCTGGATCGGCTGTCTCGATATTGGCGGTCAGGCCTGCGACCAAGCTGATTGCACCGTAAGGGCATCGGCTGACACACAATCCGCATCCGATGCAGTTGTCGGGCACAACAACTGCGATGGTTTTCTCGCTATCCCAGGTGATCGCCTTCGTGGGGCAAACATCTCGGCTGGGATCACCAGGAAATGCGTCAAGCGCGCCGAATAGCACCAGCTCGGTATCGTCCTTTTCCATACATGGTGCATTGCCGCATCCAAGGCAGCTTCCCGCTCCAGCGCGCCCGTCAGCCAACATGACCGCTGTGTGCTCGCCATGTTCGTAATGCACTTCTGTTACGTCGGCCCCATAGTGCCTTGCCAACGTTCCCAGTGTCCGTTGGCCTTTGTGAACAACGAAATCAGACATCGAGGAACCCCCGCAGTTGGCTAAGTTGCTCCGCATCAATCGTTACACCGTCGCGCACGGCACGGAGCGCGAGGTAGCCAAGGGTTCTCAGATCGACGACACCAAGACGCAGACCGAAAGTATTGAACACATCGTCAATCAAATTTGACATTTCGCCCCGCTCATTTGGTAGGCGATTGCCAACGACAAGACTGGCCAACTCGCGTCGGGTATCTAGGCCACCACGCGACAGCAGGATCACTTTGTTTTCGAGCGCTTGCCGAACCGCCTTTGTAGAGAGCATGACTTCTTCAGTAGGTGATTTGATCTCAACCGGCAGAGCATAGTCACCGACCCAAACGCATGCGTCCCACCGCTGGTAATTCACACCCGCCCTGGAATAATCGCTCTTGAACCCGAGTACCTGAAATAGGTGCGTAACCAAAGGGTAGAAGGCTGTTTGCGTATCACCCGCGTGGTTTGCGGCAAATGCAGTTGCAGCGACATCTATCGTTTTGTTGGCATTCAGCAATGCTTTCAATTCTGCACGCAACGCATCAGGGCCGCTTGTGCCAGCACCCGCTGCTGCCACCATGTTCGGATGAACGAATAGGTGAGAGCGGTCATCGCGTCCATCCGGCGCTGTGGCTACTTCTTCCCGAGCAGCACCTTCGTCCACTTGTGATGTCTGCACCTGAGCCGGAAATGCCGCTGCAATATCATCCAAAGAAAGTGATTGGAACGGCGAAAACAGCAGCTTATGCCCATCCGTACCCAGCCGCTTTAGTGCCAATGCTCCGATTTCTTCCGCCTCTGAGATGCGCGCTGCTAGTGGCGCGATGTCAAAGCCAGAACGCTCTAACATTCGAAAATGCGCGGCAACTGCGAGCGCCACACGTTCTTCGAGCACCAGTTGTTCCACGTCATCGACACGCAAATCGGCTGAGGCTTCCACTCGCTCGGCCAGCGCTTGGCCCTTATCGGTTAGATGAAATGTTCCGTACTTGCGACCATCCCCAAACTTAGCCGATCCACGCGTCGCCCATCCTAAATCGCGAAGTAAGGCAATAGGCCATCGCGTATAGTTGTGCAGTGTATTTACTTGGATTTTCCGGGCGATCGAAACCGCTGCCACGAAATCCTCGGTTCTCGACGAGGATGCGCGGGCTTCCTTAATTCTTGACGCTACTGAATCTAGCTTATCTCGTCCGCGATCACTGGCTGCGCTTAGAGGGCCAATAATCATCTCGTCACGTGACAAGTGGCCGTCGCAAGCGGCCATCACCCGAAGGATGAATGCGAACGGTCGAAGGTCGAAATCTCCTTTTACCGTCAATATAGGTGTGGGGTAGATGATCCCCAGTACGCATTCTTCAAGGAGCGGCCAGAAGTCGCGCCCCGCCGCGACCACTTGCTCACCTAGCAGAGTGAATGTGAAATTCAACGCGCTTTGCTGCGTTGGGTGGAGCCACCCCAGCGTGCGGAACAGCTCAGCATACATCTTGAGCTGGTTGTATAGCGGGTCACGACTGCGGTCAGCACGTGTTGAACGTGCCACAGCCTCGTCACCCATGTAACCCGAGGATGTCGCAAGGTTTGCTCGTACTACGGCGTCGACGATATCATCGAGGTCAACGGATCGTCCGTTCAGACGCTCGAACGCCGCGCTGTATACGCTAACGAAGTTTTCAATGGTCGAGCCGGGGTTAGGGAAACGGAGCACTTCTGACGATTCAATCCGAAAACCATTAATCTATCAGGGAATCGTTGAATAAGCCACGAATAGGCTTGACTTCTACGTCCAGAAGCTCCCATTTTTAGGCAAGTCGACCGCAGCGCCGTCACCTGCTTCGCGACTAAGCCTCGATGTTCGTCAGGCAGACATCAGACTTCCCTCGGCTAGACGTCGGGCCACCAGTCCCGGAAGAGCCTTGCCGCCGCCACAGACCCTCCGGCGTCGTTCCTGCACGACGGCAATCCAGTCCCGCTGGTTGATCCGCTCCGCAACGTCGACATCTGCAGCCGCCCAGGCCCAGGATTGAACGCGAGGCCCACGATGGCTGAGAATCACCACTTGGACTCGCGGGCCAACACCCAGCCACTACCTGGTGCTCGTTGCCATCTCCCTGATCCACTTCTGCAAGGACATTAGCTGCTCGGCGTTTTCGTGGCAGGTTTGGTAGTTGGCGACGACGATTCCGGCGACGGCAGAGAGCGCAAGGCCTGCGGGGGCCGCATCAGCATCTCGGGCGGGCTCGGGCAGCTCACCGGCGGCGGCAGCGTCGTGCAGGCGCACAAAGCCACGGTTGATAGTGCAAGCAGCATCGGCTTGAACGGGCACATAGACAGGAACCTCCTTGATGATGGTGTCGCCCTTCTCGCGGACCACGCGGACGCGGTCGACGTATTCGGTGACGACCTTGACGGTGGCTTGTGCCTGACGCTCGCGGATGGCGGCGGTTTGCAGGGTTTGTTGCTGGGCGGCGGCGTCCCACTGCGCTTGCACGTGGCCCGCGCCCTTGATCCAGCCGAAGCCAATCAGCGCAACAGCCAGAGCAGCGATGGCCAGCCAGCGGTAAGGCCACGGAATCAGGTTCATGGCGTTTCCCCGAGGCATTGGCGGTACTCGGCCTGCCGCCGCGTGGCCAACCCGCCGCACAGCTGCGCATTGGTGGGCAGCGCGCAGTCCTTACCCTGGAAGAAGCGCCAGCGCAGCAGTTCGGCGCAGGCCCCGGCGTAGTCCTCAGCGTTGAGTTTCCTGACCAGCGTGGATTGGCAGAACGCGCGGCTGCCGACGTTGTAGGAGAAACTCACCAGCGCGTCGTACTCGTGCTGGGCCAGCGGCACGGTGACGCATTGCTTCAATGCACCCTCGAACTGCTGCACGTCGGTGAGTGCCCGGGCCAGCGCCTTCGGCGGCGTGGTGGTGTCGCCCAGCTTCACTCCGGTGGTGGTACCGAACCCGATGGTCGGCACATCGCCCTTGACCGGAATCACTGCGCGGTCGGTGTAGCCCTCGTGCAGCACGATGCCGACCAGCGCGGCGGCAGACAGCGTGAGTGCGGCCACCGTCCGGCGTTGCGGCGGCCGGATCATCGGTGCATCTCCGGCTGCGC
>VFQN01007183.1_pt1 | contig 12124 bp, 9 predicted proteins | sample 3512371 | NCBI WGS metagenome assembly VFQN01 (sample SAMN10412370, study PRJNA504923) | tailings metagenome | isolation source: Replicate 2 from Balatoc abandoned mine | place: Philippines: Itogon, Benguet | collected 2017-08-28
TGCTTCGCCCAGTTGACGAGGTCGTCGCTGGTGCGGTCCTTGGTGCTGGTCGCGAGCAGGCGGATGGCGTGTGCGGCGAACAGGAACCTGTCGCCGCCGGGCCGCTCGTGGCGTTCATGTTGCCGGTAGAGCGTTTCGACCAGGATCGGCGCCTGTCTGTCCCCGAAACCGATATCCTCGACCGAGATCACCGACAGCCTTGACCACAGCTTCTCCTCCAGCACCTCGCTGGTGAGATAAAGTTCCCAGCCGAGCAGGACGGCATTTTCGAGCAGGCCTCGCCGGATGCTCTTCTGCAGGGCGGAAATCACCTCGTCGGCGGCAAAACCGTTAGCGGTCTTCACCTCCTGCCAGGGATCCGGCGGTTGCTGGACTTTCATCATCCTATCGATCTCCTCTTCATGTCTTCATCCCCGGCGGCATTCGCATCTCATCGACTGGCGACCGAACGACGGAGCACCAATTCGACCGGCAGCCTCGTCAGCGGCGGTGCCGGGCTGTTCGCAAGCAGGGCCAGGAGCCGCTCGAAGGCCAGCCGCCCCATCTCGGCGATGGGCTGCCGTACCGTCGTCAGCGGCGGATCCACCAACTCTGCGAAAGGCATGTCGTCGAAGCCAACGAGGGACATGTCGGCAGGCACGACAAGCCCACGCTGGCGCGCAGCGTGAAGCACGCCGACAGCGATATAGTCGGAGCAGGCCAGGATCGCAGTAGGCCGCACATCCTGGTCGAGCAGCTTCAGCAACGAATCGTGGCCGAACTGCCGCGAATAGTCGCCCAGCAAGGTCCATTCCGGCCGCAGCGGCAGACCGCGCTCGCGCATCGCGCGCTCGAAACCGGCGCGCCGCTCCCACACGCTGAGCAGCCCGTGAGGACCGCCGATGAGCGCGATGTCGCGATGCCCGGCATCAATCAGATGCACGGTCGCGAGATAGGCGCCCTTCTCGTTCTCGACGAAGATTCGAGGCAGGTTGGTCTCAGGCACGTCTTCGTCGACCAGCACGACATTGTTGTGACGGCGCAGCAGTGCTGCAAGCGAACCGTCGTCGGGCCGGTTGGTCATCATGATCAGCCCGTCGACATGCTGGTCCGCAAGGCGGCGGATGGCGTCGGCCTCGCGCGCGGGGTCGCCACGCGTGGAGGAGATGTAGACGGCATATCCCTGTCGCTCCGCCTCCGCCTCGATCGAGGCAGCGAGTTCGGCGAAGAATGGATTGGCGATCTCCGGCGTGACGAGGCTGATCGCCTCGGTCCTTCCTGTGGAGAGCCGCTTCGCCAGGAGATTGGGCCTGTAGTCCAGCCTTGCAACCGCGTCGTCGATGCGCTGGCGCGTCGCCGCAGGCAGCTCGATGCGGTGGTTGAGGTAACGCGACACCAATGTCGGCGAGACACCCGCTGCCTCGGCAACGTCGCTCAGCGTCGCCATGGCCTTTTCCTCGCCCTTCCCGCGTCGCTACGTCCGTAACGGACGTGTCGAAGTCCCGCCTCTTTCACGCTTGAGCACCCACTCGAAAAACATGCGTCGAAGCCCGTTTTGCATTTGACAGCACCCCGACGGATGGACTTACATACGGCCAATGTAAAGCGGTTTACAAGCATAGGTCAAATGGGCGCAGGTCAAATGGGTTCAGTCCTCGTCCACGACGCCACTGTCCTGACCGTCGACAGTGGCGACACCGCCTTCGCCGATGGCTGGGTCGCATTCGCAGATGGCCGCATCTCCGGCGCCGGGCCGCGCGAAACCATGCCAGATAAAGCGAAGTTCGACGAGGTCCTCTCGCTCCTCGGCCATCTCGTCATGCCGGGGCTGATCAATGCCCACACGCATTCGGCCATGATCCTGTTTCGCGGCTGCTCCGAAGGTCAGAGCCTGCTCACGATGGAGGGCTGGTACAACGCCATCCGCGAGCCCGAGCTGTCGCTCGAGGCCGCTGATATCGGCCCTGCCGTCGCACTTTCCTGCGCAGAGATGGTCCTGTCGGGCACCACGACCTTCTGCGACCAGTATTTCTTCGCCGACGAGATCGCCGAGGCAGCGGCCGCCAGCGGCATGCGGGCCGTCATCGCCTATGGCATCGTCCAGCTCGGCGATACGGCACGGGGCATAGAGGAACTCGACAGGGCCGCAGCCTTCATCGAACGGCAGCGGTCGGGCGGCGGGCGCGTCATTCCCTGGTTCGGGCCGCATGCGCCATATGTCGACAATTCCGAGGACCTATTGCGGGCCGAGACGGCGCTGGCCGTCAGATATGGCTGCGGCATGCATCTCCATATGGCTGCCGGCCCGGAGGACAACGCCGAGACCATGGCGCGCTATGGCCTGACCGCGACCGAGGCGCTGGAACGCGATGGCTTCTTCGCCGGCCGTGTCCACGCCGCGCATTGCCTCGATCTTTCGGAAGCGGATATCGCCATCTTCGCGGCAGCACCTGCCGCCTCGGTCGCCCATTGCGCCAGTGCCGGGCTGCGCTCGGGCCGCGAGGGGATCTGCCCGGTGGTCGATCTTCGCCGGGCGGGCGTGACCGTGGCGCTCGGCACGGACAATGTGGCGGCCAACAATTCCTACGACATGATCTCGGAGATGCGGCTTGCCGGCCTCGTAGCCTCCCATCGCGAGGGCCTGGCACAGCCCATCTCCAGCCGCGAGTTGATCCGCATGGCGACGATCGATGGCGCACGTGCGCTCGGCCTAGACAACGAAATCGGCTCGCTGGAGCCGGGCAAGGCGGCCGACATCATCGCCATCGACATTTCGGGCCCGGGCTACTCCGAGACACCCGACATCGAGACCCTGCTCGTCTATTCCGGCAGCGGGCGCGACGTGCGCCATGTCTGGGTAGCCGGGGAACCGCTGGCGCGCGACAGGAAGCTGCAGCGCTCAGATCACTCCACCATCCGCGATGCCTATTCGAAGACCTATAGGGACTTCTGGGCACGTGTCGCCGCAAGTAGAAAGGTCGCCTGATTGACGCATAACAAGCTCATTTTCGACACCGACGGCGGCGTCGACGACGCCCAGGCGCTGCTCCTCTTGGTCGCCGCCGGCCGGGCGCCCGACGCGATCACCACAGTCTTCGGCAATGTCGGGCTCGATGCGGCCACCCGAAACATGCTGGCCACCCTCGCCATCGCCGGTGCCGATATTCCGGTCCACATCGGAGCCGCCGGCCCACTTACCCAGCCCATCATCGACGCCACCCACATCCACGGCGAGGACGGGCTCGGCGGGGCGCCACGCCCAGCTGCGGTCGGCGAAATCGCGGGCACCGACGCGGTCGCTTATCTGCGCGAGACGCTGCGTGCCGCCGCAGCCGAGGGCGGCCGTGTCGACCTCCTGATGATCGGCCCGCTCACGAACCTCGCTCTGGCGCTGCGGCTGGAGCCCGGCATCGTCGCCGGCATCGGCCAGCTCACCATCATGGGGGGCACGGTCTATGGCCGCGGCAACACGACGCCCGCGGCCGAGTTCAACATCTATGCCGACCCGGAAGCCGCATCGATCGTCTTCGGCGCCGATATCCTGACGGTGGTCGTCCCCTGGGAAGCCTGCGTCACCCACAATCTCACCGGCGCGGAGGTCGACAGTCTCTTCGAGCGGGTCGGGGAAGGTCTGGAGAAAGCCTTCTCGCAGGCCTTGGCCCGCCACTCCCGCCAGATCGTCGCCGGCTTCGGTGCGGGCGATCTCTTCCGCTTTGTCGATCCCTTCGCCGCGGCGGTGGTCGTGGAACCCGACATCGTGACTAAATCGGTGCGAGCTTCCGTCGAGGTCGCGCTTGCGCCCGGAGTGACCCGCGGCATGACCGTCGTCGACCCGTCCGGACGGCTGGGCACGCCCATGGTCACGCTGGTCGAGGAGGCCCGGCTCGATCGCCTCGTCGCGCTCTACGCTGCGTCCATCGCCTATGCCCCAAATCGGGGGGGACCCGGTTGACAGCGCCGATTGGCAGTCGATCATAAGAAGAAACAAAAACCACAGAGGTGAACAAACATGCACAACCCGATTTCGCGCCGGGCCTTCGCTGGCCTCGTCCTTGCCGCCGGCTTCTCGCTTCCCGCCGTTCCTGCAGTTCAAGCCGCCGACTATTCCAAGGAGAACCCGCTCAAGGTGGTGCTGGTTCTGCATGGCACGCTGGGCGACAAGAGCTTCTTTGATTCCGCGGCCGCCGGGCTTGAAAAGGCCAAGGCCGAACTGCCTGTCGAGGTCAAGGTCATCGAGGCCGGTTATGACCGCGGCCGCTGGCAGCCGGCGCTGGCCGACGCGACGGACGGCGGCTATGACGTTGTGATCGCGGGCACCTTCGACATGACGGGCTTCGTCGCCGAGCTCGCGCCGCAATATCCAGACACCAAGTTCATCATCTTCGACGACGCGCCGGACTATTCGACCGGTTGCTGCGGCAACGTCATGGGACTGCTCTACCAGACATCCTCCGCCGGATATCTCGCGGGTTATGCCGCTGCCAAGCTCAGCAAGAGCGGCACGCTCGGCACCATCATCGGCATGGATTTCCCGACGGTGACCGACTTCAAGGTCGGCTTCGACGAGGGTGCCAAGGTGGCCAAGCCCGACATCAAGCTGCTCAATGCCGTCGCCGGCACCTTCTCCGATCCCGCCAAGGGCAAGGAGATGGCGCTCGCCCAGCTCGGCCAGGGCGCCGACATCATCTTCCCGATCGCCGGCGGCACCGGCATCGGCGCGCTGCAGGCGGTGCGCGACAGCCAGAAGCTGGCCGTCGGCGTCGACAGCGACCAGGCATCGATCTTCGAGGCGACGGACCCTGCGCAGGCCGCGGTGATCTTCACCTCCGTCGAGAAGAAGGTCGGCGAGTCACTCTACCTCGCGCTCAGCGATACGATCGCGGGCAAGGCCGAGTACGGCAAGAAACTGCTGCTCGGCCTGAAGGACGGGGCCGTCGGCATCTCGCGCAACAAATATTACGAGAAGATCGTGCCGGCCGAACTGCGCGCCGAAGTCGACGCCCTGCAGGAGAAGATCGCCTCCGGCGAGATCACCCCCGCCACCGTGATGAAATAGTCACGGCTGAACCAGGCATGGCCGGGGCCGCCCGCGGCGCCGGCGACGGCACGGGGCTGACAGCATGACACCGCTCCTCGAAGCGATCGGGATCGGCAAGACCTATCCCGGCGGCGTGGTCGCCAATGACGGCGTGAACCTCTCGGTCGCGTCCGGCGAGGTCCATGCCGTCGTCGGCGAGAACGGCGCCGGCAAGTCGACGCTCATGAAGATCCTGTTCGGGATCGAACAGCCCGACCGGGGCGAACTGCGCCTCGACGGCCGGCCGGTGAGCTTCGCCAACCCGCGCGAGGCCATCGACGCGGGCATCGGCATGGTGTTCCAGCACTTCTCGCTGGTTCCTTCCTTCTCCGTCTATGAGAACGTCGTACTCGGTTCCGAGCCGCGCGCGGGCATCCGTTTCGATCGCGGCAAGGCGATCGAAAGCGTGCGCGCGCTCTCGGAGCGGTTCCGCCTGCGGGTCGACCCGATGCCGCCGGTGGGCCGGCTTCCGGTCGGACAGCAGCAACGGGTGGAGATCCTCAAGGCGCTTTATCGCGATGCCCGTGTGCTGATCCTCGACGAGCCGACCGCCGTGCTCGCTCCGCAGGAAGTCACCGAACTCTTCGCTGCGATCCGCGCACTGGTCGAGCAGGGACGCACCGTCATCTTCATCGCGCACAAGCTGCCGGAGGTGCTGGAGATATCTGCCCGCATCACCGTGATGCGGGCAGGCAAGGTGGTGGGCGCGGTAGCAAGATCGGACATCACCGAAAAAGCCCTCGCCACCATGATGGTCGGCCGCGACGTCGCGCTGCGCGTCGAGCGCAAGCCTCATAAAGGAGAGCGCGCCTTTTCCGTGGAAAAACTCCGCCTCGTCGACGAAAAACGCACGACCGTCTGCGACGACCTCACCTTGCATGTTCGGTCCGGTGAGATCGTCGGGCTGGCAGGCGTGGAAGGCAACGGCCAGGCGGAACTGCTCGAGGCGATTGCCGGATTGAGGCCGGTCGCCGAAGGCGACATAAGTGTCGCAGGCGCGAGCATCGTGTCGCTCGACGTGCTCCAACGCCGTGAACGCGGCGTCGCCAGCATTCCGGAGGATCGCATCGCCCAGGGGCTGGCGACCGGCGCGACGGTCGCCGAGAACCTGGTCGCCACCCGCCTCGACGACAGGCGATATGTCCGCAACGGCCTGCTCGACCTGAAGTCGATCCGAACCCATGCCGAAAGCATGATCGAGCGGTTTTCCGTGCGCGTCAGCGGCCCTCAGGCGGCCGTCGGGACGCTGTCCGGCGGCAACATGCAAAAGGTCGTAGTGGCCCGCGAATTGTCGGAACAGCCGAAGGTGCTTCTCGTCAGCCAGCCGACGCGCGGCGTCGATCTCGCCGCCACGCAGTTCATCTGGCATTCGCTGACCGAGGCGCGCGACGCCGGCGCGGCGGTGCTGCTCTCCTCGGCCGATCTGTCCGAACTTCTTGCGTTGTCCGACCGAATCCTCGTTTTCTATCGTGGCCGGATCGTCGCCGCCTTCACCAATTCCGACGAGGTCACGCCTGAGACGCTGGGCGCCTACATGCTCGGCCTGTCCCAGCAATCGCCCGAAGAGATGAAAGCGGCTCTCGCATGACGGCTCCGGCAGAAAAACCGCTCGCTTCGGCGACGCGCTGGACCATGATTCGCCGCGAGGCGCTGCGGGCGGCCGTCGCGGCAGTCGCCGCGCTGGCCGTCGCCTTCCTGATCATCCTGTTGACATCGAAGGCCCCGTTCGAAGCCTTCCATACGCTGTTGACCGCGCCGATCTCCAAGACCCGCACCATCGGCCTGTGGATCGACGACGTCGCCAAGCTCACCGTCACCGGCCTCGCCTTCAGCCTGGTGTTCCAGGCGCGCCAGTTCTCGATGGGTGTCCAGGGTCAGGTCTATGTCGGCGCTCTGGCCGCGAGCTATATCGCGCTGTCGCCCGTGGGACAGACCTGGCTTGCTATCCCGCTCGGCGTGTTCTGCGCCATGATCGCCGGCGCCTTCTACGGCTTCCTGCCCGGGCTGGCCAAGGCGAAGCTCGGCGCCAACGAGATCGTGTCGTCGCTGATGCTCAATTACATCGCGATCGAGCTCACCAACTATCTGGTGCGAACGCAGCTCGTGCCGCCGGGCAGCGGCGTGCTGACCACCAACGCATTTCCGCCGGTGGCGGTATTCCCCGCGCTGGTGCCCAACACGCGCATCGACATCGGCCTGATCTTCGCCATCGTCGCGGTGCTCGCCGTCTGGTTCGCCCTCTACCGCACGAGTTGGGGCCTGAAGCTGCGGCTCGTCGGCCACAATGCACGCTTCGCCGAATATGCCGGGATCAAAGCCGCCTTCATCATGGTTTCGGCCATGACGGCCTCGGGCGCGCTCGGCGGCCTGCTGGGCGCGATGTTCGTGCAGGGCCGCGCCTTCGGCAGGCTGACCGTGCTGTTCGAAGGCGGCCTTGCCTTCGAGGGCATCCTCATCGCCATCGTCGCGCGCAGCCGGCCGCTCGCTGTTCCCATCGTCGCTCTGTTCTACGGCTATCTCCGGCAGGGCGCCCAGCTCATGAACATCCGGACCGACGTGCCGTCCGAGGTGATCAGCGTCGTCACGGCCATCATCATCCTCTTGGTGGCGTCGTCCTTCACGATCAAGCCGCGCGCAATCGTCGCCTGGCTGCGCGGCGGCCGCGCGGCGACACGGCCCGCGACGGCGAAGGCAGGCAAATGATCGAACTCCTGATGACCGTCTTCTCCGCGACGTTCTTCGTGACGATCGTCCGCACCTCGACGCCGCTGCTCCTGGCGACGCTGGGCGGGCTTGTCGCCGACCTCTCTGGCGCGCTCAACGTGGCGCTGGAGGGCATGATGCTCGTCGGCTGCTTCACCGCCGTCATCGTGTCGGTCTACGCGCCCTGGTATGTCGCCGTGGCCGCAGCGCTGGCCGCAGGCGCGCTGCTCGGCGCGGTGATGGCCTTCTTCCATCTGAGGCTCAAGGCCGACATCATCCTGGTCGGCTTCGCCATCAATATCTTAGCGGCCGGCGGCACCGTCTTCGCGCTCACCCAGGCGACCGGCGGCGACAAGGGCACGTCGATCAATCTCGTGTCCAAGGCGGTGCCGGCGCTCGACCTGTCTTTCCTCGGCGCCATTCCGGTCGTTGGAGACGTCCTGGTGCGCTTCCTCTCCGGCCATTCGCTCCTGTCATGGCTCGCGGTGCTTCTGGTCTTCGCTTTGTGGTACTTCCTCTACCGCACGCCATGGGGCTCCTGGCTGCGCGGCGTCGGCGAATATCCGGCCGCGGCAGCGGCGGCCGGCATTCCGGTCAATGCCGTGCGAGCCTGGAGCCTTCTGGCCTCGGGCGCGCTCGCCGGGCTGGGCGGCGCGCAGCTCGCCATGTTCAACTATATCGGCTTCACCCGCGACATGACGGCGGGGCGCGGCTTCATCGCGCTCGGCGCCGTGTTGCTCGGCGCGCGCCACCCCGTCGGCGCCCTTCTCGCCGCCCTGCTGTTCGGCATGTTCGAGGCGCTATCGGTCGTCATGCCCGGCCTCTTCAACTGGATGCCGGCCGAGATTATCCGCATGATCCCCTTCATCGTCACCGTGCTCGCCTTGGTCCTCTTCAGCTATCGCGCCATGCTGGCGCGCCGCATGATGGCAGGCGTCCGATGAGTATGTCGGACGATCTCATCCTCGACGCCATCGCGGAGGTGGCGATCCGCCAGAACCTCACACTGGTGGCGCTCGGCAAGCGCCCGGCCGACCGTGCGATCGAAGTTGGCCGGCTGCTCGCCGTCCATGCCAATCACTGGCTCGACGACCAGGAAATCGTCATCTCGGGCCGGCGTATCGCCTATATCGGCCCGATCGGCTCCTATCGCGGCACGGTCGGCGAGCGGATCGATCATCGTGGGCTCTCGGCCGTACCGGGCTTCGGGGAGGTCCACAAGCATATCGAATCCACCCATCTGACCCCGGAGTTCGAGGCAGCTCTCGTCCTGCCGCGCGGCAACACCTGGACCTGTGAGGCCAGCCACGAATTCGCCAATGTGAACGGCGCCAGGAACACCGAGTTCTGGCAGAAGGCACGGCGCGCGGGCTCACCGCTCAAGGTGTTCATCCAGCCGGGATCGGCGGTGCCGCCGAGCGCGTGGGAGGAGAGCGGCGGCTGGTATGGCTACGAGGAGCAGAAGCGCTTCCTGGCGGGCGACCTCTCCGTCACCAGCCTCGACGAGGTCATGGACTGGCCCTCCGTTTGGGATCCGGCCAATCCCGGCTACCAGCGCATGTGGGGCATGATCCGCGCCACCTTCGAGATGCGCGGCGTCGTCGAGGGCCACGGCTCGGGCCTCACCGACCCGCACGACATCTCGGCCTTCGTCGCCGCAGGCCTCTCGTCCGATCACGAAGTCTGGGCGCTGGACGAGGCGTGGGACCGGCTGATGCGTGGCATCTTCACCGAGCTCAGGCCTTTCTCCTACGACGCCATCCTTCCCGGCCTGATAGAACGCGGCCTGAAGGACTGGTCGAACGTCGCCTTCACCACCGACGACCGCAGCGCCTCCGAGACGCTGCGCCTCGGCGCGAGTGACCACAATGTCCGCCATGCCGTCGAGCATGGCCTCGCGCCCGAGATTGCCATTCAATGCGCGACAATCAATCCGGCGCGCCATATGCGCATCGACCAGTGGGTCGGCTCGATCACACCCGGTCGCTATGCCGATATCGTTCTGCTCGGCGACGTGCCTTCGGTCTATATCGCCCATGTCTATGCCGACGGCAGGCTGGTCTCCAACGCCAAGGCCTATGTCGGCCCGCTGCCCGCCATCGACTGGCCCGACTGGGCGACCAGGACCATGAATGTCGGACGACGTCTCGGCGCGGAAGATTTCGCCATCGCCGCCGAGCCTGGACGCCTTACGATGCAGGCGGCTGTGCTGAGGCCGTTCCACTGGAACGAGGATTTCCTCGTCGAGGAATTGCCCGTGGTCGATGGCGCCGTGCAGCGCGGGGCCGGGATCACCAAATGGGCGCTTGTCGATCGCTACCGTGGCGACGGTGCCGTGGCGAAAATGTTCTGGACGGGGTGCGGCCCGGAAGACCCCGACACCGCGCTCGCCTGCTCGGTCGCCCATGACAGCCACAATGTCTGGGTAATCGGCTCCTCGGACGCTGCCATGGCGGCAACCGTCAATCGCCTCCAGGAGATCGACGGCGGCTGGGTGCTGGTGCATCGCGGCGCCGTCGTCGGCGAAGTCCGCTACGAGATCGCGGGGTTGATGACCGCCCGTCCCGCCGAGGCGCTCGATGCGGAGATGCAGGCGTTCTACCAGGTCGCCGAGAAGGTGACGTGGATGTACAAGCCGTCGGCGCTCAATCTCTGGAAGCCGGGTGTCCCCGAATTCCTGATCTTCGCGACGCTCACCTGCTCGCCCTGGCGCTGGGTGCTCGTCGCGCCCTCCAGGCTCGCCCCGGAAGGCTTCGTCAACGTTCAGACCGGCGAGACGCATAAGGTGGTCTGGTAGTCCGCTCCCACTTTGTCCCGCCTACATCGGTGGTTGTCGGAACGATATTTCGCAAGTAATGGGAACCGCGCCAGCACCGTCTTATGACGATGATAATTACGCCCGCTTCGTTCTCGAAACCGGCCGTATTTGCGTTATGATGCGGAAAATTGTTGCTCAAGGGAGAATGGCAATGGGCCTTCGTATCAACGACACAGCACCCGATTTCACTGCCGAGACGACGCACGGCACGGTCCACTTCCACGAATGGATCGGAGACGGCTGGGCCGTGCTGTTCTCGCATCCCAAGAACTTCACGCCGGTCTGCACGACCGAGCTCGGCACCATGGCCGGGCTGGAGGGTGACTTCAAGAAACGCAACGCCAAGATCATCGGCATCTCGGTCGATCCCGTCGAGGACCACAACAGGTGGAAGGACGACATCCGCAAGGCCACCGGCCATGCGGTCGACTACCCGCTGATCGGCGACCGTGACCTCAAGGTGGCGAAGCTCTACGACATGCTGCCCGCCGACGCCGGCGACAGCGCCGCCGGCCGCACGCCCGCCGACAACGCCACCGTACGCTCGGTCTATGTGATCGGTCCCGACAAGAAGATAAAGCTTGTCCTCACCTATCCGATGACCACCGGCCGCAACTTCGACGAGATCCTGCGGGCGATCGATTCCATCCAGCTCACCGCCAAGCACCAGGTCGCCACGCCCGCCAACTGGAAGCAGGGCGAGGACGTCATCATCACCGCTGCCGTCTCCAACGAGGACGCCATCAAGCGCTTCGGCGCCTTCGAGACGATCCTGCCCTATCTCAGGAAGACCAAGCAGCCGACCGCCTGAGGGACGCTAAACGGGGACAGCCGGCGCTGACCGTGTCATGGCAGCAGCGGACAAAATCCGCTTCTGTTTCAATGAGACAACCGGTTCGTCGGCGTCGAGCCCGGTGCCGCTCATCCGCCTGCCGGCACAGATTCTGGAACTTCGACGATTGGGCGCAATCGCAAGCGACATCGGTCTTCTCCCCGCAATGCGGGGAGAAGGTGCCGGCAGGCGGATGAGGGGCATTGGGCTCAACGCCGACGAATCCAATATCCGATTGAAACAAAACAGATTTCAGCGCCAGCCGAACAGTCCCTAGCGCTCCAACAGAATGATCGGTTCGCCGTGGAACTCCGCACGAGCGAACTCGCGGAAGCCCAGTCTCTCCGCCACGCGCAATGATGAGCCATTGCCGGGATCGATCATGCAGGTGATGCGCCTGTCGGGAAAATTCTGCGCGCCCCAATCCAGCGCCGCCCCAACCGCCTCCGTCGCGAAGCCTTTCCCATGGGCCGTCGGGCGAAAAGCCCAGCCGGCCTCGAGCGTGCCCTCCAAACTGGGCTCGAGATCGCGCCGCAACTCGTGGAAGCCTACCTCGCCGAGCAGTTCGCCGCTCGCCTTTTCCACGACCGCCCAGAAGCCAAAGCCCATGACCTGCCACATGCCGGCGGCTCTCAGGAAGCGTATCCAGGCCTGATCCCGCGGAAACGGCTTTCCGCCGATGAAGCGGGTGACGTCGGGGTCGCTCCACATCAGG
>VFQN01007184.1_pt1 | contig 12123 bp, 10 predicted proteins | sample 3512371 | NCBI WGS metagenome assembly VFQN01 (sample SAMN10412370, study PRJNA504923) | tailings metagenome | isolation source: Replicate 2 from Balatoc abandoned mine | place: Philippines: Itogon, Benguet | collected 2017-08-28
TCTCGTCGCACAGGTAGGCGAGGTTGGTGTCGTCCATCTGCACGTAGCGGCAGCCAGCGTCGTAGAGAGACTGCAGCTCCTCGCCGTAGGCCTGGGCGACATCGTCGTAGAAGGTCGGCTCCAGTTCAGGGTAGGCCTCGCGGCTGATGCCGGCGCGGCCGCCGCGGAAGTGCAGCATGGTGGGCGACGGGATGGTCACCTTCGGCGTCATCCCGGCGGCGACCTGCGACTTCAGGTACTCGAAGTCGGCCTTCTGGATGTCCTTCTCGTGGCGCACCTTGTCGATCACGCGGATCACCGGCGGCGCCAGCTCCTCGGTGCCGTCGGGCTTCTTCACCGTGACCGGGATGTCGGTCTTCACCCCGCCGAGCTGCTCGAGGAAATCGATGTGGAAATAGGTGCGGCGAAACTCGCCGTCGGTGATCGACTGCAGCCCCACGTCCTGCTGGAACTTGACGATCTCGGTGATCGCCTTGTCTTCTACCGCACGCAGGTGCGCGGCGTCGATGGACTTCTTGACGAAGAACTGTTCGCGCGCCTCCAAGAGGTAGGACGGGCGCAGGAAGCTGCCGACGTGGTCGGCGCGGAAGGGCGGCGTGGTGCGTGCGGTCATCGAGGTCTCCGGAAGCGGGAATCGCGGGCAATCATAGGAGCGCGCCGCGCGCCGGGCCATGCCGGCCACGCCAGCCGGCCATGCCCGATTGCGATAGCTGCTAGTGGGGGCTCCCGGTTGTCCGGCGCGAGGCGCCGGCCCACCATCGCGCTCCACTCGACCGGCCGGCTCCGGCGCTCAGGGTTCTCCCGCAGTAGGTGAAGCCCACGATGGGCGCCGAGCCGGCCGGCGCGAGAATCGGGCCCCCTCCCTGGAGACTTCACATGCACAAGCGCACCGCCCTGCGCGGCCTCGCCGCCGCCACCCTGACCCTGGGCCTGGGCCTCGCTGGCCCGGCCCTCGCCGCCGACCCGATCAAGATCGGCCTGATCCTGCCGATGACGGGCCAGCAGGCCACCACCGGCCGCCAGGTCGAGGCGGCCGTGAAGCTCTACCTGGCGCAGAACGGCAGCACCATCGCCGGCCGTAAGGTCGAGGTGATCGTCAAGGACGACGCCACCGTGCCCGACACCACCCGCCGCCTGGCACAGGAACTGGTGGTGCAGGAGAAGGTGGTCGCGCTGGCCGGCTTCGGCATCACGCCGGCGGCCATGGCCACCGCGCCGATCGCGACGCAGTCGAAGACGCCGATGGTCGTGATGGCCGCAGCCACCTCGGCGATCACCAACGCCTCGCCGTTCGTGGTGCGCAGCAGCTTCACGCTGCCGCAGGCCTCGGTGGCCATCGCCGAATGGGCCAACAAGAACAACCTCAAGAAGGTCGTCACGCTGGTCAGCGACTACGCGCCGGGCATCGACGCCGAGAAGTATTTCGCCGACCGCATCGTGCTCAACGGCGGCAGCGTGATGGACAAGCTGCGCACGCCGCTGCGCAGCCCCGATTTCGCGCCCGTGCTGCAGAAGGTGCGCGACGCCAAGCCCGACGCGCTGTTCGTGTTCCTGCCCTCGGGCCAGGGTGCGGCCTTCATGAAGCAGTTCGCCGAGCGCGGGCTGGACAAGGCCGGCATCCGGCTGATCGGCACCGGTGACATCACCGACGACGACCAGCTCAACGACATGGGCGACGTGGCCCTCGGCGTGGTCACCGCGCACCACTACTCGGCGAACCACAAGTCGGCCGCCAACCAGAAGTTCGTCGAGGCCTTCAAGAAGGCCAACAACGGCATGCGGCCCAACTTCATGGCGGTGGGCGGCTACGACGGCATGCGCATCATCATGGAGGCGCTGAAGGTCACCAAGGGTGCCGGCGGCGAGGCACTGCTCAACGCCATGAAGGGCCAGGTGTTCGAGAGCCCGCGCGGCCAGGTGCTGATCGACGCGCAGACGCGCGACATCGTGCACGACATGTACATCCGCAAGGTCGAGCGGGTCGGCGGCGAGCTGCACAACGTGGAGTTCGACGCCATCAAGGCGATGAAGGACCCTGGGAAGAACTGACCCCCCCGTAGCGCCTCACGGCGCTCCCCCCCAGGGGGGCGCCGCCGGCGGACCGGCGGAGCCGGATCCGCGGCGGCTGCTTGAGGGCACCGAGCTCGTTCCATCATGCTCACTCTTCTGTTCGACGGCATTGCCTACGGCATGCTGCTATTCGTGCTCGCGGTCGGGCTCGCCGTCACGCTCGGGTTGATGAACTTCGTCAACCTGGCGCACGGGGCCTTCGCGATGGCCGGCGGCTACGTGACGGTGCTGCTGATGGAGCGCGCAGGCATTCCCTTTCTGGCCACGCTGCCGCTGGCCTTCCTGATTCCGGCCGCCGTCGGCGCGTTGGCCGAGCGCACCCTGTACCGGCCGATGTACAAGCGGCCGCACCTCGACCACGTGCTGTTCTCCATCGGCATCGTCTTCATGGCGGTGGCGGCGGTCGACTACGTCGTCGGCTCGCAGCAGCAGATCATCAAGCTGCCGGAGTTCCTGCAGGGCCGCTTCGAGATCGCCGGCGTCGGCATCGGCAAGTACCGCCTCTTCATCGTCGTGGTCTGCCTGGTGCTCACCGCGATCCTTCAGCTGATCCTCGCGCGCACGCGCTTCGGCAGCCGGCTGCGCGCGGCGGTCGACGATCCGCGCGTGGCCGCCGGCCTGGGCATCAACGTCAACCAGGTGTTCAGCGTGACCTTCGCGGTGGGCTCGGGCCTCGCGGGCCTGGGCGGCGCGCTCGGTGCCGAGGTGCTGGGCCTGGACCCGAGCTTCCCGCTCAAGTTCATGATCTATTTCCTCATCGTCGTGTCGGTGGGCGGCACGACGACGATCACCGGCCCGCTGCTGGCCGCGCTGCTGCTGGGCATCGCCGACGTGTTCGGCAAGTACTACGTGCCGCAGCTCGGCGCCTTCGTCGTCTACGCGCTGATGGTGGCGATCCTGTTCTGGCGCCCGCAGGGCCTGTTCGGCCAGGGGGCGACGAAATGAGCGCTGCCGACTCGCTGGCGCAAGGGCGCCGCTGGAAGGCCTGGGAGATCGCGATCCTGGTCGCGCTGCCGCTGAGCTGGTTCGCGGCCGGCGAGCAGCACTCGTTGCTGGCCAACGAAATTGCCATCTTCGCGCTGTTCGCGGTCTCGCTCGACCTCATCCTCGGCTATGCCGGCATCGTCTCGCTCGGCCACGCCGCCTTCTTCGGCACCGGTGCCTACGCGGCGGCGCTGTTCGCCAAGCACGTGAATCCCGATCCGCTCGTGGGCCTCGCCGTGGCCATCGGCGTGACCACGCTGCTCGGCGCGGCCAGCAGCATCCTGGTGATGCGCGGCTCCGACCTGGCGCGGCTGATGATCACGCTGGGCGTGGCGGCGCTGCTGTACGAACTGGCCAACAAGCTCGACTTCACCGGCGGCGCCGACGGCCTGCAGGGCGTGGTGATGGGTTCGCTGCTCGGCCGCTTCGAGTTCGATCTCTACGGCCGCGTCGCGCTGGCCTATTCGCTGGTGGTGCTGGTGATCGGCCTGCTGATCGCGCGGCGCATCGTGCACTCGCCCTTCGGCTGGTCGCTGCAGGCGATCCGCGACAACCGGCTGCGCGCCTCGGCGATCGGCCTGAACGTCGATGCGCGGCTCGGCGTGATCTACACGATCTCCGCCGCGATGGCCGGCGCGGCCGGCGGCCTGATGGCGCAGACCAGCGGCTTCGCCTCGCTCGACGGCCTGGATTTCCACCGCAGCGCCGACACCATGCTGATGGTGGTGATCGGCGGCGCCGGATGGCTGTGGGGCGGCCTGTTCGGCGCCATCGCCTTCAAGCTGCTGCACGACGTGCTGTCGGCCTGGACGCCGCAGTACTGGACCTTCTGGCTGGGCCTGTTCCTCGTCGTGCTGGTGATGGTCGGGCGTGACCGCTTCTTCAAGCCGTGGACCTGGTTCCGCAAGGGGAGCGGTTCATGACTGTCGTCCTCGAAACGAAGAACCTGATCAAGCGCTTCGGCGCCTTCGCCGCCACCAACGACGTGTCGTTGAAGGTCGAGAAGGGCGCGCGGCAGGCGCTGATCGGCCCGAACGGCGCCGGCAAGACCACGCTGATCAACCTGCTGACCGGCGTGCTCGAGCCCACTTCCGGCAGCGTGATCCTCGAAGGCCAGGACATCACCAGGCTGCCCTCGCACCAGCGCGTGCGCCGCGGCATCGTGCGCACCTTCCAGATCAACCAGCTGTTCAGCGAGCTGACGCCGCTGCAGTCGCTGGCGCTGACGGTCTCCAACCAGCTCGGCATCAGCGGCCGGCTGTGGCAGGCGCTGGGCCGCGACGATCGCGTGGCGCAGCGCTGCGACGAACTGCTGAAGCAGTTCCACCTCGACGACGTGCAGGACCAGAAGGTCGCACTGCTGGCCTACGGCAAGCGCCGCCAGCTGGAGATCGCCACCGCACTGGCATGCAACCCGCGCGTGCTGCTGCTCGACGAGCCGGTGGCTGGTGTGCCCGAGGGCGAGCGGCAGGAGATCTTCGACATCGTCAACGCGCTGCCGGCCGAGGTGACGGTGCTGCTGATCGAGCACGACATGGACCTGGTCTTCAACTTCGCGCGCACGGTCTCGGTGCTGGTCAACGGCGCCTTGTTCGCCGAAGGCGACGTGAAGAGCATCGCCAGCGATCCGCGCGTGAAGTCGGTCTACCTCGGGGAGGGCACGCCGCATGGCTGAGCTGCTGCGCGTGGAGAACCTGAAGTCCGGCTACGGCGAGGCCGTGGTGGTGCAGGGCATCAGCCTGGTGGTGGAGAAGGGCCGCTCGCTGGCGCTGCTTGGCCGCAACGGCACCGGCAAGACCACGCTGCTGAACACGCTGGTGGGCGCCACGCGCCACCACGCCGGCCGCATCGTGCTCGATGGCGTCGACCTCACCACGATGCCGTCGTTCAAGCGCGCTGCCGCCGGCATCGGCTGGGTGCCGCAGGAGCGCAACATCTTCAAGTCGCTGACCGTCGAGGAGAACCTCACCGCCGTGGCGCGGCCGGGGCCGTGGACGGTGCAGCGTGTCTACGAGATGTTCCCGCGGCTGGAAGAGCGCAAGCGCAACCTCGGCAACCAGCTCTCCGGCGGCGAGCAGCAGATGCTCGCCGTGGCGCGCGCGCTGGTGCTCAACCCCAAGCTGCTGCTGCTCGACGAGCCGCTGGAAGGCCTGGCGCCGATCATCGTCGAGGAGCTGCTGCGCTCGATCGGACGCGTGGTGCGGGACGAGGGCATGTCGGCCATCATCGTCGAGCAGAACCCGAAGATGATCCTGCCGATCACCCACCATGCCGTGGTGCTCGACCGCGGCGCCGTGGTGCACGAGGGCGACAGCGAGGCACTGCTCGCCGACCCCGAGACGCTGGACAAGTGGCTCGCGGTGGCGAGCCACTGAGGCCAAAGCAGGCCGGGCGCCGGGCCGCCCCGAGCCTGGCGGCGCCCCTCGGGGGCAGGAGCGCAGCGACTGGGGGGCTCCGTCAGAGGGGAAGGCCGACGTAGTTTTCGGCCATCGTCGTCGAGGCGGCCACCGAGTTGACCAGGTAGTCCAGCTCCGCGGCCTGCATCTTCTGGCCGAATGCGCCGGTCTCCGGAAACTTGTGCATCAGGTTGGTGAACCACCACGAGAAGCGCTCGGCACGCCAGATGCGGCGCAGGCAGCGCTGCGAGTAGGTGTCGATGCCGGCGCTGCTCTTCTCGTTGAAGTACTCGGCCAGCGCGCTGCCGAGGTAGCTCACGTCGGTGGCTGCGAGGTTCAGGCCCTTCGCGCCGGTGGGCGGCACGATGTGCGCCGCGTCGCCGGCGAGGAACAGCCGCCCGAAGCGCATCGGCTCGGCCACGAAGCTGCGCAGCGGCGCAATGCTCTTCTCGATCGACGGCCCGGTCACCAGCGTCTCGGCGGCCTCGGGGTCGAGGCGGCGGCGCAGCTCGTCCCAGAAGGCGTCGTCCGACCAGTTCTCCACCTTGTCGTCCAGCGAGCACTGCACGTAGTGGCGGCTGCGCGTCTTCGAGCGCATGCTGCACAGCGCGAAGCCGCGCTCGTGGTTCACGTAGATCAGCTCGTGCGAGACCGGCGGCGTGTCGGCCAGGATGCCCAGCCAGCCGAACGGATAGACGCGCTCGAAGGTCTGGATCGCGCCGGCCGGTACGCTGGCGCGGCTGACGCCGTGGAAGCCGTCGCAGCCGGCGATGAAGTCGCACTCGATCTCGTGCGTGGCGCCGTCCTTCTGGTAGCGCACGCGCGGCCTGCTGCTGTCGAAGTCGTGCAGGCTGACGTTCGCCGCCTCGTAGATCGTGGTCAGGCCCTTGGCGGCGCGGTCGTCCATCAGGTCGCGCGTGACCTCGGTCTGGCCGTACACCATCACCTGCTTGCCGCCGGTGAGCGTCTTCATGTCGATGCGGTGCCGGCCGCCGCCGAAGGCGAGCTCGAAGCCGCCGTGCACCAGGCCTTCGCGGTGCATGCGCGCGCCGACGCCAACGCTGTCGAGCAGGTCGACGGTGACCTGCTCGAGCACGCCGGCGCGGATGCGGCCGAGCACGTAGTCGGGGCTCTTCGCCTCGAGGATCACGGCGTCGACGCCGGCCTTGGCCAGCAGCGCGCCGAGCAGCAGGCCGGACGGGCCGGCGCCGATGATGGCGACCTGGGTCTTCATGGATCAGTCTCCTGCGGGTTCGTGGGGTCAGAGTTGCCGGCGCAGCGTCGCCTGGGTCTGGCGCAGCGCCGGGAGGCATTCGTCGATGAGCTGTTCGGCGCTGCGCCGCGCGGCGTGGGCGCTGACGTTGATCGCCGCCAGCACCTGGCCGTCGGCGCTGACCAAGGGCACGGAGATCGTGCGCAGGCCGAGCTCCAGTTCCTGGTCGACCAGGGCATAGCCCTGCGCGCGGACGCGGGCCAGCTCTGCGCGCAGGCGCTCGGGGTCGGTGATGGTGTGCGGTGTGCGCGCCTCGAAACGGTGGCCGGCGAGCCAGAGGTCGAGCTGCGCCGGCGGCAGCGCCGCCAGAAGCACGCGGCCGTTGGCGGTGCAATACGCCGGCACGCGCGTGCCCGGCTGCAGCGTGCTGGAGACGAGGTGGCCGGCAGTCAGCGCGGCGATGCAGATCACGTCGTCGCCGTCGAGCACACCCGACGACGAGGCCTCCTTCAGCGCCGAGACCAGCCGGTGCAGCTCCGGCTGCACGATGCGCGGCAGCCGGCCGCTGTGCATGTAGCTCTGCGCCAGGCGCAGCACCTTGGCGGAGAGCGACCAGCGCCCGCGCTCGCTGCGCATGTAGCCCAGGTGCTCGAGCGTGATCAGGTAGCGGCGGGCAGCGGCGCGGGTCAGCCCGCAGCGCTCGGCCACTTCGGTGACCGACAGCAGCGGCCGCTCCTGGTCGAAGGCGCAGATCACCGCCAGGCCTTTCTCCAGCCCGGCGATCAGGTCGCGCGGCTGCGGCGCGGGGCGCTCGACGGAGGCGTCGTCCGGTGACAGTGGGGCAAGCATGGCGGGCTCGGCGTGATCTGGCTCAATGTAGCGGGGGAGCCCCTCGAAGCCGTGGATTCTCGAACCTTTGCGCGATAATCGCGCAGACGGTGATCAACCGCTCGATCCATCCCGAATCACAGTGGGCACTGACTCCCGTGCGAGCTGGCTGGCGACGATGCCGCCTATCAACAGCACGCCGCCGAGCAGGATCACCCACACCGTGGTGGCCGCCACCGCGCGCCAGCGCGTCACGCCGAAGGCCTGCCGGAATGCGCCCCAGGCGACCACGCACCACACCGCGGTCAGCGCCCAGGTGAGCGCCCCGGTGCCGAGCCCGGCGACGGCCGGCACGGCCTGCAGGCCGAGCTGGCGTTCAGGCACCGGACCGTAGGCGCCGGGCGCTTCGACGCCGAAGCCGATCGCACGCGCGAAGTCGCCGAACCAGCCGGGGTCGTAGAAGCTGGCGCCGAAGCCGAAGACCAGCGCGCCGGCGGCCACGCCCAGCCAGGCGCCGCTGATCAGGTAGGCCATCACCAGCGTGATCTGCTGCAGCTCGATGCGCCGGCCGGCCGCCCGCCAGGCGAGCGTGAGCGCCACCGAGGTCAGCGTGGTCAGCACCAGCCCGGCCAGCACCAGGCCGAGCGAGCCGCCGACGAAGCGCCGCGCCAGTTCGCCCGGCGTGGCGGCGTCGCTCTGCAGCTGGAAGCCCAGCAGCACCAGCAGGCTGCCCACCAGCAGGCTGCCGAGCAGGAAGACGAGCGCCCGCACGTGGTCGATCGCCTGGCCGGTCTGCTGCTTGGCGATCATGCGCGTGGGGTGCGTGGCCAGCTCGAGCAGGCTGAGCGCAAAGCGCGCGCCCGAGCCGAACAGCGGCGTGCTGCCGGGCAGCTCGCCCATCGCCGGCCGGTCGGACTCGATCACGTAGCGCGACTGCAGCGTGCGCATCAGCTGGTCGGTGTCGAAGTGCCAGCGCGACTCCGAGAGCTCGACGGCATTGATGCGCCAGAGCTCGCCGATCGACTTCGGCAGCGTCTCGCGCGCCGGCATCTTCGCGCCCTCGACCAGCACCGGCACCACCGGCACGCCGGACTGCAGCGCGGTCTCGATCTCCTGGCGGACGAAATCGCCGGGAAGATCCAGACGCCGCCGGCCCTGGTCGTCGCGTGCGTCCAGCCACTCGGGGCCGATGATGGCCAGCATCACCGTCGAGGTGTTGATGGCGCGGCGGATGGCCTCGGTGAAATCGTCGCCGGGGCTGATCGACTCGTGGTCGCGGAACACCCGGCCGGGGCCGAAGTGCTCCTCCAGCCGATCGGCCAGTCGACCGGTGGCGCTGCTGCTGTCCTGCCGCCGGTAGGACAGGAAGATGTCGGGCATGGGCGCCCCCGCCGTGAAGGGATCAGACGAGGGTGGCCGGATCCACGTTCGCGCCGCACAGCACGAGGGCGACACGCTGCCCGCCCTTCGCCGTGAAGGCGCCGCTGCGCAAGGCCGCCAGCGGCAGGGCCGCGGCCGGTTCCACCGCGAGCTTCAGAGACTGCCACAGCCACCGCTGGGCGTCGAGGATGTCGTCGTCCCGCAGGAGCAGCGACTCCATGGGATGGCGCTGGGCCACCCCCCATGCCAGCGCGCCGATGCGGCGCGCGCCGAGCGCATCGGCGGCGATGCCGGAGACCTCGACGTCGACCGGCGTGCCGGCCGCCAGCGCGGCGTTGAGCGTCGGCGCCCGTTCCGGCTCGAGCGCGACCACCCGCGTGCGCCCGGCAAACCACGCGGCCAGCCCGCCCACCAAGCCGCCGCCGCCGACGCTGACCAGGAGCGCATCGGGTACACCGGCCTGATGCTCGATCTCGCGCGCCAGCGTGCCGGCGCCGGCCAGCACCTCGATCTGGTCGTAGGCATGCGTCATCAGCGCACCGGTCTCGCGCTGGCGCTGCTGGCAGGCGGCGAAGGCATCGGCGTAAACCGCACCGGTGACGACCACGCTGGCGCCGAGCTGCTCCAGCCGCGCGCGCTTGGCCGGCGAGATCACCGTCGGCACGAAGATCTCGGCGCGCACGCCGAGCGCACGCGCCGCGACGGCGGTGGCGATGCCGGCGTTGCCGCCGGAGGCGGCGATCACGCCCGCGGCGGGTATCTCGTTGGCGAGCAAGCGGTTGAACATGCCGCGCGCCTTGAAGCTGCCCGACACCTGCAGCTGCTCGAGCTTGAGCCACACCTCGAAGGCCGCGCCGGGCAGGCCGAGCTCGTCGCTGCGCAGCACCCACAGCGGCGTGTGCCGCACGTGCGGTGCGATGCGCGTCGCCGCGGCCTCGATGTCGGCGCGCGCTATCACACCCGCTCGACGATCATCGCGATGCCCTGGCCGACGCCGATGCACATCGTGCACAGCGCGTAGCGGCCGCGGATGTGGTGCAGCTGGTTGACGGCGGTCGTCACCAGCCGCGCACCGCTGGCGCCCAGCGGGTGGCCGAGCGCGATCGCGCCGCCGTTCGGGTTGACGCGCGCGTCGTCGTCGGCCAGGCCGAGATCGCGCAGCACCGCCAGGCCCTGGGCGGCGAAGGCCTCGTTGAGCTCGATCACGTCCATCTGTTCGAGCTTCAGGCCGGTGAGCTCGAGCACCTTGCGCGTGGCCGGTGCCGGGCCGATGCCCATGATGCGCGGCGGCACGCCGGCGGTGGCCATGCCGACCACGCGGGCGCGCGGCGTCAGGCCGTGCTTCGCGGCAGCGGCCTCGCTGGCCAGCAGCAGCGCGCAGGCGCCGTCGTTCACGCCCGAGGCGTTGCCGGCCGTCACCGTGCCGTCGGGGCGCACCACGCCCTTGAGCTTGGCCAGCGCCTCCAGGCTGGTCTCGCGCGGGTGCTCGTCCTTGTCGACCACGACCGGGTCGCCTTTCTTCTGGGCGATGCTCACCGGCGTGATCTCGGCGTCGAAGAAGCCCGCCTTCTGCGCCGCCACCGCCTTGAGCTGCGAGGCCAGCGCCATGCGGTCCTGCGACTCGCGGTCGATGCGGAAGTCGGTGGCCACGTTCTCGGCCGTCTCCGGCATCGAGTCGACACCGTGCATCTCCTTCATCAGCTTGTTGACGAAGCGCCAGCCAATGGTGGTGTCGTAGACCGCGTTGGCGCGGCTGAAGGCCGTCTCGGCCTTGGGCATCACGAACGGGGCGCGGCTCATGCTCTCCACGCCGCCGGCGATCATCAGTCCGGCCTCGCCGCTCTTGATGGCGCGCGCGGCGGTGCCCACCGCGTCCATGCCCGAGCCGCACAGGCGGTTGAGGGTGGCGCCGGGCAGCCCGATCGGCAGTCCGGCCAGCAGCGCGGCCATGCGCGCGACGTTGCGGTTGTCCTCGCCGGCCTGGTTGGCGCAGCCGTAGATCACGTCCGTCACCGCCTCCCAGTCGAGCGACGGGTGGCGCGCCATCAGCGCCTTCAGCGGCACCGCGGCGAGGTCGTCGGCGCGCACCGACGAGAGGGCGCCGCCGTAGCGGCCGAAGGGTGTGCGCAGCGCGTCGCAGATGAAGGCGGAGGTCATGGTCGGTCCCTCGAAAACGAGTTCGCTAATAGAACACAGGTTCGATTATAGAACTCTCGGTGCGGTTCCGGCCTTACTGCACAGGCGGGCCGCTCAAGTGTGCCGCGACGCCTGCCGAAACCCCTGGCAATCCCCGCCCGGGGCGCTGCCTTCCTGATTCCATGTCCACCGCCACCGTCCAGGAAACCATCGACGTCGCCTCGCTGCGCGTCGGCATGTTCGTCCATCTGGACCTGGGATGGTTGTCGCATCCGTTCCCGCTGAGCAGCTTCCGGATCAGCTCGGAGGAGCAGATTGCCACCATCCGGGCCCTCGGCTTGCGCCGGGTGCGCTGGAGCAGCGCCCAGAGCGAGCTCGACGAGATCACCGCCAGCGCCGGGCTTGTCGGGGGCGCCGGGAGTACCCGCCCCGCCGACCGCGCGGCGATGCCGGGAGTGGCCCCCGAGTCGCCCGAACAGCGCGCCCGCCGCGAACGGCGCGAGCAGCTCGCCGCGCAGCGCGCCGGACTGCTGCAGTGCGAACGCCAGTTCGCCGAGGCCACCCGCGAAATCAAGCGCGCCATGGACCTGGTCGGCGCGAAGCCGGAAGAAGCCGGCGCCCACGCCACGGCACTGGCCCGCGGTCTGGCTGACAAGATGCTCGTCGCCGGCGACCTGTGCATCCGGCTGCTCACCGAGGCCGCGGGCGACAAGGCCTCTGCCCATGCGTTGAACGTGACCCTGATCTCCATGCTGATGGGGCGCACCTTCGGGCTGGCCGACGCGGACATGCTCGATCTCGGCGCCGGCGCGCTGATGCACGACGTCGGCAAGCTGGAGCTGCCCGACCGCGTGCGCCACCGCGAAGACCACTTCAGTGCCGCCGAGCAGCGCCTGTACGAAGAGCACGTGGCCCTGGGTATCGCCGCGGCACGCCGCATGGGCCTGAGCCCGGGGGCCTCGCTGGTGGTGGCGCAGCACCACGAACATGCCGATGGCAGCGGCTTCCCGCTGAAGCTCAACACCGACCGCATGTCGCCGCTGGCGCGCATCGTCGCGCTCGTCAACCGCTACGACCGGCTGTGCAACCCGCACATCGTCGCCAAGGCGCTGACGC
>VFQN01007185.1_pt1 | contig 12123 bp, 7 predicted proteins | sample 3512371 | NCBI WGS metagenome assembly VFQN01 (sample SAMN10412370, study PRJNA504923) | tailings metagenome | isolation source: Replicate 2 from Balatoc abandoned mine | place: Philippines: Itogon, Benguet | collected 2017-08-28
CGGTTTTTGGTACCGCCATGCGCAGGTTCGAATCCTGCCGCCCCAGCCAGCCGGTAGAATGATCTCTCCGATATTCCCATATTTCGACTGCCGCCTTGGCGGTTCGTCCGGCCGCTTTTCGAAGCTGGATCGAGCTGGGCGAATCTTTCCCGATTATCCGTCGCTTTTCGACACAGCGATGCTGCTCGCGTCGGTGGGGATCCTCCGTAGCTGTTCCCCATCAGCCCCGGTGTACCGGTATCGCGCGGCGTTAGATCGGGCGCCTATCGGACGATAACAGGGTCGCGGGCATGTGCGTTCACGGGGGTGAACGGCCGATGGGGGCATGATGAGCGCGAAAATCTGGGCGAATGCGTTGACGCGCTGGTTTGCCGTTGCGATGTTGATCGTTGCGGGCGCGCTGATATCCCGGCCTGCCAGCGCGCAACACACATCCACCGCATGCCCCCCGAAAAGCGCGACCGTGACCACGGGCGGCACGGTGACGGTCAATGTGACCGACTGTACCCCGCTCGGTATCGGATTCGCAGCGACAGGGCCCGTCGACGGCCCTCTGATGCCGTCGAGCGGCACGGCGAACTTGCGTATCACGGGCGGACAGTGGCTGGTCGATTACAGCCACAACGGCAACGCCGCGACGAGCGATGCCTTTGAATTTACGGACGGAACGGGCAGAGATACCGCGCTGAGTCAGGTGCGGGTCACCATCACGATCACGCCGGCGACCTCGCCGATTGTCGTGACGCCAGGCAGCTTACCCACGTTGACGGCGGGCACGTCTTTTTCGCAGAGCCTGTCGTCGACCGGCGGGACCGCGCCCTATACCTATAGCGTGACGAGCGGCGTGCTGCCGCCCGGACTGAGCTTGAGCAGCGGCGGGGTGATCAGCGGCGCGCCGACGCAGCGCGGGGGTTATACCTTCGGCGTCCGATCGCGCGACGCGCTCGGCGTCTTCACCGACAAGGGCTATACGGGCTCGGTACAAAACCCCAGCCTGTCGCTGGCAACGCCGACGGTCACGCTGGTGTCGGGGGTTCCCGCATCGGCGCAGTTGGCGACCAACGGCGGCGTGTCGCCGCATATCTATGCCACCGAGCCGCCGGGCACGCCGATGCCGTTCGGCCTCAGCCTGTCGTCGAGCGGGCTGATCACCGGCACGCCGTCGTCCACGGGCAGCGCCTCTATCCAGCTTCGCGTGACCGACGCCAGCACGGGGCCGGGGCAATATTTCGAGGGCGAGATGCTGACGATCAACGTCGTCGCCGCGCCCTCGGTGTCGATTTCCGTCGCTCCGGCCTCGGTATCGGAGGATGGAGCCACCAACCTCGTCTACACGGTGACGCGCAGTGCCAGTCTGTCGTCATCGACGACGGTCAATATCACGACGAGCGGTACGGCGACCGCGGGTACCGACTATGCGGGCAGTGTCGCGAGCGTGACGATCCCGTCGGGGGCGACGACTGCGACGATCACGATAAATCCGACAGCGGACACGACGGTCGAGGCCAATGAAACGGTGACCCTGACCGTCGCCGCCGGCAGCGGCTATACCGTCGGGGCGCCGTCGAGCGCGACCGGAACGATCCTCAACGACGATGTGCCCAGCGCGTCGATCACGGTCGCACCGGCCAGCGTGACGGAGGATGGCGCCGCCAACCTTGTCTACACGGTCGCGCTCAGCTCTGCGCCCACTTCATCCGTCACGGTGAACTATACGGTGAGTGGAACGGCGACCAACGGCACCGACTATGCCGCGATCACCACGTCGGTTGTCATTACCGCCGGGTCCACCAGCCAGACGATCGTCGTCAACCCCAATACCGACGGTTCGATCGAACCCGATGAAACGGCTATTATCACGCTGGCGGCCGGCGCCGGTTATACGGTCGGCACGCCGGCGGCCGCGACGGGGACGATCCTGAACGACGACCTGCCTGGCATATCGGTCGGCAATGTGTCGGTTGCCGAAGGCGACGCCGGTACGACGAACGCGGTCTTTACGATCTCGCTGACCGCGCCCGCCGGCGCGAGCGGCGTGACCTTCGATATCGGGACATTCAATTGGTCCGCTATGGCGGGACAGGATTATGTCGCCAACAGCCAGACCGGTGTAACGATCCCCGCCGGACAAACCTCGGCGACGTTCACGGTCCTCGTGAACGGTGATATGCTGAACGAGCCCGACGAAGGCTTCTTCGTGCGCATATCCAATGTCACCGGCGCCTTCGTCAACGGCTCGCAGGCCATCGGGACGATCGTCAACGACGACCCGCTGCCCGTTCTTTCGGTCAACAGCCCATCGATATTGGAAGGCAACAGCGGCACGCGCAGTCTGAACTTCGCGCTGACGCTAGACAGGCCGAGCGGGCAGTTGGTGACGGTCAGCGTCGCGACCGCCAACGGAACCGCGACGGCGGGCAGCGATTATGCCGCGGCCACCGGGTCCTTCGCCTTCCAGCCGGGCGAGACCAGCAAGACGTTTGCGGTCACGACCAATGGCGACGTCCTTTCGGAAGCGGACGAGACCTTCACGGTCGCACTGTCGAATATTACCAATGCGACCATCGGCACCGGCACCGGCACCGGCACAATCCTCAACGATGATGTCCCCCTCGACATGCTGCCGGCCGTGTTGCCGAACGGTACGGTCGGCATCTTCTATAGCGCGATCCTGACCACCGACGGTGGGACGGCGCCCTACCGTTACTCGGTGACCAGCGGCACGCTGCCGACGGGCTTGACCCTCAATGCCGGTGGAACCCTGTCGGGCACGCCGCTCGCGGCCCAAAATTTCACTTTCACCATCCAGTCGCAGGACAGTAGCGCCGCGCCGGGCCCCTACGCCACGAGCCGCAGCTACACCGTAACGATCGCGGCACCGACGATCGAGCTGACCCCCGTTGCGCTGCCCCCGGCAACCGTCAACACGCCCTACAACCAGGTCGTCACCGCCGACGGCTCGGTCGGACCCTACAGCTTCGCCGTCACGTCCGGATCGCTGCCACCGGGGATTACGCTCGCGCCTGACGGCACCTTGTCCGGTACCCCGACCCGGGGCGGCCGGACCGGCTTCACGATCACGGCGACCGACGCGACCGCAGCGCCGGGACCCTATCTCGGCGCGCGCGCTTACGAACTGAACGTCGAAGTCCCGGCGCTGGTATTGCCGCCCACGACGCTTCCCGACGGGGCCACCGACACCGCATATTCGGCCCGGATCGCATCGGCGACCGGCGGGGTCGGACCCTATAGCTATGCCGTGACCTCCGGCGAACTTCCCTTTGGCCTGACGATGTCGGCGACCGGGGAGATCACCGGTACGCCATCGACCGCCAGACTCTACAATTTCGTGGTCACCGCGACCGACAGCAACATCGGTACGGGCCCGACGGTCGTCCAGCAAAGCTATTCGATCAATATCGTCAACACGCCGCCGGTGACCAATCCGGTTTCGGCGACGGTCGCCTATGGCGCCGGCCTGACCCCGATTCCGCTCAGCATAAACGGTGCCGCGAATTCGGTGGCGATCGTTTCGGCGCCAACGCGCGGTCGCGCGATCGTCGACCGTATGACGATCAGCTATATCCCCGATACCGGTTTCGCAGGGTCGGACAGCTTTACCTATATCGCCAGCAATAATGGCGCCGCTTCTGCCCCGGCGCTCGTAACGATCAATGTTCAAAATCCGGTCATCACGATCACGGCTGGCGGCCCGCTGACCGCCTCCGCCGGGACGCCGTATAGCGAGACCTTTACCTTCAATGGCGGGGCTCAGCCCTTCTCTGGGTATCAGATCACCGGCTTGCCCGCGGGCCTCCAGTCGGGAAGCAGTGGCGTCAACACCATCTCGATCGTGGGAACGCCGACGATTGCCGGGAATTTCCCGATCACCGTATCGGCAACCGATTCCTCGACCGGCAACGGGCCATTCATAGCGAGCGAGACCTTCACGCTGGTCATCGACGGGCCGTCGCTCTCGATGACGCCGGGGGCTGGCACGCTGACGGCGCCTTATGCCGCGCCGTTCTCGCAGACCTTCGTCGCGAACGGCGGCGTCGGGCCGATCACCTACAGCCTGACCGGAACCCTGCCCGCGGGCCTCAGCTTCTCCGGGAACAGGCTCAGTGGCACCGCGACCCAACCGGGCAGTTATCCGGTCACGGTCACGGCGACCGACACGGGTTCGACGGGCGCAGGCTCGCCGTTCACGATTGCCCAGAATTATACGATCAACGTTCCGGCGCCGGCCATCCTCATCGCGCCTCCAAGCCTTGCGACGGGAACCGTCGGTACCAGCTATAATCAGACGGTATCGGCGACCGGCGGCGTTGCGCCCTATGGATATGCCGTGACCGCCGGCACCCTTCCGCCGGGCGTGACATTGTCGACCGGCGGCGTACTGTCGGGCACACCCACTGCCGGTGGGACTTTCAGCGTCACGCTCACCGCGACCGATGCCAATGGCCAGGGCGGCAGCGGAAACTACAGCATCACGATCGGCGCGGCCGTCATGACCTTGCCGCCGACGACTTTTGCCGATGGCCAGGTCGGAGTGGCTTATAATGCGGCATTGAACACCGCGAGCGGTGGCACCGCACCCTATCGCTATGCCGTGAGCGCGGGCGCGTTGCCCGGCGGCGTAAGTCTGTCGGCGAATGGAACATTGTCGGGAACGCCGACGGCATTCGGCACCTTCGCATTTTCCGTCACGGCGACCGACAGCAGCACGGGCGACGGCCCCTATGCGGCGACGCAAAGCTACTCGCTTCGGGTGATCGAGCTGGCGCCGGTGGCCAATCCCGTATCGGCGACGGTCGCTTATGGCAGCAACGCGAACGCGATCGCGCTCAATATCGGCGGCGGCGCGGCAACGAGCGTGACCATCGTTTCGGCCCCGTCGCGCGGCACTGCGGTCGTCAGCGGCACCGGAGTAAATTATACACCGAACGCCGGCTTCGCGGGCACCGACAGCTTCACCTATACCGCCACCGGCGGGGGCGGGACGTCGGCTGCGGCGACGGTGACGATCAGCGTCGGCAATCCGACATTCACGATCGCCGCTGGCAATCCGCTGACCACCATGGTCGGTGCGGCATATAGTCAGACCTTCACCTTCAGCGGGGGCGCCCAGCCGTTCTCGGCCTATCAGGTCAGGAATCTGCCTGCCGGGCTGGCAATCAGCGGCAACAGCTCGAACAGCGTGACCGTGTCGGGAACGCCTTCGAGTGCAGGCAATTTTTCGATCGTCGTTTCTGCAACAGATGCTTCGACCGGCAACGGACCGTTTGCTGCGGAACAAAGCTTCACGCTCGTGGTGGACGGCCCGGTCCTGACGCTCAGCCCGGCCAGCGGAAGCTTCACGGCGCCTTATGCCTCCGCTTACAATCAGACGATTGTCGCGAGCGGCGGCGTCGGCCCCTATGCCTACAGCCTGACCGGCACCTTGCCATCAGGTGTCACGCTCGACCCGTCGTCCGGGTCGCTTTCCGGGTCGCCGACGGCGTCGGGCGTGTTCAATTTCGGTATCGCCGCGACCGACACCGGGTCGACAGGTGCCGGTGCCCCCTTCACCGTCGTCGGTAACTACAGCCTTTCGGTGACGGCGCCGACGATAGTCGTGACCCCCACGGCCTTGCCGCCCGCCGCCGCAGGAGCGCCCTATTCGGCGATCCTGTCGGCGTCGGGCGGGATCGGCCCTTATCGCTACGCCGTAACCGGCGGTGCGCTCCCGTCCGGGATTGCCCTCAACCCGGACGGGGCGCTTTCGGGCCAACCGACCGCGGCGGGGAGCTTCAATTTCACGGTCACTGTGACCGATGCGAACGGTCAGTCGAGCGTCGCCGCGCTGTCGCTGGCGGTCGCGAACCAGACGCTGACGATCACGCCCGCGACGCTGCCGAGCGGCGTGCAGGGCATGCCGTACAGCCAGCAGCTGGCCGCGGCCGGCGGGGTCGCGCCCTACAGCTATACGGTGTCGGCGGGCGGCCTCCCGGCCGGCTTGACGCTCAGCGCCACGGGGCTGATCAGCGGCACGCCGACGGGCCCAGGAAGCAGCAGCTTCACGATCACCGCGACCGACAGCACGGGCGGGACGGCTTCGACCGGCGCGACGGCTTATGTCCTCGCGATCACGGCGCGGCCCAATCCCGTGAACGATCCCGAAGTACGCGGGCTGGTGCAGGCACAGGTCGCCTCGGCGCGGCGCTTCGCCGACGTGCAGGTCGGCAATTTCAGCCGCCGGCTCGAGGCGCTGCGGCGCGGCGGTGGCGGTGGCGGTTTCCGCAACGGACTGCGCTTCGCGTCGTCCGACCCTTGCATGGATACGCTGACGGCGTGGACCAATGCGATTTGTGCGGGAACTGACCCCGCGCTGACGGGGCGCCGCGGTGCCGGGCTGATGGGCGGGCTCGCCTCGATTGCGAATACGGGCTTTGGCGGCGGATCGATCGGCGACGCGTCGGCCATGCCGGCCGGCCAAGCGGCCGCCGGCGGTGAAGGCGCCGTTGATGCGCCCTTCACGATCTGGGCCGGCGGGACGATCCGTTACGGCGAGCGCGATCCCTCGACGGGCCGCCCGCGCGAACGCTTCGAATCGCAGGGGATTACGCTGGGCGCAGATTATCGCTTCAGTCCCGATTTCGTGGCCGGGATCGGCGTCGGGCTGGGGCGCGACGATACCGACATCGGCCGCAATGGGTCGCAGAGCCGAGGCGAGGCCAAGACGGTCGCCGTCTATGGCAGCCATATGTTCGGCCGCGGCCTGTTCGTCGACTGGCTGGCGGGCTATCAGTGGCTCGATTTCGACCTCCGCCGCTATGTGACCGCGACCGGATCGCGTGTCGATGCATCGCGCGTCGGGCGCCAGTTCTTCGCATCGGCCTCTGCGGGCGCCGATATCGAGAGCGGAAACCTGCGCTTCACCCCCTATATCCGCATCGATGCGCAGAGGGGGCAGCTCGATGCCTATGTCGAAAATAGCGGGTCTTTGTTCGACCTGCGCTTCAGCGATCAGGACATTGCATTCACATCGCTGGGTTTCGGTACCAAGCTCGACTATCGGATTGCGCTTGGCGAAGGCTACCTGCTGCCGCGGCTGCGCGCCGAATATCAGCGCGACATCGAGCGTCAGGGCGAGGCGGGCGTCGCCTATTTCGACCAGCCCGACAGCATGTTCGGCATCGTCACGCTGCCCGCACACTCGCGAAGCCGTCTGTTGCTGGGCCTCGGCGCCGCGCTGGTCGTCGACGACCGGACGTCGGCCGAGATCGAGTATAGCAATCGGCGGAATAATGGAGCGGGGTCCGACCAAGGCGTGACGGTCGGTATCAAGCACGCCTTCTAATCGATGCCCCCCTGCTCTCCTTGGGCCGACAAGCCCTGGGGTTCAGAGGGGCGGGGCGGCCTTCCGGCCTGGTGCCGTCAGATGCGCGCGAAAGGCCGCGGTATAGGTCCGTCCGATCCGGACCTCCGCACCGTCGCTCAGCACGGCGATCAACGAGGCGAAGCGGATCTGTTTCACGCGCTGAATGGCACTGCGCCGCACGATCGTTCCGCGGTGGACGCGCAGAAAGTCCTCCGGATTGAGCTTGCGCTCGAGCGAGGCAAGGGTCTCCTGATACAGATAGTCGCCCGTCCGGGCATGCAATCGGACATAGTCGCGTTCGGCCTGGAACCGGACGACCTCGCCGGCCCCGATCCGCAAATACTCGCCTCGGGCGCGCACCCAGAATTCTTCGGTGTATCGGACCTGATCGTTGAGGACCTGTTTCAGCGAGGCGAGCGCTTCCTGCAACTCGGTGATCCGATCGACCTGCAAATGCGCCACGGCGGCCTCCCGGGCGCGGTCGAGCGCGACGAGGAGCCGCGCGGGCTGGATCGGTTTGGTGACATAATCGATGGCGTTCGCCTCGAACGCGCGCAGCGCATGATGGTCGAAGGCGGTTACGAATATGACCGCGGGCGGCGTAGGCGGAAGGTGCTTCAGCAGGTCGAAACCGTCGCCCCCCGGCATCTGAATGTCGAGGAGAAGGATGTCGGGGTGCAGCGCCACCAGTCGTTCGCGCGCCTCGATGACGTTGCTCGCTTCCGACGCCCGCTCGATCCATTCGACTTTCGCGAGCAAGCGAAGAAGGCGCCGCCGCGCCAAGGGTTCATCGTCGACGACCAGAACCGACAGTCCGCTCAAGCAAGCCTCCACGGCAGGTCGATCGATGCGCGGTATCGGCGGGACGCGGTGATGCCCGACGATAGTACGCCCTGTTCCTGAAAGCGCGCCTTCAACCGTTCCGCGACGTTCCGGAGCCCGACACCCATGCCGGGTGGCTGCGGCCGCGAGGCGGTCTCGGGCAGGTCGTTTTCGACGACGATGTGGAGGCGGTCCGCCTTTCGCGCCGCGCTCAGCGAAATCTCGACCGGCCCGGTCGCCGATCCCACGCCATGTTTGACGGCGTTTTCGATCAGGGGCTGAAGGATGAGGCTGGGCACCAGCGCCGCGCGCGCGTCTTCGCCGACTTCGATCCGAACCTTCATGCGGTCCGAAAAGCGCGTGTGTTCGATGTCCAGATACTCCTCCTGAAGCGCAATCTCTTCGGCGAGGGGGACGTCGTGGACGGGATCGAGCGTCAGGGTCGTGCGCAGGAAGGTCGAGAGCGAGAGCACCATCTTCTCGGCATGCGTCGCCGCGCCTTCCTCGATCAGGCCCGCAATCGAGTTCAACGTATTGAACAGGAAGTGCGGATTGATCTGGTAGCGTAGCGCCTGCATCTGGGCATGCATCGCCTCTTCGCGAACCGCGGCAAGCCGGCGCTCGCGATCGCGGACCTCGAAGCTGTAGATCGCGGCGGTGAACAGCGTCGCCCAACCGAGGCACTGGCAGAATGCGATGATCGACGCGATCCCCGAATATTCGGGGTTGAACTGAACCGGCTGCGGATATTGGCAAGCCATATAGGTCAGGAAATCGAGCACAGCCAATATGGGCGTCGCGATCGCGGCGGCGGCCAGCGCGAGCATGGCCTTGTGGAGAAAGCTTTTGTCACGGCTGCGATACAACAGATGGGCTATCGTCACGCTCATCGCGGTCACTGCGGAATATCCGACCAGCTTATAGGGCGCGGACTCGATGGGGTCGATGTTCATCAATTGACCGAACAGGCTGTCGATCACGAACATGATTCCCCAATAGCCGAGGATAAGCCGCCACATCGCGCGCCGCATTTCCGGCGGCAAACCGCCGACAGAGTCCTGTGACCTGATCGTGTCGTCCTTCATTTCCGATTGCCCCCAACTCGAAAAGCACAGCGCGAAATCCATTCACCGGCGCTGAGAAGCCATTCGCAGAAACTTGCCGCAGATTGTCCGTCCCGCTTCGCCATCCACAAGAAACAGCCTGCGGGCAAGGACTCGCCGGACATAAGACTATGCCGATGAGAGAATCCTGGATATCCACTGATCTGCTGACGGCGAATGGCGCATGTGCGGCGGCGGTACAGCGGACGCCGGCTGGCCATTCGGATCCCGACATGCCGACGCCGCGCCGAACCGTCCGGTTTGTCGTGGAAACTGATGATGTCGGCTTGCCCGGCAGAGTGGCCAAGCAATTGCCGCGCGGATCGCGGCTGACGATATTGTCCGCGTCCGTCCGGCCCGATCGATCGGAGGCCGGCGCGCTCGGGACGATCCCCCATGCGGCGCGGGAAGCGGACCCGGCGCCGAGCTTCACCGGCCGTCAGCGGGAAATTGCCGAGCTGTTGGTGCGCGATATGTCGAACAAGGAAATCGGCCGCATCCTCGGGCTTTCGCACTTTACCGTCCGCAATCATGTATCCCAGCTTTTCCGGATATTGGGCATCGGCGCGCGCCGCGAGGTGGCCGGCAGGATGGCCGAGATGTTCGCCGGGGGTGCCGGCTCGTCGCTGCGCTGACAGGGTGCCCACCATTTAGCGTTTGGTCCGAAATCCTGCGGACTATGGGGGGCTTTGCCGCGTATGTCATCCGTCGGAGTGACCCGGTACGCCGCACCTCTTCGGTGCCGGAGCCTGCCGGACGATGAACCGGTACACCGCTGAATTTGAAGGCGCTTTTCGGCGAATCTATCGATGGTGACAGAGTCATGCCGGAGGGATCGCTGCGCCGCGGCCGGGAAGTGACCGTCGCTCTTCCTCCAGGAGATACCCTTTGCCCCATCGCCCCCTCATCCTCGCCGCTCTCCTCCTCGCCCCCGCGGCCGCGCAGGCCGCGACGTGCGAAGAATCCTTCGTCAAGGGCGGCAATCCCGTCACGGGGCTTCGGTTTACCGCGACCCAATCGGTGTCCGACATGGCCCCGGCGAGCGCCGTCGGTCAGCTCCGCGGGATCGTGCTGGGAAAGGGCTATGCCGTGCTCGCATCCGAGCCCGAAAGCGGCGCGATGCTGATCGAGCAGCCGATGACGGGGAAGGCGCGATCCTTCCCGATCCAGATTTCGGCAACCGAGCAGAATGGCGTCGGCACCGTTCGCATGGAAGCGAAGCTCCGCAACACCATGAACATAAGCAAGGAAGCCGCCCAAACCGAAATGTGCGGCATCCTGGCGCAGCTGAAGGGCGGAAAGGCCGGGCGGGCGCTCGCGGACAAGGGGAATGCCGCGCAGCAGACGCACAGCGCGGCCCCGATCCGCATGAGCGTCCTCGCCTTCTCGTCGCAGATGGCGGGCGAGGCCAAGCGCAGCGACGCGTCGCTCGAACCGCGTCACAAGGGCAAGGCCTTCACCCTGTTCGGCCCGGTCGGTTATGTCGGAAAGGCGGGCGATCGCTACCGCGTCGATTTCAAGCTTCTCGAAAACGCGCTGACCAGCATCGTCCCCGGTTCGGGGTACCGGCTCGAGGTCAGCTGCGTTCTGGCGTCGGGGCAATCCGCCTATGCGCTGACGCTCAAGGAGGGTCACCGCGTCGAGCTGACGGGCATATTCGACGAATATGACCTTGGACGATCGACGATCTATCTGCGCGATTGCAAACCCGTCCGCTAGGCCTGCGGCACCCTTCGATGACCGTTTCGGCGATCGTGCGCTTGCCTTTGAAATGACGACCGCCGCATAGCTAGGGCTAGGCTAGGCTAGGCTCGGTCCCGAAACGGGTCGATTTCGCCCGTTGGTTCATTTTCACTGCTATCGAAATGATCTTGACAAAAATGATGTAATATGTCATTTCCATCATGCTCGAAATGAGGGGTTTTCGTGCATGAAGGCTGACGCTGCCGTCGACGCTCTGGTTGCGCTCGGACAGGAGCGCCGTCTGGCATTATTCCGCTTGCTGATCGAGGTCGGCGAGGGCGGGCTTGCCGCCGGTGAGATCGCCGAGAAACTCGACGTCCCAAACAGTTCGCTGTCCTTTCATCTCGCGCAATTGCGCGAATCGGGGATGGTCGTTCAGGAGCGGCGGCACCGTTCGATCATCTATCGCGCGAACATATCGGCGGTGAATTCGCTGATCGCTTATCTTGTCGAAAATTGCTGTGGCGGGGCCGATTGCGGTCTCGAAATTCCCGTGATCGGGGAAGTGAAGAGGTCGTGCTGCTGAGGGGCGCACGGCTGAGTGAGTGAAGGAGTGGGGTATGACTGCCATGAGGAAAATCGAGGAACCACCGGCTGCTGCCGGCGCCGACTATGACTATGACGATGTCCGGGACCAGGCGTCGTTCGTGGCCTATGTTTCGGTGTTGCGCGAGGAACTGAACGATCCGGTGCTGCGCGAGGAGTGGGAGAATGCCGATCTGCCGAGCTTCCTCGACGCGATCGTCAGCTGGACGTCCGATCGCGGCCCCTATGAAAATGCCAATCCCTGGCAGCATATGGCCGAGCTGCTGACCGCGGCGACCATCTACCGGCGCTAAAACGGCGCCAGACGCGATCGGGCGGGTGGACCCGATCGCAACGACCGGCCCGGCATCGGCCGTTCTCGACGATGCCCTTCGCCTGCAAAGGCTGACCTCCCCATCATGCTGAATGGCGCGTTTACTATCGCCATGAAGCTTATCCTCATTTCGCTCCGGCATCTGCGTTGACCAGAGATTTGGGGCGTGGAGTATTAAGTAGCGGTCCGGTCGCCGGAGGAACCCGGTGTTGCGAGGCTATTTCTTGGTGGTC
>VFQN01007186.1_pt1 | contig 12123 bp, 9 predicted proteins | sample 3512371 | NCBI WGS metagenome assembly VFQN01 (sample SAMN10412370, study PRJNA504923) | tailings metagenome | isolation source: Replicate 2 from Balatoc abandoned mine | place: Philippines: Itogon, Benguet | collected 2017-08-28
CGGTTTTCATGCCAATGGTGCCTATCATTATGCTACTTGGTCGGGTATCAGTGGCGATAAGTTTCACGGGCGATTTTCGGGCGCTAATTTCGGTATTGTTGACAATCCTTGGTTAGAACAACACATCCGCAAAAATCACGGGCCGTTGGGAGAAGAATATCCTGCGGTGAAGTTTTTGATGGAAGGCGATACGCCTACGTTTTTGTACCTCATTCCCAACGGCTTGGGCGATTCTGAGCATCCTGACTACGGAAGCTGGGGAGGTCGCTATGAGTTTTATACGCCTCGTACTCAAAAGTGGTTTTACGAACCCGAAACCCGCCCTCTGTGGGCCGATGCCGTAGATGAAGTCATAGGTATGGATAGTAGCTACCAAACCAGCAACAAAGCCACTATTTGGCGTTGGCGTGAGGCATTTCAGCACGATTTTGCGGCAAGGATGGATTGGTGTGTGAAGTCTTACAAAGAAGCCAATCACCCGCCCGTTGCCAAACTTTCTCATGCCAATCTTCTGAAAGTAAAAAGTGGCGAAAAAGTACAATTGAGCGCTAAAGGCAGCACCGATCCCGACGGCAATGTCCTCAAATACGATTGGATATACTATGCCGAACCGGGTACTTATGGCAATAAAAACGGAATTCAAATCAATGATAAAACCAAAGCAGATGCTTGGTTTGTGGCGCCTAAAGTAACTCAGCCAGAGACTATTCATATAGTGTTGGCGGTATCCGACAACGGCACACCTTCTTTGACTCGTTATCAGCGGGTGATTGCGACAGTTTTCCCCTAAAAGCGTATCGACAATGATTAATTATTTGTGGCAATTGAAAAGTAATAGAGGGATTGTTTTTAGCCTTGCTTTTTGTCTCTTGTTTTTGGGGAGCTGTTCAAACAAAAATACCTCGGAGACTCCTAAAAAAATGGCTATTGTCATTTCGACGCTCAACAACCCGTGGTTTGTGTTTTTGGCTGATAATGCCGCCGCCAAAGCCAAAGAACTTGGCTACGAAACCAAAATTTTTGATTCACAAAACAATACGGCTCTAGAATCTGACCATTTTGAAAATGCTTTGGTGTCGGGTTACAATGCTATTCTTTTTAACCCAACTGACGCCGAAGGCTCGGTCGTAAACGTCCAAAAAGCCAAAGCGGCGGGCGTACCCGTGTTTTGTATGGATCGGGAAGTAAACTCGGCCGACGCCGCCACTTCCCAAATCTTATCAGATAGCTATTCGGGTTGTGTGTCGTTGGCTAAGTACTTTGTGAAACAGATGAAGAAAAAAGGCAATTATGTAGAACTCCTCGGCTTGGTGGGCGACAACAACACTTGGGCGCGTTCGCAAGGATTTCATAGCGTGGTGGACAATTATGCTGGGCTAAAAATGGTGGCTCAACAAAGCGCTGATTTTGACCGTAACAAAGCCATGGAAGTCTTGGAGTCTATCATGCAAGCTCACCCCAATATTGATGCGGTCTTTTGTGGCAACGATGCCATGGCTATGGGTGCTTATCAAGCACTTGCGGCGGCAGGAAAGGCCGATAAAGTCAAGGTTTTTGGATTTGACGGAGCTACTGACGTGATAGATGCCATCAAAGACGGAAAAATTGCCGCCACTGGGATGCAATTTCCCAAAGTAATGGCCCAAACAGCCGCTATCTATGCTGATCAATATTTGAAAGGGAAAAAAGATTTTCCGCAAAAACTGCCCGTTGCCGTCGAATTAGTAACCAAAGAAAACATTGAAGATTATGCCGCATTCGGAAAAAAAGAATAATCTGACCATAAAGTATTTGCTTGGGGTGGGGTTCGTGCTGTTTTTGGGGTATCATTCTGTTTATTTCAAAAAATTGGACGAAGTCAAAAATGCAGCTAACAAGAAATTTGATGCGGCAGCCTATGCTCAAAAATTTTTTACCTCAACGCTTACACCACAGCTTGCCAATGCCTCAGGGATTCAGGAATTGATTCAACTATTGACAATTTCTAAAGGCCAAGCTTTTGAAAAATATGCCCATGCTACGGCAGTAGGAAGTATCAAATACTTTTTAGTCAAAGGTACGGGGACTATTACCGCTATCAACGAAGATGAGGTAAATCTTCAAGTGGGCAATCAATCGCTGACTTTGGCTACGGAGTTTATTTATGGCAATGCCATTCGGGATGCGACGGGTTTGTTTGACATTACGGCTTTTACCAATACCACCGATATCAATAATGTATCGGCTGAGTTGAATAAAATTGTGAAAAACAAGGTGATTCCTCCTTTTAGAGCAAAAGCCAAAGTGGGTGATAATGTGACTTTTACGGGGGTGCTAGAGCTAAACAGCGCTCGCCTCAATCTTGATAAGCTCGAAGTAATTCCTATTTCTATTCAGTAGTATTCTATTTCCAAAATCGACCTCATTGTGCTTGTTGCAGACAACATAACCAAAAAGTTTTCGGGTGTTACGGCACTAGACCGGGTGTGCCTCGAACTCCACGAAGGCAAAGTAAATGCCATTTTGGGAGAAAATGGGGCGGGCAAATCTACCTTGATGAAAATCTTGTCGGGGGTGGATAATGAGTATGAAGGGCAGATTGTGTGGCACGCCAAACCCACCCGCTTTCAGAACACTAAGGAAGCGCAACAGGCAGGAATCGCTATCATTCACCAAGAACTCAATCTGATACCTTACCTGAGCATTACGGAAAATATCTTTTTGGGGCAAGAAATCTTGACCAAATGGGGTACGCTCCATAAACAGCGAATGCGCGATCAAGCCACGGTTTTGCTCCAAAAACTTAGGCTGGATATAGACCCCGCTACGCCCGTTCAAGAACTAAAAGTAGGTCAGCAACAGCTAGTTGAGATTGCCAAAGCGTTGCTATTAGAGCCAAAGGTCATCATCATGGATGAGCCTACCTCGGCCATTACGGACCAAGAGGTCGAAACCCTCTTCGGCATCATCGAAGAGCTAAGGGCTGACAATAAGACCATCGTTTATATCTCCCACAAACTCGACGAACTGTTTCGCATTGCCGACCGCTACATTGTATTGCGCGATGGTAAATCTATCGAATCAGGAAATATTCAGGGAATGACCCATGACCAGTTGATTCAAAAAATGGTAGGTCGCGAAATCTTCATCCCACCGGCAAAAAATATTTTGAATAACCAAGAAAATGTACTGGAAATCAATGGATTGTCTTTGCAAAGGCCTAATCACAAAGAGAGTTTTATTTTATCAGATATTTCTTTTCATCTCAAAAAAGGCGAAGTACTAGGTATATTTGGGCTCATGGGGGCAGGCCGTACCGAACTCCTTGAGACGATTTTTGGGCTACATCCCACAAGGGCTACGGGACAAATGTATCTTAATGGAGAGGCTCTTTATCTCAAATCATCCGTAGAGGCAGTGAAGGCGGGTTTGGCCTTGGTACCCGAAGATAGAAAAAGGGACGGAATCGTGCCCGGAATGACCGTGAGCCAAAATATAAGTTTGGCATCTTTGAGTGAGCAGGTCGAAAAAAATGGCTTTTTGAGCAACCAAGCCGAATCCCAATTGGCCGAAAAATACATTCAAGAACTAGGCGTAAAAACCTCATCGTCGCAGCAACTCATCAAAAATTTAAGCGGCGGAAACCAACAAAAGGTGATTTTGGGGAAATGGCTTGCCACGCATCCCAAGGTATTGCTGCTCGACGAGCCTACCCGTGGAATAGATATTCATGCCAAAAGTGAGATTTATAAGCTGATATTGAAATTGGCCGCGTCGGGTTTGGGGATTATAATGGTTTCTTCCGAATTGCCCGAAATTTTCGCCGTTTCAGACCGCGTAATGGTATTGGCCGAAGGCAAGCTCACCTTGGAAATGTTGACCCAAAATGCCACCGAAGATATATTATTGAAAGCCGCTATTCCCAAAGTTTTATAGAATTGAAGGAGACTGTTATTTATCTAATTTGAAAATGATGTATAAGTTTTCGTGCCAAAAATACTTTTCGACATCCTAAAAAGTCAGGGTTAAATTGGGACGAGGGCGGAGGTATTAGTTTCGTAACCTCATGTCTTTAGGCTGGGGCTGTTGAGGAAATAGCATCTCGTATAAGGCTTCAGCCTTGACTTTTACATAGATTTTTTAAACGCTGTAATAATTAAGTTATCGGAAGAATCATCATCACGACACTTTACCACAACGGAGAAAACAAATACCGCTCGATGACCCCGTTGTGCTTTAGCACTTAAAAGAAATGCAAACAACCCTCGATTCACAAAAAAAACTTTTGTCTAAACTTCAACCGCTGATAGCACTTTTTGTGCTGTGTGTGGTGATAGGTTTACTATCTGACAAATTTTTTACTGTTTCTAATTTTTGGAATGTATTACGCCAAATTTCAGTAAATATTTGTATCTCAACGGGTATGACCCTCGTGGTACTTATGGCAGGTATTGATTTGTCGGTAGGGTCGGTATTGGCATTGAGTGGGGCGGTCACCGCTGGTTTATACAAGTCGGGTATTGAGTTTCCTACCCAAAATCTTTTTGTAGGTTTCACACTCTTGGGAGGCATTTTAGCAGGCATCCTAGTAGGCGGGTTGTTGGGTTTGTTCAACGGCGTGGCTATTACGCGTTTCAAAGTACCTCCTTTTGTGGCTACTTTGGCTATGCTGACCGTAGCGCGTGGTCTGACCATGCTCTGGACACAGGGCTTCCCTATCAGCGGATTAGGCAAAGACTTTGCTTTTTTGGGTACAGGCTGGTTTTTGGGCGTGCCGGTTCCAGTTTGGATTAGTGCCTTAGTGGTGGTATTAGCGATTTTACTTTCCAACAAAACCAAAATCGGGCGTTATATCTATGCCATTGGAGGCAATGAAAATGCGGCGCGGTTGTCTGGAATCAATATCAATCGGGTCAAAGTGATTGTGTACACATTGGGGGGTGTGCTGGCGGCGGTAGGAGGTTTGATGGTAACTTCGCGTCTTGATTCTGCCCAGCCCAACGCCGGTACGGGCTACGAACTTGACTCTATTGCGGCAGTGGTGATTGGCGGTACTTCGTTGTCGGGCGGAAAGGGCAGTATCGGCGGGACGGTCTTGGGGGCTATCATCATTGGAGTGTTAAACAATGGCTTGGTATTGCTCAATGTATCGCCTTTTTGGCAACAAGTAGTCAAAGGACTGGTGATTTTGATAGCGGTCGTTATCGACAAAGCCAATGCCAAAAATCACTGATTTTAGGCTGTTTTTTTCTAACGCAAAAGACTTATTTAACACAAGTACTTAAGTAAATGCGCAAAGTTGAACTAGCTTATAACTGTTTGTTAATTGGTGATTATCAACAATTAAAGATTAATGGTGCGTAAGCACTTACTGCATTGTTAGCTAAGTTTTTTTTATTTTACCCGCAGACAAACGCAGATAAGAGACTGTATAAAGCCCTTTTTTAGCGCAAATCTGCGTTTGTATTATTCAGCGGACTTCTGCGGGTAAAAAACAAAACTTTTTACTTAACAATGTACTTACAATCAACCGCACTTAAATTTATAAATGTCTTTCATTTTAGCCATCGACCAAGGTACAAGTAGTACCAAAACGCTTGTTTTTGATGCACAAGGGCAAGTGGTATCACGGGCTTCTGAACCCTTAAAAACCCACTATTTTGGAGAGGGCTTTGCCGAGCAAGATCCCGAAGGTATTTTCCAAAATGCAATGTCGTCGGTCAAAAAATGTTTGGCTGATTTTCAAGCCAAAGGCCATTCTTTGACCTCCATTGCCGCCGTTGGAATTTCTAACCAACGCGAAACCTTCATCTTGTGGGATGAGCAAGGAAAGCCTTTGCACAACGCGGTCATTTGGCAATGTAAGCGCTCGGTAAAGATATGTGACCAACTCCGTGAAAGAGGTTTAGGGGATAGCATCCATGAAAAAACAGGCTTGCTCATTGACCCCTATTTTTCGGGTTCTAAGCTCATGTGGCTTCAACAAAATCAGCCCGAAATCCGTGAAGCTATCCAAGCAGGTAAGGCGTATTTTGGGACGGTAGATACTTGGCTTTTGTATAAATTGACAAAAGGTAAAAAATACTTGACCGATTACACCAATGCCTCTCGTACCTTGTTTTTCAATCTTTCTACCTTAGATTGGGATGCCGATTTGCTGAGAGAATTTGGGCTGACAGGTCTCCAATTGCCTCAACCTCAGCCTTCTTCATATGCTTTTGGAGAGTCTGATTTTGAAGGGCTTTTTCCCAAACCCGTACCTATCATGGGTATGATTGGTGATTCGCACGCCGCCGCTTTTGGAGAAGGGTGTTTTTCGGAAGGAACCGCCAAAGCAACTTTAGGGACAGGTTGTTCGATTTTGATGAATGTGGGAAATCAGCGAAAATCCTCGGCCAATGGCATGGTTTCTACGATTTGTTGGAGTACGGCTGAGCGCGTCGATTATGCCTTAGAAGGGGTAATTGTGACCTGCGGAGCTACAATCGAATGGCTCAAAAATGAGTGGGGAATCATTGAAGACAGCAAAGATACCGAAGCGATGGCAAGGAGTGTAGCGCACAACAATGGCGTCTATCTGGTACCGGCCTTCAGTGGTTTAGGTGCGCCACATTGGGACATGAATCGAAAGGCTTCTATTACGGGGCTTACGTTTGGTGCTACCAAAAACCATCTGGTAAGGGCCGCTTTAGAATCCATCCCTTACCAAATCAAAGATATTATTGGTGCTATGGAGGCCGACGCTGGCTTAGAATTGAAAGAATTGATGGTAGACGGCGGCATGACTTCCAATGGTTTTGTGCTACAATTTTTGGCCGATTTGTTGGGAAAACCCGTCCTAAAGATAAATATGCCCGACGTATCGGCGCTTGGAGCAGCGTATTTGGCAGGATTGGCGTGTGGATTGTTTACTAACATTGACCATCTCCAAAGCCTAAAAAAAGAAGTAGAAACCATAAGGCCATGCGTAGATAATAGGGACGTGATGTCTTATTATGAAGGATGGCAAGAAACGGTTCATTATTATGAAAAATAAATCCTTGGTTCAGCTTATCTCGATTGATTGCTATTCAGCAACTCCTAAGTACCTCCAAATCGCCAATTCGATTATGGAAATTATTGGGCGGGGAGAATTAGAAAAAGATGAAATCCTGCCTTCTATCAATGAGCTAAGTTTTGAGTCGGATATATCAAGAGATACCGCCGAAAAAGGCTATAAATACCTCAAAAAAATTGGGATATTAGACTCAGTGCCAGGGAAAGGATATTTTGTGAAAAGCACAGCTACCCCTTCTCAACTAAAAATTTTTTTGTTGGTTAATAAAATTAATGCTCACAAAAAAATCATTTATGATTCGTTGGTATCCTCCCTAGGCGAACGAGTCATGATTGATTTTTATGTTTATAACAACGACTATAATTACTTCAAAAAACTCGTTCAAACTAATAGTCACGATTATTCGCATTATGTCATTATTCCTCATTTTATGGAAGGAGGAGAGAAGGCGCACGAGATAATCAACGCCACTATTCCAGCCGAAAAGCTTATCATCGTCGATAAGCCTATTGCAGGTGTTAAAGGGCAATATGGCGCTGTGTATCAGAATTTTAAGATGGATATTTATAAGGCTTTGGAGGAAGCTCTCCCTCGCCTTTCCCAGTATCATACCATTAAGATTATTTTTCCTAAAGATTCGCACCATCCCAAAGAAATAGTAGAAGGCTTGCAGCTTTTTTGCCAGCAATATTCGTTTGAAATGCAAGTGATTCCCACTATTCTCAATGAACCTATCGGCGAAGGTGAAGTCTATATCAGTATTACCGAAAATGATTTGATTGGTTTGGTAGAAAAACTCTTGCCTACTTCTCTGAAAGTAGGCAAAGACGTAGGGATTATTTCATACAACGAGACCCCCTTAAAGAAGATAATTTTGGAGGGAATTACGACTATATCGGCTGATTTTGAACTCATGGGACAAAAAACAGCACAACTTATCCAAGAAAATTTGAAGGAGCAGATATACGTGCCATTCTACTTAAAACTACGGGCTTCCTTATAAAATCAGCAGCTAAAATCCGTGGTGGTAAAGCAAAAATGCGAACAAATACAACCACAGAATATCCACAAAATGCCAGTAAATGGAGATAAGCTTAAGTTTGAGCTGATTGGGTGGGTTGACACTAAATACAAAGGCATCTACATAGGTGATATTTTTGAGGGAGTGAAATACCAGCCAACACAAGGTGGTAATACCCAGTGCAATGTGTAAAATATGAAGACCTGAGAGTAAATAAATAAAACCTACCGACGGATTGCGCAAAGTCGAAATTCCTGCTTCAATGAGCTGATACCAACCCCAAAACTGTAGAATTACAAACAATACCCCAAGCGATAAAGTAGCTCCTAGATATAATCGAAATTGGGGATAGCGGTCGGATTGGAAACTTCGATTGGCTAGGTGTAAAGTAAAGCTACTGACCATGATAGCCAATGTACTTATCCAAAAAAGCCCTGGCAACGGTACATCAGTCCAATACATTCCGTTGGCTTTTCGAATCACGTACACCGCCAAAAGTATAGTAAATACCAAAACACTGCTGCCTATGCCTATCCAAAGCATAAAATTGAAAGGTTCGCGCCTTTTAGTGAGTGGATTTTGTTTTTTTACGGTGTTCATCGAAGTTTTTCTTACGCTTACTTTTCAATGGGCGAACGCAAACAATTAATTCACTTGATGAAATATGCTTGTTGATGGATGAGCAAATTGGGTACGTAATCACCCTCTCAAGTGTGATGATTTACAGGCATTCTCCTTGCCAAACAGTGGAAGAGGGGAAATTGTTCTGTAAATGTATTGGTTTGTCAAAAATACCATAAATTGTCGAACCCGAACCAGTCATGCTTGCATAAATTGCTCCGTATTCGTACATTTTTTCTTTGATTTGGGCTAAAATAGGATATTTTGGAAAAAGCCCAGCCTCAAAATCATTCTTTATATTATGACGCCATTCTTGCATTGGGCGTTGCAATGTTTCTAACAAATTAACTTCTGGCAATTGAGGTTTTACGCCTGCATAAGCTTCAGCGGTAGAAATAGCGAAATTGGGATAAACCAGTACGATGTATTTGCCTTTCAGGTTCAGGGAAATATCGGCAAATTGGTCACCTTTCTCGTAGCAATATTGCGGCCGATTTTGGATAAAGAAAGCACAATCGCTCCCAAGCTGACGGGCATATTGCTCTAGTTCGGCTGTTGACAACCCACACTTGCCGATTTCATTAAGCATTTTGAGCATAAAAGCCGCATCCGAAGAGCCTCCTCCCATGCCGGCTCCTATGGGTACGATTTTGAGCAAATGCGTAGCCAAAGGAGGCAAATCAAAGTCTTGTTTTAGAAGCTGATAGGCCTTCACACATAGGTTTTTGGTAGCATCGCCGGGGATGGCAATTCCCGAAGAGCTAAAACTAAAATCTGCCGCTGGAACTGCCTCTAATACATCAGCCCATGCTATGGGATAAAAACACGACTCTAGATTATGAAAACCATCGGCTCGTTTTTCGGTAATGTGTAAACCAATATTGATTTTGGCATTAGGAAATGTAATCATCTTTTTAACCTCCAATTACCTCCCATACCGACTCTACTACAAAGTAAACGACGTGTAAAGACGAGGCAATGATTAAACTATAAGCGGAAATATTGAACAGTGGGGTACTGAGTTTTTTGAGATAACTAAAACCAACCGCCATGATAAACAACAAAGCGACCATGACGTGACCTAAAAAGCGCCCATGAAAAAAGGACCAGCCATCATACTTGATACCTGCCCCAAAAACGGCTAAGAAGCTGAGTGTGAAAACGGCGGTCAAAAAAACTTTATATAAACCAGTCGATGAAAAGCCCTTTCCCCATAATATATCCCAAACGGTCAGGATGCTATCTTTGATTTTGATGAAAAAACCTCCAAAAAAAGTAAGCGTAGGCAATAACCCAAAAATGTAAATAAGACTTCCTATGTATTTGAAACTCGTATAATTGCCGAGGTTGAGGTTGTTTTCGAAGTCGATATGCTTATACCAAAAAGTAGCATAAAACGTCAGAAAATAGGCGTATCGAGTGGCATGGTCGTCGTTGAATTCGCCCGGAAATGTAATCAAATCCCAGAGATTGAAATTGATAAAATTTTCGATGCCTTTATAAGTAGCTTGGTGATTGAGCGGAAAAAAGTCCAGATTATGAAGGAAAAACTTATGTTCATAGTGTTTGTTTTCGATGAATTTGTAGCTCCCCAAAAAGAAAACAATAGAGACAAAGGCTACTAAGCTAATCACCACATCGGCTTTGGCGGGGCTTGATTTCCAACGCATAAGCAGCACTACTAATACCACCAACGGAATAAAAGGCAAAAAAGTGGTTTTGGTAAGCAATGCAAGTCCTGTCACTATGGCCAGAAAAATCTCGGTTTGGCTAGTGGGATTGTTGACATAAAGATAAATCAAATACAAAATGCCCGTCCCCATCAAAAAAGCCATGGTGTCGTTGGAGACATAAAGCGAATAAGCCAAAAAGGTAGGGTTGAAGGCTGCTATCAAAAAAGCTAAGTTTCTCACCAAAACATCAGCCACTAGTTTTTGGTGTAATTTATAAATCAAATACAGATTAAAGGTACCAATCAGGAGTGATAAAAGCTGCGTAAGTTTCAAAGAAACGGGGTCGTCAAACCAATAAAATGGTAAGGCTACCAGATAATAAAAGGGAGGGTGAGTTGCTAAAAACAATTCACGGATGCGAGGCAATCGATGAAATTCTTTGATAAATCGCAGTACCTCGTGATGCTGATCGGGATTGGAGGCATTCATGACCAAAAAGACCATGATTCGGAGTACACACCCTGCTATTAATAAATGAAAAAGGGTTTTTTCGCGGGAGAAATAACGAAGCATAATTGCTGATTTGGCAAAGATGAAAAGGAGCGGTTGTTTCTTAATGATACTTCCGCTCCTTTCGACAATATAAAATTTAAGTAGAGTGCAGGTCTAAACGTTTGATTAGTAGAGCATTCTGAACTTAATGGTTTCTTCCATTTCTTTGATTTCTTGGATAAAACCTTCGGCATAGCTACGGGCTACGTCCATGATAACATACCCAATCTGCTCATTGGTTTTGAGGTATTGACCAGTGATATTGACATTATAACGCGCAAAGATATTGTTGAGTTTGGCCAAAATACCCGGTACATTGCGGTGAACGTGCAACAAGCGGTGCGAGCCTTTGAGGAGGGGCAACTGTACTTCAGGGAAGTTGACACTTCCTGTAGTGCTACCATTGTTGATGTATTCGAGCAGGCGCTCAGGTACATAGTGACCAATACCTTCTTGGGCTTCTTCAGTGCTACCGCCAATGTGTGGCGTCAGGATAACGTTCGGGAAGCCGCGCAGCTCACTTTCAAAAGTCTCTTTGTTGGTTTTGGGTTCGTACGGAAACACATCCACCCCTGCTCCCGATACTTTACCACTTTTGAGGGCTTCTACGAGGGCTTCTACATCCACTACGTGGCCGCGAGCAAGGTTGAGAAATACCACCCCGTCTTTCATCAATTCAAACTCCCGCTTACCGATGACATTCTTGTTGTCTTTGCGACCATCAATATGAAGGCTCAACACATCGGAAATTTGCAAAAGTTCATCAAGAGACTTGAGTTTTTTGGCATTTCCGATGGGCATTTTGTCAACCACATCATAAAAATAAACTTCCATTCCCAAGGCTTCTCCAATCACCGACAGCTGCGTGCCAATGTGGCCGTAGCCTACCAATCCTAGTTTTTTGCCGCGTACCTCGAAGCTAGTGTTGGCCGACTTATCCCATTTACCAGCGTGCATTCCGCTGCTTTTCGGGAATACATTCCGAATCAGCATAATCATCTCACCCACTGCCAATTCTACCACCGAGCGGGTATTGCTATACGGAGCATTGAAGACCGCAACACCATTGTCGGTGGCGGTTTTCAAATCGATTTGGTTGGTACCGATACAAAAAGCCCCAATCGCAATCAACCGAGGCGCATTTTCAAGAACTTTACGCGTCACCATTGTTTTAGAACGGATTCCTAAAATGGTCACGTCTTTGATTTTTTCGATGAGTT
>VFQN01007187.1_pt1 | contig 12115 bp, 26 predicted proteins | sample 3512371 | NCBI WGS metagenome assembly VFQN01 (sample SAMN10412370, study PRJNA504923) | tailings metagenome | isolation source: Replicate 2 from Balatoc abandoned mine | place: Philippines: Itogon, Benguet | collected 2017-08-28
GGAGGGGTGGGGGGGGGGGGTGGGGTGGGGGGTGGGGGGGTGGGGGGGGGGGGGGGTGGGGGGAGGGGGGGGGGGGGTGGGGGGGGGGGTGTGGGTGTGGGTGTGGGTGTGGGTTAAGCTGCGGGTTGGGGTGTGGTTGGATTTGCGTCAACAGAGGTGACGCTGTAGCTTGCAGGGCTTGGTGATGGGCCAGAGACTTTCCGGGGGAAGGCGCAGGCGGGCAGTGGGCCTGGCGTATGGCTAGGAGGGAGGCAGAGGGTACGCGACAGGCATGCATGCGTATGTGGTTGCGGCGTGGGGAAAGGAGCGGTGCAAAGCGCCTGGCACTGCTCCAAAGGTGCTTCGGGTGGGATTGCAGTCGTACTGTGAACAGGTCGAGACGTCTAGACTGCAACACCCGAGTGCCGCGAGTAAGAAACAAGTTTTCTTCCTTTCAAGCTGTCGACCTTCCAAGCTGTCGACCATCGTCCGCAATTGAGAAGCGAGGCGAGGCCGGCCTGCTAAACTGCTGCCGGCGAACTGTTGCTGCTCACAGGTCATCTTCACATCTATACTTTGGGGCATCGGTACGGCAATTGGGGAGATCCCGCCGTACTGGTTGTCGTACTCTGCGGCTGTGGCGGGCCAAAAGAACACGGTCATCCAAGAGTTGGAGATGGTAGGTCCGGGGACGGAGGGAAGGGGAGGGAAGGGAGGGGCGTGATGGCGGGTGCAGGACCGCTGGGCAGGGGGCTTCTGCAGGCTTCAGAAGGGCCGTTGGGTGGTCAGCACACCTGTGGTGCCCGGCTGTGTGCCGAGGTTGCTGCCATACTACCACGCGGCAAAGAGCGGCTCCGCCGGTTCGAAGGCTGCGTCTACCTCCCTAGAGTTTTCCCTTATCTAGGTACCCCACATAGCCATACAACTCACTCGTGCCTTCTCCTTCCAGGTCCACGCCAGAACTATGACATTGGTCTGGCTGCGTGCCTTGCTCCTGCCCCTGCCTGTCCTCCCCCTGCAGTCCTCGCTGGGCAGCTCCCGGCGCAGCCTATTTCAGCGCGTGGTTGCGCGCATGGAGCAGTGGATGATCCGCTTCATCCGCACGCACGGCTTCCTGGGCATCCTGGCGCTGGCCTCCTACCCCAACGCCGCCTTCGACCTGTGCGGCCTGTGCTGCGGCACCTTCATGTTCCCCTTCTGGCAGTTCTTTGGCGCCACGCTCATCGGCAAGGGGCTGTTCAAGACCACGGGGCAGGTGGGCGGCGGGATGGGAGTGGGTGGGAGCGACGTGAGACGTTCTACCCCTCCGCACGAATGCGCGGACCATCACCCGTCGGTTGCCATGTACGCGATCGGTATGTACTCCTTGGGTGTCCCTGGCTCCCAAGATCTAATAGCGTGCCCTGCCGTGCCCTCACCTCTCCACTGCCCGCCCCTTTCTCTCTGCACCTGCCCCTCCCTCCCCCCAGACGCTCTTCTTCGTGGCCGTGTTCCGCAAGCGCAGCCGCGAGGCCATCCTGCAGTGGCTGGAGGCGGTGCTGCCCGCCTCGCTGCCGCTGCCGGGCGTGCGGCTGGCGCACTCCCCCGCGCACGAGGTGCACCTGTACATCAACAGGAGCATAGCGAAGTACCAGGACAAGGTGCGGTGTGCGGTGTGCGGGCGGGGTCTTACTGGCCTTGGGGGCTGGGAGAGGTTCGTCTGGGCAATCTCGGGCGCCTGTTGTGCCCGCTGCTGGGGCTGGGGCTGCAGGACAGGGACCGGCGTGGCGGCGGGGCGCCCTGCCGCCCAGCCACCACCCACAACGCCTCGTGCTGCTGGTTGACGAGCTGCGCGCGTGACCCTGGTTGGCCAAACGTCAGGTGCTGAACGAAGACCCATCTCGTATCTTGCAACCGACCCAATACCAATCCACTTACCCAACCCAACTTCACTTTGACCGCAGGTGCTGCACAAGAGCGCTGCGCACGCAGCTGCTGGCGGGCGGTGGTTCTGGGAGCGGGCGCTGGACCCCTTCCGCTCTCGGCAGGCGCTGCAGTCGTGGCTGGTGGGGCTGGTGCCCGACACGCTGGCGGAGGTGTGGGGCGGCGTGATGCTGCTGCTCATGGGCACCTTCGTGGTGTCGTGCGTCAACACGTTCGCGCAGAGCTACCGCACGCAGTTAGACGAGGCGGAGGTGGAGGCGGCCAAGGCGCGGAGGAAGCAGCAGCAGGATCAGGAGCGGAAGCAGCAATGAGGGGGTCTTGGTGTGGAAGGAGGAGGGACGTTGGGGAGGGCGGAAGCTCAGGCTGTGCGGGGATGGGCGTGGAAGGAGCAAGAAGCGGGCGCATGAGAGGCGAGTGGGGGGTGTCGAGGCGTCGTGAAGGTCGAGAGCTGTAACAATAGAAGAAAGGAGAGGGAGAGGAGTATTCGGGCGTAGGTGGAGGCGAAATGCGGTGTCCGGCCAGCGTGGAGGGCGAGGGAGCGGGGCACTAGGCTGGAGGCTGAGAGAAGGAGGACTGGGCGGGCAGACGGGGGAGGCGGGGCGGGGCATTGGTGCAGGGAGAATGAGCCAGCGCGGGTCCCAGCGGACGACGGCATGGGGGGACAGAGCAGGGGCCCGTAAGCGAACACGTGCGCACAGCGGGCACTTGGTTGCAAAGCAGGTGAGGTGTTGTCGGCACTGATAGGATCGGATAGGAGCGCTGGTGGCGATGGAGGGCCCTGATGTGCGTTACTGCACGAGGGGAACACGCTCCCTACTGCTGCCGCTTGCCTTGGCGTGCCCCGAGGGCAGCCAGCAGCAGGTGAAGCGTCAGCACTGCAGCCCTATTGCGCTGTGGGAGCTATGTGTACTATAGGTATGGTGGTGTGGGCCGGAGGGCGGGGCTGTGGCGCGGAGCCTGCCACGTGTCGCACAGTTTGCGGGTAATGGACGACGAAGCTGCAGGCACCAGCTGCATTGCTAGGCTGCCGCCGCCGTGGGTGCATGCAGCAGGACAGCAGCACTGCGTGAACTGCAATCGTTCACAGTGTAACGCATGTGTCCTATGTACCTGGCGAGTTCCAGTGTGGGTGCGAGTAAGCCTGGCATACGGGCGGCCGTCAACCGAGCAAGCAGGTGGGCGCTCCTAGCTGCTCCTAGTCACATCGAGGCCAGTGCTGGCGAAAGGAGAGGCAGCATGCGCTACGGCGCAAGATCTGCTTATGGTTTTGGAGGCCTGGCAGAGGGTGCCAACCAGGGGTCCTATGATGCCAATCCTTGGCTGCCACTTGCGCCACTGCTGACTACCGGTTCCGGAGCGTCGTGGGCCAAGCTCCAGAGCAGAGGGCCTAGCAGGCTTCCCATATGCGCCAAAGCCAATTTATTTAGGGTTGGATTGTGGACCGCTGTTGGCCTTTGTCACTGCAAGGAAGCGCTGACCTTACACAGGCTCTGAGCCAAACGAAAACAGCAACCTTGCCGGGCGCACCTAGTTCATACCAATTGCTCTGTACCTTTGACACAGCGGTAAGGCGGAAGCGTGGCGTTATACTGACAGGACTGCGGCTTAGCACCCGGCCACAAACGACTGCCCAACGGACGCCGAGCCCAGCGCAACACCCAAGGCAGCTCCATAAGCTTACAATCTACGCATTCAATTGTTTGCACGATAATATACTTCCTTGCTTTGCGTTCCTTCACCGCGCACAGTCCTCTCGCCCCCATGCTCGCCGCTTGCTGCGCAGGTCGCCTCCGCATATCCAGCCTAGCGCGACCACAAAATGCAGGTCGTGATGAGCCGCCGCGGCGTCCGCGCCAGCGGCCGGCTTCCGTCCACCATTACCCCAGGCGCCCCACTCCCTGCGGCGCCCCTCCCCTTCCTCCCCGCCGCTACCACCCTCCTCAGCCCCCACGCCGCTACTACCCTCTTCAACCACCACCCAGCTTCCCGCAGCTCCCCCACCACCTGCCGCGCAGCTGCCGCGCCCTCCACCGCCACCTCCGTCGTGACCCACATCGGCAACACCACCAGCAACTACCTGGGCGCGGAGGGTACCATCGCCAGCGGCGACTTTGACGACGAGGAGTCCATCCTGGCTGAGTTCCCTGTGCCACGTGGGGAGACCGCCGGTGCCACCATCGTCCTGGACGGCGTGACGGTGCAGGCAGGGGACCGGGACCTGCTCAGCGACGTGGAGTGGCGGCTGATGCCTGGCCACCGCGCGGGGCTGGTGGGCGCCAACGGCTGCGGCAAGAGCACGCTGCTGAGGTGCCTGGCGGGGCTGAGGCCCGTGGACGTGGGCTCGGCGCGTGTTGCGGAGCGGGTGCAGGTGGGGTACCTGGAGCAGACGGCAGTGGGCGGCAGCCGGCGCAGCGTGTGGCAGGAGGCCCGCAGCCGCATGACGGGCCTGGTGACGGCGGAGCGGGACATGCGGCGCGCGGAGAAGGAGCTGGAGCAGGGTGCGTGGGGGGCGGCAGCAGGGGTAACGCTGGAGTGGAGGCGGTGTAGCGTGGCGCTGCAGTGTGCCGACAGGGGGGGGCTCTGGTGTTGCGCAGTGGGCTGAGGTTCGGTCCTTACTGGGGACAAGGGGATTTGGCGATACGGTAGGGAGACAGGAAGGGGCAGGGGGCGATGGCGTGAGCGCTGGGAGCAGCGCGCTGTACTGCGCGTGGGGTACGGTACCGCATGCTTACGGACCCTGCGTGCATGTGTGTGCTGCTGCAGGCGACGCCAGCGCCGCCGCCCGCCTGGCCGCCGCCCGCGACGAGTGGGAGCTGTGCGGCGGGCCGGAGAGCGAGCGCACCATCACCAACGTGCTCACGGGGCTGGGCTTCCGGCCGGAGCAGTTCCACACGCCCTGCAGCGCCTTCAGCGGGGGGTGGCAGGTGCGGGGATGAGGGGGGAGGCGCAGACAGGGGGAGGCTGTGGGAAGGGAGAATGTGTGACGATGGTTGCGTTGCGCGTATGCATGATGCGTGACGCCGTTGGGAGAGAGGGGACGCGGCTCTCGTGGGCATTAAGGGCAAAGCGCTGGAGACGTGGGGTCGCTGGTGGGCGCGACTGGGTGGAGGCTGGCTTAGGTTGCCAAGGGCGTGCAGCGCTCAGGCACACGAAAGCCTTGACCTTGCCAGTTTGGCAGCCGCTTGCCTGCGGCACCAGCACCAGGGCTTTTCTGTTGAACTTCGCGCGACTTGCGAGTACGGTACCGTACTGTGCAGTACCTCAATGTGCCGTACTGCGACCGCTGTGCCGTACTGCCCAGATGCGCATCGCGCTGGCCCGGCTGCTGCTGGGCCCCGCGGGCCAGGGCGGCGGCGGCAACGGTGCGCTGCTGCTGCTGGACGAGCCCACAAACCACCTGGACAGGTGTGTGCCGTGTGCAAGGGGCTGCCTCCACAATACGAAGCAGCACATGGGCTCTTACCCACACCTTGGCACCTGATGATGTACCGCTGCGCAGCGGCCGCAGCATGTGCCGCGTGCGGGCACCTGCTCTATGTGTGTCCTCCCCATGCACGCCATCACGTGTAGCAACGGTCCTGCCCTTCCCGGCATGCGTCCGCCCCCGCCCCGTTGTCAACTCCGTGCCGCGCCCGCACCTGGGACCGGCTGCTTGGATGTCCTGCCACCAAACTCCCACTCTGCCCCCCGGCCCCACCCCGCCTCCACCCGCAGCGCCGCCTGCAAGTGGCTGGGCAACTTCCTGCGCAACGGCATCCCGCCCTCCACCAGCGTGGTGCTGGTGTCGCACGACGAGGCGCTGCTGGAGAGCGCGTGTGACAGGATCGTGGAGGTGGGCGGGGGTGGTGCGTGGGTGCAGGGTGTGGGTTGACCGGTGGTCTGTTAGCACACAGCCCCCCTTGCTCACCGCCCGACTCCCCTCCTCAGCCCTTGGTGCTGCAGCACCACGTTACCAACACCCTGTGTATCCCCTGCCCCCTCAGGTCCGCGGCAACACGCTGCACCACTACGTGGGCGGCTTCAAGAAGTTCCTGGAGCAGCGGGCGGCACGGGAGGCGCAGGCCAGGGCAGGTGGGCGTTCGCGTTGCCGAGATCCCGTGGAGCTTGGACAGCACCCAATTGCTGTGGCATAACGCCTGCCTTGCTGAACCGTCGTCGTTAGCGCATTTCCACGCGCTGGCTCCCGCGCAATGACGGCCAGCCGCTCGGGGGCTTGCAGCAGCTGGTCAGCTGCCCTACTGACCTTGGGACGCGCGCTTTGGGCACATATGCCATGTCGGCACGGCAGCAGGGTTATGCGAGGCCAGGTCGCCCTTGGAAAGAACTGGGGCCGATGTTGGACCCGATCTCTCGTGTACCCTCCACAGAGGCCGAGGCCCAGCAGGCGGAGATCGACCGGCTGGAGACGTTCGTGACGCGGTTTGGAGCCAAGGCATCAAAGGTAGGCAACAGCGGCAGCCGCCGCCACAGCATCTGGGAACGCAAAGGGTTCCATCTTGCAGACTGGGGCTGGGAAATGAAGGCCCCCAAAGTCACTCAGGAGCCTAGGTTGAAGGAAGGGCCAGCAGCAGCAACAGCTGCAAAGGAAATAGAGGTCTGGAGGTGTTGCAAGTGGGGCGGGGATGGGGATGTGGGCTTTGGTGCTGGGTGCTGGTGGTTGTAGTGCCGACGGTTGGTGAAGCACAGCAACCGTACCGTCCGGGCTACGTCCTGACGGTATCCGGCCCTCTCGCCTCTCCACCTTTCCCATCCCCACTGCCCCACGGAAACACCCTGAACGCAATCCCACTCTCCTCTGCGATACCGCATTTCCCCTCCCCACCCGCAGGCCTCCCAAGCCCAGTCCAAGGCCAAGATGCTGGACAAGCTCAAGGCCAAGCAGACGGTGGTGCCGGCGGCGGCGGCGGCCACGGGGGCAGGCGATGCGCGCAAGGTGCGTCGCTGGGCGAGCGGAGTCCTATGCCCACGCACCCTATGTTCGCTGGCCCCCGTCACCCTCCCCTTCCCGCCTACCCGCCTCTCCAACCCCTCCCAGGTGTCCCTGCGCCTCCCCCGCGCGCCCCCATGCTACACGGACGCCATCAAGCTGACCGGCGCCACTGTGGGCTGGGGGCAGCCGGGGGCCGAGGGGTCCCGGGCGCTGCTGGAGAACGTCAACGTGCTCATCCGCAGGGGGCAGCGGGTGCTGGTGGGTGGGGGAGGAAGGGGTGGGGTGGTCAGCGCGGGGGAGGGGTTACGCGTGAAGCCCGAGGAAGCAGGGGGGCGAGAGGAAGGGGTGTGTGCTGGTCGGGCACGGTACTCTACAATTGGGGCAAGCAAGGGGGGGAGAACAGGTTCGCACGTGGCTGTGAAGCCCTTGGCGGCCTGTCGCGCGGCGGGATCTCTTTCACACCCACAATCGTTGACTCCCATGCTTTGGGCTGTTTCTCCCTATGGCTATCGAGATGTGTAAGGCAAACCGCCCTGTACCCCTGACATCCCTCCCCCCTGCCCCCTGCCCCCTCCCCCAGGTCCTGGGCCCCAACGGCGCGGGCAAGTCCACGCTGCTCAAGGCCATCAGCGGGGCGCTGCCGCTGTGGGCCGGCAGCAGGACGCTGGGGGACGGCGTGCGGCTGGCGGTGTTCAGCCAGGACCTGGCGCAGGTGGGGGGTGCGACGCAGAGAGGAGGCATGAAACTGGGGTGCTGCTGGCATGCCTGTGACACGACTCGGCCTTGTCCTGGCAAGCACCGAGTGGGACACGCAAAACAGTGGTTACCGTATTACGCGCAGGAGACGTCTTGCAAAATTAGTTATACCGTTCCATGGCGTCTCCGTGCTGGTTCCGTGCCCTAATCCTTCCCCTTCACGCGTTTCCGGCAATTGTTGATCGCGAGGGTTCTCCCCTCCGCAACTGCAACGAGCTAATTCCTAGCCACAGCGCAATAAGGGCGCGTCCTGAACCCGCCCCCTTGTGCAGGACCTGCCCCTGGAGCTGCCGGCGCTGGAGTACGTTGAGCGCGTGGCCCGCGCCAACGACCCCGGCATCACGCTGGAGAAGTGCCGCGCGGCGCTGGGGGCGCTGGGGCTGACGGGCAGCATGGCGCTGCAGAAGATCGGTGAGGGGGGGCGACGGGTGGCGGGGGAGGGGAGGCGAATGGGGCGAGGTGGTCACGGTGCGGGAAGTGGGGTGTGGGTCCCCTTGCGGACGACCATGTGGCGAGGGGCGTGGACGGAAGGTGATGCTAAGAAGGGCCGGGGGACGTGGCGCAGGCACCAGACGCCGTGAAGGCCAGCTGTGAACCCCGATTCTTAGTGGTCAGGTACCCCGCGCAACCTCCCCTACACGCGCGCTCACACCTCACTTCCAGCGTGCCGCCCCGGATGACGTTCTGTCCCCCAGGCGTGCTGTCCGGCGGCGAGAAGGCACGTGTGGCGCTGGCCGCCTTCGCGCTGGTGCCCGCCAACGTGCTGCTGCTGGACGAGGCGTCCAACCACCTGGACGCACAGACCATCCAGGTGAGGGCGGGCGCGGGGCACGGTCCAGGGGGCAGGGCAGGCAGCAGCGTGGGAGCTAGGGCTGGGGATAAGAGAGGATGTACAGCCAGTTGCTGGGGGAAAGTAGAGCTGCTACGCTCCTCAGCAATGCAACAGTGTGGTTGGAACGTTGGTGCCTCCATCACCGGACGAACGCGCCACCCCCATGCCCCCAGGTGCTGACGGGGGCGCTGCGTGAGTTCGACGGCGCCATCATCGCCATCACACACAACCAGGTGCGGCCTGGCCCACGGGCGCCGCCTGTCAGTTAGACTGTGTCCTTGCGGCCTTATCACTTGCCATGAAGCCCGCTGACGATGAGGCCATGCCAGCAGCCTGGCCCTCATACAAGCGCCAAACCCCGTTGCGTGTCTTCATGGAGCACAGCCTACTTGCGCAGCGGCCTGCTTGAGCCATGACACGTGCAGCGTGTACCAGTCCCATCCATGGAGGGCAACAGCCTGCTGCGGCTCTTCCGTATGGGGTGGTGTGCGACAAAGAAGCATCCACCCGCCTGCCCTCCGCCCCCAGGCCTTCGCCGCCTCCCTGGAGGCCACCCACATCCTGCGGGTGGCGGGCGGCACCGCCCGCCTCACAGACAACCTGGGCCTCTCCGCCGCGGACTTTGAGCACTCGGGGCACGCCGGCGGCAGCGGCAAGGCGGCGGCGGCGCCGGCCGCGGCAGGCGGCAAGAAGGGCGGCAAGAAGGGGAAAGCGGAGCCGCCAGCTGCGGCACCGGCACCGGCACCAGCACCAGCGGCGGCGGCAGCCCCGCCGGCTGCGCCCGCGCCTGCGGCCGCCAAGCCCAAGGCCAAGCGCACGACGTTGTCATACAAGGAGCAGATTGAGTACCAGGTGGGGACAGGGTAATGTAGACGCGGCACCGCACAAGGCCTGCTGACAGCGCCGACACAGCGCTGTGGTGCACAGTGGTCCACAGGGCATGCGCAGTGACATGCATTGCGACTTGCCTCCGCACAACCCGCTGCACATGCAGCGTCCTTGCCTACAGCTCCCAAAACCGACTACGCCCCGAGGTGGCACTTCCACACCGCCTCTGCTGCTTGGGTCACTCGTCCTCGTTGCCTCCCTCTCCGGCCCGCCTTCACCCCTTCTGTTTGCGCCCGGCCTTGGCCCCACCCCCTGCAGAAGCTGTCCAAGGAGATGGAGGCGCTGGGGGCGAAGCGCGCCTCCCTGGAGGGGCAGCTGGCGGCGGCGGCGGCGGGCGGCGCGGATGGCTTCTCCAAGGTGGAGGCGCTTAGCAAGCAGCTGGCGCAGGTGGGTGGCCGCGCAGCAACAACGTCACTGAGAGAAGGTTGTCACCCTTGCCTGCAGCGGGTGGAGTAGGTGATTCAACGTACAGGCGACAGGGGCGAAGGAGTGGCGGTGCTCATGGGGAGAAAACGGGGTTCTGCGGGGCCGTTGAGGCGGAGGCGGGCAGGTGGGCGTGGTGGGGGTGCAGGTCGGGAAACGGCAGGACAGCGAGTGTGGCGGTTAGCTGGTGTAGGGCCTCACAGGGCGGCATGGCGGCGAGGGGCAGGGAGCCTCGGGAGGGCGCTGTGCCTCCCTGCGCACGGTGTGCGTTCAGGTGCCAGGTAGGGGCTGTTGTTGCTGCTGAGCAGGTGTACCTCCTCCGAGCGCTTGTGCGTACTCCACAACGTTCTTGCCAAGTGCATATGGCTTACCTTACTCCTCTCACACTGCACACGCACCCTCTACCTGTTACCCACTGGCCAGGTCGCTGACGAGCTGGAGAGCAAGGAGCTGCGGTGGCTGGAGCTGGCGGAGATCGCGGGGGACATCTGAGGGGTGTGAGGGTGACGTGCACTTGGCGACTAGAGAACGAGAGGGAGCGCTGGAGCGAGAAGGGAAGAGGAAGGGAGGGTGCGTCGTGAGCAGGAGGCTGGCTTTGCGGTTTCATAGTTCTTCCTGAGCAAGAGTGGAGGGGGAGTGAGCACCGTACTGGCGCGCGTACGGCGAGTGAGATGGCAGAGTGACAAGACAAAACTGGTCATGACTTGGAAATTGGCATTGGCACTGTTGCTGTTGTGTGGGATAGGGGGAAACGCTGTGTGTCAATGTTGGGCACCAAGAGTATGGCCGGAAGCGAAGAGCGCTGAAGCTGCACGCCGCAGGGCTAGTCGGCTTGCGTGGGCCAGGCTGGTCGAACCCGAAAGCTCGGGAAGCGGAGCAGGGCAGAAGAGAAGCCAAACAGAGTGCATGCGTACAAAGCTTTTACGGTTTATCTTATGGCCCGCTGTGGGCTAGGAGAGCCTTTCTTCGGTTACGAGGAGCTGGGGTGGGCAGCCATACGCTTGCAACTGCCTGTCAAGTTCGGCTATGCCTGCATGCTCGGGTGTTGTTGAGCACCGCGTGGAATGGTTGGCAGGAGCGGTTGCGCACCCTATGCGACGGCACTTGGGCGTTAACCCCACTCGTGACGATGGGCCTGAGGCCTGGAGGGCACGTCTGCGGGGCAGTCCCTCTGTAGAGACGTGCTCTCGTATTGTGCTGCGCTCCTCGCAACAACGAGCATGCGCTATCTCTTAACAGTACTTACCGGCCGGCCTCGCCTGTTGTGCCAAACGTTATTCCATTCCTGTTCTCAACCACTACAACACTCTGCACGAGCATGCGTTGTCGCAGTTTACGTGTCACAAACCACAATAGTGTAGCGAGTGACTGTCATCAAAAGTCACCGGCGCATGTTGTTTTAGTTGTCAACGGCCAGAAACCAAGTAGCCTTCCTGGCGGACTTGTGCTGTGACTTGTGGCACCTGGACCATGCGTGGAGGAGCGTGCCTGCCCCAGTCCAGCCCTGGTGCCCTACAGCTTGCAGCTGACACCGTGCGGTCAGCCGGATGCCGACAGACACTACCGCCCAAACACACCGCTGCTGATTACCAATGGCACCAGCCAGCGGTAACGCGAGGGCGCTTAACAATTTGTGCGGTGCACGAAGAAGTTAGAGCAACCACCAGCACCGCTCTGTGCATTACATGCCTGTGGCGCATGGTTTCCAGCAGCGGGTGCTCCCTGGTCCCTCCAAGGAGCCAGCGACATCTTGCGCTTGGCACCCCGTCCTCTCCCCACCTGCCCGCTGCCCCCACCATGCACGGCCCCTCTTTCTGTCACACCACAACAGCGGCGGCCACCAGGCCAGCCATCACTCCGACTCCGGGTCTTCCAGCGCCGGAGCCGTCAGCGCCTGCAGCTGCATGCCCTCCCCCGCCGCCGCCGCGAGCTCCCCCACCGCCATTGCACGCGGACCGCCGCCCCCGCCCTGCTGCCCCCTCCCCTCCCTGCGCCGCCATGCCCCCTGCAGCTCCCGCACGTGCAACGCGTGGCACCTGGCCGAGCAGTACGTCAGCGTAACGGGGCCTGCCCCCTGCCCGGCGCCATCGCCCTCCACGATGGCAGGACCCAAGTACGGCAGCTCCACCCCCAGCCCGGCGTTGTCATACGCATCCGTGCAGGGGCACAGCGGCAAGCCGCACGCGGGCAAAAGCTCCGCCGACTCACACGGTGCCGGCGGCAGCGGGCACGGCCAGGCGACCGCCTCCCCGCCTGGCTGCACCCGCTGCATGCCGCTGGCCCTGATGCCGCCACCCGCCTCCGCGCCCCCGGGTTGGCCCCCCCTCCTCCCCCCCCCCCTCCCCCCACCCCCCCCCCCCCCCCCCCCCCCCCCCCCCCCCCCC
>VFQN01007188.1_pt1 | contig 12114 bp, 3 predicted proteins | sample 3512371 | NCBI WGS metagenome assembly VFQN01 (sample SAMN10412370, study PRJNA504923) | tailings metagenome | isolation source: Replicate 2 from Balatoc abandoned mine | place: Philippines: Itogon, Benguet | collected 2017-08-28
ACACGAGTCTAGTGCAGTCTTAGCGTGAGCGAAGCGAAAGCTGCTCGGCAATGCGTGCCTGAGACCTACATGCGCGCCAAACGTGTACGACCCTTGCCTCGCACCTTCACACAATCCTGGAATCTTGTCCTCGATCCATGACAGTTATACAGTTATGCAATGTGCGTGAAGCTACGACCTGGATTCAGGCCTAACGACTTCGCAACCAAATAACTACTGCGTCTTCCCAACCACACCCAAACTGCCAGTTGGCAGTTGCTGCACAAACAGGGCGAAAGCAGTATTTGCGCACGACAGCTGTCGTGCACCATTAGTGAAAGTGGCACGTCTAAGGCACGCTGGCTCGCACTCCCCCCCCAACCGCAGCTGGGCGTAGGTTGCTTGTTCATGCGTGCCCACACAGGTGTCATACTATTGTACACTTGGCGTCTTGGCCAACCTGTCCTACATGCTCTGTAGCTACTTGCCCCAAGAACTGGGCTAATAATGCAAATGCACTACAGCAAGCTCGCTCTCAGCGAAACACACACCTCACATCTCCACCCAGTCCATTCCAGCACCCGTGCTCACCCGCATCAGCCTGTGCTTCACCTCCTCACTCTCAAACACCAGCACCCACGTGGCAGCCCTAGCCTTAACCCCGTGCACTCCTGCCTTGATCAGCACTAGCCTACCCTCCTCCTCCAACATCTTCAGGTACTCAATGCTTGCAGGGTGTGCACCTATCAGCCACTCATTGGGCACCAGCACGGCGGCTACTGCGGCAAATGCTGCTGCTAACGGCACAGCGAGATCCAGCACCTTCGGGTGCGGGCTCGTCACTATAGCCTCGAAACCACACACTCCCTTGACACGCTCGTACACCCCTGGCTGCCAGGCCTTCTCGTGCGATTCGGCCTGCACCGACTTATCCCACGCATTGCTCCACACCACCAACTGTTGCCTGCGAAGCTCCTTGGCTACCCCCCCTGCATCAGCCCACGGATCGAACACGAAGGCCGGCAGCTCCACACACTCACCCAGGCGAACCAACGAGCTCTTCGGTACCCTCGCACCCAGTGGTGAAAGCTTCCCACACTCCACTTCGGCGAACACCTTGGCCATGGACACAGCCTGAGCGTTGCCTATCGTGATTCCCGGCACCAGCTTACCCCACACGCTCTGCATGCCCTTCCAGTGCGTGAGGTTCCACGTCTCCCCTTGCGTCCCCATGACATTCACTGCTGAAACTCCCTTGTTGCGCCTAGTGCGCCCCCCCTGCCCAGACTCCACCGGCAGTAAGATCCTGTTCAACTCCCTAAACCTCATGAGCTCCACACTCCCATCCTCAAACGCTACCTCAAACGGCTCTGCCCCCGACGCCCATCCCCTGTACTTCACCAACCCCGCAAGCTCCTGCCCCTCATCCCCCTGGCGCAGCACCCTGCGGCCATCCAGCTGCGCGTACTCCTCATACCGCCGCTTCTGAGTTGCGCTGGGGAACTTAGGTGCCTGTTGCACCACGCGCGGCGTCGGCTCCGGCAGTGCCTCCACCTGTGCAACCGTAACCCCTTGCGCGGCGCAATCCGGACAGACCCACGCGCCCGTCGGCACCTCGGGCAACGGGGGGTCCAGGCAGCGCGTGTGCCACCCTGTCCCGCACATGGGGCACAGCACCATCTGCCGCTCATTCCCCGCGAAACCGCATACCTCACACGCCTGGCTCTTGGGCGGTCTGACAATGCGCGCGTCCACAATGGGGTCCACATTGGGCAGGTGGCAGGGCCTTAGGTTGCGGATGTGCTCCTTGCGCTCCAAGCCACAGCGCCCCCGCAGGGTCGCCACACCTCCCTTGTCCAACGACACCACACGCAGCACGGTGTCTTGCGTGGGCATCTGCAGGGTGCTCTTACGGTTGCGCTCGGCAGTGTACACATAGTCCCCTGGCTGATACCGCACAAACTTCGGCTTGTACCCCCCCTGCCTGATGCGCGCATACCGCTGGGAGTCCCGGTGCTGCGAGATCAGCAGGTTGCCCCCGGCTGCTGGGGCCATGTGCCGGCATAGCTCTGCCCGCTGCCTCAGTGCTTCCGCAAGCACGGTGGGGCTCTCCAGGTCCAACGGCGCCATCACCCGCTCCCGGATGGCGGGCGGCACCACCGGGGGGACCCCGTACAGCAGCTGATACGGCGAGTACCCTGTGGCGCGCTGCGCTGAGCACCGGTACCCCATGGCTATCCACGGCAGCTCATCATCCCAGTCCAGGCTGCTGTTCCCCTTGCTGTCCACCAACTTCCTAAGCGCCTTCTTCACCGTCTGCACCACCCTCTCCGCACTGCCGTTGGCCTGGGGATGGTTCGGGCTGGTGTAGCGGTGGTCCACCATCAGCTGCTCGCACAGCCGCGCAAAGCACTTCTCCCACTCAGTGCCCTGGTCCGTCACACACTCCGCCGGCGCTGAGTACCGTGCTACCACATCCAGGAACGCCCGTGCGGTGTGGTCCACGGACTTGCTGGGCAGCGGGTACAGCTCTATCTGCTTGGTGAACGCCTCCACACAGATCAGAATGTACTTGTTCCCCCGGGTTGTTGTGGGCAGCGGCCCCGTGAGGTCCACATTCCAGCGGTACCCGAACCCCTGGATGGGCAGCGGCTGCATCGTCGCTGGTTCTGCCTGGCCGGTGACGTTGGCCTTGTCGCACGCCTTGCATGCGTCTACCACGGTGCTGACGTCGGGGTGCATGCCGTACCACCAAAACCCCAAGCTCAACAAGCCCAGCGTGCGCCGGACGCCAAAGTGACCTAACCGATCATGCGTGCGTTCGATAAGTTCCCTCCTCTGTCCCGGCGGCGGCACCTCCCGCAAGGTTCCGTCCGCCATGCGTTTGTACAGCTTATTGCCCTGCCAGCGGTAGTGGGCTACGCGCCGCAACACCCGAGCCCGCTCCTCCGGGGTAAGCACCTTCCCTCCTGTGTGCTGCTGCTGCAGGTAGCTGAGCGCAGCCTCATCGACCCAGATATCTCGCAGTGCAACGTCCCCCTGGGCCACCTGCTCCTGCTGCTCTGTCACCTCAGCCACATGCACGGCGTGCATGGCGCTGTCTGCACTGCGGTTGGCCGCCAGCGCCAGCACGGTGGCACCACGCGGGGGTGCGGGGCCAGCTGCACCAACGGCCAGGGCCTCTCCCCCATGCTGCTGGCCCGGCACTACACGCGGCGGCAGCACAGCCATTTGGTGTGGGGTGACATATGCACGCTGCAACGCCTCTGACCAGGCCAGGACATGATGGGCAACGTGCACGGGGATGCCCGAACAGACTGCATCACACTGCACGCCCGCTGGGGTCCGGGGATCTGCGCTGCTGCCTGGCAGGATGCCCACGACACGTTCAAGCTCCGCTGCCTGCAGGGCCGTTGGGCGCGGGTCGCCCTTGTGCAGCAGCTGCACGTCGCGCAGCGGCGGCTCACCGGGGAGCACGTGCACGGGCTGACCTGGCACGTCACACTGCAGGTGGGGGGCGGGTAGCGGTGACGTGGCAACGGGAATTACGCGCGCCGGCAACAGCCCAGCCACTGCGGGCGCTGCATGCACGGCCGCGTGGGCCCGGACAACACAGCGCAGGTGCCCCACGTCCGCCAGGTTGGTCCACACGCTGACCACCGAATGCTGCCCATGCCCGCACTGTGCGGCATCGAGTACCACAGGGGAACCCAGCCCTAGCTCCACCTCCCTGTGGTCACCCGGATAGGCAAGCACAAAAGCTGGGGGCAAGCGCGGCTGCAGACGCTGCAGTGCCCCCACCAGCGTCCTGACGCTGTTTATTGAGTCCTCGGCCAGCTGGGCCACCACCACCCATTGCTCCCCGTGCTGGGCCCCTGCCCCACGGAGTGCTGCCTCCGACACTGGCCCAGCTGCCGGCAGCTGTTCACACGGGTTAGCCACGGCTCTGGCCATGAGCAGGTCGGGGTACCCGCCCCTGAGCCACACCAGCCTCCGCTTCAACACCCCATGCTGGTTTGCCGGGCAATCCGTGACTATGTAACGCCTGACCCGCATACCCGCCCGGAGGCACGCCTCAAGCCCGGTGGCCAGCGCTGACCCGCACTCCACCACCACCAAACCCTCTGTCTGCGCATGCTCAAGGAAATGGTGGGATAGCAGGCTGGTGTTGACCGTCTTAACCCGCGGCTCCTCGCAGGCTGCCTTGTCGCAGGTGATGTGCTGGGGCTGCGGCGGGGCCGGTTGGATAGCACGCAGCGCCACCCGCTGTTCCCGCACCAGGCGGTGGGCCGTGCGCATGACACCAACGTCTGTGCAGTTGTACACGGCTTGGGGCGCTGGGCACTCGCTGGCATCGCTCACCACACCGTTCCCTCCAGCCAACAACTCTTCCCCGGTGGGTAGCAGCCCAGTGGTGCTGGCCAGCACTACATGCAACCGGTCGTACTGCTGCCTGGCCGCAATGCACATCACGACTGCCGGGTCTGTGCTAGCCTGCCCAGGGTACGGCACAAGCCTGGGCGGCGGGGGCTTGGGGTCTGAGTCCTCATCCAGGCGAACACCACTGCCATCGGTGTCGGCTGGGTGCGGGCTGCGGCTGAGGCAGTCGGCGCTCTTATTCAGCTGACCAGGCCGATGCGTCACGTCAAAGTCAAACTCCGACATGATAATTGCCCAACGCGCGTACTGCCCCTGTAGCTGCTGATTCTCCATAAGCCACAGCAACGGCGCATGGTCCGTGACCAGTGTGAAATGGCGGCCGTGCAGGTATGGCCGGAGCGTTTTCATGGCCCACACAGCTGCCAGCAGCTCACCCTTATACGAGATGTAGTTGCGCTCATGCTGATTCAGAGACCGCGACACTGCCGCTACCAGGTACTCGGACCCATCCTCATCCTGCTGCGACAACACCCCGCTGATGCCGCTAGCACTGAAATCCGTGTGCAAGATGAGAGGCCTGTCAGGATGCATGCGGCGCAGCACCAAGCCCTCCTGCGCAAAGGCTGCCTTCAGCGTGTCCAAGGCTTGCTGGTGCTCAGGCTGCCACGTGTCGGCACCCCAGACCACATCCTTGCGCGTCAGCTTTACAAGCGGATCGGCAATCTGCGCATACTGCGGAATAAACCCCCGATAATAGTTCATCAGCCCTAGCAGCGCAAGCAGCTCCGTGGCATTGGTGGGCGGCTGCAACGCCTGGATGGCAGCTATCTTCGCCTGCATGGGCCGCAACCCGTCTGCCGACACCATGTGCCCCAAGAACTCAACCGTGCTAGCCGCTACCACGGTCTTGTCGGGGTGCAGCTTAATGTTTATGTCCCTAGCATATGTCCCTAGCATATCTATGACGCGAGACAGGTCCTCCAAGTGCTGCTCGGCCGTGGGCGAAAACACGAGCAGGTCATCGACAAAGACCACACAGCAGTGCTGCAACCCGCTGAAAGCACGCAGTGGCGTTGCGCAGGCCATACAGGTTGCGGGTGTAGCACCAAAGGCTGTTATTCCACCAAAAGGACGTCTTCTCCTGATCCTCGGGCGCAAGCGGGATCTGGTTGAACGCAGCACGACAATCACACTTGCTCATCCACCGGCTGGGCCCAATGCAATCGAACAGCGTCTCAGGACACTGCGGCCGGTACGAGTCAGGCACCGTTGCTGCGTTCAGCGGCCGTGCATCACAACAATAGCGACTGTCCGTCCAGTTCCCCTCCGCATCCTTCTTGCCAGGCATGGTGCTGTTCAGTGCATACTTGCTACTATTGCTGGGCCTAATAATGCCTGCCTCCTTCAACTCCGTGCACTTGGCCTGCTGTATCTCCAACTCGCGCGGGGAGTGCCGCCTAGGTGCCTCAAAGATGGACCGATCATGCACCAGCGGAATGCGGGCCGGCCCCAACTCGCCCGTATAGCACCCCAAGTCCTGCAGCGACCGCGCAAACACCCCATCATTCTCCGTCAGCAGCGCCTCAAACCGGGATCTGACCTCACCAGGCAAGTCCGGTCTCTCACACAGCGTGTAACCCCCAGGCATCTTCATATAGCTGTCATCACGCCCAGGGTGCCGCGTTCCTTCCGGCGTGAAACAGCCGGGCGCCGAGGGACTCGCCACTGCCGAGCCCCCAGGGGTTGCGGATGCGTCAGGCCCCGCACCAGCCGGCGGCTGCACCCCTGCTGGCGCACCAGGCCCCGCGGCCCTGCCTCCTAACCAAGCCTCATGCACCCTCGCCGCCTGGCCTCCGACCGTCACGCCCAGCACCCTCACGGCCTGCTGCTGGTACTGCACCCACGGTGGCACAGGCCACTCGTTCCGCGGGCCTGGAGCGCGCTCGTGCAGCACCTCCTGCTGGGGCACCCCACCGTGCACCCCGTGCCACATGCTCAGCAGCAGCAGCACCAGGCACAGCGTGCCCGCACCGAGCTTGCTGGTCCGGAGCTGCGAGCTCTGGCCCCGCGGGGCCCTCCACACGTGCAGCGGGTCCGGCGCGGGCGGCACCTGGTCCAGCCCCTGGTGGCGCCGGTAGTGGCGCATCTGCGCCTTGGCATCCCGCACTGCCTGCTGCCTGTCTGCCTCCTTAGCCTCCGCCATAGCGGCCGCGTACTGCTGGCGCTCCTGCTGCAGCTTCCGCCACTGCCTACGCTGCCAGCGCTCAAAGCGCCGCTGTTCCACCCTCTGCACCCAGCGCCGCAGCTCGTCGGTGGCCGCCTCCTGCTCCGGCCACTCCTCCTCGTCCGTCTCACTGCCCCCAAAACTGCGGCCCGGCAGCGCCACCAGGTCTGCCCAGTTCATCTCCTCCGGGCTGCGCCATGCCCACACCTCGCGCAGCTGCTCATCCTCTACCTGCTCAGGGTTGGGTCGGGCCCAGAAACGCGGCGGCTGTGTTGGCAGAGTGCGGGCCAGCGGTCTGCCTGGGCTTGCGTCAGGTGCAGGCAGCGAGCTATCCGCAGGCAGGTCAGCTGCCACCTCATCCATGCACAGCAGCACCTCGCGAGACCACCCCTCCTGGAACAACTCAGGCAACTGCTCCCGTGCCAGCTGCCCTATGTCGGGGTCAAGCGGAGGCCCCTGCACCCGTACCCGCACGCACCTTCCTGGCTCACTCTCTGGTTGCGGCACGATGCCCGCTGCGCGCATCACCGCCAGGCCCCGCAGGAAACCTGCCGCGGGCAGCTGCTCCAAGCTCAGCGCATCACCACTGCCGCTGCCCAGCGGCACCGCACCGCTGTCATGCCCCCCGGCCACCTCCGCCGCCAGGTGCCGCTGCACCGGCTCCTCCACCTCGCCTGGCAGCCCCGGCTCCGCCCCTGCTTCCATGCTGCTGCCGTTGGGACTGGCCACCCTGGCATCCGCCTCACACTCCGGCACCCCCCCTGCCTGGGTGGCGGGGCCCACGGCCCCTATCCAGACCCCGCCCTGCTGGAGTCCCGCCTCCAACACCAGCGGTACGTTCCACACATGGGGCTCGAACGGGCTGCCGTCGGGGGTGTTCATGGCGTACGTGAGCAGGGATAGGCGCATGGCTGGCTCTGGGGCCCCGAAGTGGAACTCAGCCCCCAGCGCCCGCAGCACCGGCATGCCCAGGATCATGGGGTATGGCAGTCCACCGTTCACCAGCACCACCTTGACCCTAGTTGTCCAGGAGCGCTTGCACCCGCTGTCCTGCACCAGCAGGTCCATGCCCGCTGAGCCCACGACCGCCAGCTTCGTGCCCCCAGGCACCCGGAAGGCAGGGAGGCTGGCCTTGTCACGCGAGATCTCTGGCCGCAGGGGGTGTGACTGGAGAAACCCCACGTCCAGGAGGATGGGCGCCCCACAGCCGGTATCCAGCCCCACCTCTGCCGGTGCCAGCTGCACTCCCTGGCCGTCCAGCAGGCTGAACGTCGGCACACACGCCTCCACCTTTCCCTGCTTCACCATGGGCATGCCCAGCGTGTCCTTGGTGTCCGGCAGCACCATGGGCATCACGCCCAGGTAACCGAGGGTGGCTGCTTGCGGCTGGTTGTATGGCAGCTCCGGCACGTGCATGGACGAGATCGTGGACAGCACCGAGTTGCGTTTGTGCCCAGGCGAGGGCGGCCGGCCCACTGGGGTGAACACCCCCTCGTGCAGCTGCTGCCGTGGGTGCACGCTAGCTGCCAGGCGCGCGTGCGGCGGCTGGTGGCCCCTGTCCATGGTGTTGGACTTCGGGTTCTTGTACGTCAGCCTCTCGGGGCGTGCTGGCTCCTGGCCCTGGTACTGCGGCCTGGGCAGGGGTGGCAGCGACTGCGCCCTGCGCTTGTGCGGCGGCTCGTCTGCCCCGGGGCGGCGCGGTGCATCTGCTGGCAGCCACTCGTCCCGCCGCCTGGGGCGCTCACGCGACCGCTCACGCGACCGCTCACGTGCCCGCCGTGGTGCTGGGGTCCCCGGTGCGAGCCGCCCCTTGCCACCTTGCCCTGCGCCCCGCTGCGGCTGGGTGCCCACGCTGCCGCCTGCACTGCCCTCGCCCGGCCCTGTCTCAGCCTGCCCGCCGCCGTCCTCCTGCACCCCCTCCACAGCAGCCCCTGCTGCAGCGCCATCTGGCAGGGCTGAGTCTATCAGGTCGTCGAACCCGTCCAGATCATCCGCATAGTCCCCATAGTCCAGCTGCTCTTCCTCCAGGCCCGGGTCCTCCCCTGTCACCGCCACCCGCAGCCTGCGCGCCCGCAGCGCGTTCACACCCCGCAGCACGCCCTCTGCTGGCACGCTGAGCGGCACGCCAACCCACCGCAGCTTGGGGGGCACCTCCTCCATGTCCGCCAGGCCCGGGTGGAAACGGGCCTCCAGGTACGGCACGGTGTCAAGGCTGAACCCGTGGCTCATCAGGAACTGCCGCCCCAGCAGCACCCGGAACAGCCCCTCCGCCTTGCGCTGCTGCACGACCAGCACCCGCACCGTGTCCGCCGTCTGCGCGTTGGTGCCACCGGCAATGACCACCGGCAGCTGCGCCTCGCCCACCACACCACCTGGCCCACCAGCGGTGTTGAGGCGGGAGCCCGTGGGCTGGATCTGCACACCTGCTGCCTCCACCACAGACTGGCACGCCAGGCTGACCTCAGCCGCTGAGTCCAGCAGCACCCCCACCAGCGACACCGTGCCCCTGGGGCCCTGCACCTGAATGAAGCCCTCCGGGGCATACACCAGGTCTGGCTGCTGCGCTGCCTCCCGCCGTGCCAGCAGCCAGTGCCGACGCTCCTCCTCTGTCATGCCCGACATGTCCGTGTGGCCCTCACGCCGGATGGGCTCTGCCGCTGACGCCATGACCCTGGAGCCCCCCGCAGCGGCACGCTGCACCACCTGCTGCGCCACCCACGCGGCGTCCTCCGTGCTCAGCTGCACACCCGATATCGTCATGCCGCCCACGGTCAGGGTGATGGGAATGCTGCCCGCCGTACCAGCCTGCACACCTGCGCCGCCCTGAGTGCCTGCACCAGCGCCCTCCGGCACCACCTCCTGCTCCCTCAGCGTGCTGGGCCCGGCCGCCGACACGCTGCTGCCCCCGATGCCTGGCGGCTCCACGGCTGCTGCACCCCTTGCCGCCAGGCTGCTGGCACGGCGCTCGCTGGGCAGCGGTCCGGGCGGCAGCTGCAGGTGGCCGACGGGCATGGTGTCCCGGGACGAGGCGGCGGTCATGCACGCAGGGCCTGAGTCCTCCATGTAGGCGTATCGCTCCTGCACGGCAGCGTCAAAGGCGTCGTTCAGGTCAGCCACGGTCACGGCCATCACGCTGCTGCGGCTGGGTGTGGGCAGCTCACGGGTCACCAGCACGTCCATCCCCGCCCAGGGGTCGTCTGGGTCCTCCTGCATCCTGTGCCGTGCCTGCACCACGTTCACTGCTGGCCTGGCCTGGCGCTGCCCGCCGCCCCCCTGGTATCCGTTCCGCAGGAACTCCTCCTCACCCAACCCTGCGAGCTCTTCCTTCACAGCGGCTGGCAGCTGCGTGTCCTGGCCCCTAGCTGCCCGCAGGTAGCAGCGGTCCTGCCGGTGTGTGCGCGGCTTGGGGCACCCTGGCTCGGTGCACCCAAAGGGCTGTCCCCTGCCTCCCACGGCCATGCCCCGCCCGCCAGCTGCAGGCCCGCCAACTGCAGGCCCGCGACCGCGGCCACCAGCCCCGGGCCCCCGCTGCGGCGGGAAACCACCCCTGAGCGCTGTCGTCAGCACCTGCTCCAGCCGGTTGCAGAGCTGCTGCATGGGGTCGGCAGTAACGAGCGCACGCGGCTGTGCGGGGCCCGAAGGCCTGGCCGCGCGGCTGCCACCCTGGCCTAACGCGGCACCGGAGCTGCTGGCAGTGCCCGTGGCTGCGGTACCGGGGAGCTGCAGCCCCAGCGCCTTGACTGCCTCTGGGTTGGTGTGGTGCAGGAGCCGGTGGTTGGCTATGCAGCTGTTGTGGAACTCCAGCACGCGGTCTGTGGCCCAGCGGACCGTGTATGCGGCTATCTTGTCACGGCCCCCTTCTGCCATGATGTGGACTTGCACGCCTGGCAGGTTGATGCCCTCGAGCAGGCACAGGGACTGCTCGTGCTGCGACTTCTGCATTTCCATCACGCGCTCGTGTATGCCTATGAACCGCGTCACAGCGTCTGGCACGCTCTCATCCCGGGGCACCCCCTTCCCCTGGCCCCTGCGGAAACCCTCCATCTCCAGCAGGGCCTGGGGGTCGGGCTTCTGGTACTCAGCAACTACCCGCTGCCACCATGAGTCTAGCAGGTCCGGCACCTGCACGCTGTCCACCATGTACGACTGCCCCTTGTAGTCCTGACCCGCCGGGAACTTTCCCTTGTGCTGCGAAATGACCTCCGGAACCACGCGCTGCAGCCAATGCGAGTACGGGGACGGCATGGTGGTGCCCGAGGCCGTGCTGATGGCACCTCCCTCGCACATGACCACACCCAGCAGCGTTTCCTGGCTCACGTTTGACAACCGCAACCGGTGCAGCAGTCCCCCCATCGACAGTTTGTACCCGGGCCACTTTGCCTGGCTGCCATCAAAGGCCGGAATCTGCGGAATGCGGTCACCTCTCTCCGACATGGTCGCAGCTGCAGGTGGCGACTGCTCTGCTGCACCAGACACTGACGGCACTGGGCCTCCTTGCACACTAGGACCGGATCCTCCTCTTCCCTGCGGCGGTCTAGGTAGGGGTGTGAGGTACGGTAGCACCGCAGTGCCACCAGCACCTGACACCTGCGCGGCGGCACGGGGGGTTCCTTGCTGCTCCTCCGATTCCTGCCTACCCCCGGCGGCCCGCAATGGCGACGAGTTGAACAATGGATTGTTCACCCAACCCGCGCCGGCTGTTTGCTGACGTGCTGTCTCGCTGTCACGCTCTGTGCTGTCCTGTGCTGAGGGACCCCGGACAGAGCCGTGATCCCCGCTGCCACTTGCACCGTGACCGCGCCTGGGCTCGGTCCCGTCCCCCGCTGCTGGCCCACCACCCGGCTGGCCGGATGAGTGTCCAGAGGAGTCCCCCGACAGAGCGGTTGACCCCGACTGACCTGGCTGACCTGGGTGCCCCTGTGCAACGGCAGGAGCCCCCAAGGAGGAATCCCCGACAGAGCGGTGACCCTCCACTGACGCTGTTGGCTGTGGTGTGGTCCTTAACCCCACCTGTTGCTGAGAGGACCCCTGCAGAGAGGTGTCCCCTACTATCAAAGAAGCTGGGCCCCCGGAGGTGCCCCCCAGTGTGCCTTGCAAGGCAGCCCCAACTACAAGGGAAGCTGGCTGACCGCTGCGCAATGGCTCACTCACCGGGACAGCAGCGCCAGCCTCTACGGAACCATGGTCACCGGCCTGAGGATCACGGGGGTCAGTATTGTTGTCAGCAGACGAAACAGCTTTCAAAGCTCTCTCACGCGCACGCTGCTCGCGCGCCTCAGCCTGAAGCTTCTTATACCGGTCCTGCTCAAGCCGCGCTTTCTCCAGCCGCAGCCGCTCTAAGCTGTTGCGATCCAGTGCGATACTTTAGGCAACATCAGCGCAACGCAAGTGCTCAAGCATGCTGAGTCCCCATCGCTGGCATCGCTGCGCTGATCCCACAATGCAATACAAACCGACAAGCCCTTCACCACAAGAGCTTTCGCTTCGATGTCGGGATGCTGCAAAGACACAGCTAGCTGCGCTCAGCTGTG
>VFQN01007189.1_pt1 | contig 12112 bp, 20 predicted proteins | sample 3512371 | NCBI WGS metagenome assembly VFQN01 (sample SAMN10412370, study PRJNA504923) | tailings metagenome | isolation source: Replicate 2 from Balatoc abandoned mine | place: Philippines: Itogon, Benguet | collected 2017-08-28
TGGTGGACTCCCTTGCCAAGCAGCACGCCGCCTACGAGCACCTGGTGTACCGCCCAGTGGTGTCGGCGGTCAACGAGGAGCAGGTGGCAGAGGGCGGATGGGTGGGGGCTGGGGGGTGGCACGCCGTACGGCAGCAATTCATGCCCGCTCTGTGGCCTCGGATATGGCCAACGCATATATGTTGCAGACCGTCTCGCTCACTGTTTGCTGCCTGCGCCTACGCAGGGCGTTGTGTTCAGCGCGGTGTACTACGTGCTGCGCAACAGGGCGCCTGTGCTGGGCAACGACGCGCCAACGGACAGGTGGGCTGGAGGCGGGCATGGTGCCGTACTAACCGTACCTGTTACCCGCTTTGACAATGTTCGTATCAGGGCAGCATGCACCAGTAACATGCGTATCTTGTGCGTCTTGTTGGCTTAAGGTCACGCGCACGATGAAGTGGGCCCGGATGAGGCATGACCACATATTAAGCTGGCTAAACACAAAGCCATGACCACATAATCGGTTTTGTTGTAGTACGCTCCGTCGTCCGATTATCATATTCTCTTGCGTTGCCTGTGTCTATTTTGCCTCCCCAGGATCAGCAAGGGCTTCCTGGTGGACAAGATGTGCTTCGACACCAAGACGGGTGAGGGCGTGACCCTGGCTGGGCTGCGATCAGACGCAGGTGGCTTGCGCCAACGCTGCCCAAGTCCAGCACGCATGAGGTGCTTCTCATCGCCCACTACAGCCATGGACCCCTACCCTCTCGCTGTCCACGCCCTTCGGCCAGTGTCCGGTGTCATTTGCCAGCATTCTCAGTTCCTTGGCCGCCTGCCTGTTCCATCCAGGTACCCCGAGCCAGCCCCGGCTTCGCCACCCGGCCCATCAGTCCCACCCAAACCCTTGGCCCCCTCTCCCCTTCTCCTTAACTGACGCCTACCCAGTCCGTACCCCTGGAGCGCCCAGGCCAGCTGGTGTCCAAACTGGTGCTGCACGCGTTCTCCCTTTCCCTTAATGCCGCCCCCTTTTCTCCCCCGCCCCCTCCCCCAGGCCAGCTGGTGTCCAGCCTGGTGACCCGTCAGCTGACGCTTGAGGAGCGCGACGCCCTGCTGGTGGACCCCTCCGCGTGGCAGCCGGTGGCGGTGGAGGAGCAGCAGCTGGTGGCGGTGCCCGACATCGTGGCGGTGGGTTGGGCACGGGGACACGAGCACGCCTGGGTGTGCCGTGCAGCCTGCCGTACGATCCTGCCATATGGGCCGAGCGGCAACCGCTTGTTGGGCCTTTGCTGCCTTGAATTTAGGGTGGACGTTAATTACACCACAGCGGTCAAGGTGACGAAGGAGTGCCGGTCTCTCCGTGCTCCGTGGGACGCTGAAAACAGTGTGCATGTTTTCAGGGTGCATCTTTGAAGGAAACGTGGCACCTCGCAGGGCCCCAACGACTACAAGTACATGACCGAGATCATCAACAAGTGGGCGGGCGTGTGGAGCAGCAGCGCGTCGCTGGACGTGCTGCCGCAGGTGGGGTTGGTCAGGGTTATTACGGTGTGCTAGCCCACAAGCAGGTATCATACTGAGGCAGCAGTGCATCTCCGGACGTGCTCCCGCAGGTGGGGTCGCACGATTTGTGGCTACCCGTGCATGGTGTTGTGCGGGCTCAGCGCCGCTCAGCAGCTAGCTGCTGCCACCCCGGCCACGCTACATCGGCTTGTGGCCGGCATGTGGGCTGTCGCCTGTACCCCGCGCGCTAACGCCCCGTGGGTGTTTCACACGTGCTTGCCACATCCTGCGTATACCCTACCTACGCCTATGCGTGAGGACCATATTCCTAGTTGCATCAGAGCAATCTTGCGTAACTGAGAACCCGCTTGTTTTGCTCTTGTTGCCAACCACACGTACCAGGTGCTGGCGCCCAACGCCCGTGGCCACGACGGCTATGGTCTATGCAACAGGCCCAACGGACTGCTGTGGAGCGTAAGTACCGTGTATCATACCTAGGTTTCTTTAGTATTCATGCGGCTCTCAAGCTGGCATGTCCAGTCGGGGTCTTTGCACCGCTTCCCCAAGCTGTTGCTTTGCTCCACGCTCCAGCGAGCAGAGCTTCCGGGCACGTGGTGTCCGGAAGGGCACGTGGCAAAAACACACTCCCGAAGCGACACGCTGCTGCACCTCCGTTGCCACGCGCAGAACCCCGAGGAGGTGCGCGAGATGATCCTCAGGACGCACGACCAGTACGACAACCGCAACCAGCTGGTGTCATACGCCTTCTCGCTCGAGCACAAGGTAGGAGAGCGAGTGGGCATGCATGGCGGGGTGCAACGGTTGACTAGGAGGTCCTCACGCTGAAGGCAGCTGCGCCTCAAGCGTTGGCAGTATTAGGAGGAGTCGTCACATACAGCGTCAGTACACACGAGCACAAAGCATTCCAGGAGCGTTGGGTTTTAAAAGGGGGCCAAGCGTTGACCTCCGTGGCGCTGCGCCGCCAGTTCCTCCTACCGGCCGTCCAGGGCCATCGAGCTATCAATACCAGCTACATCTTGCCGTGCGCAACCCAATCACACGTGACACGCGTTGCTGACCGCCCGGCCTACAGTCGTTGTGCCCCTGCCTGCCCTGTCCACACGCCGCAAAATGGCTCAGCAGGCCTTTAGCCTTTCTGCTACTCGACTCAACTGTGCTTTCGTTGTGCCCGCGCCTGCATCACGTCCACACTCCATAGCTTGCATTCCACCACTGGCGCGCCAACTTCGCGCACAACACGTCAAGCTAATACACAGCCCCACCTGCACCTGCTGTGCCCCCGCCTGCGCCCTGTCCATCCACATTCCGCAGCTCGCGTTCCACCACTGGCGCGCCAACTTCTCGCACAAGGCGGTCGAGGGCGAGGCCGCCAAGCCGCAGCCGCTGTTCAAGGCGCCCTGGTCCCGGGAGGACAAGCTGGAGCCCATCGAGGGCATCGGCCTCATCTGCTTCAACAAGCACCTGCAGGTGGGGTACTGTAGGCGCCCTGCCTCGCGCGTGTGCGGCTTGTGGTAACGCACAGGGGCTGCCGCCGGTATGGTACGTGGTGGCGGTTGTGCTGGTAAGTTATTAAGAAGGGGTGCTGAAACCTGTGCGTGCCAGGCGGGAGCAGCTCCGGTTTCGTTTCGCTGTTGTGCATGGGGACCTAGGCATGGGGTACGAAGCGAGGGGGCAGAAGCTGTCTTGCCCGGTTCACCATCACCGGTGCTGACCTATTGGAGGTTGTACTGTAAGAGCCGTCAGTACCGAGGACGCACCTGCCCATCTGCTGCCGCTGCCGCTGTCGTACAACCTTCATCCCGCACAGATCGAGAATGTGTACGAGTTCGACATGAAGCCGTACACTAACCTCAAGCCGTCGCCGCCGTGAGGGGGAGCAGCGGAGCAGGGTCGACAAGCATGTCTTGGTTCGTGCAGCTGGGGAAAGCCAATCGGGGGTGTGCATGTGCGTGGTGTGCATGTGCATGTGCGTGACACTCCCATGGAGGCTCGTGCGGACATGCACATTGTCTGACGGAACGGCACGAGCCGCACTCGCAAAGCCAGGATGCCGATTTAGGTTTTGATGACTGTGGGGAGGACGCGTTTGGGGAGTACCGGTATCGTAGGCTGTTACGGTAGGCTGTAGGCGTGGCTTTCCGTGCATGTGGAGTCAGTGAGTGGTGAGAGGAGGAGTATGTGTGTTGTGCTGTCGACTGTTGGACCGGTAGGTCGAGACCCTCGTGTGTCGTTGTATGTGGTGCTGCAGATTGAGGCAAGATGAATCGTGGAAGACGTGCTTGGCTTGTACACTTTGGAGTGGGTAGCGTGTGGGGGGGAACTGCGAAGGACCAGGAGGACGGCATGGGGAACGAAAAACCAATGTTCGCGCTGTCGCATGTTGCGTGCATGAGCGAGCACATCGCATTGCTCATCCGCTTTCCGGTTCCGCGGTGGGGGTGGGGCAATAAGGGCAACAAGGGCCCACAGACCGATGGTTGACCTTGGTGAACAAGTGGACTGACGCTGCTGTGACGAACCAATGGAACAACTGAGTGATCGAGGCTGCCTTACGTGCAGTGTTGCCAACGCGCACCCCATGCTGCTTACTTTCGAACTCGTGCTCGTGCTCGTGGGTACAGGCAGTAAGACTCTTGTGACCAGGGGTGTCCCCTGGTTGTGACCTTGGAAGTTATGTCGCATTGTACGCACGCATGTACGCACGCAGATCCGGAAGCGTTGCAAAGACATTCTCCCTACACAGCGCAGCCTGTTGCATGCCCTGTCGTGTGGCTGGGTCATATGGCACGGTCCGTGGGGAGCTCTGTGCCATAACTGGTGTCCTGTAGTCTCGGCTTCAGCCAGTGCAGCTGAGAGCGGTACCCCTCCGCAATCCGCACGCGCACGCCCTGAACAAGGCACATAATGACAAGAAACAAATAATACATTAGAAGCCATTAGCAATGGTCCGTTGGAGGATTGTGGAACCATCCAAGCAAGGGCATCCAAGGGCGGCGTGGCCGACAGTTAGGTACCCCCCACGTGCTTGCATGGTCCTTGTACCGAATCGCCGTCAGCGCTACGCAAGCCCTGTCAGCGCGGCACAGTCTACTCTACAAATTTCCCCCGCTGCAGACTTCATCCTCATTATACATCCTATCGCATCTTATTATTACCGCATAGTGAAAGTGCACAGTCGCAACTGTTCCGCAAGACCCTTGGGTCATTGTTGTCCATTCCTGGGCCCAAGGCAGTCGACACTGCAGGCGCAGTAGGACTAAACATATCGAAATTTCAAGATTATTGACGCCATGCAAGCACAGCGGCCTTTGGCGGTGCGGTCCCGTCCCGTAAGGGCAGGCGCGGTGGTCGCGACCTGCAGGCGGACCGCGACACGCCCCTCACGCGGTGCCCTGCAGGTCAGTCCCTTCGCGCCAGCCCAGTGCCCGCCTTGGTACAGAAGGCTGCACACCAGTGCCCAAAACGTAGCATGCCAGCCAGCCTTAACGCCCTAGCTGCCGCACACGCACCTGCTCCCCCCCAGCACACGTGGCACGGGCTGGAAGGTAGCTGCGTGTGGGTGCTTCCACACGCACAGACGCCGAGCATCACACCGCGCGCTGCTGTCTCGCTCCAGGTCGAGCCGATACATGCTTGCGCACAATTTTAGGTTCCGTATCTTCACACGCAATGGATCCGCCTCCACAACCCGCACCCCAAGTCCCCAACCACCTCCCCGCTCCACCCCCTCCATCCCAAGGTGGTGTCGTACCGCTCCGAGCTGACCGACTTCCTGACGCAGGTGGGTGCGTGCGCGCTGTGCACGTGGGGCGGCGGGGCAGCTCCGGGTTCCTATCCTGACGGCCCGTGCTACGACTTGTGCGCAATCCATCAGTACCGGTACGCTTACTGGCAGCTCTAGGTTCCCTTCCAAAACTGCTGACCTCCTGGCACGCAAGCGTACGTACACGTGCTATGCTGCTCCCAGAAACCGCATGTTGCTGCTCCCAGAGACCGCACAATGCACACCCAAACTTCTGCAGTGCCCCACGTGTTCGACGCACACCTCAGTCCCATGTACCACCTAACAAGCAACGCTATGCCCCTGTGGGCCCTCAACCTGCCTCCCCATCGGATCCTGCCGCCCGACCGCCCTCCCACGGCAGCTCCCACTCTTCCCCTCTGCATTCTGCCCTGAGAGCAGCGCAGTCGCGACATACCGCCCCTGTATGTACACGTGCTGCTCCCACAGACCGCACGCTGCACACCCACTCTCCTTTCCGCCCTCTCTTTCCCCCCAGCGCGCCCACCGCTACGCCGAGGTGACTGGCCTGGCCGGCACCATGACGCCGGAGGAGGTGACGAAAGCCCTGTCGCCAATCATCGGCAACCGCACCGTCAACTTCATCGCGGACGGGGTAGTGTACAAGAAGGACAGGAATAAGGGTGAGCGCGGAGCGACTCTGGGTCTCCGGCTCTCAGTCCTTGGCCTCGAAGTGCCGATCCTCCTCTAACGGGACCTGGCTACAAGGAAAGGTGGACGGGGAAAAGGGTGAGCGCCTCACCATGCTTTGTCAGGCGCCCATCCAGCGTACGTGCATCTCATCGTCACCAATCCCTGTCGGTCAGCGTTTTTCCCGTCTTCGCTCGTAACTTGTCCACAGCCATGCATGGCCCGGGCACCTGCCCGTACGACCTTCCCCTTCCCCCTTTCCCTTTCCCCCTGCACTGCCCATGCACCTTTCATCAGGGCACTGCCGCCCTCGCGCCGTCCGTACCCTTGCCTGTATCGCGCCCCCCCGCACAAGCCTCCCCTCCCCCCCTCTCCCGCCACCCCCCAGACCTGCGCCACCTGGTGGACTCCCTTGCCAAGCAGCACGCCGCCTACGAGCACCTGGTGTACCGCCCGGTGGTGTCGGCGGTCAACGAGGAGCAGGTGGAGTGAAAAATGGGGGGGCTGGGTGCGGGGGGAGCGGGAGGACTAGTGCAGGGGGCGACACGCTACCCCCTCCCCCAGCGTAAGTGTGGAACACCATTAGTTATCATTGCAAGGTGCAAGGACTACGGTCCCATGATGTACACCGGCTCCACACCTCCATTCGCTCGCTGTTCGCTGTCTCCACCTACCTCCCAGGGCGTTGTGTTCAGCGCGGTGTACTACGTGCTGCGCAACAGGGCACCTGTAATGGGCAACGACGCGCCAACGGACAGGTGGGCGGGGGCGGGGCCCAGGTGCAGACTTCTTTTTTTTCCCTTGCTTGTGGGCGCACGTGACAACAGCTCTACGGTATGCGGTACTGCAGGTCATACCTATGATCGCGCCCACTGGGCACGCTGTCATGCTACTGGCGGCTGTGCGTGCAGAGGCTGATGCAGGTCATCGCTCGCTGTGCAGCCTCGCCGAGTTGCTGCTACAGAGGCATGACATCTTGTTCGCGCGTTGCGCCCTCCCCCCTCCGCCCTCCGCCTCCCCAGGATCAGCAAGGGCTTCCTGGTAGACAAGATGACCTTCGACGTCACAACGGGTGAGGCAGAGGGGGTTAGGAGGAGGATGCCGATTGGTCTGCACAACCGGCACACAACGCAGCGGCTTCATCAGTTGCTTGCGCGTACCAGCAGCTCGAGCCCATGTCCCTCACCCCCTGTGCTTTTCGCCCGTACTATCCCCGCCCCTCCCCCCAATGCACCCAAGTACACCCTGCACTACACCCCTTCTCAGCTGCCACCTCCCGTCTTGACTCCCCAATCCCCAGGCCAGCTAGTGTCCAGCCTGGTGACCCGGCAGCTGACTCTTGAGGAGCGCGACGCCCTGCTGGTGGACCCCTCCGCGTGGCAGCCGGTGTCGGTGGAGGAGCAGCAGCTGGTGGCGGTGCCCGACATCGTGGCGGTGGGTTAGCGAGTGTGGGTGTGCGGATGTATCTGTGGTTGGGTTGGTAGGGGGGTTGAAATATCTGGTGGCGGCGCACGAATATAGTGGCAGTGGGTGGGCGTGTGGCTGGGGAGCGGGGCAGTGCGGCAGGGAGTGTAGCCAGTGCCCCGGCAGCGTTGCCCGGTGTCGTAGCCGATGGAGGAGGCTGGGGGCGTGGCGGAAGGATCACGGTGCAGCGCGGGGGTGGGGTTGGGGTAGCAGAAAGCAGGCCGCGTACATACCGGTATGTTAACAGTTACAGTTACAGGCCCAGTAGGGCGCGTCCGGAGAGCCAGGTGGCCATTAGGACGAATAACGCGTTCATATGTATCGAGGCATGGTTGGTGCCAAGGCGACACGGCACGTGCACCGCAGGGTGTGGCCACGAGCGGGGGTGCACCAGGTTGCCCATGGCCCTCATAAACGGTTTCCGTCCTGGTGTCGTACGGGTGCCTCCACGTGCCGTGCAGCCACGTGTGTCATGGTCGCCGCTAGGCGCCGCTGTCCCAGCAGCCGCCAGCGACTCCCCGCTGGTCCCCCGCGCTTCCCATCACACTCCCATGCATCACCGGCTCACCACCACCTATACATCCTGCTGCCTCACCCCGCATCCCTTGCCCCACGCACCAGGGCCCCAACGACTACAAGTACATGACCGAGGTGGTCACCAAGTGGACCGACGTGTGGAGCAGCGGCTCGTCGCTGGACGTGCTGCCGCAGGTGCGGTGGGATGCGGGTGGCATAGTGTGGTAAGCTGTTCACCCCACGAACACGAGGTCACGCGGTGGTGTGACGCGGTGGTAGCAAAGCGGCTGTCGCAGGTGTATGTGGGGTTACGTGGTTTGTGGTGCGGGGGGGCAAGGGTGGGGTCCTGCGGTGATTAAGCCACCCGGCAGTATGCCGGCCGTGCGTACATGGGCATGCTATACGGGTAGCGACGATTTGCACCAGTGTGGTACTGGTGTGGATCGGTTGCGTGACGGGCGTGAAAGAGCAAGCAAGCTGGCGGGCAGAAGCAAGCAGGGTGCGTGGCGTGGCGAGCCGGTGTCTGCCGCCCTGGCCTCATGGCTCAGCGTGTGCGAGTGGAGGTCCCAGGGCACGGCACCATATACCGCACCGGTCGGCGACATGCACAAAACCAGGTGTACAGATCGCGTGCATGCACACATGGCGTGTACTACTTGCCGTACTTGCCGTATCAGGCAGTCGGCCGCTTCCACCGGTACTGGTGTGACGCTCACCTTTTCCAAAATACCCCAGGTTCTGGCGCCCAACACGCGCGGACACGACGGCTACGGCCTGTGCAACAGGCCCAACGGACTTCTGTGGAACGTGAGCGGGGGTGAGGGAAGCGGGGGTAACCGTGGATCGGCAAATGGGGAAGGGGGGGGGGGGGTTGCGACCGGAGGTCAGGGCCAGAGGAGCCGGGCAGTATATGGCCAGGAAGGGAAGGGGGGATGCGACTCGCATGCTCTGGAGCACCGGCGCAAACAGACAGGGTGCACATGCGGGCCAGCATCAAAGCAGATGTGCTTGCTTGCGGAGCTTGCTGGCTCCTTATGGCCCCCCTGGCTCTCCGGACGCGCCCTACTGGACCAGCAACTGCAACTGTAGCTGTAACTGCTTGCTGAGCGCTCAGTCACGCAAGCTGTTACGGTGTCTTGTCCTCGTCATACAGAGCCTTGACGAGGCGCGCCAGAAGGTGGTGCGGACGCAGGAGCTGTACGACAACCGCAACGAGCTGCTGTCGTACGCGTTCTCGCTCGAGCACAAGGTGAGACATCACGCACATCCTCGCACCTCGGCATATACCATGCAATGCTTCATGCATTCTTGATGCATGCCGTGGTCAGTGTCCGTCGTTACGCTATCGATTGCCCTCCACCTCCATATGGTGGACCGCTCACCACGTCCTGCAATACCTCACCACCGCACGTATTCATTGCATGCTGCTTACCCAGTGCAACTAGTCACCTATGCCTCACTGTGTTCTGTGTGTTATATCACAGCTGGCGTTCCAGCACTGGCGCGCCAACCTCCGCCCCAAGGCTCCACCGGAGGGCGGTGCCCAGGAGGGCAGCAGCAGCAGCAGCAGCCCTGCCGCAAAGGAGGGCCCCACGGAGGGCGGCAAGGAGGGCGGCAAAGGCCCCTGGTCCACGGGCGGCAAGACGGAGACCATCGAGGGCATCAGCCTCATTTGCTTCAACAAGCACCTGCAGGTAGAGTGTAAAAGTGTCGCGGGCCAGAGACGCAGGAGGCGTGTATGTGCGGTGTGTCGTTGCTGCTGCTGTCTTGTCACGTGCCAGGCTAGGTGTGCACGTGCACGTGCCGGGGATGCGCGCTGGAGACTCGCTTGCATGCATGGCCACAGGTACCGTATGTTGTCCCGCGTGCTGTATGTGCGGGCAGGATGAAAGTGGGCATGGTGAGGGAATGCCCGTCAGAGGCACTGTGTGTGGCTGCGCTGCGGTATGTACGCTCCCTGCTATGGGCCTTTTGATGTGACCTTCCTGCATGCATGCGCGTGCGACCGCCGCACCGCACGCACGCGCATACCGCACACATGGCTTCGGCAGCAGTAGGACAAGTACGACCAGGCACGGCCCTGCGGTACCTGCTTGCTTGTGCAGATGGAGGACGTGTACAAGTTCGACATGATGTCGTACAAGAACCTCAAGGCCACCGCGTGAGAGCGCAGCATACGCGCGGGGGGCGTGCAAGGGGAGTGGGTGGCGGTGCGCAGCCTCCTGCATCAGTAGCAGCATGGGGATGTGCAGAGCTGGCGACGCTGTGGTCTGTCGTCAGGTCGTGTCTCTCAGTGTCACAGTATCACGCATTGAATCTGGCAGCGCTGCCAGCGGCATAGGGTCGCGTCGGCGGTAGGGGGAGCGGAGTAAGGGTGCAGTGCAGCCTGCCCGCACACAGGGTAAGGCATACCGATACAGTTGAGGGTGAGGTCTCATGGTCTGTAGCAGCATATTACACGCTGTGTAAGGTTGCGAGGCGCATCTCGGAGTTGATATTGTGCGATGTACGGTAGGAGCCTGGGAACGGTAGGAGCCTGGGAACTGTGGGAGCCTGGGAACTGTTAACGAAGGAGGCCATTCGACCACACACGCACTACGGTAGTACCGGTACATGAGCCAGGAGGCCAGGTGTACTGAATGGCCCTATGCCTGCACAGCACTCAGGTGCGAGGAATCAATGGGTGCGGGGCGTCCCTGGGCGCAACTGCCAAGAGGCGGCAGGGTGGGGCAGGGTGGACCTGGTCCCAGATCCAGAGGCTGGACGGAGCTGTCATCGATTGAAGAAGATGAACAGAGTCGCCTGCAAGACGTATATCGACCTCGAACCTATATAATACGTGTATCGGCTTTCTGCTTGGAGCAACGTTTCATATCTTCAGAGCGAGTGTCGCCATGCTCTACTTGACAGACGCCAGGACGCGGCTCCCTACCTGTCCGCATGTTATATAGCAGCTGTAGATTCATGGGTAGCAGAGACGTGCGTGGGCAGCGCCATGCCACGGACCATGCCATGGGTTTTGGACCCGGACTGCGATTCGCCCGCAGCCATGCCTGCGCCACCGACCATGCAGTCACATGTTGGAAAAGGCTCAGCTGCCGTCATATCGCTCGATTTGCGGTCAAGCGCGAAGGGCGAGGGTGCGACATTGTCGTCTCCGAAGGCTTTCTCGCCCGCTGGAACGAACTGGAGGCACGCTGGCGGGTACAGAACTCTTGCTGCGGCAGAGCTTACTGCTTTACCTCCTGGGATGCAAGCCCCAGACCCCGCAAATCTGCTCAGCCTTCTTGCCGCCGGGCGGGGTAGCACAGGTGCCGCCAGCAGCGGCAGCCCCACCCGCACCCACCCCCAACATCCCAAGCTGCACCGCACGCTTTCATCAGACCGGACCAGCGACAAGTACACATCAGGCTTGGCTTTTGCGCGGCCAGGGTCGGTCGCAGCAGCGGCGGCAGCAGCTACCGCAGCGGGCGGAACGCACTTTTCGCACCCACAGCGGCCGTCCGCGCCTGCTTCGGGTCAACGCCCGCGGGTCAACGCTGTTGGACCTCCATTCGCATCCACCGCCTCTGCAGCGGCTGCCGGCGACTGGCAAGCACCCCGAAGCAGCGCCATGCACAGGGGCACGAACAGCAGCAGCCACAGCTACAGCCCACTCACGGCACAGCGCCACGCAGCTTCCCCTGGCACCGCCCTGACAGCACACCAACCTACCACCCATGGCTACCCAATCACAGCCTCAGAAAGCCGCGGCGAAGGAAAGGGGCCAGTGATAGGAAGCGGCACCGCCGCTGCTGCTAGCAGCCGGCCGATTGGTGCGCTCCTGCAACAGCCCTTGCCCCTCGACGCCGAGGTTGTTGCGGCGCAACGCCGGGGCAACGCCACAGGACCTTCCGGACACGGCCACACTGGCTACAATGAGCAGCAACACCGTCTGCATCCTCGAAGCCCAGCCGTGGGCAGCCGCGGTACCACGCGCGGGGCAGGAGGCGGTGACGCGGACTCGGAGTTTGAGTACCTCGGCGGTTACGAAGCGAGTAGTGAGGAGGAGGACGACGGGGAGGAGGAAGACGAGGATGGGGATGGGAAGGAGGAGTCTACTGGGGATGGCGGGACGGAGGGTGAGGCGGGGGAGGAGGAGAGCGATTCGGGGCGGTCTGGGTCAACGGGTGAGGCGGGGGGGGGGGCACGGTGGCGG
>VFQN01007190.1_pt1 | contig 12112 bp, 11 predicted proteins | sample 3512371 | NCBI WGS metagenome assembly VFQN01 (sample SAMN10412370, study PRJNA504923) | tailings metagenome | isolation source: Replicate 2 from Balatoc abandoned mine | place: Philippines: Itogon, Benguet | collected 2017-08-28
CGGATTTTTCACCGCAAAGCACTACCAACAGATTGCTGACCATGGCGGCTTTGCGCTCTTCGTCGAGGTGTACAATGCCTTTTTCCGAAAGCTTTGCCAAAGCCATTTCCACCATTCCAACGGCCCCGTCCACAATTTGCTTGCGGGCCGCTACCACCGCCGATGCCTGCTGACGCTGAAGCATTGCGCCCGCAATTTCGGGCGAATAGGCCAAATGACTGATGCGTGCTTCATGAATTCCAACCCCAGCCCGAACCAATCGCTCCGTCAATTCGTGTTCAAGCATTTCATTGATTTTACCTGAACCGTCGCGCAGCGTAATCTCGGCATCTTCGTCTTCAATGGTATCATAACAATACATACCTGCCAGTTTTCGTATGGCAGCCTCTGACTGAATTTCTACAAATTTTTGGTAATTATCCACTTCAAATGAAGCTTGGGCGGTATCCTGCACGTGCCATACTACCACGGCGGCAATTTCGATGGGATTGCCCATTTTATCGTTCACTTTCAGTTTTGGTCCGTTGAGATTGCGGGCACGTAAACTGATCTTACGACGACGATACAAAGGGTTGACCCAACGTAATCCATTCTCTCGGATGGTTCCGACGTATTCTCCGAAAAAGGTAGCCACCGCAGCCTCGTTGGGATTGATCACCGTTAAGCCCATCGACAGCGCAGTGCCGCCAAAGAATAAAATAGTGGCCAGTAAACCTGCCTGTGCGCCCGCAGCTATCATTCCCCCAAAGATCCACAGGACCAAGATTGCCGCAATGAATGCATAACCCGAAGTAGAGGTAAGTTCTTTTTCTTTCATGACATATTTGATATTAAAATGATATTACAATAGTATCTATTTTCCAGAGAATTTCCTTTCAAACAATGACAAAAGGTTGAACCGATTTATGAGTGGAAAAAACCAATTTTGCACCGATTGGTTTTGTAATAAAAGCATTCAAAATCAACCGAAAGGGTAGCAAAAACACAGATTAACCGTTATTTTTTTTAATTTTGCGGCCTCATAAAATGACAAAAGCGGTAATTCCCTGCCGCAAACTGCTGAATACAATGCTAAGCGAACAAGAAATATTGCGCCGACAAAAGCGCGAAGATTTGATGAAACTGGGGATAAACCCCTACCCTGCCGAATCGTTTGATGTAAACGTCACTGCGGCCGACATCCATAAGAACTACGAAAACGATAAGTTAAATTATAAGAATATCTCCATCGCTGGCCGTTTGATGAGCTTCCGTATCATGGGAAGTGCCTCTTTTGTGGAGCTTCAGGACAGCACCGGACGTATTCAACTGTACTTCCGTCGCGATGATCTTTGCCCGGACGAAGATAAAACGCTGTACAACACGGTGTTCAAAAAACTGCTCGACATCGGTGATATCATCGGTGTTAAAGGATTTGTATTTACGACTCAAACCAACGAGATTTCCATTCACGTACAGGAATTCAAAATCCTGAACAAGTCATTGAAACCGCTGCCGGTGGTCAAAGAGGCCGACGGAAAAACCTACGACGGTTTTACCGACCCCGAGCAACGTTATCGTCAGCGGTACGTGGACCTGATCGTGAATCTGCACGTAAAAGATATTTTCATCAAGCGCGCCAAAATCATCAGTACCATGCGGCGCATTTTTGATGATAAAGGTTGGTTGGAAGTAGAAACGCCTATTTTGCAGCCCATCCACGGCGGTGCAACGGCCCGTCCTTTCAAAACCCACCACAATACGTTGGATATGCCGCTGTATATGCGTATTGCTAACGAATTGTACCTCAAACGCCTCATCGTAGGTGGTTTTGACGGGGTGTATGAGTTCGGAAAAATGTTTCGCAACGAAGGCATGGACCGCACGCACAACCCCGAGTTTACATCCTTGGAATTTTACGTGGCCTACAAAGACTACCACTGGATGATGAGTATTACCGAAGAACTGCTGGAAAAAGTAGCTTTGGCGGTAAATGGTCAAACAAAAATACAATCATGGGGTAACGAAATCGACTTTGCGGGTCCGTATGAGCGGCTGAGTATTTTTGAAGCCATCGAAAAATTCACGGGAGTCAATGTTGAAGGAAAAACCGAAGCCGAATTGATTGCGCATTGCAACGAATGGGGCATCGAAACCGACGGAACCATGGGCGTCGCCAAATTGATCGATGAAATCTTTGGGGCTAAGGTGGAAGATAACCTGATTCAACCGACGTTCATCATTGATTATCCCGTCGAAATGTCGCCGTTGACCAAAAAGCACCGCAGCAAACCGGGTCTGGTGGAGCGTTTTGAATTATTCATCAACGGAAAAGAAGTTGCCAACGCGTATTCTGAGTTGAATGACCCCATCGACCAACGCGAACGCTTTGAGGAGCAACTCCGTCTGGCCGAGCGCGGCGACGAAGAAGCCATGGCGATGGACGAAGATTTCATCCGCTCACTAGAATACGGAATGCCGACCACGTCGGGTATCGGTATCGGCATCGACCGTCTTACGATGATGATGACCGATCAGACGAGCATTCAGGAAGTGCTGTTCTTCCCGCAAATGTGTCCTGAAAAGAAAGTGGAAATGGCGTCCGAAAATGATTACATGACACAGGGCGTACCGACCATTTGGATTCCGGCGTTGCAGAAAATGGGCTTTTTGACCATCGAAGCACTCAAAGCCGCTAACCCCAACAAAGTCTTCAACGATCTGGGCGGCCTGCGTAAAAAACTGAAAATCGAAGCTCCCATGCCGAAGAAAGAGGAAGTGGAGAGCTGGATAAACGGATAATCACCCAAGCACAAGGCGAGGCAAACCCCTCGCCTTCTTTCTGACCTATGGACCTGACTACTCGCAAATTCCGCATCGCGCAAATCATCCCCGAAACAGCCGATACAAAGACGTTTGTCTTACAGCCCATTCATGATGCTCCTTTTGAGTATCAAGCAGGGCAATTTGTGACGTTGTTATTTGATGAATACGGTCAGGAGGTCAGGCGCTCTTTTTCTTTTTCGACCGCACCAGGAGTAGATGATCTGCCTGCGATTACCATCAAGCGCGTACCCAACGGGCTGGTTTCCCGCCGATTGCTTGATTATGCAAAAGAAGGTGATGTACTCACGGCCTTAGAGCCGTCGGGACGCTTCATTGTTCCAAGCCAAGCGGTACCGCGACATGTATTTTTGATGGGGGCCGGGAGTGGTATTACCCCGTTGTTTTCGTTGCTGAAACATCTTCTGTACGCTGCCCCGGAAACGTCCGTTACGCTGCTGTACAGCAACCGAACCATTGAGTCCACTATTTATTACGAGCAACTACAGAAGCTGCAAGTGGCTTATCCGGACCGTTTGAAGGTAATCTTCTTTTGGGGAAACGCCAAAAACCTGCGTCAGGCGCGTCTTAACAATTCGATGTTGGAAGAGATCGTGACCCAACACCTTATATCTTCCAAAGACGATGTGCTTTTTTACACCTGCGGGCCGTTGCATTTTATGCTTATGGTGCAAATTACCCTCCTTACCATGGGCTTCGCCAAAGACAGCATCCACCGCGAATTTTATACGGTCGATACCAAACCCCCTACTCCAAAGCAGTACAAACCGCAATTCGTTACACTCGATTTTAAAGGCACATCTACAACGGTTGAAGTCAGCAACAACCTAACCATTTTGGATGCGGGATTAAAAGTAGGCTTGCCTTTGCCTTACAACTGCCGCTCAGGCCAATGCGGAAGTTGCATTGCTCAATGCGCAAAAGGAGTAGTTGAAATGGAATACAACGAAATCCTAACCGACGAAGAAGTAACACTCGGCCGCGTGCTCACCTGCATGGCGCACCCACTCACGGCCGATGTGCGCGTGTCGTGGGATGTTTAGACCGTCACTGCTTTATACATTTCTGCAACGGTATTTACGGCGTAGTCAATATCCGCTTCGGTATTATATTTTCCAAATGAAAAACGCACATTCCCACGGTCTGGAGCCACGCCAAGGGCCCCTAACACGTGCGAGCCTACTTCTGAGCCGCTAGAACATGCACTTCCGCCCGAAGCTGAAATCTTGGCAATATCTAAATTAAAAAGCAACATATCGCTGATGTCCGACGGCGGCAGGCTGACGTTCAGTACGGTATAATTACTGCGCTCCATGTTTTCACAATCACCGTTAAAACGCACATCTTCTATCTTTTCGCGGAAGCCCGCAATCATACGTTTTTTCAAATGTTCAATATGAGCACGGTGGCTGTCCATGTCGCGATACGCAATTTCTAGGGCTTTTCCCAACCCCACAATTCCGTACACGTTCTCTGTTCCGCCGCGCATATTGCGCTCCTGCGAACCACCATGAATGTAAGGGTGAATTTTTACATCGGCATTGATGTACAAGAAGCCAACGCCTTTCGGGCCGTTGAATTTATGGGCCGCTCCAACGATAAAATGCGTTTTGAGTTGTTTCAAATCATGACGTAAATGCCCCACAGTTTGAACCGTGTCGCTGTGAAAAATGGCGTTATACTGCGCACACAAATCACCTACTACATTCAAATCCAGCAAGTTGCCAATTTCATTGTTGCCGTGCATCAAAGATACCAACGAACGCGGATTCGTCTGAAGTAATTCCTCCAAATGATTCAAATCTACATGGCCTTTGGCATCGATATTCACAAGGCTCAACTTGATTTTGCCCGCTTTGGCCAGATATTCCAAGGTATGCAATACCGCGTGGTGTTCCAACGGTGACGTAATGGCGTGCGTTAAGCCATAATTATCAATGCTGCACGTAATGGCCGTATTGTCGGCTTCTGTACCACCCGAAGTGAAAAATATCTGTGCTGGTGAAGTATTCAACAGCCCCGCTACTGTTTTACGCGCCTGTTCAATGGCCGATTTCACCACACGTCCGTGTCCATGAATAGAAGATGGATTGCCGTACTGCTCCGTCATCCAGGGAAGCATGGCTTCGATAACTTCGGGGGATATACGGGTGGTGGCGGCATTGTCCAGATAAACGCGGTCGGCTACGGAGCGAATCATGGGAGTAGTTTTGGGAGATGTTGAAGTGTTTTAAGACACTGAAAAATTATTAACTGCAAAAATACGCTGAAAGTTCTACTCTATCAACCTATCGAGTCGACCGAGTAATGATTTTTTTGAACAATATCCAAAGAATGTTTGGTACAAAAATTGACGATTTCTTAAAAATTACCGTCAATTTTGTAAAAAATATGTTCTAATGCCCATTATTAATCAGTCAACCTATCCAGGCCCACCTCGTTATCTCTTCAATGGTCATTTGCAAACCATCGTTCCCAGCGTTTTTCGAAAGGTTGAAGGAGTAGTATATGAGCGCGAACGATTCTTGCTCTCAGACGGTGATTTTGTGGATATAGATTGGCTAGATACACGTAGTAAAAAACTGGTGGTACTAACGCACGGTTTGGAAGGTGATTCGGGAAGACATTATATCAAAGGAACTGCCAAATTGTTTTCGCAAAACGGGTGGGATGTATTGGCATGGAACTGCCGCTCCTGTAGCGGTGAAATGAACAAAGCCTTTCGGTTGTACAATCACGGTGAAATTGGTGACATCAGCGAACTCATCAACCACGCCCTGCGCACCAAACACTACGAAAAAATAGTACTTGTGGGATACAGCATGGGCGGAAATATCTCCTTGAAATACGTGGGAGCAAAGGGCAAAGAGCTGCCAGACGTTGTACGAGGCGCGGCCGCCTTTTCAGCCCCTACCAATCTAAAAACCAGCGCAGAACTGCTCGATTTACCAAAAAATCGGTTTTACCGCGACCGGTTTATGAGAAAACTAACGAAAAAAATCAGCGCTAAATCGGAGCTATACCCAGGCAAATTGGACATGAGCCGCTTAAAAAACGTTAAAGTTTGGAAAGATTTTGACGATTTTTTTTCTGCGCCCGTCAACGGCTACCGCGATGCCGACGATTTTTACGAACAGGCATCCGCCGTCAATTTCATCAAAGAAGTATGCATTCCCATTTTGATTTGTAACGCCCAAAACGACCCTATTTTAAATGCCGACTGCGCTCCGAAAGCATTGGCAGAAAAACACCCCTTTATTTTTGTAGAAACCCCAAAAACGGGCGGACACGTAGGTTTTTTGGTCAAAAATGATGAGTTTACATGGGCAGAACGTCGAGCATTGGATTTTTTGAGTTAAGGCTAAAAGCCCTCGGAATTTGGACTTTCGAGGGCTTTTAGTTACGAAAGGTGCTTTTTGAGAATATTCTCAATCATGTCGCCACTTACATAAATCGGCTTGTCGGTAATGGTTATTTTGAGTTTGTTATCTTCTACTGCGTATTCACCTTTTACCTTGCTGATTCCAGCAGGAAGCGAAAAAGAACCCGCTGCGCTGTCGCCAGTCATGGTGCCATTTCCTGATTCAATGGCGCGTTTTGCTTTCGCCAAAATTGTTTCTGCGGTTCCTTCAAACGGAATATCGAAATTGTGTGCCATAAGTTCGGTTGCTTTAATATATTTACCAGTTTAGGCCGCGAAGTTAAAAATTTACCAACAATTCCGCTTGCTCCCGAATAAGTTGATTGATAAGAGCATCTTTAATTTCTGCTTCTTGAAAATTTTTCTTCATAAACGGGATCTTCACCCGCTGGGCCAACACATTCAATCCTAGGTAATGAAATACATCAATCAAGTGACTCAACGCCAACGCTGACCCTTGCACACCGTCTGAAATTCCGACCAAGGCGGCTTTTTTATGCTTCAATTCGCTAGGATAACCCAGCCCGTCAATGAATCCTTTTAGTGCCCCAGGATAAGATCCGTTGTATTCTGGTACGATAAAAACAAATTTATCGGCCTCCTTCATCATCTTACGATAGGCATTAAAAACTTCATTTTTTCCGTTATTTTCGTACAAGGCGGTCCTTATAAAGTCATCAGGAAGTTCGGCAATGTCCAAAATTTGACTTTCGGCATTGAATTCGGCGAGTAACTTTTGATAAAACAAAGCTACGTCTTTTGATTTGGAGTTTCGCCGATTGGTACCGACTACGATTGTTATCATTTTGATAAATGGAACGTTATATACCAGATAAATGACAAGCAGCCCTAAATTGTTCAATAAAAACAAAAATCATCTTGTATTCGCCTAAACTTTTCTGGCCCAATGGTCCGTTTTTTTTCATTTGTCGGAAACAAATCACACTCATTATCACGTTTTTACCTTTAATTGACAGTCCGTAATAATGATAACTCGTCAAATCAACTCTGCAGTTTTTCTCTAAAAGAAATGCATATAAAATTTTACAACCCATTCCAACCTTTCTTTAAACCTGTGCGTCATTAGAACATACCGGCATACATGAAAGATGAACGAACGTTAGTTGAAGGGTGTCGAAATAAAGACCGCATAGCCCAGCGAACGCTTTATGAGCGTTTTGCGGGGAGAATGTTTGCCGTTTGTCAACGCTACACGCGCAGCCGTTTTGAGGCCGAGGATGTTCTTCAAGAAGCGTTTATTAAGGTTTTTTCCCAGATACATACGTTCAGATATGATTGTCCGTTGGAAGCGTGGATTAAACGTGTGGTCATCAATACCGCCATTTCATACTTGCGCAAAGAAAAAGCGTATTTAGAGCAAGCAGATATTGATAATCATACCGATGCCGTAGCAGAAAACGAAACAGCCCTGTCGGGTATTCAATACCAGCAGTTGCTGTCGTTGGTACGCGAATTACCCCCTGGCTGCCAATCGGTGTTCAACCTGTACGCAATCGAGGGTTATCAACACAATGAAATTGCCGAAATGCTAGGAATTTCAGAAGGTACGTCCAAATCGCAATACGCCCGGGCAAAACAGTTGTTACAGGCAAAGATGTTGGAAAGTTTTTAATTAGGTTTCAGTTAGAAAAAATGGAGACGTCGGAACAGAATAATTTTGAGGAAAACTGGCGCAGAGCGTTTGACGACACCTCTGAGACGCCCCCCGATTCGGTGTGGGCGCGGATAGAGGAACGTTTGGACGAAGAGGAGAAGGAGCGCGTGGTAGTGCTGCCGTTGTGGCGTCGTTGGCAAAATATGCATTGGGTGGCGGCGGCGGGTGTGGCTTTGTTGGCTATTTCGTTAGGGGGCTGGTGGTTGAGTCAAAACACCAGTTCAGATACGTTGCGTGGAAACATCGCCCAAAATGAAGCGAAAGTAATTATTCCCAATAAAGAGGCTATTTCAAAGGAACAAAACAAAAAACCAGCCCCTGAAATCGCTTCTGCCGAACAAACTGCCCAATTGACGATTGAACAAAAAGAAGATAAACAAGTTTACGAAAATCCACTCCAACTTTCTAAAAAAACATCTTTTGCCTCAACAGACAATTCATCTAACAAAAAAAACAAGGCGAGCGATACCGATATTGTTAAAAAATTGCCCAAAAATTTGGCGATAAAAGAAGAGAATGCCGTTGCTAAAACGCAGTCTTCCAGCCCAATGCCCGTTTTATCCGCCACTCCACCATCAAATTCAATCCTTAAAGAAAACAGCCTGCAAACGAATGATTTGATTACTAACCAATTGACTATATCTACACCTATTTTTGAATCAACACCAGCGGCAGAGATTAATGCGCTCGACGGCAAAAATCTTCGCAACTTACCTGGCTTACCAAAAAAACAAATTTGGGTAGCCTATCAGGAACCAGAAAGCAGTACCGAAGCACCCAAAAAAGCCTCAACGAAAGAGTACTGGGCGTCGGTTGGTATTATGCCTGCCAGCTATAACGCAGGGGTGGCTATTGGAGGAAGCTCTGCAGGTCGGGCATTTGCAATGTCGGGCCAAAATGCATTGGCCAATACAACCAACTCTACCAACGCTGGCTCAAACCGCGCGGCCCTTTCGTACGCGGTTCAGTGGCAGGGAGGTTTACAACTGAACCAACGTTGGTCTATCGAAACAGGAGTCAACTATTTACAGGGGAATTCTGTCTTTGAAGGGACAAATGGATTTAATGTGTACACCAACAGTTACGTGAACAACCTCGAAGCAGCCGTCAACCTGAGCAATAATCTTACAAAACAGTATGATTTTGTCAGTGCAGGGAACGATAAATCCCAAATTCAGTCGTTTGCCACCAATCAAAACATTTCGAACGCTTACCAGTATTTACAAGTCCCAGTACAAGCTGGATTTGCGTTAGTCAAGCCCAAACGCAAGCTATCTCTTTGGCTTATAGGCGGATTTATCAATAATATTTTCTTACGAAACAGCTTTGAATCAGGACAGGAGCGCATCGTTTCAGTAAGCGGAGCCGACAATCCTTACAAGACACTGTCACTGTCGGCAAGTACAGGAATGCGGGTTCAATACAAAATGAGCAAGCGCTGGACCACGTTGATTTCGGGAAATTACCAACAGGCGCTTGGCTCCAATACCCGTTCTAACGCACTTTTTGACGCCAAACCTCACCTTTTTGGTGTAGGAGCCGGATTGCGGTACGGATTTTAAACAGCAGTCATTGCTGGATCATTTCGCTACCGACTTTTTGCAAACTGAGCCAAAGTAATCGTTGGTTTTCCGAGTTCATCCCACGTGTTTTGGGCCTGAAAAGGCTCTGGATGTTCAATCATGGCTTTTACAACATGGTAGCCGTAGCCCGCCTGTGCGTTGAACAAACCGGCCCATTTTAATACCCAAAGCGGCACCTTGGCTATTTTCAGCTTTGGCTGAGTTGTATTTTTAACATACACGTCGGCTCCTTCGTCTACGGTGAGCGCTTCGGGGCCCTGTACTGCGTAATCGCGGTTTTCAGAAGTAAGCTTGAGAAACGATTGTGCCACCTGTCGTCCATAATCCTCGCCGGCGATCCAATAGTTTTTGACTTTGGGTGTGCCCGCCAGCAATACACGATTATTCTGGATCATCCGCCCCGGCAGGGTTTCCATAAAATTGGAAGGATAAAAAATTGTATACGGAATACCCGTTGCCTTGATGAGCGCAATCGCTTCGCGTTTCCAATCAAAAATCCACCAACGAAATCCTTCATAGGCCTGAATGATGGACGACAAATAGGCAATGCGCTGAATCGGGTAGTCATGAATAACCGACAGGATGTTGCGGAGCCCGTCGCGTTCTCCTATAAAATCGGCGGATTTGGCGGTTTGTTCGAACGATAAACTTAGATAAACCCCTTCTGCTCCTTCCAGCGAGCGGCGAATTGCGGCTATATTTTCTAAATCCCCTTCAACTAACGTCACGGTTGAAGGTAACACGGCGCTGGCTTTTTGGGTATTTCTTACCAAAGCCGTTACTTCAAATCCCGCGTCTGCCAAGGCTTTTACTACGGGCTGGCCCAACATACCCGTTGCTCCAAAAACAGTTATTTTTTTCATGAATAAGTTTACTGCAAAGTCATTTCCACCAAGGTTGACCCTTTGCGTCGGTTTTGATTTATGAAACTGTTTAGTGTTTCATATCATTGCCTAACATCACTTCCGGGGCCACCATTACGCGCGTGCCTTCGGAAGCATTCTCCAAATTAAGTACTCCACGCGGACATACCGCCGAACAAATACCACATCCCACGCATGAGGACCGTACGATGTCTTGTCCGCGTTGGGCATAGGCACGAACATCAATGCCCATTTCACAATACGTCGAACAATTTCCGCAGGAGATACATTGCCCGCCGTTGGTTGTAATGCGGAAACGCGATTTTTTACGTTGCCAAAGACCTAAATATGCAGCCAATGGACAACCGAAACGGCACCAAACGCGGTTGCCCATAAGCGGATAAAAACCCGTTCCGACCACGCCTGCAAAAATACCTCCAATCCAAAAACCATAAGCCGACCGCACACTGTAACTGTCAATAAATAGGACATTGGACGAGCCCGTAAAGTACGTGTAAAGAACCATCGCAGTCATCAACACCGCAAATACCAACACCCCATGCACAATATAACGCTCTATTTTCCAAGACTTTAATGACTTATCCGAAAGTTGGCGATACGGGTCACCTAGGGTTTCGGCCAAGCCTCCACAGCCACACACCCACGAGCAGTACCAGCGTTTTCCAAAGAAATACGTCATAATCGGCACCCCGATTAGAAACAACAAGATGCCCCAAACCAACATAAAAATCCCCAAACCACCACTTTGAACCAAACTATTGAGATTGTAATCAAAGAAAAAGTCGTAATCAAGCGGCCAGATATTTTTAAAATCGTAATAAGGCTTGTTCAAACTCACCAGCATCTCGGGAATAATAAACGCCACCGCCGTCTGAAAAAACATCACCGATAGTGTCCGTACCTGCTGATACCTGCTGTGGCGATATTTGATCAGCATTCTAATGCCCATCACCATTACACAAATGGTGTACAAAAATCCGTATAAAAACCACCGACTTGCCTCGCTACCGTTAAGGGCTTTACTCAGTGGGTCTACAAGCAGTGTCCAATTGACGAGGTACTGTGGGAAATAATAAAGTAAAATATAAAAACCAATCAGAAAAGTACCTACCATCCACCCCACGGCCCCTCTTGCAGTAGATGATTGTTGAAAGATATGATTGTTTTTAATACCAGGAAGTAACCGTAATTGGGGCAATATGTAAAGCAATGCCCCTAAAATAGCCAAGCCAAAGGTTAAGAAAAACCACTTGGAAGGGGTATCTTTCAACGGCCCGTGGGCGGCGGCTTTGGTAATGGCAAAACTATATTCGTCATAAATCACCTTATCCCACTGTTGGGCGGCTTTGTACTTCGAATTGAGTCCATTTAGCTCATTATCAAACGCATAAGTAAACGCCCAACCGTTACTGTAGGTTTTGTTGAGCATGGGTTGCAGGCGCGTACCCAATGTAGATTGATGCTCTGGCTTGAGGTTTTGTTTCAAAATGGCGGAAGTGAGTGTAAACTCATTCATAGTCAACATATAAAGCCATAACCCGAAACCTGCCAAAAACAGGCCTAAGCCCAAACCAGAGAGAATTTTCATGCCAAAAAGGGAGTTTTACTTCCCCTAATATACAGCAAAAACCGTTAAAAACATTTCTGCATAAAAAAGCGCGGGGCTCTTTGAGCCCCGCGCCTGTAATATATTCGAAAAAAAATCTTACGAAATAGATTCGGCCAG
>VFQN01007191.1_pt1 | contig 12111 bp, 17 predicted proteins | sample 3512371 | NCBI WGS metagenome assembly VFQN01 (sample SAMN10412370, study PRJNA504923) | tailings metagenome | isolation source: Replicate 2 from Balatoc abandoned mine | place: Philippines: Itogon, Benguet | collected 2017-08-28
GCGTGTGGCCTCGCCTGTGCTGTCTTCCGGGTGGCTTTCGCCCTTGCGAGGGGGGTGTGCCTAGGGAGCGTGCCCCAATTGGGGGCCGCTCCCTTGCCTTGAGGACCCTTACAGGGCCTCCGTGCTGTGAGCCGGCTCTGCGGAGCGGCGTAGCAGTGTAAAACCGTACGACACACACACAAGCTCAAAAGTTGTCCACAGATATACAATAAGAGCAGATGGGGGCTGCGAATCCCTCTGTGATACAGTGCGTCGGGACACATCGGGACTGTCCCACGTGCCACAGTGCTTCATGCACACGTGTCAAGGCCGCTGCCAGCAGAGTTAGGCAAAGCGCCACTGTCGAGGTGCCCGTAAGGCTGCTGGTGTGTGGGAAGGCACCTACGAACAGCATGCAGGGTAGTGTACCAGCGGCAACAGCCACGGTGTCCAGACTGACCCCTGCCCTTGGATCTCATCATGTGCCCATGCCCACGTACACGCACTCATATTGCTACGCCCACAATACTGAATACATAATCTTCTTGACCGCCTTCGTGATACTATGCATTGAATAGTATAACGAATTTATAGGATTACATCGATAGCGGCCACCAGGTGTACCGGTACCCTTGGCTCCCCAGCTCCGTGGCCCCCGAAGCCCAGGAACTGGCGCACACGTCGACCGGATGGTCAGCCCTAAGGCGGGCAGCGTAGTTGCCAGGGGCTGCTGGCACTCTCACTCAGGCGGTGCAGCCACGTCCTGACAGGTCTGCGCAGGGCCAGGCAGGTCCGGAGGCACGGAGGTCGGAGCCCTACCGACCCTGGGCTGCTGCAACTGCTGAGGGTGGCTTAGCCCATTCCCTGGCAGGCGTAGCTGAGCCACAGCAGATAACACTCCATCACTCCTTCCAGATACCGGTCCAGCCTCGCTGCCCCATGTAAATCAGCCTGCCAACCACCGCCTACACCTATCCCATGGTGCAATGCGCTCTGACGTTGCTTTCCTGCGGCCATCCTTGCATCATGTTCACAGGCCTGGCCTGCTGAGGGTCAGGCAGGGCTGGTATCTTCCGCCAAGGCATTTTATCAGTTTTGATAAAACCCAACGCCCAAAAGTCCCAGTATTTTATCGAAGGGTCTACGCCATGCAGTGCAGCACCTGAAATTTCGTAAACCGGATAAAATACCGCTGTCCAGCCCCGTTTTCTTTTATCCTTTTCGATAAAATCATCGGATTTTGGCGCCGCTGCGCGGCCTGAAAGCGGCGATATTTTGTGAAAATAAAATAAGATACCAGCCCTGGGGTCAGGTGGTCGGGGCATGTAGGGGTCCCCCGTACCCATGGCTGGCAACCAAACGGCCCCCTCCTGCCGCCTGCAGTACACTAAGGTATGCAGACTGGCCGCTCCGCCTGGCCCCGCGGCCCCTTGCTCCCATCCGCCCGCTGATGCTTAGGATGCCGCGCCCCCTGGCGTGCGTGCTATACACCTCCTGCCCAGAAGTGCAGACGTCGGCAGCTTCGCTCACAGCGTCAGCCTCTGACGCGAACCTGCCTGGTAACCGCCCATGCCTTCGCGGTCTAGCTAGTACCCTTAGCTGTTCTCTGATTCTTGCGTTGTCCCTCCCCTTCACCGCATCCTGCTACACCTCTGCTGCCCCAGCTGCGACCAACTGCGACCCGAACCAGCTAGTGCTCCTGTCCCCCGCTTGAGACCCGTCGTCACACCGCGCTTGCGAAAGCCTCCTGCAACGCTTGTTCCGCTTGATGGTGGTATGGGATTATGTGGGACAGCTAGTGATGATTTGGCATCACGTACGTAGCAACTCGCTGTGCGTCCTGATGACTTGCTAAGCCACCAGCAGTCCCTCTGCACCGCACCCCTTGCTGCTGATAGGTCCTGCCTCAACCGCCTCTCCCTCAATGGCACAGGAGCGGCCAGCCTTTGCGCGTAGGTCTTACAACAGTGCAATTATGTGGAGCAAATCGATGGTCTCCGGGAGTCCAGGCCTGTGCCTCTCCCGCTTTAGTGTCTGCACATACATTGCCTGCCAGAGATGCTTCGAGTGTTTAGAACAGCAACCAATCAAGCGCACCCTGGTACAGGGCAACGCGCCAACCATGTGCAGCCGTACGCTAATCACGATCGATGCATGCCAAGGCAATGCACCAGGTGGGCTGTCCGCCCGCGCTGACACGCGCGCTGTGCACGCTGCGCCATGCAAGACAGCCGAGCGAACGCCCTAGGCGCCTCAATGCTGCCCACGCAGTCTCCAAGCAACAAAAATACCTTACAGCAAAGCGCAACACGCACAGATGCACAACCAGGCAAAGGGACTGAGCGCTTCCGTGCTCGCCCGGCCTGCACACCAGCTAGGACACGACAACACGCTCGCCAAGCCACACGACAACCTGCTGCAACATCATGCCGGTAGTTCACACCTACAGGCAACAAGACTTAATACACATGCGGCAACAATGTGCCCGTCATAACACAGTCGGTGCTCATGCGCACGCCTGCTGTCGCAACCGCTCGCCAACTTCTGCCAGTGCTGCCACTGCTAGCTGGCCGGGGCATACAAAGTCTGATGTGCAATTATGATACAACTAATGTACATGCGGCGGCATGCCGTGCTGAATGCAGAATAATGCAAGCGCTCGCGACGACAACCGCTTTGACCCTAACAACCCTGCAGCAAGGACACCGTCCGCACACGTGCCTGCATGGCCCAAATTGGTACGAAAACGAGCGCTGCAAGGTATACCTGCGACCCCGCTACTGCATTGGTTCCCGACGGTGACCTCGCACCCTCAAAAGGAATGGCAAATTATAACTATAAATATTCAGCTTCGAACCCTGCTGCCCAAATTCCTCCTGCTGTCACGTGCCCGGAGGTGTGGTACACGGTGGCCCCGCGCATCCATGCCCACCCTGCCTGATACGCCTCCTGCCCCCATGCACCGACCCACTTTCGTTGCGCACCACCCGATCAATCCTGCCAAACGAAACGGCGCTTCCAGACCTTCCAGATTTTAACCTTGTGCACAGTGACGTCATTGCCATTGACAGGACGCAGCTCAACCATGCGCTTTCCGACCACCCCCTGCGTCATGGTGACCCAGCCCCTCCTGATGACCACGGGCTGCCGGTTGTGGAGCTTGCCCGCACGCACACGACGGTGCATCTCGTCCGCCACCTCGTTTAAGCCCCAGTTCGCACCCACGCGGAGGACCGAGTCCATGACCACGTCAACCACAAAGGTCGCCAGAGCGTCCATCAGGCTTCCACCGAACGCAATGCCGAAGATGTCAGCCCAGTCGAAGAGGAAGCCTCCGAACATGTTAACGCCGGCCTTGATAGTGTTCATAGTGACGAACACCTGGCGAGGGGAATGGGAGGAGAGGGGTGCGCGCGCCCAGCGGTCAAGGTGGAAGGTGGAGGCGGAGGGTGCGGCTGCTTGGCGTGGCTGCTTGGGCAGCGGTATCGGTAATGCGACGTGGGCGTGGGTTGGCACAGGGGTTGGATGGAATGCAATGTACTAAAGCATAGTTAATTCTATGGTGATAGTATATTTGGAGGACGGTCTGCCGGAGGTGAGCTGCGGTTAGCATTGCGCGCGACTGCTGCTGCCGGAAGAAACTTTATGTGCCGTTGCACCGCCGCACCCACCATTCTGAGTATGTTGGCAATGCGGTCATCCGCCTGGGCGCTCCCGGTGCTTGGCCAAGTGAGGACGCTCGCGTGACCCCAGAACGTGTGAAATGCCTGCCCCTCGCCCGGGCTGAGGAGAGAGATACCACTGTAGTACCCCCCTGGGAAGGGCGTATAAATAATGGTGAAAACGAGCACGAACATTCTGCGCCCGGTCGTGTTGCGCACATAGACCCCCATTTTTGCACTGCCCACGTCACTACCCCCAAACGGGTGGGCAACCTAAAAAGTTTTTGTTGTTCTGTGGAATTTCCAGACGAAGTTGGTTCCGGGGAGCCTTCCGTGGTGACTTTATTGCCCCCGCGAACCAACCGAAGCGTACGGCCAGGGGAATGCACCTACCCTACATACGCTCATTCCTTTGAAAGCGTACTAACTACAGCGTAACTGTTATAGGTTGCAAGCGTGCAGCCCGCCACAGGGGGGGGGTCAGCCCACCAGGAGGGTGGTGGAAGATGGATTTCTCTCGGTGACAGCTTTCCGAGAGTTGTTCGTTGGTCCACCGGGAGTTTCACGGTGCAACAGCATGCGGGAAAGAAAAATGTTTTATAGTGTGTTTGCCGGCCATGTGGCTGAACTCACCTCGGTACGGGCGGGCGAACTCGCAGTCACGGTGAACTCTATAGAAGCGCGCGCCGGTTGGCTCTTGCCTTAGTTCCACTAATAGGGTGCGTTTCCATGCGCCACACCACTAGTGGATCTAGGGCGTCAGGGTGTCCTCCTACTCCCCCCCGTGGCGCCCGACTAGCTGGCGCGGACCCAGGGGACGCGGGTCCGGATTTATGCAACGGTTCCGGGGGCATAGAGACTGGCATAGAGGCTGCCCTGCCCTTGTCCCGGTCCTACGAGTTACTATCATGAATTTCGGCCTCTCATGAAATATTTGAGGCAAAATTGTCGAGCCAGATAAGATTTTCCTGGGGTGTTGCCACCGTCTGTGGCACAAATTGCGGGCAGGTGAGCCCCACTACATACAGCTGTACACAGCTGCCCCATCCTCCGTGGCCCCGGAAGTCCAGTGGCAACGTGCGCGTGCGGGCGACCAGGTGGTCAGCTCTAGGCGGACAGCATAGTTGCCGGGGGCTGCTGGCACTCCCAGTCAGGCAGTGAAGGCAAGTCCCGACAGGTCTGGGGCAGGGCCAGGCGGTGCCGGAGGCTTTGCAACTGGGGTTTCACCCCCACGAGGCAGGTCGTACCGGAACAAGTGTCGCGTGCACTGTTGCATCTTGTTACCAACTCGACTGGTGTACGGGCTTGCTGTCAGTTGGGACCATCAACAACGAAAGCCCTTGACACGTACTGCTGATCATATGGCGAGCAACAGCGCATGCCGCAAACTCACCACCTCGATCACCACCTCGATCCCTTGCCCTGCGATGCCGATCCAGTCCACCAACCTGCACCAACCCTACATATCACTACGGTACGGCAAGCACCGAGAGCACTACGGTAAGCATCAACAGCCATGCTGCCTTCACGACAGTGCGCACCGCCAGGCTAAACGGTCCTGGGCGTGCTTAGATGCTGGAAACGCCAACCGGCTGCGTCACCCTGCGCCTGCGTTGCCTCCAAAACAGCTAGGCGCCAAAACGTAGTTAGGGCTGTACGGCCCTCGTATACTGCGCCAAACTGTATGCCATAGATACATAAGAAAACATGTCGCGGCCATCCTGTAGGTTGTGGCTGATCAGCTCCCAAACCAGGCGGCCAAGGCGGCGATAGGGACAGATCGGCGAACAACACGCTCTTCCCCAGGCATCGTTGCCACGTGGCAGTGGAGGGAAGGCTTGCTTGCCCGCCTGCCCCTGATTTTGGTTCTGCCTTGCAAAGCACCCAGAGCCTCCAAAGCACCACCTCCTTTGTTCATGAAGGCCCCGCAGCGGCCGGCGGCACCAGGCTGACCTGTGCGGGTGGCATGTGGCACGGGGCACGTGGTACAAGGCGTGAGGCACGAGGCGTGAGGCACGTGGCATGAGGCCTGAGGCAGGTGGCGTGCGACACGTGGACATGAGGCACGTGGCGGGCGGCCGCATTCAGGCCAGGAGGGGACGCGGAAGTACGTGCTCAATAGACCGAATGAAGCTGTGCAACCTTTGCATTCCCCGCCGTGCGGTACGACCTCGTACGACCCTGCCCGCCCCTACCTGCTGCTGCTGCTGCTGCACCGCTGCATCGAGGCTTTTCCACTCGTCGTACAGCTCGTCCCTGCACAGAGTAGGAGCGTGGAGTAGGAGTGATATCAAAATAAATAATTTATTGCACAGTAAAGAATTATATTAGTAATATACATTCACACATAAAATCCTCGTACAGCTCGGCCCTGCACAGGGTAGGCGTGATAACACACAAATCACTGTAAGGATAACCGGCGTCCGGCATGCCACCGGCACAAGCAGCGCGGCAGCAATCTGCACCTTGCATGTAGTCTACGACACAAGCAGCCAGGGTAGACCGCGGTAGACCGCTGTGACAACGCTGCACACCCTGGGCCGACTCACATGCTGGTGGTTGCAGCAGGTGGTTGTGGAGGCCCTCCCGCGCAAAGCGTGCGCCCACCCCATCATGCACTTGTCGGCCCTCCGGCCGCCCCTCGCCAAGTCCCACACCAGCACAGGTCCCATACGCCTTTCTGGCCAACCCCAACCCCGCCGGCGGTGAACGCCTTCCCCAGCAGCAGGCTGCACCGGTACGCAGACCCCTCAACGCTGGTCCCATCGGCCCCCACATCGCCTCAAGGCAGGCGTCAAGAAGTATTACATATATCATACCAACTTCATACCCACTTGCTGGCCGTGAAGGCCTTCCCCAGCTGCAGCGGCAGCGCCACGTGCTGTGCCACCTCGTGCAGCAGCTGCAGCTTATCCACGGTGGGCTGACGCGCAGGGGGGTCGGCACAGCCGCCGCCACCGCGTGGGCAACCGCCATCGGAACGGCCGCCATCGTCTTGCGCACCACATCTTCCACCTGCTGTTGCTGCTTCGGCGTCAGAGCCTGCAGCCTCTGGTGCGCCTTGCACTGACGGCGCACAGGACGCGGCTGCGCCACCGTCGCTGCCGCCTCCGGCCCCGCCCCCGGCCCCGCCCCCGGACGGAAGCCCGCAAGGGTACACGTTCGAACAGACCGCTGCGCAACCCTGAGACTGCTGCTGCTGAGGCTGCTGCTTCCGCTGTAGACCTTGCTTGCCGCATTCCCCAGCTCCGTTGGCGTCGTTTCCACGGGCGCCGTCCCTGCCGCTGCCGGTGATTGCCGGAGCTCCTTCCCACCCTTCCTCACCCTCGGCGCACGCTGCTGCAGGGACAGCTAAGGAGGTCCTATTCGCCCGCCCGTTGGCTGCCTTGCCGCCCGCCTTGCCGCCAGCTGCTGCCCTTGCAGCAGCCGCCGCCGCCCTGCGCCGTCGCTTGACCCTGTGCAGCATCTCAGGGATGATGAACCGCTCGAAGACCACCTGTGGGGTGAAGGTCAAGAGAACAGCAGGTCGAGGAAGGACGCTCGGTTCTAGGCTACTGAGGCCAGTTGGATACGACCGCATGCACGGCACTTACGCATCCTGCATGCGTACGTGGCCCGCCAGCCACGTGGCGTCACGCTCCCCAGCACGTAATAGCAACGCAAAATTGCAACATGCACCCGCCCGCAAACTGCAGCAACGTGCCGGCGCCTTGGAAGGGACATCATCCATACCGGCATATGTGTACCTCCGTACGCCTTGCTGCTGTACGCACGCATTAGTTAACCGACACCCTCAACGCAGCTAACCCACACGCACATGCATCAGCTGGTCCACGCTGTCCACGGCGCATCCACAGGTAATACACGTACACCCCACCTGCATAAGCTGCTCCACGCTGTCCACCACCTGGCCGTGCTGCAGCAGGCCCCACCGTGCGCGCACAAGGAATGGCGGCCAGCCCACATGCGGCGGCGGGGATGGCTGCTGCTGGTGCTTCTCTTGCTTTTGTTCCTCCTACTGTTGCTGTCGCTCCTGCTGCTGCTCGGGGTGTGGGTCGGGCTGGGCCACGTCGGTGTCTGTGTCGCTCCTTAGGCAGAACAGCTTGAAGGCCTGCAGTTGGGCCGTGCCGTCAACACGTCTCAACAACCGCAGACCACGTTGCGCTTTGCATTGAGGCCCTATTTGTAGTCTACTCCCGCATACCTCGACGTCCCTGCAGCTTCTGACAATCCAGCCGGCTGGGCGTACACCAATATACGGTATCTCCTGCGCAGCGTTGCGTTACACGAGCAACCCATCCATCCCGCTTCCCCACCTCCTGCGTTGGGTCGCAGCTTCTGCCTCACCCACACCAGCCCGCTCGCTGATCCTTAGCCCTCGGCCCCCGTGCCCCGAGCCCCCTGCCCTCCAGTTAGCCGCCCCGCTAACCCGCCTCCTGCGTTGCGTCATGCAACCAAATAGGCCTAGGAAAAGTCCACCTCCTGCGTTCATCGCAGCTTGTGCATCACACTCCACCGGCCCGCTCAATAGTTCTAGGCCCTTGGCGCGGGCCAGCCCGCTAACCCACCTCCTGAGTTGCATCGCAGCTGTAACAGGAAAAGTAGCGTGACAGGAAGGCGTCGTAGAAGGAGGCGTACGACAGGCAGCCGGGGGGCACACCTGTGGGAAGGGGGGAGGCAGAGGGTGGAAGCTTGTGGTAGCTGGTCATGGGGTACGACAGGCAGCCGGGGGGCACAACTAGGATCAGCAGCGAGACGAGAAAGGCGCAAGGCGGTCAGAGCGCGTAACGGGTTGCCCGGGAGGGCTGTAAGCACGGTACACTCCTCTTGTCAAGACGAGACGGTAATTGACACACAAGGGAAGGATGTCACGTAAGCGCTTAAACCACGCTGCCGGTACGTGGATGGCCAGCAGGACGCGTGCTGTACCCACCTGCCGGCCCCTCGCGCTGCTCCCGCTCCGCCCACTGCTTCCACAGCCCCCACAGCTCACATAGCAGCGGATGGCGCCGCCCTCCTGGCCCTGCCCCTGCCCCTGCCCCTGCCATTCCCGCCTCTCCCTCCTCCCCCTCCCTGTTTTCCTCCCCCTCCACGGCCTCATCCTGCAGCACCCGCACCATGGCTGCTGTGAGCTGCCCCCCCCGCTTCGCTCCCACAGCGTGGCAAGCCCCAGGGGCGAGTGGTAGTCCTCGCGCTCGCCCACCAGCAGGTCGTGTTGCAGCAGCTGCGGAGGGTGTGGGTTAGCGGTGTGGGTTAATACACTGTAGGGCAGCCCCAGGGGCGAGTGGTAGTCCTCGCGCTCGCCCACCAGCAGGTCGTCGTGCAGCAGCTGTTTGCGGCGCAAAGGGTGTGGGTTAACGGTGTGGGTTAATACACTGTAGGACACAGGGGAGGACAGCATGGCATGCCATGATTGAGCGGTAGTCCTCACGCTTGCCGACCAGCAGGCAGTGGTTAAGCAGCTGTGCGTGGCACAACGGATGTGGGTTAGCGGTGTGGGTTAGCACACAGTAGGAAAGCATGTTACGTCAGGGGTGAGCGGTAGTCCTCACGCTTGCCGACCAGCAGGCAGTGGTTCAGCAGCTGTGCGTGGCACAACGGGTGTGGGTTAGCGGTGTGGGTTAGCACACAGTAGGTAAGCATGTTACGTCAGGGGTGAGTGGCAGTCCTTGCGCTGGCCGATCAGCAGGTCGTGGTGCAGCAGCCGCGGTTGGGAGGGTGTGGGTTAGCGGTGCAGGTAAACACACAGCAGGGCGCCATGGAATTCGGGAGTGTGTGGTAGTCCTCGCGCTCGCCCACCAGCAGGCCGTGGTGCAGCAGCTGCGGGTGTGAGGGTGTGAGGTGTGTTAACACTCAGCAGGCAGGGACGCTGGGCCACATGGTGCACCTGCTTGGTAGACGGGGTGATGACTTCCTGGCCCACCAGCAGGCCGTGGAGCAGCAGCTGCAGGCGTGAGGGTGTGGTGTTCCTTACCCACAGCCGGGTCACACGGTGTATGATCAACGCAACAGGTCTTGGGTCACCACCCCACCCCGATCGCCCTCACCTCTATCATGGCCCTGGCCCGCTCCAGGCTGTATCCCGTGCCCCCACTGTCGCCGAACGCCTGCTGCAGCCGCTGCACAAGCAGCTGGGGGGTCAGCATGGTGCTCACGCGCACCTGAGGGAAGGGGGAAAGCGTGTGTGGACGTGGCTCAGTGTGCCAGGGTAGGAGCGAGCGCTGCAATGGGCACTCACGGTTGAAGCCCCGGGCATTCCGATCACGTGCAGATCCCCTGGAGTGAGTGAATGCTATTTGAGTGCTCACTTGCATCAGAGTGCTCCTCTAACGTGCGTCCTTGTGTGCCTAGCTCAGCTCATTGCTTCGGGCTGTCCAGTCCAGCACGGCAGGCTGTCATAAGCGGCCTTCCCTCTCTGGCGTGTACCGCAGCAGCTCCTCCGCCCATTGCCCACACGCCCCAACCCCAGCTGCCGTATCGTACCGTACCATAACCCACCGCTGGCGTGTGCCCCAGCAGGTCCGCCACGTGCCCACACGTGCCCCCACACCCTGATGCCTGCTCCGCCTTGCCATACCCTGTCTCCTAATCCTGTTTGCCTGTACCTGCCTCATGCGCATATTGCCTGCATCCCGCACCGCATCCGCTACACAGAACCTGATGCCTAGCCAGGCGCTAACCCAGCTACCCCATCTGCCATACCATGCCGTACGGCAACCCACCTCCGGCGTGTGCCCCAGCAGGTCCCACGTCGTCGCCCACCATGCCGCCCGCCCCCGTGCCGAAGCACACGTCCAGCGCACGGCTGCCGTACACCTCCGTACGGGGGGCGGGCGGGCTCCGTACGGGGGGCGGGCGGGCGGCACGTGGCCAGGCGGGTGACGGCCACGGCGGCCTGGGGTGCACGAGGGTGACAGGGGGAGGGGGCCGCAAGGGTGGGTTGGGGGTACGTGGGATGGCCGCCCCAGGGGACAGAGGAGGGACTGGTGAGATGATAAGCTATGCGATGCTGGGTGCATGTGTTATGCGGGGGCCTGGTGAGGTGGTAAGCTGTGCAAAGTTGGCCTGTTGATTGATGAAGTGGCAGCGTGCCTGGGGCCTGGGGTGACGGCAGGCATCGGGCGACTGGGGGTAGGGGCGCGGGCGAGTGGCACGTGGCCAGGCGGGCAGCGGCCGCGGCAGCCTGGGGCATGGTGACGTGTGGGCCACTGGGTTCGGGACATAGGGGGCAGAGGAGGTGCTGGCGAGGCGACAGGTTGTGCGAAGCTGGCCTTGTGCTGGGAGGCAATGTGCCTGTGGACATGGTGGTGGAAGGCGGAGGGCAAGGACTGGGTGCGCCCCAGGACCAGCATGAGGTAAACCATGCGAGGTCGCATAGACGCCTACCTAGCGGGTGGTCAGGCGGGCGGAGACAACGGCGGCCTGGGGCATGGTGACATGGGTGGGGGCCACAGGGGTGGGGGCCGTAGTTTTGAGCACATCCTCGCTGTGTGTGGACACCGGTCCTCCTGCACGTGTACGTCGCAATGTGTGAAGAGCACGTGCCGTGTTGCTTTCCCTCACCCCACAACCCACTTTCTCACCCTGTGCACACCCACACCCATACAAACTCACGTGTATGCGTGCTGCATACACCCAGGCGCCACGCTCTCCTGCTGTTGCGGCCTCTGCAGCTCCCCCAATGCAGAAGAGAACAGCTGGAGGCAGCTGGCCTCCTGCTCCGCCTCAAAGCCAGCATGCTGTACCACCATCCTGCTGCTCATGCCATTGCTGCCGACAATGAAGACAACCGTGTTAGTGATGCTGGTGCGGCGCCCTACCGGCCTGCAAAAGGCGCAGAGCCGCGACAGTCGACCATTGTCGGAGGCAGCGCGAAGAGGGAGAAGGCGCATGGCCGCTGCAGCAACAACAGTGTTGTATTTTAAAGTCTTCTAAGGTAAGTGTATATTAGTGATTGTGTGCGAGTGCCTGGATGACGGAAGGCTCTCAAGCGGGCTAACGTACCACAGCTCGTAGCATCCGCGCTCTGTAAACAATACGGTCAACGTAATTGCGTAGAAGGGCGAACAGCTAGTGCAACACGGCCGGCAAGGGACAAGATGCACTGTGCGGTTCGCGGTGTTGTCAGTCAAATCGTCGTGCATTAACGGGTTGCAGCCAACAACCGTTTCCAACCAACAAAGCCTGGGGCTGCTTTCGCGTCCCCGGGCCCCTGCCCCCCTGCCCTGGCGCCATGCCGGGTTGCAGCAGCGCCGGTGCCGCAAAAGCTGTCAGCACTCACCGTTCGCTGTCTTCCGTCTTACTCCCCGCGCGTCGCTGCTTCTTACTTTCCCAGCCTGCACCCCCGCCCACAACACCCCTTCGCTCCAACCGGGTTCCACTCCCCCAGGGCCACATGTCCGCACTTTGGGCGGTCAGAACTTTTTTCCCCACAAAAAAATAAGGTCGTGCCATGGTGCGCTGGATAGGT
>VFQN01007192.1_pt1 | contig 12111 bp, 10 predicted proteins | sample 3512371 | NCBI WGS metagenome assembly VFQN01 (sample SAMN10412370, study PRJNA504923) | tailings metagenome | isolation source: Replicate 2 from Balatoc abandoned mine | place: Philippines: Itogon, Benguet | collected 2017-08-28
TAATTTGGTTAGCGATTATTACCGTGTTGATTGCTGTGTTGTCAGAGGCGATTTCTTCTTCTATCGAGAGCTTCTCTACCTCTGTCGGTATATCAGGAGTCTTTCTTTCTGCAGTTATTCTTCCAATTGTTGGGAATGCCGCCGAACATGCAGGTAAGTAATTCATAATTTCTTCAATGTTTCCATAAAACTGATCGGTGTTTGTTTGATATGATAGGTGCGGTTGTCTTCGCTATGAAGGGAAAGCTAGACCTTACATTAGGTATTGCTATAGGTTCTAGCACTCAAATAGCTCTTTGTGTTGTACCGATACTCGTTATTCTTGCATGGATGATGGATTTAGACCTTGATCTTGATTTTGGTCCTTATGAAAGTTTATCAGTCTTATTGACAGTGATAGCTGTAACCTTCGCTATCAAAGATGGAGAATCAAACTGGTTAATCGGATTAACATTGATTGGTGCTTATTTTATTATTGCAGCAGGTTTTATTGCACATCATAATACCAATTTAGATCGAAGATAAAAACCAAAAAGAGTTTCTTTTGACCTTCATACCATTTGTCTGATTTGCTTCTTCATTTTTCTTTCTCTCTTTCTGCTCTCTCTATTAACTGACCTGTGCGTTCACCTATTTCTTGATTTTTACTCTGCTCTATAAGAAAGTTATGACATGCTTCTAATTGTGTTTTTAGTGTTTGTTCGTATGTGTATGTGTATATGGACATTGTGCGGGGGAAGCGTTTGCTGATGCTCGAAGTGTATTCATTGTTTGTGGTGTTTGTTGCTCTTTATTTTCCGCTCACTTTCATTTGATCTTCTACAGAACTCCTTTGAGATTGTATGTTCAGCCTTTGAGCAAATCGATCATCAATGAGATAGATATCCTCCATACTAATCGATAAAGAGACGATATTTGCGCATATAATAGGCATATTTGAATTTTAGTTCGATTGATTGTGGATGATTTGCTTATTTCTGAATAATGATATTTTTTGCAATGAGCTTTTTCTTTTCTTTTCTTTCTTTGTTTCTTCTTCTTTCGATTAGATATTGGATTCTTATATCCACATCACCTACTAATATATACACAGTAAATGAGTTCTATAAGTATAAAAGATTAGTTTAGAGAATTCTTTTTAAACTCGAAAAAATTAAAATAAAGGAAAGAAATTTTATTTATTTGGTGATGCAAAAGAGGGTCATAGGAGCCACGTGTGTATTACAATTCATAAGAGTGAATGAATAACAGTATTAACTAATGACACACTTTCCCTTCTTCCCATAAATTCTTTGAGCTTCTTTTGCTTTGATCCAATATTCTAATCGATGAGTTTTTGCATCAAATTGTTTTGGAGTTAAAGCATTCACTTTCTCAATCTCTCTCAAGAAAGCTGGTAAATCCGCTTGAGGAGGAGGAAAAGAATCAACAACTGGTCCAAATCTATTATTGATTTGTTAAGCTAGTTAGTCGTGTTTGTAAGAGGGGGAAAAGCTTTTACTTACATCAATTTACAAATTCGAACAAAATCATCAGCAGATAATACTTGCTCATCAATTTTATCCAACTCTCTTAATGTAATTCCGAATTCACGAAGACGATGTAAAGGTTCGCCATAAGTGAGCCATGGATTGACTTTATGAATCTCTTCTGCCTCTCCGAAGAAATCATCAATCACATCCATATTGAGCTCCAATTCTGAGTCAATGGAATTCCATAGATTTACTATCCTATCTTCATCAGTACAGAATCGCAATACGATCCATACAGGTAAATCCTTTAAAGGTCGGAGAGCATCTCTCACATCACCATCACTCGCTTCACCATCCGTGGCGATAACAATGACTGCCTTCTTTCCAGCTGCTAATAAAGCAGGAGCACGTTGTCTAATAATAGCTGCTATTTCATTAATATGACGACATAGAGGAGTGCCGCCACCAGGAGATCCATCGTTTAACAAGCCTCTTAACACCTCGAAGTTATCCGCTGGCTGAGAGACATCATATCCAATCTGTAAGGGGCTCGCAGCATTTAAGAATCTAAACTCTGAAGGGATACATCCTCGATGAGCAACTTCTGCATGAAATTGTAAGGCGGTGATCAGCTCCTTCCATCTCGAACATTTAGCTGGTCTTAAGATAATATACTTGAATTACTCTCAAACAATTGACATCTATTCATCACTTACTTGATTGTTCCATTGTACTCTATCGCAATCTTTCCATCCTCTGCTCCCATACTTCCACTATCATCACAGATGAAAAATCTGAAAGGAAGCTTTTCAAGATTCTTAATAAATAAATTTTGCATCGCTTCTGGCCATCTTTTCGAAGTAAGATATTCTCTTAAATTACCTTCATTCTGAACTGTTTGTGGAATTACATCAAAAGCTGTTGCTAACGGTGCTGTTGGTACAAATGATGGATTCATGATTGAATCTTTCTGTCTCTAATTATTTTTCACATAACAAAGATCGTTTTGAATCGTCCAAATCCAGTAAAAAAACGGTCGTTGATTTTCTTGAAAAGAAGAAAACTCGAGATTAAGTAAAATTCAGTTTTCGCAGTGTAATCATTTTTGTGTGGTTGGTTTTTTCCATCAACAAGACGTCGCATGAAGAATTGAAATATCTATCACTATCAGGTAAAATTCAAAAAATCAAATTCAATTTTACTCTCACTTGACTTCTCATTGTATTGCATCACTTGCATTAGATCTTTATTGAAGTAGTAGTATTGAAAGAATGTCAGATCCAAAGAAACCAACGACGTCAAAGCCTGCGGAAGTGTTGGAGGGTGGTGATTCATCTTCCTCTGATGAGGAGATTGTTATCCCTGGAACAACTATTCCAGGGGAGGCTGCAACAACAAAAGGAGACGGAATGAAATATTCTTGTGATATTATTCGCAGAAATGTAAATATGTTCCTTGCCACCATGGAGATGACTCAGGCCAAGTTTTTAGAAGCCCTTGGTGGTATTAGTGAGGAAGACTTTGCCGCATTCATGGCAGTGCGAGGTAGAGAGAAAGGCAAAGAGAATCCCTTCTATCTTGTTGCGCATACCTTCTTTGAGGAACGTGAAAAGCAAGAGAGAGAAGAGCGGAAAGCAATCCTTTCTAACCAAGCAAGCAAGTCTTCTAGAAAGAGAAAGTCTGAAGTTCTCGATCCAGAAACTCTTACCACAGCAGAGATAGAACAGAATCACATCGCTTCTGCGCATGCCGCCGCGAAAGCCATTGCCACCGCGACTGCTCCATCTGCATCCACATCTGTGCCTTCGTCGAAGAAAGGTGGTTGGGTTAAGCCAGAAATTGACGTGTTAATTGAGCAAGTTCATAAAGTAGAACTACCAGATAATGATAAAGTGTACGATGATTGTGATGAAATTCGTCGTAAAATCTCAGTCTTTGTGGAAGAAGAAGCCTTTTCCATCACAAAATTTGCTTTTGCTATCCGCACTACTCCTTCTGTGGTTAATCGCTTCCTCAGTCGAAAGGGCAAAGATCAAGGTAAACCGAAAGTATTAACGATTGCTGTAATTTTCTTATCGTTTCTGTTTCATATAAGGTGCTGGTTCTGAAGTTTATAAGAAAAGTTATATTTTCTTTGAGAAGTTAAGAGTTCTGAGAAATGAACCAAAATCAAAACATCGTTTAAACTCAGAGAGAGAATGTCCTGATGGATACGCTTTAAAGAATCCAAAAGGAGATAAATAAATGAATAATTTGAGGTATCCTAAATCCTCATGATAACATTAAATCCCACGCAATTACAACTAATTCCTCTTTTCATTTATTTATTAATTTTTAAATTGAAAAAATTCTTAAAAGTTTATTGAATTTCGGTTGATGAGTTGTTGATGGGAAAAAGTTAATATTGTTATATGTTATTTTATGTTAGGATGAAGCTATCATTGGAATTCATTGTGGCTTGTGGTTCGAGCCCATAACTTTCGTGAAGCGATTGCAGTCAAAAGCTTTATGAGGCGCTACATACTTTTTCTCTGCGGGAGGTAAAGGTAGACTGGCTTAAATTAAAAAACGATGGACGCTATTGTGTTTACTATGAAGAGTGACTTCTTTTGCACTATATTTGAGGATAATAGGCATTTAATAGTATCCTCCTCCATAGCCTGGCTGAGGTGGAAGACCATATCCTCCTCCATAAGCAGGTGGTTGAGCATATGGATCAGGGATTGAGCCAGGGGCGCCGTATCCGGCTGGTGCACCATAACCTCCAGGATAAGCTAGAAACAGACATCAGATAAGTACACATCAACCAGCAAAAATTTTACTTACCTCCATATGCTGGTCCGTTAGTGATCATTAATGTATCAGACAATAAACCAGGTCCACCTAAACCTAATCCTAAAGCTGCCGAGTTGTCAATATGAGGATCTTCTTTTGGTGGTGCAGTTCTGTTCTCTAAGTTATGTACTCTCTCATGCAAGTGACGAGTGTATTGGATTCTAGAACAAAAGGGAATCAGATCAAATAAGAATAAAATAAGAAACACTCACATAAATGGCATGGCGAAATCTGTGTAACCATTTCTCCAAGCTAATTCTAACACGACATCAGGTCTGATCAAATCATAACAGGTATATAGAGTGGCAGAGAAGGAAGCACGATCAGCAACAGAAACGAAAAATCGTAGCAAGTCCTCAGCAATATCGACATCACCAGATTCAGCGGCAGTATCAATAGCATCTTTGTACATCCGATCTTCTTTGCTTAATTGAACGGATTGCACCCAACGCTTATTTCGTTTATATAGGTAAGATGCAATACGGCGGAACTCAAGTAATTCGTGTTTCTCAACTTTTTGCGCAAGATAAATTTGATCGAAGTTATCATAATCATCAATCGAAGATCTTAATCCTTCATAATCTTCTTCTAAGATAGCTAACTCATTAATAGCCTCGTTGACAACAGATAAGTTCTCCTTTTGGACACTCTTCATGTATTCTAAACCTAATGGTAAAGCATCCTGTTTACGTAATAGATGTACACAACGGGCGTGATCTAAATGAGGAGTCAAAACTTGCAACAATCGATTCAGCTGCAAAGGATGATATTGGATGTAGAAGGAGATGGCTTTGTACTGAACTTCGGGGTTACGAACCTTCTGAACACAATCTAAAAATAAATCGTGCTGGAAAGCGACTGAGTGCTCGATCATTGTGCGCACAGCAGAGTCATGTTGACCATCTTCTTTGTATAAGTAGACAACCTCATTCCATAACAAGGCACGCTCGCAAGCACGTAACAGTTTTGTGACGTTCATACGTGAAAAGAAGATCTTGATGTGTTCCATGAGCTTCTCAGGCTTATATTTGGAATACAAAACACCCAATTCGGTGAAAATGCCGGAATGAGCATTATCCAAGCCCAAACCTTGCTCCATCAGTTGCATTAACTCATCTGAACGACCTGCACGCTCGTAGTGTCCAATCAATTCTTCTAAATGATCTGGATGAACAATAATGTGAAGACCGCAAATGTTAGCTAAACGGAATTCTTCAGCACGTAAACAAGCAAGATTAACTTCCTTCCATGTTGAGATCGAGTTTGCCTTGGTTGCAGCATCAACGGCTTCACGGTATTGGTGCAAATTAATATAACATAATGCCAATTTAGCATTGTTATTGATATTGATGAACAATAATCGTGCAGCCTCGAACATTCCTTCATCAAAACATCTTTCACCGATTTGGTCGATCTTCGCAACATTAGGCACAGAAATAATCTCTTCCATCTCAGCTAATTTGTTCACTCGAGCTAATGCATAAATTAACTGAGTGTCGATGATGGATTCCTTAACCAATTTACGAGCCATTTTTAGGTATGGAACTAAATCTTCGTAATTCTCAACAGACTCGGCGGCATTGATCACCAGAACATAATCACTAGGATCTTTTGCCTTGATGTAAGAATTAATTGCTTCAGTTACTAGTTGGTTATCTAATTGGGCACGGGCTAACTTGCTCCAAACTTGTGAGTTGTTCACACGCTCAGCAAATTCCTTTGCTCGCTCCAAGTCGCGAATCTTGTCCACCAAAATCTCCACAGCGGCAACATGATGTTGAATTTGTTCTTCGCCGGTAGTACGCTTACCGAATTTCACATAGATAGTAAAAGCCTCTTCAAATAATTCATTTACATCACTTGCAGCAATTTTCGCAATATCAGGGCCATCGAAGTTATCCAAACGATTGATGTACTCCATCACCTTATCCTTGGCAGCGCGAATGGCAGTGAGAATGAGCAAGTTTTGTAAGTTCTTGTTGTTAGAGAACTCACTTCCTTGTAAAACAATTCGTTCTAATAATTCAATTAACTCTTCAGGCATATCACATTGCATGAAGGCTTTGACTGTAGTGGAAACCTCATCAGGATTGCGTGCCTCTGGTAAGGCAGTTTGCACAATTTGGTCAATGAGGTAGCGTCTGCTTGGTGGCTCAGGATCACCTTCATTGAAGCCCTCAGGTCTCAGAACTCGACGCCACAATTCAAGATCCTGGCGCTCAACCAAGTAACGCGCAAGATCTTTGAAGAGACCGTTTTCTTGTGTAACCTTGATTAAAGCATCATCGCATTCACCTCGGGCATGCTTGTAAGCAACAAAAGCCAAATGAGGATCTAACTTCTCGCAGAAGGCACCAATCACATGAGGATCGTAGAACTGGTTGTTTTGCAAGAATTGCAATGGATCGCGGTTCAAGGTAATGTAGATTTTACCAATGGCATTATGAACAGGAGTTTCGGTATTTCCTTGAGCGATGCGAGCTTCCAACCATGGCTGAACCAAGCGGAGACGATTACGGCGCTCAACTTGTTCTACTAATTCTGCTGCTGGACACATTTGGCCAACAGCATTCAACAAGTTGCGGACAAATTCTTCATTTGCCTCTAAGTCAAGCAATTTACCAACCACCAATGGGGTCTTCTGTGGGGACACCTTTTGAACGTACACTTCAATGTACTTCGAGAGGTTATTGGCATATAAATAGGCAGTCAATTCCTCGACAAAATCGAATCGATCGCAGACGTGGATCAGAGGTCGAGGATCAGGTAGTTTCGCCTCCATTAAGAATTTCTTCACTTCCTCAGGATTGTAGACGGTGCTGTCACGACAAACACGTTCGACTTCCTTGAATTGCTGCATGCGAGCAGCGGCTTCAATATACTTGAAGTGGACAAACGAACTTTGAGAGAAGTTGACAATCGCACCCAAGTAATAAAACAAGCCCTCAAAGGTTTTGAAGTCTTCGAACAACTTAATTAAATTCTCAGGACCGAGAGGTTCAGAGTACTTGGTGGCAACTTGAACCACAATATTTAAATTCTGTCGAATGTTACGTGAAAGTAAATCCTTAAGAACCTCAAGCGATCCTTCCTTAGAGATGGAACCGAAGTAGTTGACAACGAATTCAGGGTTCAAGTTTGCAGCAGCGACTTGCAACACGCGCTTGATATCTGCAACATCTGTATAGTGCTCCAATGCACGTTGGAAAAGACCATACTGTTCGCACAATCGACCAATGTAAGGGCGATCATAATGGGTGAACATCTCATTTCCTAAGATGGCATCAGCGACTTGAGGCATGCCACCAAGGAAGTTGATCTCTAACAAACGAGTTTGAAGAAAACCCTCTTCTTTTCGATTAGCTTTCAAGGCATCCAAGAGGAAAGCAGTAGCTTCACGTAAAAGGTTCACAGACATGAAGACTTCTAAAACGGAATTGGTATCGATTAGCTGCACACCAGATTCATTGTTCACCAATTTCTTAGCGAATTCTAAAGCACCAGGAGGATTTGTTCGAACTAATTGTTGAAGCATGTAAGAATAGTCGACATGGTACTTGATGCGGCTTGCATAAGTAACAATCTTATCGAATTCACCACGTTGCATGTAGCAATTAATGACTTTGTCAGGAACGTTAGCTCGTAAATAGACTGTTAAAGCCAAATTGACATCGAAAGTCATGACTAAGTCTCCCAACTCCTCACAAAATTCAAGCTTCTCCTCGGAAATCCACTTCTCAAGCAGTTGACCACGACCTTGTTGAATCACAGGCTTAGCAAGTTCCACAGATTCCAATTGATTAAGCTTTCCTTTCTCCAACAAAACCGAAAAGTATTGGAAAACTGGTTGAGGTTGGCCAGGCTGCGGTGGGATAGCTTGGAACTTCTGGATGGTTTGTGCATTTCGTAAAAATCCGCGAGGAGAGTCAGCAGCTACACGCGCAGCACCTTGAACATCACCGGAAGCAATCAAGTTGTTGAATTGTTGGACGTACAAGTCATCAGCGCCAGCTAAGTTTAATCTTGAGGCGATCTCAATAGCCAGTTGCTGATCTCTCAGTGTTCCCACAACATAAGGAACTAAGCTGCCCTCATTAATTCCAACATGAAGGACTTGACCTTTACGTGTAATGCAGAGGATACCACCACTAGTTGAGTGCTCAGTGGTAGCAAAGACAGTGTCAACAGTAATACGAGCTCTGTAAACTGGCTTTCCAGAGAAAATATCAAAGAGATATAAATACCCCATCTTAGAAATCATATAGACAAAACCATTGGTTTTAGAGCAGTTCATGGTGACCGGGAAATCGTTGGCGGCATCAGCTGGAACAGGAATATTTTGAGGAACCACACGGAAAACACCTCCAGGAGCATTCTTATCACGACCCACTTCCATGATGAAAAGCTTTGCTGGTTGATCGGGTTTCTTGTCCTCAAAACAAAGGACTTGAGCTGGCTCTTCTCTGCCAGGGACCTTTAACACAGTGAATGCACCTGAGTGACCTTGCAAAGCCTGAGAGACCTGCTTCTCAATGGAATAAAGCTGCATATTTCCATTAATGACACCAGGGGCTCCTCCAGCGGAAATTCCACAAAGGAGACACCATTTTCCGTCGTTTGAGACAGAGTAGTTGATGATCTGAGTTCCCTCGCCAACTGTTGGCCCGCGGTCAAAAATCTTAACCGGTGCAGCATCGCCTTCGATAGACCAATGGAAAACAGAGGCCGCTGTAACCAAGGCAATAGTATTTGGGGTAATCCAACGCCAGTAAGTGACAGGAGCAGGTAAGTTATAGCTCTTCATCTTCGCGCGTAACTCAAGATTGAAGATTTGTAAAGTTTGGCCAGCTGAAAGACTTATCAAACGAGAACAAGAAAAGCTGTAGAAATTTACCTCTTAAAGCGATAACCTTGGAAACAGGGTTCATAATTGCAGCCTCTGCAGACATTTTTTGGCGAGAGATGGTGTTGCCAGCAGATAAATCCACGATTGCCACTTGGCCAAGAGAAGTCTCACATACTGTGATAAATTTGTCTGATTCTAGAGTGGAAAAGCCAAATTTGATATGATCCGCTGCCACGGAGAAAGGTGGATTGGCAAGCTTCGCAAAAGGAGTCACTCAGGATATTGGGAATCACGGTTAACACTTACATTTAAGACTTCGCTGAACACAATTGGAATTTGTTGAGCCATGATAAATGATCTAATAATAAAAGAGGACGGGATTAAGTCAAGTTCTGCCGAAAGTTGCAAAGATTTTACCTAGTTTAAGATTATTCTTATCAACAGAAAAATTATTCTTTCTAAGCGACTAGCAGAGAAAAAAATTCCAATGAATTGAAGGTTCCGTTAATGGTGATCCGTGAAATAAACTTTTTTAATCGTTCAGATAGAAATCCTCGCGAGAAAAATTGTCAATGAATTTATTTCAACAGATAGGGTGAAGAACAATGAAATAGTTTTGTGATTACTGCAAGAAGAAGTCTTTTCTGTAGATCTCGTAGAGAAAAACTGCATATCTCACTTCATAAAAACCATATAATACGACTTTTGAAAACCTCGTTAAGATCTTCTCGTTTTTGGAGTTTCGAATATTTGTTTTTTCGAAAACCCTATACTGTCAAATAAAAGAAAGAGGTACAAACTGTTTTTGGAAGATTTTTGACGACTTTCATTGTCACGCATCTCAGAAATATCCTCGTCTTTTTCTTCCCAGTAGCTCGAGTTTCAAGAGTATTATGAGCTATTCCTATTTGTTTAAATTCATTATTATCGGGAACACTGGGGTGGGAAAGAGTTGCTTCTTGTTACAGTTTACAGATAAAAGGTTTCAACACAATTATGACATGACTATTGGCGTCGAATTTGGTTCAAGGACTGTGGAACTTGATGATAAGATTATCAAGCTTCAAATATGGGATACTGTGAGTAGCTTTGATCTCAACTCCGACGTTCTGAACCTAATAATTTCCTTCCTTCTTTTCAAAGGCGGGTCAAGAATCCTTCCGAAGTATCACGCGAAGCTATTATCGAGGAGCTTGTGCGGCTTTATTGATGTATGACATATCAAGGCGAGAAACCTTCACACATCTCAATCGGTGGCTTGAAGAGACGAAGCAGAATTCGAACGAACACATGGTAATAATGTTAATAGGAAATAAGAAGGATCTGGATTTCAAGCGGACAGTAAGGTGAGAGCTTTCTGGCTTGTGATCATTTTGGTTATTGAACACATCTTCGCTCGACCACAGCTTCCAAGAGGGAGAGCAATATGCGAAACAGCATGGTCTACTGTTCATGGAGGCATCGGCTAAGAACGGGGAAAACGTGGAAGAAGCCTTCATGACCACGGCGATCCAGGTTTTGGAACATATTCGAACAGGATTGTATACGATCGGAGATGAGGTAAGGTTATGGTTAGACAGCAAGTTGTGTAGTCTTTGATGTGACATTTGTCTTGGTATAGTCTCATGGGATAAAAGTTGGTATGAAATCTTCGCAGAGAAAGGGGGCAGAAGATAAAGGAGGTTGTTGCTGATTATTCAAATCTTATAATGTAATCATTAGCTTGATAGAATAAATTTTAGTTGTACTAGTGACTAGCTGACAATCACTTTTGTTCACCTTGTCATTTATGTTGAGGCTTGGAAAAACGTGATAGAGTCTGTCTTTGTTTGATATGCCTTCTTTGGTGTAGCTTTTTCTTTTCCTTTTCCTTTTTTCATATGCTTCGCTCGACCGCCTTTTCTTGGTTTTGAATTAATTTTGTTATTTGGATTAACTAGCCTCCTTTATTTTCTGACAGTGATAGGATATCTTGTAACATTTTTCGAGGTTTACATTTCATCAGCCTCGAAATTGTTAGTTACTAACTATGCCTGGGCGTAGAGGTCGCGCTAGGTCGGCACTTTACGTTTGCTACTGATAACTGTTCCTAACAATAAATGCCCTGTAGTGCTATAAATAAAGAAACTAATCTTTCAAATGAGTTGATGAGTGATTTCGACCTCTTATTACAAAGATTCATTGTCATTGGAGACACTGGGGTGGGAAAGAGTTGCTTTTTGTTCCAATTCGTCGAAAGGCGATTCCAAGAGGACTATGGGTTGACTATTACGGCTTCGGAGTTTGGTTCAAGGACTGTGGAACTTGATGATAAGATTATCAAGCTTCAAATATGGGATACTGTGAGTAGCTTTGATCTCAACTCCGACGTTCTGAACCTAATAATTTCCTTCCTTCTTTTCAAAGGCGGGTCAAGAATCCTTCCGAAGTATCACGCGAAGCTATTATCGAGGAGCTTGTGCGGCTTTATTGATGTATGACATATCAAGGCGAGAAACCTTCACACATCTCAATCGGTGGCTTGAAGAGACGAAGCAGAATTCGAACGAACACATGGTAATAATGTTAATAGGAAATAAGAAGGATCTGGATTTCAAGCGGACAGTAAGGTGAGAGCTTTCTGGCTTGTGATCATTTTGGTTATTGAACACATCTTCGCTCGACCACAGCTTCCAAGAGGGAGAGCAATATGCGAAACAGCATGGTCTACTGTTCATGGAGGCATCGGCTAAGAACGGGGAAAACGTGGAAGAAGCCTTCATGACCACGGCGATCCAGGTTTTGGAACATATTCGAACAGGATTGTATACGATCGGAGATGAGGTAAGGTTATGGTTAGACAGCAAGTTGTGTAGTCTTTGATGTGACATTTGTCTTGGTATAGTCTCATGGGATAAAAGTTGGTATGAAATCTTCGCAGAGAAAGGGGGCAGAAGATAAAGGAGGTTGTTGCTGATT
>VFQN01007193.1_pt1 | contig 12110 bp, 6 predicted proteins | sample 3512371 | NCBI WGS metagenome assembly VFQN01 (sample SAMN10412370, study PRJNA504923) | tailings metagenome | isolation source: Replicate 2 from Balatoc abandoned mine | place: Philippines: Itogon, Benguet | collected 2017-08-28
CCATCCTCTCTAATGTTTGTCTGTTGCTCTTCTTGATATATTTCATACTGAAGCCGCGATTCTTGACTTTGCATCAGGACAGGATCGAAATCCACGTAGTATTGATACTCTCCTTGCTCCGCGGGTCGGCTTCGAGGAGTTTCGTTCATATGACTGCGATGTAATTTGCTTGCGCTACCTTTAGAAGCAGAGAAAGCAGAATGAGGGGTTGAAGGAGCTGTGGTTCGACTACAATTAACATTTGTGCTATTGTCGTGTTGTTGGACTCTTTCCTTTCGCACTTGAAAGGCCTTTAATCCCAATGCCCTCTTAACTTTCTGAATAAACTCAAATCTCTTTTCGTTCGTCACAACAACAACTTCTTTATTTGAAGTAGATGAAGCAATCGAAGAGGATAACAGCTTCCTTTCTTCTTCGAAAAGAACACAAGGGAACTCTGGCAAGAGGTTCGGCTGTTTCCCTGTTTTCTTCGAGTTGGGATATTGCTGCTGTTGCTGCTGAAGGAGTTTGTACTTGTTAATGGCATCATTGTTTGTATATGATTTATAAAGCTTTTCCAATACGATGTGATCAAAAACACGAAGTTTAGGGAAGGCGAGAATCACTTCCTCTGCATAGCGTACGTCATTAGAAACCTAATATCAAACAAAATTACGAATGGTTAAGGAAGAAAATTCAGGTTTTTACCGGATTTTCAGATAAATCCAATGTTGTTAGACTATTGGAAAGGGTAATAATGAGACTTGTTGATTGTTTGAAGGTCTCAATACGATTGTTCGAAACAATCAAAGTCTTTAAAGTATATAAACTTTGCAAATAATCCAATGATTTGAGAAAATTGTGGGATAGATTTAGATAAGACAATTGAGGGAGTAATATCATTCCATCAATGTACTTGATTTGATTATTTGAAAGATTTAACGATGTCAGCATGTGGAAACGATTCAGAGAAGCATCTAATGATATAAGAGAAGTGTGTTCGATTTGTAAATCGTAAAGATAATCCTCTAAATAGGCCTTCCGCAGGACAAATAATTGCTTTTTACTGTCACTCTCCTCTCCTCTTTCGTTACCTCTACTTCCTTTCTTCTCCTCTTCCACCTCTTCTGGCGAAGAGAAAAATGCCAAAGACAAGGAATCTTTGCATGTATAAATTTCCCTCGCGTTACTAAGATTTATGATACTAATCTTTTGTCTCCTTTCAATTGCATGTATAATTCGAGCTTCAATAATTTGTTTTAAAAGAAGTGCATTAACTTGTTCATGAAATATCTCAAGGGAAAATGATTGATACAGTCCACCAGCACTCGATTGGCTTACATTTAGCGAATTATTTGAATTTCCAGACATTCTAATCGATTTTGGATTGATGGTAACTGGTTCATTGGCGGAATCTGTTGCTCCGTTCGGAAGAAGAGTGGAGAAAGCTTCTAAGGTCTTCTCGTCTAATAGCAAAATTTTGTCAGAAGAAAATGAATTCCTTTTAGGTGCTGAATCTTTTGCTTGCGAGTAGCTGTGAAGATTTGTTGTGGGTCCTAAGCCTGTCATGGTGGTATTATTGAGGTAGGAAGGATGTTCTGAGTGGTTCTGATGGTGTTCGATGGAAGAAACAAGTGAGTTAGAGAGGACCGTGTTTGCAACAGTGTGGTGGGATGATTTGTGACTAACTTGGCTATGATGGGAATATTGACTGTGTATGGATTGTCGCGTTATATCAGGTTGTAGTGGCTGGGGTTGAATGGGAAGTGTATATAGGCTCTGAACTGTAGTGTTGACTTTGTTCGGTTCCGTTTGAAGCGGTCCAATCGAAGTTTCGGATAATTCTTCTTCATTACTTAGCTGAGAGACCTTTTCATCGGGATCGACGCTAGCTGTCCCATTTAGAGCCTTTACAATATCGGAAAGCATTGTAGGCTCGGAATTCCTAGAATCAGCTGTTTCATTTTCTCTTCTGTCCCTAAAAGAGATTGTTTGTTGATGTACGGCAAAACTGGATTGATTATGAGATGATTGAAGTTGATGCAGCGATTTTAACGATGATGATGCGGAAGACGGCTTCTTCATTGTCTTCATTAGAGTGCTGAAGAAGCTTGCGAGCTTTTCAACATCTTCAGCTTGTAATTCTTGGGATAAATTTTCTTTTAATGATTGTGGAGAAGATGAAACTTGATGAGATAAGGCTTTCATAAATTCAATAGCATTTTCAGGCACGCTTGACACATAATTGCTTGAGGTTACACTTTTCTCAGCTCCAGGAGAAAGAACGGAAGGTGTATCATAACCAAAAGACTGAAACTCACTGGAAAACTCATAAACAGATACAGCACTGTCAGATCTATCCGCTGACTTTGCCCGAGGAGGATAATGAGAACTTGTATTAGCAATCTGGTAGGTGTTACTTGACTCAGAAAGCAAATCCGAAAATTGCTCAAAATCATTGCTTACAGTCCTATTAGACTCGATTATAATATCTAAATTAGCTGAGGAATTAATTATGTCGATAATTTTCTTAATTTCTCCTTTATAGTTCATACCAGCAAGCCATGATTTATCAAAATCTAATGAATTGATCTGAGCTCGAGGAACTGCTACAAGCTTTACGAGAAGTTTTGTGCGAACAAATTCTCGAGACAATAAAGAAACAGGAATAAGTCTTGTTTCGCCAGGAAGAACAAAGCCTTTCTTTGGACCAAATGTCAATACTTTCTTCTCTGCTCGTTTTATTCGAAATAATATAATGAGCTCATGATTTGAGGAGTTTTTGATATTTAACTCGTATGTAGTTGTATCTATAATGCATAAAGTATAGAATGCAATACAATACGTGAATAAATGGCAAGAAGATTGCAAGTATGTAAGATTCTGACCTGGTAGAATGATGATACGACGTGGATAAATCTTCATTCTTTTCTTGATTAGCTTCAACTTATTCGACTCCACTACTCTAAATTTTATGAAAACCACAAATAAAACAGAAATAAACCCTTAATCTAAAGCAGAAATCCTGATAGATCAAGTTGAAAACGTTACAAAATTAACAAAGAAAATCAAAACAATTTCAAACGACACGAAAACGAAAATCCGAAATCCATTATTATAGCGTATAATTATGGAAAGGAATATTCTCAGCTTTAAATTAAAATCATGAATACTCTTCTTCAAGACTTCCACTACACTTCAAAGTTTTTGGAAGAACGATTTGGTGTGGATGTTTATGGAGTGAGTGGGCAAGGAGTTCTTCAGGATCTCTTGGAGAGCATCAAACTCGATGGCTATGGTCTGAGAAGTGAAGAAGTTGAATCTTCTCATCGAATACTTCAATCAGGGGGAGATAGCAATTTGATCATGAACTTAGTTCTTGCAATATTTTGTGTTATATGTGCGGGCTTGGCGTCTGGATTAACGCAGGTATGATGACTTTACTTTCCTCTTATCTCCGGATTTAACTATACCTAGGGTATGCTTTCACTCGATGTGTTGGAAATGTCGATCAAATCTCAATCTGGTACTCCGAAAGAGAAAGAGTATGCCTCAAAGTTGCTGCCTCTGATTAAACCGCATCACCTTCTCTTGGTCACGTTGATGTTGTGGAATGCTTGTGCTACCGAAGCGCTTCCCATCTTTCTCGATGCGATAGTACCTGAGTATGTTGCGATTATTATTTCTGTAACCCTGGTTTTGTTATTTGGTGAAATTATTCCGGCTTCTATTCTTACAGGACCTAACCAACTTCAAATCACTTCATCTCTCTCACCCCTCGTTTATCTGGTTTATTTCATCTTCTTCCCCATCGCATACCCTCTTTCCAAGCTTTTGGATTGGATTATTGGTCATGAAGAAGGATTAACTCTCTATAACAAAGGGGAGATCGCCACTATGATGCGAATGCAGGTGGAAGAAGCTGGAAGGAGAGCAAAGAGTGGCGAAACGCTGCGAGATTCTGTTCATCACGAAGAAGTAAAGATTATCGGCGGAGCTTTGAAATTTCGTGATATGAAGGTTTCTGATGTTATGACTCCTTTAGAAAAGAGTTTTATGTTATCAGTTCATGATGTGCTCTCTTACAAGGTAAATCTGACGGGATTGTTATTTGACCATCAGTTACATCTCTGACTGTCTAGACAATTTATGAAATTTTTAAGGAGGGATATTCTCGAGTCCCTATCTATGACAAAGATAAGAACGATATTATCGGATTATTACTGGCAAAAGATTTAATTTTTGTTGATCCCGAGGTTGGTTCCATTCCTTTCTCACGTATTCAATATCTTACTTCGCTTGCTTTTATTTAGGATGAAATTTCAATTAGTAATTTTGTCGAATTTTTCGGCAGAAGGCCCATGATGGTGTGGCATGATCAATTGTTAGGAGAAACACTTTCGTCATTCAGACACGAAAAGGCTCATTTAGCAATGGTTCGTGACGTCTTTGTAGATGGAGACCGTGATCCTGTTTATGTTGTGGTTGGCATAATCACATTAGAAGATATTATTGAAGAAATTTTAGGAACAGAGATTGAAGATGAGTTTGATGTTGAAGAAGGTGAAATTCAATATAGTAAGAAAAATCTTCATTTACGAGATATGGATCTAGCTCGTTTTAAAGCATTAAAATCGAAAGTGACAGATGACACTTTATCCTCTGATGAAGTTGATGCTCTTATGACCTTTTTACCCAAACAAATTCCTTCTTTAATACAGCAGCTACAAAGTTCAAATCTCTCATTAAAGACTTTGATATCAGTAAAGTCTCAAGTATTTGTTCTGAAGCGACAGTCCGCTGAGGGACAACTAAAGCCTGATCGTAATGATATTATCGTGAGAAAAGGTAGAGTCACGAATACTTGTATCTTGATCTTACAAGGGAAAATTCGAGTCGTCTATGATCGTGATGATTTATCGTCCTCAGCGAAGTTAATGAGGAAGGAAACTGTACGTGAAATGAATGCGATGGAAGATGAGGAGATGGGCAGAGTTGCAATGACTGTTACTGAAGAGAAAGAAGAGACTGTTGCTACTTACGTTGATCATGAAGAGATCTTCGGGCCATGGTCTCTAATCTGTGAAGATGCGCTAACAAGTGAAAAGAATAGTTATGTACCTAATTTTACAGCTTGTATATTTAGTTCCGATCTTCGCCTTGTTCGCATTCCAAACTACCGCTAAGCGAGTTTAACGTGGATGCTTTATAATGATTTCTTTCTTTCTTTTTATTTTATCCCTGATTTCTTGATTTTATTATTTGAAAAATTCTTCAGAATGGATTTCTAACAGTGTGTGATTTTCTCGCAAGAAGTATGATTTTATTCCCAGAAATTTTATACAATATAAAATTACAAATTTCAAATCTACATGTAATTCGAACTAATTCCTAATATGAGAACTAATTCTATCTATTATTTGGATGGTTTTTTTTCAATAATATCAATGAATAAAGACCCCTAATATTCTTTTTATAGAAGATGTCAAACCTTTCTTCAAGTTTTTCATCTTTCCGGAGAGGATCTTCTGTTCCAAGAGTAATAGAGATCGTAACTTTTTGGACACTTTCTCCGACCTCATTCAAATCAGGAAGTTGATAATCGTAACATTTATTATAGTAAAGCCTTAGGTATTGTAGAGATTTTAGTTCGCATAATGATTGGATTTTGCAATAAGCTTTGATTTCTAGACGCTTAACGGAATGTAATTCACTGCAATCAACAACTTCGATAATTCTTCCATCGGAAAAATCAAGAGAGAGTTCTTCGACACTGCTTAGCTGATGAAGAGGTATTGCATTGTTTGATTTGATCGAAACCACTGGGATGGAGTTTAAAGGGGTAAAGTCCATGACTAAGGGACAATGACGAACTTCAACTAATTTGTTCCGATGTCCAATACTACCAATTCCCTCTAAGGACTGTAAAGAACGAAAGCCCGATAAACGAATAATAGGGATCATGGAGAATCCTGAAGGTAAAGAGGTCCAAGTTCCATCATTTAAGGATAACTCATGTAAACGAGCAAGCCAATCATTCGGAAGATCTATAAAAGGAGTTAGCACACGAACTCCAGAAAGCTTCAAAAATTTCACTTTCTTAAAATTTAAAAAGTTAAAATTAAGTTGTTTCTTGTCTATCCATAGGTGGATACTAATGGAAGTTGCATCTTCAAAAGATGTTGTATAATCTTTAATCCTTGCACAATAAAGGATTTCTACAATCTTATTATATTTTAAACTTGAAATATCTATTATCTTACACTCGCAAAATTTAACATGATAAATTGATCCGAAAGCACTTAAATCAGAAATTTCACAACCATAAACTTCCAGTGAATGAAGAGAGCTGTATGCATGAGGAAGAAATTGAAGTTTCTTGAGATTTAGAACTAATCGTTTAAGATTTGGGATGTAAGGAATTGAAATAATATAGTTATTGTGGAGCAATTGTAAAGTCTCCAGACCCAAATAATCCTTACTGGTGGACGGAAGTGAGTTCTTGTCGATGAGATATTGATAAATGCGCGCTATAAGCGAATTTTCTTCGGTACTTGATGTACTATAAATTGCATTTCCACTAACATCAAAGTCTGTGCACATATCTATGGAGAGTTCTCGAATAAAGGGAATAGACAGAATGAAGTTTCCCATTTTCATTAAATGAAAATGCAGTGAAGCTGCACCACATTGGAAGAGATCAAGAAAACCTGTGAACTCCTCTTTCTCAGGGAGCTGATAATTACCGTAAATCGAGAAATAAAGATGCAATTGATCTCTTGGCCGTTTGATAAGAGAACTGATCTTATTAACTCGTTCAACATTTGATGACATTTTCCACCATATCTTACGAAGATGGAGCTGACGAGATTGAAATATCAAATCACTATAACATTTTCGTGATACCATAACATATTCAAACTGATCCTTACTATCGAGAAAAGACAAGATAGCAATCTCAAGATCAACGGGAAAGTTTCGCTCTCTAAATCTTTGAACAATCGTTTTTATAAGTGAGTTCGATCGTCCTTGAAGACACCAAGTGTCAGCCGATATGCCGGGTTGACCGTTTAAGTGATATTTTGAAATCTGGAGGAAAAACTCCATCAGACATCAGACAATACTGACATATCGATGAGATTGTAAAGGGGAGCTTTCTTCCAGATTCTAGCGAGAAAAGTGACTTATAGTTCATTAGAGTTTGGTCGAAGTCTAACTAAGTCTTTGAAGGAAAAGCATCGAGTACTAAGTAGGCAATCCTACCTTCAAGAAAGTTGAAATCACATTTTAATAATTTAATTTGCACAAATGTCATCTGATAATATGCAATCCAAGTCGAAACGAGGCTCCTTGCCTCAGGATGTCCCTCTTTCCTCCTCTTCGATCACCCAGATCCAGTTAATAGGAAATCTTCGTAAAGAAACCTTATTACGTGATCGATATCATCATGAAAAGAAAATAAATGAATTAAAAGTACAGCAAATGGAAGAAGAAATGATATTATTAAAGAAACAAATGAAAGTTATGATCGATAAATGTAAAACACAAATTCAATCGATGATGCAAGAGAACAGTCATTTAAAGCGACAAAACCACGATCTTCTCCTCAATTATCAACACCAACAACAGAAAGATCAATTAGAGAAGAATAAAGCACAAAAGATTCCTTCGCCTAACTCTGGTTTACCGCATAAAGCAAAGTCAAGGATCATCACAGTACCTGAAGCAATGGAGGAAGCGGCAGTGATTCGATCACTCTCGCCTACGAAACAACAAAAACTTCATGATTATCTTCAAGAATTATTAATTGCGTCATCTTTACATAATTTCTCGTCTCAACAGAAGTTAACCCTCCAAGAGCTCGATCAAGCGACTCCTGCTTTAGCGCAGATTAATAACACTGAAGATCAGATCTCTGCAAGTTTCAACGAAACTTTACGAGCTAAAGATCTCAGCAGTACTGGATATGAAGATAAAAACAGTCAAGAAAATGAATTCTACCACTCGACTGGAAGTGATGGATGTTTCGGAAAAAAGGATACACCCGGTGCATCACCTCTATTATCCTCTTCGATTAGATCGGTGGATAATAGCAGTATTAACTTACAAATGAATAACTCTATGACACCGGCTTCCTCGATTCAGACACCTTCCTCTGCTATAACAGACAGCAGCGGAAGGGAACTTTATATCTCCTCCTCTACAACACCCGGTAAAGCTGCTTCCTCATCAGATAATATCTCTCCTTTCATCGTTCCTGAAGCAGTTTTTAGTACCCTTCAAAATCATGATGTCAGCATTGGAACAATCGGTACAACTTCCTCGACTTCCTATTCGACATCACCGGTGAAGCGGATGATTGACTTTCAGAATGAATCCTTGCAATCCATTGAAATGAAGACCGAAGAAGATTCCACTCAAGGAAAGAGCTCACACGATCGTCTTCTTGCACAGAAAGAAGAAAGCGAAGAATCTGCACTTGATTTGAAAGTAAAATCAATGATTCAAAAGATTGAAGAGAAAGTTACGAAATCAAATACTTCTACTCCGAAGACTAGATCCGCTCTTAAAGAAAGAAATTCCTTACAAGAACATCAAAAATCTTCCTCACGATCAAAGAGTACTACACCGAAAGATTCTAAACAATCTTTAACGAAGAGTAAAAAAGATTCTATTTTCTTTCCTGATTCGATTCCTGCTGGAACAAGCAGTTTGAAAGAAGATGAAAATTCTCATGCAATATCGAAAAGATTGTTTGAGGGTGAAAATAATGATCCGCCAAGGGAAATGTCTGCTACCATCACTGTGAATCGTGTTCAGATCCCTGGTAGCCCTGTGGCGGTGAAGACGTCAACAGAAGATCGCGGAATCACCACATCGCCTCTGAATGAACTTTCTGAAGCTTTTATTCGCACGAAGAAGTTAGAAAAGGAAGAGTCAGAGCGACAGGTCACTTACTACTCGTGTGAATTAGAGGCTATGAAACAGAAATATTCTCAAGCTATTATTACTCTTACTCGATCATCAACACAACAAAAGGAACATAACGCTCATCTTCAAGAGCAAAATCGTCAATTATTATCAACAATTGAAGAAAAATATCAAATTTTACAAGAATATGAACTATCCCTTCACGCGAAAGATGAAGAGAATAAGGAATTAAACGAACGATTAGAACAGTTAGAACAAATCACGCAAAGGATTTATCAGGATAAGAAACAGTCAGAAATCAAGCAACAAGAATTAACTGTAGAAAATAATCAATTACTTCAAGAAAATGAAAGATATCAACAGCAACTTGCCGTATTAGCGGAGAGCAGTCATCAGCAAGCTGAGAACTTATTATCAACAATCGAACAGCAAAAATCTCAGTTAACTTATCTACAAGATGAATTAACAATAACACAAACAAAATACTCGCAGCTCATTCAGTCGATCCATGATTCTGCGCCACCGAGCACGCGTATTGAGGGAGATGAGGTACAAGTGTCACAAGCAACATCTTCTGAAACTTATGAAGAAGGGCTTGTTTCACCTCTTGCAGTTTTGGTTGAGGAGAGTGAAGAGGAAGAAGGAGAAGGGGAAGAACATGATCTTAAGAACGAAGAAGAGTCGGGGAAGATCTCAAATCCAACGGAAGTGGCTTTCGTTGGTACACAAACTGAACCTGAAGAGGAACCAAAACCAATGCTAATCCTTCCTCCACTACCAGCTGAAACCTGTACCATTGCCATCATGACAGAGGTGAAGGAAATGAGTGAAATTGAGACGAACACAGACTCCTCTGTGACTCTAATCGCATCCTTCAAAGAGAAGGAGGAATTAGAAATTGAAGTCCACAACTTACATGAGAAAGTCACAAGTTTAAAGAATAAATTCAAGCATCATTCTCAAAAGTTGAAGGAGAAGATAAATCTTTTGGAACAAGAAAAGAATCATTTAGAAAAAGAAAAATACATTGCAGAAAGAACTCAATCAACACAAGAAAGATTATTAATGAATTATGAAGAAGATTTCTTTTCGACAAAGAATTTGAAAGAAATTACTCCTCTTAGCGATCATACAGAAGAAGGCGCGCTGTCAGAACCTAAAGAGGAAGAGGATCGAACAGTAGATGAGGCGTCGGTCACAGCATATTCTCAATTAGTTGATGAAGAAGGCCCAATCACAGCAAGTCCAGCTCCTTCCGAGGACACTTTTAACTCCGCTTTCTTCAATTCTGCATCGGTTGAGATAGGTTATGATTCGAATCATCTTTCTACTAATTCCCCTAAATCTCCATGCATAACACTAACACCTGAGAAGATGATAACGGAAGAACAGAATTCTCTTTTACTCTACCAAGAGAAGATAGAATCATTACAATCAGAAGTCATTCGACTGGAAAAACAAATGAAACAACGTTCATCTAAAGCCATCCAGAAAATGAAATCATTATTTGAAGAAATATCCAATAAATCACGACAATTAGAATCACAGAAGCATTTAACAACTGAATTAGAAACGATTATTAATGCTACCAGATATGAAAATTCTTCATTAAAGAAAGAAATTAATAAATTAACAACAGAAATACAAAAATTACATAATGATTATTATGAACAAATGAAATTATTACAATTAGATAATGAGAAAAAGACATCAGATATGAATAAATTAGTTGTAATATTGGAGAAAGAACGATTACAAATGAAACAAGTGCAAAATTCATTAGAAATTTTAGGGAAAAAGAAAGAGAAGTTATTATTATTATCTTCTTCTGCTGCTTCTTCTGCATCGAATTCTCCTTCTGTTTGCAATTCAACGATGAATAGTCGTGCTTCCTCCCCTACACATCATATTCATCTGATGAATCCTGCGACTTCTTCGCCTCCGAATACAAGCAGTGGTGTCTTTGAAACGATTACAGAGGAGAATGAAACAGAGCGAGATATGACAGAGGAAAGTCATGTTCGAGTGATTAACACGAACAATACAACTCATCAAACCTCATCTACCATCACCCACACTACAGTGATTAACTCTGAGTACCATTATGAGCAAAAGAGAGAATATATCACTCTTCTTGCCCCAAAAACACCCACAGCAGATAGAATCATCCCACAGCAACGTGAAGATATTGTTCCTTCTGTTGAGAAGACTGTTCTAGTGAGTCATGAAGGATTAGAGCATGATCATCAACAACTAGTGACTGTGAATCAACAATTTCAAGAAGAATTTCAAAATATTCAACAAAATTTACAACAAAAGTTAAAACTTCTTGCAGAAGAGAATCATCATATTATTGATTATATTCAAAGACGTGCAACAGAACATAATCATCATATTACTGATGACATTGAGAACACTAACAATACAAAGACTTCTTCAACAGACTCCAATGGTGATGGCTCAGAGGAGTATGAGGTGGTAGAGGGCAGTTATCGTACATGTATACAAGATTATACGAATCAGATTAATTCGATCTCGTTGACTTTGTTTGAAAGGATTAAACTATTATATAAAGAGAATGAAGCCAAGTCAGATGAGATTGAAGAGTTAAAGAAGCAGCAAACACGTTCTCATGAGAAGATTCATAGTTTAGAAGATACCGTTGAACGATTAGAGGCGAAGATTGCTTTACTATCAGCTGGATCTTTGAAACCTGCTCCGAACGAAGAAGAGAATGATAACAATGATAACACTGATAGTAGTCATCAAGAGTTACAATTCCTCTACTATAATTAAAGTGGAGAATTTGTGTCTATATATTTTCCTATTATCTATTATAAGATTGTTTGACTCTTTCTCTTAATAAATGAAGATAGTTGTATAGTATCAGAAGTGAAAGGGAGATACGTCATTGTTATTGTTTGATTTAAACTAGTAGTACCAATTTATTTTCTTTTTTTTGATAGGAAGGTTTGTTTGTCAATAATAATCATACTAACAATACTAATAATAGTTCGACTACTACAAGCCTCTATCTATTCTATCGATTCTTTTCCTTTTCATCAATTTTGATATCTAACATGTGTATGTAAAGTAAAAGAAAAAAAAATAATAGTTTACTCTCCTTCCTCCTCTTCTATTCAAGTGCTTTTATTAAAGGTTTAAGAAGTTTGGTTTGTGTCCAGTGAAAGTCGATGAAT
>VFQN01007194.1_pt1 | contig 12106 bp, 22 predicted proteins | sample 3512371 | NCBI WGS metagenome assembly VFQN01 (sample SAMN10412370, study PRJNA504923) | tailings metagenome | isolation source: Replicate 2 from Balatoc abandoned mine | place: Philippines: Itogon, Benguet | collected 2017-08-28
CTGTCAGGATTTTTTTGGGCAGAATCCTGACCGAATCAGGATTTTCAAGAGGGTTCTCCCCCAGGATTTGCCCAGAAATCCTGGAAAATGTACGACTGTCAGAATTTCCAGACCCGAAGGCACCGAAATTATGAGCGGTCAGAATTTTTCGCCAAATAAGACCGGAACACTGGTTCGGGGTGGTCATCGACTCCGACCAGACCGCAACCAACCGAAGTGGTCTGCACACCAGGTGTGGTACCGTATGCTTGACAACGGCATTCTCGCATCCCCTTCATCAGTGCGACGAGACGAAAGCTTGAAACCTTACCCTGTGTTCATAAATGCCAGTGGGTAGCCAAGGAAGAACATACCGGTATCGCGTGGGCCCCAGGTGCATGCACACGCGTGCCGCCAGAAACAAATCCCTCCGCGCTGTAAGTGACCTCAACGCCTTGCCGCAACCCTCTTGGTCTCCAACCAGATTGTGTTCGCGCCCCCTCAACAGCACTACTACTCCCTCTCCTCGTGCACAGTACGGCAGCCACAGAAACAAATAGAAAGCTTACGAAAGCGAGACGAGCTATGCATACTGACAAAACCAGTACCGACGAGCTATGCATATGTAAACCAGCTCTCCCGTGCACATATTACTTCGTGGCCAGGAACAATGGACAACACAACAGCTCCAGCAGTGCACTACACCCTTCCCACGCCGGCAAGCAAGGCAGAAAATCGCATCCAAATACAAGGCCAGGCCTTGCGTTACTGTCCTGTAGCCCAACGGCGCAAATGGCGCAATACATTGTCGCGCCTTCGCTGCCTTGCAGCTTTGCACCCGTTCCCAATGTCAGTAGCGCTGTAGCGGCCATCCTTCCTGCCCTATCCTAGCGTCCGCCTCCCCTGCTCCCCAACAGACCTGCCGTGCTGCCACCAGGGAAGCACGTCCTTGCAGTGCTCAAACGCGTCCCCTACTGACACACGGAACCGACCCCGCTTCTGCTGCGTCCGCTGCCACCAGACGAGGTTGTTGGTATGCATAAAATAGCGCTTGTACAGCGGTATGGTCCGGAACCACCGGCGAACCGTCTGCACAGGGCAAACGACAGCAGTCAAAAGCACCTTAGCGAGAGGTCTAAGGACATACGGCGGGGCACAGGTCCAAATTATTAGCATGCAGGGCGACACGCTGCTGTCCCTTGCCCTTCGCTCGTCCTTGCCAACCGCGTGACATTTGTAGACCCTCTCTCACCTTCTGGAAGGCCTGAGCGCCTTCTGGGGCTGCTCCTTCTTCGCCACGGATATAGGCGCGGATGGCCGGCGGCGGGTGCGGCCGATGTACCTGCAGGCAGCGGAGGCGCGGTACGTAATACGGGAAGCCGGCAGATGAGCCCAGGCGCATTGCGAGTAGCGCGTTGGGTGATATGCATGGTACCCTGCCTGGCACAATGCGTAGCAGGATGCGGTGAGGGGACGTATAACGCACGTTTCAAAGCAATAAGAGGACTAGGCCGCAATGGCATGTGCGGTTACTAGGGAGGTTGGCGACTGGCACAGTGCAACTGTAGTGGTCGCGTCTGCACTCTGTAGGGTGAAATGGACGTTGCACCGTCAATGAGTGGTGTCGTTGCATACGTTGAACAAGAACTAGGAGTTAGGGAAACACTGCAGCTCGGTGTGCGTGCATCCGCCCAAGGAAAGGACCGGGGCTTGAGCAATTACAAGGACGCAATGCCGTATCCGTTGTTGGTGAATCGCACACCATACCCGTTGTGAGTATGATATGGGACGGTGCGTGCGACATCAGTGCCGCAGACGCAACACAACAGGCAGGTCGTGCTGCCCCCCCTGCAAGCCCCCCATGCCGAAACCGTGTACGGCATGCTATCACGTGCTGGGTCGTTGAGCGAAGACCTGCATCACTTTGCAGATTCCCCGGGTACATGCGTCAAAGTGTGGATCAAGGCCTTTGCCCGTGCCAGTGAGCAAGTGCTGGCTAACCCACCAGCCACACGTCGGGTAGCACCATGAACTTGTACTTGAGGTAGGCGGTGTACGACACCTGCGACACCTTGTCACCGTTCCAGCCGCGGAAGCGCTCGTCAAAGGGCTGTGCCAGTTCCCTGGGGGCAGGCAGGGAGGGCAGGGAGGCCTGGTGGGGGTGCAGCGGTGCAGAACGCGGAGTTCTGGATGTGCTACCGGAAACAGACAAGGTAAGTGCAATGATGCAAGCAGAACGGCACTCAGCGGCTGTCGGCGCTTTTGGTTGTTTACAGGGGGCCCATTCCGGTCGGGTAGGCGGATATCCTCAGAGGGCTAGCTGGCGTGGCAACAACACCCCCCGGGCCCGTCATACCTAGCAACTCGTCACTTGCAGTTCAAAGGTAGGGCGCAATGATGTAGCGTTGAAGCTGTGCCAACAAGATGCTCACCTGGCAACAATGAACCAAGGCTCAAAGCCGACTGCGTACTCGACTTCGTACGGTTCGTCAGTGACCAGGAAGCGGTCGAAGTCGGTTGGCAAATGGCCCTCCGCGAACGTGCGCCAGTCGAAGGGATGTAGGGGCGGCGGCTGCGTGCGCTGCCACAGCGCATCTAGCACCGACTTGTTGCCTGCAGGCATGAAGGGACAGCACCTTGGTGGCCCACCTGCAGCGCTGTTGTACCTGAGTCAAGCACATCGCCAAAGCCAAGCGGAGGTGCCGTTTAAGTGATGAGCCATCCATTCTGAGCGGCCCTGAAGCCGGCTGCACTGTCCTTCCAGCCGCAAGCCATCCCCACGCCTTATCAACACCTCATTGCCCCACCTGCCACGGCCATATCCGCTGCCCGCGTGGCCTCCTCCACCGGCAGTGTACGGGAGACCTCCCAGGCCGGCAGCACGAACACGGCACGCTTGTGGCGAGAGGTGGCCAGTATTTCAGCCATCCTGTGTGTTGACAGGGCGGGTGTGCCAGCGGGTCACGTAGCAGGAGCTGCACAGGTGCCGAGAGTTGCGCGACCAGTCGCAGAGCCGCCGAGTCCCTCCCGCACCTGCGGGAAGACATGCTGCCACGCAGCACAGGCACGTGCCGTGCACAATGCTCACTGCTTACTCAACTCCAGATCCGCGCAGCTGCCTCACAACACCGGAAACAGGCACGGCAACGTGCTACAACTCCGGCAAGTCACAGCAGGTGGACAAGGTTCCACCCACACGCCCGGGTTAACCCACGGCAGCCCCTCACCTGGTCGCGTTGCCTAAGAGGCCTCCCGGCGACGTCGAGCCGGTCACCGTGCCCGGGCCTCCGGCGGTGAGGCTGCTGCTGACGCTGAGGTCCGCGTCCGCCATGAGCACCAGCGGGGTGGACAGCGGCAGCAGCGCGGCGTTGCGCAACGTGTTGGTGGGCATGGTGGCCGCCAGCGCCGCGTCGGCCACCAGCTCGGCGAACATGAGCAGCACGGGGCGGCACGTGGGCGTGGGCGAGGACTCGAGACGCGTGTACAGATCCTGCACCAAACGGTGACGACATGGGCAGGGCCGGGTGTCTTCTGGAAAGCGAGACGATGCTGTAAGGCGCCACTTGGCCTTTCAAAGAGGGGCAGGGCAAGGGGAAGGAGGTCGGCAACGCCCGTTGTCGCCAGCCCTTCGTTTCCAGACCGTTCAAGATCGCCACGCAGTCTCCAGCGCCCAAACCGATGCCCACACAGACGGCGTGGCACGCATCTAACAGCTGCCCTGCACCCCAATCTGCTGGCCCTTACGCATTGCGTGTACGACAACCTGTCATTGGGCTTACAATTACGCACGCATTTGTGGCAACCCGACGCATGGAGCGTTACCCGTACTGCGAGCCCAAAAGCCAGCGCCAGCTCTCGCGCCCCTCACCTGCAGCTGCTGCTCCGCCGCCGCCAGCGCGGCATGCTGCTGCTGGCCCAGCCCCTGCGGCCCCCGCGGCCCCACGCCACGCAGCCAGCTGCGCTGTTTAAAACCAAAGAGCTCCCAACAGCCCCTCTGCAGCGCCCGCCGCACCCCTCCATATAGCTCCCCGCCGCCCTCTGCCTCCGCCTCATTTCCCTCCTTAACCCCAGATGCCGGATGTGCGCCTTGGGCCATCGACCCATCCGCTACCCCGCCATCGCCAGCGTCCCCTCCGCTCCTCCTGCTTGTGCTGCTTGCGACCCCGCTGCCCTCGCTCGCTCCTCTTGTGCTGCTACTGGCGGTGCTGCTAACCACCAACGGTACGTACACAGCAGCTGACAGGACCACGCCAGGCACGCTGCGGCACTGCGCCTCCAGCTGGGACAGGCGGTCCAGGGAAGCCATGGTGTACACGCCTAGGGGCCCCTGTCCGTGCTCCTGCCCCTCGCTGCCGTGTCCGTGCCAGTCGTGTGGTCGGTGATGCTGTTCATGGCTGTTGTGCGGATGCTTTTGGTGGGTCTGCCCCCTGGATGCGCTGTTGGCTTGTCGCTGGTGGCCGGCAAAATGGCGCGCAGAGTGGGTGCTGCTGCCGTTTGACCGTTGGTTTATGGAGTGTTGCCTGGTGGGTGCTGCGTGTGGAGACCACCACACGCGGTGCAGCCAGGTGCTGCCGGGGGAACGAGAAGGATGAGTTCAGGAGGACGGGCGCTGGTGCCAGCAGCATAGAGCACACCTGCCTTGTCAGTGCAGCATCCGTGGTCTCACAAGAGGAAAGTGGCCCCATTGGTACTGGCCCCCCTTCGCCCACAGCCCTGCCTTACCGTGGTAAGTCCTGCTTTAGGAAATCGTCAAACGTCGGGTAAGGTAGCTTTGTGGCGTAATTCTCATTGTAGCAGCTGATCAGGCGCTGAGCTGCAACTCCAGGGTGCCAGGCGTTTGCAGCAGGAGCGTGTGGCGTGCCGCTGGCAGCAGCATGAGACACCTCGCCAAGGTGGGCACTCGACCCGTGCTCGGTACTGCTGGGTTGGCCCTTGTGGGCAAGTCCCTCCAAACCAAATCCAAACTCCGTTTCAAAAAGGGCGTACACGCCGATTATTAGAAGGGATAGAAGGGCAATGAGCGCTGAACGCCATCCGAGCGCGAACTTGTTCTCTTGTTGGCAGCACCTGGACGCAGTTGTGGTCAACAGCCGTCGCACGATATTCAGACAATGTGATTCTGCTGCCGCCCGCTGGTCGGGAACGTACACACCTCGGCTTTCCTAACGGACGGACGGACGGACGTAACAGCATCGCCTCTCTCCTAACAACACCTTGACGTAAATAATGTCATGACATTGCATTCGGATTCGTCGGACGTTGTGGAGTTGGGCCGAGATACACTGCCTAGATAGAAGCACCGATGGTGAGCAACGAGCCAAGGTTTGCAAACCAACACTGCTGAAGTCTATGTGTGCCACGGTTTTGGTATACATTATAGGGGGGTTGCGGTGAAGGCCACCGGATCATAAACACTCTGCTGCCAGCTGCCCAGAGTCCCCGCTGTACGGCAGCGAGGCCTTCCAAAGGGGCCAGAAGAGGCCCTTGGCTTGGAGTGGCCCGAACGCCTTGCTAGCTGCGTACCGCCTAAATTTAAGGCACTGGCAGAGGAAGAGCGTGCGGCTGCGCCCGCTCGTGCTTCTGCCTGCTGCTGGCTGCTGCTGCTGCATCCTGTTGCTACGCTACTACCTGGTACGTCAGTTGGCCCGGTCCCGTACATCATAAATGCCTGCTATGCGATGTGATTTCGATATGCAGTGACTTAGTCATTATCGCCTTTTTGCAGGTCAACCCGTGGCTCTGGGGGAGCTCCCCTGCGTGGCCCCATGGCATGCCAGTACGGGACAACTTGGTGGTGCAAACGAGTTGCACGCTCGCACTGATCATGCATGTTACTTGCAAATTAAATCCGCGTATACGACGCAGGTTACACCGCACAGCGCATGCCTGGGCCACCGCCTACCTGCGGTAGGTACATGAAAGGCCATCATAACCCAGATGCTCATTCACACCGTGGCAGCAGCCCTGACATACATGCATGCATCGACACCTCTTGCGCATGCAACCATCCGACCGAGTGCCTGCCGGACGAGGCACGACGACGGCAGCAATACGGTACCTCAGCATCACCTTATCAGTATTCAAGTGCACGGTGTTGCCAATTTCCGAGTGCCCATACAGAACGCGATTTCCACACACGAGCCCACGTTCGAATAGGCATGAACGAACATGCAGTGGTCCGAAGGCAAACCATGCAAGATGAATCCAGCGAAGCACTAATAAAGCCCCACGACGAAGGCAGCCTCTCAGGCACAACCACTCCAGGCCCATACAACTGATACGGCTGCGGTGCATGCGTAAGCAAGGGTGCACATGAACAGCCTGTCAACACTCAACAAGATCCCTGAACTTCGGACAGGGGAGCTCTCTTAATGCAGCATTCATACGTTTACCGGACAGGCCACGCGCAGACTCGCGCCACCGTAAGGTCAAAGGTCAAAGGTCAGGGGATTCGGGACAGACCACATCCCTCATCCACCGGCGGAGAGGCAACCAGGGCCCATAAGCCGGATTAATCGATGGTTTTATAGTGGCAGTCGCGCAAGCGCGGGTCTGCCGAGATAATTACGACATGAGCGAGAACCCATGCCGGTAGTGTGTGGGGATCGAACCCATAACTTCGAAGTCGAAGCGTCGCGTCCTATCTAGGGAATTTTTACGGTTTTTCGTAATATAAGGACTCCAGACCACTACGCCGTAATATAAGGACTCCAGACCACTACACCGTAAGACAGTCAAGTACCCTAGAGTTCGGAGTTGGGAGTCCGGTTATGGTAGATTGCACTGGAAATCGAAGGTAAAGGAAGCCCAACAGGCTTAGAAACTCCACAAACGTTGCATGATGAACACTTACACTGCCGCATCTCTCAAGTCTCCGTCAGGCATATGGTTCCACGTCCGCTCTCAACATTCTGCACATGTCCTTGCACTGCTGGTACCTCTGGTCCCATTCATTGCAAACAAAACGCCCTGCCGTGTAGTTGCGGAAGCGGCACAGCTGCAACGGACGCCGGTGCACCCCCACCCCGTTCAGTTCCAGGTGCCGCTTGAGGCCCCCTTCCGCGTTGAACCAAGGCGGCCGCTCCTTCTTTGAAAACCATCCCCAAAAGCTCCACCGTGATGATGATGTCTTATTCTTAATCGGGCCGTTTTCGAGGTAACTTGGCACCGATTCAACGACTGACAGGTAGGCCATCATTCCCTCCCACGTGCCATACGCGAACCGGTCGTTGACCCCGTCGAAGTCCTCGTTGTCCGGCGTCACAATCTCCTTGGGCCCCAGCCGGTGCGGCGGCAGGGAGATGGGGTCAACCAGCACCGAGTCCGCCCGCAGGCGTACCACGTGGCTGTACGACACGCCCGAGGCCTTGATTGCATCACGGCACGCGTACATATCCTGTGCGGAACACAACGTGTACGATGGGAAGGGACCTGGGCGTCAAGCTGTAGAGCAGGATCAGAGCATTTGGTGTAGACCGCATAGATCTGCAATTGTGCAGTGCACAGCGTGGAGAGCCTGCCATGATTTCCCACCGGCAACTGGTCCCACGACCCGCCCCCAAGCCACACCCCCCATGCAACCACACGTGTGCAGCGGCCGGCCCCATCCCCCGTGGCAACCCACGACTCACCGTGACCTGATGCAGCCACTTGGAAGGTGTGTGTTGCGCCGTGAAGTCCGTCTTCTCCCATCCAGGCAGCGCCAGCAGCTGGCCGACCTTGTCGTAATTGGGATACACCACCTTGTACGGATGCATGAAGTACAGGTGGTCGGTCACGTCGGGGAACGCGTCCAGCTTGGGCGTCACTACGTACACGTCGTACGGCATGCCGAGCTGTACGAGCACGTTCTCCTCGTACGAAGGCCACGTGAAGGGCCCAATGCGGAAGACGCCTGTGACGCACACCGCGGCCCGCTGCTTGGACGGGGCTGCCGCCTGCGGCGCGTGCTGCGCTGTCCCGGCAGCAGACACGGACACAGGCTGCGCCAGGTCGTTCGTGCGCAGAGCAAAGGCCACCTCGTTCTGCCCAAGGTAGCCCAGGTCTGTCAGGAAGGCGTGCACCATCCACACGTCATCCACCTGCGCAGATGGACCCACATCGCAATGTGTTCACGAGGGTGGAGAGGACGGTGGCTCCTGGGCGCAAGGGCAGTGCGCGTGCAGGCAGCTAAAGGCACGGGTTTCTATTGGTCGATGCCCTCCTGTGTGCAGCCACAAACAGAGTTTTCCGTACATGTCAAACCTCGCCCCTGCATCGCATGGCCCCACGATCCCCAGTCGTCCCGCTCCGCCTGCGCCGCGCATCCCAGCTCACCTCCAGCAGGCACCCAGGACACCACCCTAGGCGGCTCAAGATCAATGCTACTGCCAGCGCATTGTTGGAACGCACTCTGGGCATTGCTGTCCTAAACTAACAAGAGACAAGGTGAACGGAACCGTGTCCTCTTGCTGCCATCCGGAACCCTACGGATGCAGCCCCGCCCCTGCCTAGTACCGCACTGCTACTGTTCCGTGGCAGCCACCCCAAAGTGGGCTTGGCTCACCTCAAGCAGGCCGTGCTCGTACAGGCAGATGTAGATGCCCAGCACGCGCCCCGCCAGCTCCGCGTCCTTGCTGGCAAACTGCCAGTCGGGGAACTGCACCCTGTTGAGCACCTCCACCAGGCCCTCCGTCTTGAGGTACAGGTCCAGCTCCGACTGGAAGTCCTTGAGGTACTTGTGCGCGTTGCGGTACTGGGTGACCCACGGGTCGGAGAACGCCAGGCCGCAGCCCAGGTCCCACATGGCCCGCTGCATGATGTACGACCGCCAGATGTCGCTCACGCGCCCGTGCACGGTCACAGGCAGAGCCAGGGCTGCTGCAACTGAGCGGCTGAAGAGCGTTGCCTGGGCGTTGAAGGGGGCATACATGCCCTGGGGCAGCTGCAGCCAGGCTTTCCGGGGAGTGAAGAAGAGGGGGAGGGTTCCGGTGAGGCGGTATATGGCGTCGACATCTGGGTCGGCGTTGGCAAGGGTCTGGAGAGCGCACACCCGCAGTGGCACCTCTGGCGAGCCGGCTGTTAGGAAGCGGGTGCCTGACTTAGTAGTGTCGTTGTTTATCATGGTCAGGGGGAACCCTCGGGGCCAGGCGTTGACGCCCCAGAAGGGGTAGGGGTTGAACACAGGGGCGCCGGAGCTGGACCACTGAACGTTCCACCCCTCCGGGGGCGACAAGGAGCGAGGCAGGTACTTTTCCTCGCCGTCCAGCACGAAGTTGTCGTCATCTGTGTCATAGATAACTTCCGCGCCATGCAGTGCTGCATACACGAACCCAAGGTTCTTCCGCCCAAAGTGGTTCCACGGGATTCGCGCTGCCACTGCCCAAGTCAACTGTTCCTGCACCGCGACCGTCAAAATGACAACTCCTGGGCCTGTTAACTGGAAGTCGGGCGGGGATTTGCGGTCTAGTACGAAGCACTTGCACCACCCGGGCATGCGTGCCAGCGACTGGAGGTTTGGTGACGCCGCATTGATTGTTGTGGTTACAATCCAGTGGCTGCAGTTCGGCTGCTGTAACTTGTCCACTGCTCTGCTCCTGAACTGCGCTTGACTGCGCTGCGACACAAGAGCTGCGTCAATAATCCTATGCCGAACCGCGATGTACTGCTCCCCACTAGTAGCACCGGTGCCAACTATGGGATGTTTCCAAAGTGCCTCAAGCGTATGCCCTTGAGCATGTATGAGCAGCGCGAAAAGGCCTAGGCACAGGTTGGCCAGGGTTGGTGGCAGGAGACGCACCATCGTTGCTTGTTGTTAAAAGGAAATACCAACATCAATTGCATTGTTAGAGGAGCATGCAGAGTGTAGCCCTGGGCCTGTCGTCAGGGATAGATCGGGGCGCGAAGAGGGTGCCGATCTGCCGAATGCTCGCCTCATGGGTCTCACTGGGCCTTTTGGGGGGAGCCACCCGAGTCCCCTGCACTCCAGCGCAGCAAAGTCCCCGATGGCAGTACGTTTGCCAGCCCAGCAGCTACCTGTACATACTAGCTTAGGACACGGCTTTCGTTTAGACTGGCCAGTATACTAGCTTAGGACCTTGCTCCGCTTTGCTTCCTGTCCGGGCCGGTGCAGGCAGGTGTGAGCTGCAAGACGTGTGACCGCCATGCCCCAGCCAGGGCATTGAAGCGCTCCTGCAGCCCTGGCCCCTGCCAATGCCACTTCCTACAACCCTCAGTCCCTCCATGCCAATAACCCGAACGCAACACGGCGCCTGGCACCTGCTGGCACCCGCCGTCCCTTGAGTGCACGCGTGGCTTGGGCAGCAAGCCTGCCGCGTGCAGCCACGTGGCAGGCAACTGACAACCTAGAGCTAGAATCCAAAAGCCGTACAGGACATTGCGGGGGCAGGGCAGCAGCAGCAGGCAGGCAGGCAGGCGGGCAGGCAGGCAGGGGGGCGGAAGGAGCAAGCTCCTTGGCCCCTTGCTTGCATGGTGACAACATGCACTGAGAACGTGGGATGGGCGTTTGGTCGTCACACAAGCGACTACCCACGAACGACGGGCTCAATAGCACATCCTGGCTCATGAGCCCTGATGAGCCTAACGGAGCGCACGAACGGGACCAGCAACAACTTAAAGCAGACCCAGCAATGGATGGTAACAGGTGGCAACGCTCAAGAGGGGCTGGCAGCGCTGCGCCGCAGGGCTGCAGTACCGCCAGGTGCCCTCAGCACGCCCTCGCTTGCCGGTACGCATCTGCGTTCGCCAGTAATCCGGATCAGTGTCCACCAACCGGAAACGATCCATGCTCCTTCAGGTGCAGGTATGCTTCAGCACAGGAGCATGACTCTGGTGGCTAGCGGGCTGGGGCTCATTCATGCTGGTCCATGGCAGGTCCTTTTCCCGACACGTGTGGTCGGGACCAGTAAGGATCGTGTGCCTCACTACCTGGAATGTAACACAAAGTGCCGAAAAAACGTCGCCCGGTAGAGGTCAGCACAACAACTTTGGAAAGGACTCATACTGGGCGTCGGAGCGCCATTCCTGGTCCCGTACTGAGCAGCCTTGGAGGTGCTGCAGGCAAAGCGGGGGACCAGGGGAGCGGGGTCCAAGGCGCGACACAGGCACGGGGGAGCGGGGGCCCGAGCAGGGGAGTAGGGCTCCCCTGCCTGGGCCCAAGCGCACGTGGAGGTTCGCAGGCAACTGTCCTACAGCCTTGGGCACAGTCGCAGGTCCTAGCTCGTCAGGCCAGAGCATCGTGCAAACGGGTTTGTGCATGGATGGCAACAATTTGCAACGCTCACAAAAGGGGGGGGGGTGGCGCTGGGCCGCAGGGGCAGCAGTGCCGCCAGCCAGCCACTGGCCAGCGCAGGCCAGCAGTGCCTGCATGGTACGCACGGCGACGGCCAGCAAGACCAGGTACGTCCCCATCTGGGCTGCACAATATGTAGTACGTTGACCATGGCCGTGGGGGTAAATCAATGGATAGCACCCCGAGTGGGCCCGAGGGGTGAGGGAGAGACTTGGACTTCCCGAGCGGAGCCCCGAGGGGCGGAGTGAGCCCCCGAGGGCACGGAGCCCCGAGGGCCTGGTAGGTGCCACCTCCGCGCTCCACCCTGCCCCGCCCACCTCGAGGAAGAACGGGCTGTCCGGGCCCCCGTACTCCGACTGCGGGTCAGCACTGTATGGCAGCCGTACGAGGACGTACGGCAGCACACATGGAGCCGCACTAGCAGCCCCGCCCGCCGCCGATCCTAATGACACGTGTGCGTGCCCATGCCGCAGCAGCGTGGTGAAGAGGTACTCCGCCGTACGGCCGTCGCAGGTGCACGTACAGCAAGCTGTGGTGGGTGGGTCAACGATGTGCGTGGTACCGTACGTGTGGCAAGGGTTGAGAGTAGTAGCAGGAGGCAGGTGGCAGGCAAGTAGCTTCAGTGAGCGCTCTAGTAAGGCCGGCAGCGCCTGAACCACGTCGACATGTCGTACGTAGGAGGATGTCCGCACGGCAACGCGACGCCATACGAAAAGGAGGAACTCCATCGGCAGGAGCAGCAGCAACGTAAACACAACACCACCCTTTTTTTTTTTTTTTTTTTTTTTTTTCAGGAGAAGGGTTATGGGATTATCGGAGACCTATTTTTTGCGGGTA
>VFQN01007195.1_pt1 | contig 12104 bp, 8 predicted proteins | sample 3512371 | NCBI WGS metagenome assembly VFQN01 (sample SAMN10412370, study PRJNA504923) | tailings metagenome | isolation source: Replicate 2 from Balatoc abandoned mine | place: Philippines: Itogon, Benguet | collected 2017-08-28
CATTTGACCTGAAACACAGACTGCAATCTTACTCCTGGCTATACTATCCTGAAAAGCATTATTACTATCACACAACACAAGAATTGAATGCCAAATAAAGACAAAATAATAGATTAGAGGTGGAATATGAATCATATTTCTCATTTCATTTGAATCATTTCGAATTCCTCAAGATTGTTAAGCAATTACATAAAATCCTTCATCTTCGATTTGCTTTGGTCACTTTACCCCTGATCAAAAGAATCAATGAATGAATCGTTCCATGATAAAAATGGTGTTGTAATGCTTTTATCTTATACAAGCATGACAAAAATATTCTACTCCTAATTTTATTCTCACTCGAGTTTACTTCCCCCGACCCCTTCTTCTTTCTTTTGTGAGATTAAACATGACCTAAAATACTACTATTTGATTCCTTCATTGTGAAGCCTCCCTTCACAAACAGATTATACTATTTCTCCATGCAAAGAAGAAGTGACTTTAAAAGCCAACCAGCTTAGCGTTAATTGGATAGGATGAGTCATAGATAGCGCCGCAGGTCCCGCAAACCTTTACTGGATCATCGCTACCAAGGCACTCAACACCATCTTGAGGAGTGACGTCAGATCCACATCGTTGCTCATCATCATCGTAACGAGCGAGACGGATGTAACCCTTCTCACCATAAGCAGGAGACCAAGAGTTGCGAACTAACCAATACTTTTGACCGTTCTCCTCTCCGTAACCAACTAATGTGACAACGTGATTGACATCAGGATTTACAGCATTGCAACCCTCAAAGATTCCACTGCTATAGGCATGCCATGTGGAAGCGTCGACGTTAATAGCAATTGGACCGACTGTGGCGATAGCGTTCATGAGGGTAGTGTAGTTGTTATCAGGAAGCTTAACGTAGCCACCGACAGTGGCAACAGGTAAGGTAGCTCCTTGAGGACCACATGCGCGGTTGTTACCGTCATAAGAAGCATAGCCATATTGGTATTCTTGGAATAATCCGTGGCTCTTAGAGACATAGTCGAAGGCTAACTCGGCAGTGGAACCACCGCATCCACCAACACCACCACATTGGTCAGGGTTTGGAGCGCACATAGCAATCTAAAAAGTCAATCAAGAAAAGCTAGGGCCAGGCAAAGGCAGACATACCTGTTGAACAGAGAGTTCAAACAATAATCCGGTGCTCAATGCAACATGAGACTCTAAGACCGCGGTAGAGGCAAAGGCCCAGCAAGAACCACAGTGACCTTGATCCTTCACGGTGGAGACAACACCTACGGTAATAGAACGATATTATAATAGAAAAAGGAAAATTAGGAAAACAAACCTTTTTCACGCCAATCGACTGAAGCTGGCAATTCACTGACAGGACGAACAACAAAGTCAGGTGGTAATTCCTTCTGGCTCTTCAAATTTTGTAAATATTTCTTCTTGTCAACCTTCAAGCGACCGAAAGAAGATTTCTTCTCCTCTTTAGTCATGGCGGAAAATTTATTGATTCCTTCCTTCCATTTCAAATTTTTTGAATTGTGTTCTTGGATTCTTTGAACCTCATTTTGGAACAAAGCTTTACGCATAGGAATTTCCTTCTCATCATAGTGTAAATTATGATCTTGAACAAATTGTTCAAATGTATAGCTTTCGAGGTTATTTGTTACCGTCAAACGACCGGAGACGATAGCAAGCCATGCAAGCAAAGCAGTCAGAGAGAAAACTGATTTCATGGTTTAAAATTGGAGTAGAATTCGATTGATTTGAAGGTGTTGTTTTTGTTGTTTGTTGTATGTTGTTTGAGTTGGGCCATGCTGATTGTGGCGATTGAAGGGCAGATGGGCATATTCGAAACCTCGAAAATTGAAAATAACGAAATCTCTAAAATCCGATTTTCCCGTTTAACGGATCTAGTTGGGTGGAAAGTTCTCCAAACCCAACCAAGTGAGAAGAGCCGTTGCCCTATCGATCAACAAAAAAGAGATTGAATCAATCTTACCCTTTGAAAGCGAGCGAACGACACCATCCTCCAACAAGGAACTCTGTCGACCTCTCGATAACGTTTGAAAAAGACTTGTTAATAATATCAATTTTAGAAAATATTTCTGAGAAGTGATCTTCTCGTTCTCAAATGAATTATTAGATATCTTCACATCCTCTTCTAACATCAGTTCGTAAAGATCCAGGAAGAAGAAAAATTTTGAAAATATGGAGCGATATCAAGTTCCTTCAGGGAAGTTTGGCATCAAGTCCACTTCTCATGATCTTGCCGACAATCAATCAAACATTCTTAAATCCTTGACACCAGAACAACCTCGACCACTCTCGGGAAATCAATCACCACCACCAACAGCAAACCTAGAAGTCATTCAAAAAACTGCTAAATTATGTGATAAACTTCTCCAACAGTTAATAGATTTAACAAAACAGCTCTCAGATGATGATTTCTTTTGTGATTGTATTCGTTTAATTGATCGTGCTTCCATCTTTCGTTCTTTTATAACCAAAATTATTGATAAAGATAATAATGTAATTACAATTGTCACTATCCCGAAAAAGGCAAATGAATTACAGTTTTTATTAGAAACATTAGAATTAATTAAAAGTTTCATTATTAATCATAAAGATCGTATATCCTTTTATGGCATAACCGAAACTTCAACAAGAAATTTATATACAAATGATATCGCAAAATTAAATCAAAGAATTATAAGATTATCAGAAGGTTTTAATTTAATTGAAACTTCGAAAGAATCAAGTTTTATTCAAAGAAGAAAAGAAGATTTGAAGGTACTAAAATGCTATATCCAATAATAACGTCCACTCACCCCTCTTTTTCTTTTATTAGGATGCCAAAACCTCCTTTAAAGCAGCAACATTGCGTGTGTTAGATGAAATAACCAACGTGAAAGAAGATCCACGTCATTATATCTTTCATGAAGAAGAATTTAAACAATTAATATTTGATGTGAATAATTTTAATGAAGGATTATCATTATACCTATCATTAATGAAACATCATCCATTATCTGTGTATGAAGCACGTGCACTAAAAATGGAATTAAAGAAATTAACTACAACCATTGAAATACGTAAAGATGAATATTACAAACTATGCGAAATGAAAAAGGCTGCATTACCCTCACCGACGTCGCTCCCAGCACCAAGTTTAACCATTAATATGCCACCAAATGAATCAACTTATAGCGCAAATTATTCTGCTTTAACATCATTAGTGGATGATCCTAATACTCTATTATCATCGAATCAAATTTATACAAAACATAATCAACAAAATAAAATTCTTGAACAATATCGTCTATCACCAGCTGATATTCGACGAACAAAGATTATGTTAGATTATGGTAACTTTGGTCAAATCTCGTTGGGAATTTACAAAGATCAATGGAAAATCACTGTGCGTAAATTAACGAAGAAGGAATCCAATACGCAATATCTTGCTGAACGATTGTTACTGATGCATCATTTAGCCACTTCAAGTACAGGAGTGACAAGTACAAATAATGGCGCTGGTGGTATTGTTGCAACGACAAGTCCTTTTATTCAACAATTTTATGGTTTTATCTCATCAGAACATTCTTATCAAATCATTGAAGAATATACCTGTAATGGTTTATTTGATATGATATTAAATGATATTAATCAATTCCCATTCTTCCAAATTAATTTACGTATTGCATGGATATTAGATATATTATCAGGTATTGCTTTTTTACATAGCAAAGGTATTATCCATTCAGAGATTACGCCAGGTAATATATTAATATCAGATCGTTTAAAATTAAAATTAGGTAATATCCATTCTACAAGTGATATTCTTCATCGCTACTCGAATGAACCAAAGAAATTATATGATATCTATGAAGTATTATATAATTCACCATATATTGCACCAGAGATCAAAGACATGATACAAAATATTCGTTCAACGAATTCCAATGGGGATAACTCTCCACCACCATCAACAATGACTGAATTAATGAATAATAAATTAGAATTTACAATCGAAAATGATATTTATTCATTTATGATTACATGTTTTGTTATCATCTTTCGTAAAGTACCAACGATTGAAGATGATTATACTTTACAAGAGCAGTTTAATGATTCATTAAATAATATTAATTTCCATTCAGAAGATGCTAAAACCCAATTTAATACTTTCATGTTATCAATGATGGAGTATAAACCATTGCCTAATCCTATTTCACCTCACATTATATTAGTTGATCGTCCAAAGTCCGATACCCTCTTACCACAAGTTAATTCAATCTTACACGAACTCGGTGATGATCCACGTATTATTGAAGAAGAGGAAAGTCATGAAATGTATGGTGCGATGGCGTGTCATGATACTTATCTTGCTGAGTTAGAACAAGCTGTCCTCAAATTACAAAATTCGAGAATTGGGAAAACCGGATTTTCGGAGTTATTGAAAAAGACGGCATTTTTGAAGTCTACCAGTAATGAAAGTGCAGCAGTCCACCATCATACAATTCCAGTACCACCACCTCCAAGCAGACAAAACGATGGTGGAATTACGACTCGAAGACCAAACTCTTACCGCGGGAGTGGAAGTCGACCAACGAGTTTAAACAGGAACATAAATAACTTTGCAACCATCTCTCATAGTACATCAGCTGAAAGAATTGATAAACCATCCATTGTTAATCCATCAGCATCCACAGAAGCCTATTTACGTGCTGAAAATATCACACAATTAAAACAATTCTTACGTGAAGATGCTCATTGTACCTCAAAACATGCAGCAGAATATGCTGAGATACTTGTGAATAAAGGTATACCAACAATCACTGTATTGACACGACGATTAGAACGTGATCATAATCTATTAATTAAATTTGGATTTGATGTCAATGATGTCATAGAAATCCTGGAAGCAGTCTCCCGTGTTTCAAAAATGCAAACGATGATGAAAAACTCGACCACCTCATCCTTACATAAAGCTGATGATGAAGATGATGTATTAGCCTTCCTATCTGCAAATCGTTTGTCAAAGACTGTATGGGAAATACCACGTCTCCTCCTTCCTACTGATATTGCAAATATCTATGAGCGTGCTACATTACAGAACGATGAAGAAAGCCATCGTCAACTAGAGACGATCGCTGATAGTGGTGATCAATTCGCTCGTGGTTTCTTAATGAGAATGTATGCATTAGGTCAAGGTGGTAAGAAAGCGGATTTACTCATCGCGAGAAAGTTAGGAGAGGGATTATTTGCTTGGTTAGAGGTGATCATCCAACAGTCAGAGAATGATTTAGCTGTTATGATTGCCAATTTCTTAATGGGTGTATGTTATTCTGAAGGTTTAGGTGGTGCTGAGAAGGATGAAAGAGAAGCAATTCGCTGGTATCGTCTGTCCGCTGATCGCAATTACTCGATGGCACAGGCTTATCTAGGATATTGCTATTATATCGGTAAAGGATGTATACAGAACCATTTAGAAGCAGTGAAGTGGTATCGTCTAGCTGCTGATCATGGTCATGCTGCGGCACAGTCTAACCTGGGCTTATGCTATGAGAATGGTCATGGGGTTAAGAGCAGTGCCTATGAAGCAGTGAAGTGGTATAAGATCGCTGCCACACAGAAGTATAGTATCGGATCGTATAACCTAGCGTATTGCTATGAAAGAGGCTTTGGTATCCCTAACAAAGATTATCATAAAGCTTTTCAATATTATCTATTATCCGCGAAACAAGGTTATAGTAAGGCAGAATATCGTATCGGAATACTATTAGAAGAAGAATTAATTCATATTAATGATGAAGAAATACAAGAAATTAAATTACATGAATTCCCTAACTTAGTTACAGCAACAACGACGACAACTTCAAAGAATACTTCCCCTACTGCTAAACGTCAAGGTTTTCATGAGAAGAAAAGAAGTTTCAATGTCTCAACGGATCATTCTGACACCAGTCAAGATGACTTTGACCATCAACAACAACGACAATCACAACAACGACTACAACAGAGCAATAATATGAATAGTAATGCACAGGAAGCATTCTCGTGGTATTTATCATCAGCGAAGAAAGGATTACCTGACAGCCAAGTGAAAGTAGGAAACTACTATGAATATGGGTTAGGCACTGTGAAAGACGCTAAGAAAGCCTTCCAATACTATGAACTAGCAGGAATTGAAGGGAATAACACAGTTGGTAAATATCATCTAGGCTATTGTTATTCTACTGGTACAGGTGTTGTCCCTGACATAGAGAAGGCATTATTCTATTACCATGAGAGTGCGAAAGAAGGGAATGTCGCAGCACAGAATAACCTCGCTTATATGTATTATAAAGGATATGGGATCGAGAAGAACATACAGGAAGCGATTAAATGGTATCAGAAGAGTGTAGAGAAGGGTTATGCACCAGCGATGTTTAATTTAGCATCACTGTATGAAAAGTATCATAATAATACGAGTCATAGTCAGGGTGTTATGATAGGAGGAGGATCACCAGTGAAGATACAAGAGATTATTAACTTATATCTTGCTGCAGCAAAAGGAGGTGTTCAACGTGCTAAAGTAGCATTAAATCGTTTAAAATCATAAACTAACAGACATATAATCATCTATATAGAGAATGTGTTGAAATCGTGTTAACTGTGTTGTTCTTCTACTCATAAGTACTGGTCATTATTATTCTTATAGTATAGTATAGTTTTGTTGCTGTGTTGTTGTTCTTTTCTTTGTTATTATAATTCTTTCATATTCTTTTTTTCTTTTCTTTGTTTTTTTCATAATATTATCTTTTGTAATGTCACATTGTCATTGGTAAAGAGAGAAAAGAAGGAAAGGAATTGGATTCCCTGTGTGAAGTCATATGATGTCATCATCTTTCTGTTTCCATGAGTTCAGATGTTATATTAGTTATTAATTAGTTGATTCCATCTATTAATAATGATAATGATAAGATAATAGTATTGTCTCTTCTATTGCCATCATAATACTTTCATTTCATTGTAACTGGGAAAACCTGGTTGGCGTGTACGTCAGCATTCAGAAAGGATGAAAAAATTGGACGATTCTTCCAGTACAAATATTATAATCGATTTAGACTATGCTCTAAGTAGGAAGAAGTATTATTATTATTGTTATTATTGTTATTATTATCATTAAGTTGTGAGTACCGTGAGAGGTCAAAATAAAAAAAAAGGCAAAAGAGCAAACTACAACGTAATAATATGCAAAGATTCGACTATGATAAGATATGATATTACTATATTTATAATTATGCTAATATAATACACCAATACAAACGAATATTCTTCTTGACAAATGATGATGAATTGATCATCTAAGTCCTAAAATCATATGCGAAAGATAATGAATATAACTTCATAATAGCAATATCATAATAGTGAAAACTCTAACTAACATACTGACATCATCATCATCATCATCATCATCATCATCATCCTACAACTCCTATAAGAACGATAAAAGACTTTCTTACTTTATCCCTCATAGGTCATTATTGTGTTTGTAACCTCAAATAACAGTTACTCCAGTTCTTTCAAACTTAATGAACGTATTGACAGACTATCAGGAATAGTTTCTGTGTCATCGTCATGACTATCGTCATCATCTTCTTCGTCGCTTAGAGATTGGCTCATCTCAAACAAACTAGAACCAACACTACTAAACGAATCATCATAATGATTAATATGGTGATGATGATCATATGATGAGATCATACTCATCTCTGATGAATCATTCTTAATACGGGTATCACTTGTATTGCTTTCCATACTACTTCCTTTTAATAATAATAGTTCTTGATCTTTTAGAACTAATTCATCATTTATTTTATGATGATTCTTAGAATTTTTATCAGTTATAATAATAGAGGTATGATCATTGTCAGCATGTGATGATTGTTGTATTAATAATAAATTCTGATTTTCTTCTCCCTCTTCTGCTTTAACTTTTCTCTGATCTGTTCCTTCTTCTAATAACTCTAAAACATGTGCGACTACTTCTCCTTCTTCTAAATCTTTCTCCATCTCATTCTTATGTTTCTTTTCCTTCTCATTCTCTACAACAGACAGGTAATATGCTCCTGCGGTGAACAAGAAAACTAAAGCAAGTGGAAGCAATACCGACAAACGAACCAAACCTTCCAAGCTATCAGAGGACGATGAGAATGATGATGAGGATCCTTCTTGGAAGATAAAGTTGTTTTCAGACAAACTACTCATCACAGAATAGCTGGACAAGACGATCCTCTGGTTGTCAGGAAGAAAGATGGTTAGCGGATTCGTGAGATAGGAGAGATCTGACGTCTTTGAGATCTCTGACAGATGACTCAGATCTAACACATCGCAACAACTATCAAAGTCCATTAAGATGATTCTATTCACTGGCTGGGAGGGGTCTTTCGGATAGATCACATATATTTTCCCACCTGTCCCTCCTATGATCGTTCCCGACCAACCACTCTTCCTCTTACCATCACTACTAAGCGATGAGATCTGAAAGATCTCTTTCTCTCCTTCTTTTCCATAAACTATTCCTTGTTTATTCATATTGGTACTATTCACTGGTCTTACGTGATACTCTGACGAAGGGAACAACAACGATGTTGTTGGAGCTTGAGATGTGGAACTTGGTTTCGGTGTGTACAAGACAGTCGGTGCTCTACTTGGTCTCTCTGATGGAGCATTACTCCATGGTCTGCCGGTTTTTATTGTTGTGGGAATGTAAGTGGGTGAATTAGATGGCGACAGAGACGGAGATCGTGATCTTGTAGAAGGCGCAATAGTCTTCGGTTTCGTTGAAGGTCGAAAGGAAGGGAGAAAGCTTGGGCGTCTTGTCGGTATAATCGTTGGAGAAGGAATGGTTGGCGGTTGAGGCTTGTCACTACCCGCTAAAGAAGGAAAACTACTTGGTTGTGATGAGGTAGATTCAGTCGAGGGGTGCGAAGAAGAAGGTTGCCGGGTAGGAATAGAGGATGGAAAGGAAGAAGGCGAGGAAGAAGGGGATAAACTTGGCGCACTCGTCATCGACAAAGGATATTTGATCAAATAAGAGTTGCTCTTGCCAATATAGGTTAGACAGCTTGTGATCATCACATCGTCATAGCCGTCATGGTTGACATCATCAACTCCACTGACAATAAACCCTCCTCCTCCCTCAATCTTCAGCCCATGCAAAGATAAAGACGATATATTTCCTAATACAACGTCCTCTGTCCTTCTCCTCTCACCCAAGATCAAGTAAGTCACCTCGCTGCTCCTCGATGTAATAACATCTGGATAGGCGACTCCTCCTATCAAAAGCTCAGACAATCCGTCACCATTTACATCTCCACCTCCACTAGTTGAGAAACCTGTATAATACCCAGATTCCCCATACACTCGGAAGCCCTTTACTCCTTGACTCACTGAGCTCAACATCACGTCACCGATCACACTACTTCCATAAACAACGTAGACCACATACTGGGAAGCTGATATGCTGCTCAACGCGACATCCCTAAATCCATCACCATTCATATCTCCTAAACCCGCAACCGAGACCCCCAACAACGACATCGTACCATCTCCCAGTATCTTGTAACCTTCGTCACCCCAAACCACGTCTGACATCTTCAGCTTTGACGGCCATGAGCCATTCTGTCTCGACTTCCCAAATATCACATAACACACCTTCCCTGTGATCGCACTTATCATCATATCTGACATACCATCTCCATTCATATCACCCACTCCAGTTACCGCAAACCCAAAGTAATCATACCGAATGTTCGCTTGCCCCACCAGCATAACTCCCACCTCTACATCGCGCCGAACTTCCTCACTTCCGAAAAACAGGAAACAAGAAGATGACAATGGATAGCAAACTATCAGATCTTGAACATTATCTCCATTAACATCCCCTACAATCATAGCACTTCTAGAGATAGAATCTCTTTTGTAGCTTGAGGCAAGTTTTGCCACAGAGTATAGACTATTTGAGGGAGATGCGGTAGATAAATCTATGCTGCTTCGAGAGCCTCGCAATTCACTGCTACCAAAGATGATAAAGCTTCCAGTGTTCTCATCAACTGTCGGAGGATCAATAGTTGAGATGACAACCTGACTTGATGAGTAGACTCCAATGAAGGAAAGAATTTGTTTCCAATTGGAAGAATTTGTGGTCACAGTGAGCCGAGCAAAAGTTGGAACAGAAACAGGTGTCACAGATGGTAGAAATGTAGAAAGCATGGAGGGGTTTAAGGTTGGCGGTCTTGTTGGACTCTTCGATGGGTTCACAGGCGAGGGAACAGTTGTTGGCAGAAGAGTTGGTTCGCTTGAGAATGAAATAGGTGGCGAAGTGAGCGGTTCTTGCGTCGGGAAATTAGAAATATACGAAGGAGCTTGAGTAGGGCTGTCTGATGGTGCAAAGCTTGGGCGCCTAGAGGGTACAACACTTGAAGGAGACTGAGTGAGTGTATTTGTTGGGATCAGTGATGGAACATTCGAGTAAGGCGGTTGTATTGAAGGAATAAATGAAGCCACGAAAGGATCAAGGCTCGGTTGAAACGAGGGAAGCAAAGTTGGGAAACAACTTGGTTCTGCAGAAGGCCTTAAAGATGGATCCGGAGTCTGCTCATCGGATGGAGCGTAACTCGACGGAATCGCTGAAGGAATATGCGAGGGAAGCTGCGGGAGCATCTCTGAAGGCAGTTCAGACGGAATCAAAGTGAGCAAAGTTGAAGGGAAAGAGTTTAAGTTTGGTTGGAGCGAAGGAATTAAAGTCGGAAAATAACTTGGTTCTGCAGAAGGTATCAAAGATGGATCTTGCGATGGTACCATCGATAAAGGATTCACTGAAGGAATTTGTGAAAGAATTTGTGAAGGTATCCCTGACGGAATATATATTGGTAAAGAAGAAGGGTCTACGCTTACTTGGAGCAAAGGAATTAAAGTTGGAGAATAACTTGGTTCTAAGGATGGTTCGAATGTCGAGGAAAGTGTTGGTTTAATTGATGTCTCTATGGTTGGTTCCACAGTAGAAGATCCAGAAGGTAGAATGCTCGGTGAATTTGACGGAGCAATTAATGGTACTTGAGATGAAACAAAAGTGGGTGCTTGACTTGGAAACGTAGTCGGTTCAGAACGCGGAGATGATGTTGGAGTCAAAGTAGGCTCGCTAATAGGAGAGTACGTTGGGGTGATACTTGGAACAGTCGAAGGGGAAAATGTTAAGAAGATTGTTGGGATAAGCGTAGGGGTTTGCGTTGGATCAGCGGTAGGGAAAAACGAAGGAGCGCAGGTGGTAGGAATGATAGTTGTGGGAATTGTTGTCGGCAACACTGACGGAAGCATTGTCGGCATTGTGGAAGGAATGGAGGTCGTTGTAACAATAGTCGGAGAAACAGAAGGGAAGAGAGTCGGAACAATGCTAGGTGACATTGAAGGAGAGAATGATGGTGCTTGAGAAGGAGGAATAGTTGGACTATAGCTTGGAGCTTGACTCGGTATGGCGCTTGGTACAACGATTGGAGATATGGTAGGCATGGTGCTCGGAGTTACAGAAGGAACAACTGTGGGAGCTATTGTCGGATTAACGGAGGGAATAAAGGTCGGTGATCTCGAAGGAGTCATAGATGGTATCGATGTTGTGGGAATGGCCGTGGGAGTTGTTGAGGACAGCGCTGTGGGAATTGTTGTGGGGTTGGTGGAGGGAATTATCGTCGGCATTATGGTTGGTAATGAAGTCGTGGGAATAAATGTCGGAGAGAGAGACGGAGCAATAGTTGGACTATAGCTTGGAGCTTGACTCGGTATGGCGCTTGGTACAACGATTGGAGATATGGTAGGCATGGTGCTCGGAGTTACAGAAGGAACAACTGTGGGAGCTATTGTCGGATTAACGGAGGGAATAAAGGTCGGTGATCTCGAAGGAGTCATAGATGGTATCGATGTTGTGGGAATGGCCGTGGGAGTTGTTGTGGGTGGTGCAGTGGGTGTTGCTGTGGGAAAGAAGGAGGGAGCTCTTGTCGGGACCGCTGAAGGCATAGAAGTCGTAGGAATGGCCGTGGGAGTTGTTGTGGGTGGTGCAGTGGGTGTTGCTGTGGGAAAGA
>VFQN01007196.1_pt1 | contig 12103 bp, 10 predicted proteins | sample 3512371 | NCBI WGS metagenome assembly VFQN01 (sample SAMN10412370, study PRJNA504923) | tailings metagenome | isolation source: Replicate 2 from Balatoc abandoned mine | place: Philippines: Itogon, Benguet | collected 2017-08-28
CGCAGGCGACCTCGCCGGTGTCGCCGTTCTGGATCCGTCCGGGCTCGGCGGTGAAGGTGTCCCAGATGCTGGGGCCCTTCCCGTCCTCGGTCGCGGCGCCCTCGATCTGGTACGACGCAGTGCTGGTGCCGAAGCGGAAGCCTGGAGGGAGCTGGGGAAGTGCCACGGGCACAATGTCTCAGATGACTGTCGAGATCCGTCGCGGAACTGGCCGCTACCTCACCCGTGACGCGGGAAAATTCACCCGGCACTCATTCTCCTTCGGCGGTCACTACGACCCCGACAACGTGCGCTTCGGGCGGCTGGTCTGCCACGACGACCACCTGCTGGCGGCCGGGTCCGGCTTCGACGACCACCCCCACCAGGACCTCGAGATCGTGACCTGGGTGCTCGCGGGCGAGCTGCACCACTCGGACTCCTCCGGCCACCAGGGCGTGGTCCGGCCCGGCGAGGTGCAGGTGCTGTCGGCGGGGTCGGGGGTGACGCACGCCGAGGTCGCCGGTCCGGATGGAGCGACCCGGTTCGTCCAGGCCTGGCTGGTGCCCGACGACACCGGTACGCCGCCGGCGTACGCCGTCACGCCGGTCGACCTCACCCCCGGCGCGCTGACCGAGGTGGTCCGCCTGGGCGCCGCGACCTTCTCCGTCGCGCGGCTGGAGGCGGGCGAGACGGTCGCGCTGCCCGACGCCCCGCTCGTGCACGTCTTCGTCGGCGGCGGCGCACTCATCCGCTCCTCGCTCGCCGAGCCGCTCGCCGACGGCGACGCCTTCCGGATCACCGACCAGCCCGGCCTCGCCGTGACCGCCGCCGTCCGCACCGAGCTGCTGGTGTGGTCCTTCGACTGACGAGTGGGTGGTTTCGAGGCTCGTCGCTAGCGCTCCTCGCACCTCAGCAGATGACGGTGAGGCCGCCCGGGACCACTTCGACGACCGCCGGCTCCGCCCCGAACGCGGGGAGCGGGCCGAGCGGCTCGCCGTCGGCGCCGACGGGGATCGGGCTGCGGGCGGTGCCGCGCACCTCGACCCGCTTGCCGGAGAGGACGGTGACCTCGGGCAGGCCGACGTGGGCGCCGTCGTAGACCTTGGGCAGCGAGCGCATCAGCGCGAGCCGGCCGGCGGCCTCGATGACCACCACGTCCAGCACACCGTCCTCGGCAGAGGCCGACGGCGCGATCTTCAGGCCCCTGCCGTAGTACGCCGAGTTGGCGACCACGACCGTCGCGGCGGCGTACTCGCACTCGATGCCGTCGATCGCGACGCGGTAGCGGCCGGGCTGGTAGCCCGCGAGCGCGCGCAACGCGGCGCACGGGTACTGCATGCTGCGCGGCAGCCAGGCGGCCCGGTCGACGAGTTCGGCGGCGCGGGCGTCGACACCGGCGTACACCGATCCCGCGACCAGGCGGCGCCGCTCGCTCAGCCCGGTGACGGCGAGCAGATCGACCGACCGCTCGGTGCCGCCGAGCAGGGCATGCGCCTGCGCGGCGGGGTCCTCCGGGAGGCCCAGCATGCGCGCGAAGTCGTTGCCGCGTCCGGCGGGCAGCAGGCCGAGCGTGCCACCCCGGGCGGACACGAGACCGGCGACCGACGAGAGCATCCCGTCGCCGCCGACCGAGATGACCACGTCGCCGCGCCCGACCGCCTCGTCGACCAGGCCCACCATCGCGTGCGGACCGGGCGAGTAGGTGACGTCGACGCGGGCGCCCGCCTCACGCAGCAGGCGCGCCACCGGTACGACGGCGCCCGGCGCGGCCCCGCCGCCCGAGGTCGGGTTGACCAGCAGCGTGAAGGACCGGGTCACGGGATCAGCACTCCCGGATTGAGGATGCCGGTCGGGTCGAGATCGGCCTTGACCGCGCGCAGCACGGAGACCCCGAGTGGACCGACCTCCTTGGCGAACCACGGCTTGTGGTCGGTGCCGACCGCGTGGTGATGGGTGATCGTCGCGCCGGCCGCGATCATCGCGTCGCTCGCCGCGACCTTCGCCCTCTCCCACTGCGCCAGCGGGTCCGCCGCCTCCTTCGCGGCGACGGTGAAGTAGAGCGAGCAGCCGGTCTCGTAGACGTGCGAGATGTGGCAGAGCACGATCGACGGGTCACCCGGCGACGGGCTCAGCGCGTCGGTGAGCGCGGCCTTCACGTCGGCGTACAGCCGCTCGACGTTTGACCAGAAGGTCGCCGTTTCGAGCGTTTCGACGAGCACGCCGACGTCGAGCAGCGAGTCGCGGAGGTACGGCGCGTCGAAGCGTCCGTGCGCCCACTTCTCGCCGGCGGCCTCGCCGACGGGGGCGCCGCCGAGGCCGGTGAGCACCGCGGTCACGGCGGCGCGCTTGGCGTCGACCGCGTCGGGCTCTCCCTCGTAGCCGGTGATCATCAGGCAGCCCGCCGCCCCGTCACCCCCGATCGCGGCCGGGTCGGCGAGGTTGATCGCGGTCTCGGACTCGTCGGAGAGGCGGATCACGGTCGGCAGCAGCCCCGACTGGGCCAGAGTGCGCATGGCTGCGGTGCCGTCGGCGAAGGACGGCCACCGCCAGCCCTCGTAGACCTTGACGACAGGCAGCTTGCGGACGCGGACGGTCACCGCCGTGATGACACCGAAGGTCCCCTCCGAGCCGAGGAGGAGCTGGCGCAGGTCGGGCCCGGCGGCGTTGGCCGGGGCGGTGCCGAGATCGAGCCGGCCCCGCGGGGTCGCGACCGTGAGCCCGACGACCAGGGCGTCGAAGCGGCCGTAGCCGGCGCTCGACTGGCCGCTGGACCGGGTGGCGGCGAAGCCGCCGATCGAGGCGTACTCCCACGACTGCGGGTAGTGGCCGAGCGTCAGGCCCTCGGCGGCGAGCAGCGCCTCGGCCTCGGGGCCGCGCAGGCCCGGCTCGAGGGTCGCCGTCATCGAGGTGTGGTCGGCGACGACGAGCCGCTTCATGCGGGCGAGGTCGAGGCTGACCACCCCGGCGTACCCCTCGCGGGCGGCGACCAGGCCGCCGGTCACCGACGTACCGCCGCCGAAGGGCACCACTGCGAGGTGGTGCCCGACCGCGATCGCGAGCACGGCCGCGACCTCGTCGTGGCTGCTCGGCCGGACGACGACGTCCGGCGCGTCCGCGAGGTCGCCGGCCCGGGCCCGGAGCAGGTCGGGGGTCGACTTGCCGCGGGTACGCAGCCGCCGGGTGTCGTCGTCGGTGTGCACGTGGTCGCTGCCGACGGCGGCGGCGAGCTCGGCCAGCACCGCCGCGTCGAGTGTCGGGTGGGTCAGGGGCCCGACCTCGACCGCCGGTCGGTCGTCGAGCCCGAAGACGAGCTCGACCATGCCACGGGTGGCCTCGGGGAGGGCGGCGGCGCGGTCCGGGTCGCCCCAGCGGGAGGGATGCATCTCCAGGTTCACGCGTTACACTGTGACATATGACGTCACTTCGTCACAACCGTGAGCCCCGGGACCTCTACCTCGACGCCGCCCGCGCATGCATCCTCGACGTCGGCTGGCGGCGGACGACCCTCACCGACGTGGCCCGCCGGGCCGGGGTGTCCCGGATGACGATCTACCGCACCTGGGCCGACATGCCGCAGCTGCTCGGCGATCTCATGACGCGCGAGTGGAGCGGCGTCGTCGCCGACTCCCTCGCCGAGGAGGACCCCGACGCGCCGACCCTCGATCGCCTGGTCGGCGACATCGTCGGGACCGTGCGGGGGCTGCGTGAGAACGAGCTCTTCGTGCGCATCGTCGACCTCGACCCCGAGCTGATCCTCCCCTACCTCTTCTCCCGCCGCGGCCGCTCGCAGGACAACATCCTGGAGCGCACCGTCGCCGCGCTCCGCGATGCCCAGGCCGAGGGGACCGCCCGGCCCGGCAACCCGGTCGCGATGGCCCGGGCGATGCTGCTCGCCGCCCACGGCTTCGTGCTCTCGGCGCACACCATGGTCGACGACGACGTCAGCCTCGACGATCTCGACGCCGAGCTCACGCTCGCGCTCGCCCGGAGCCTGCGACCGTGAGCGCCCGAATCACCCCCGGACTGGCGGGTGCGCCCGACGCGGTCGACGTGGTCGTCATCGGCCTCGGCATCACCGGCACCGGCGTGGCGCTGGACGCGGTCACCCGCGGCCTGTCGGTGCTCGCCGTCGACGCCCACGATCTCGCCTTCGGCACCTCGCGCTGGTCGTCGAAGATGGTGCACGGCGGCCTGCGCTACCTCGCCAAGGGACAGGTCGGCGTCGCCCACGAGAGTGCCGTCGAGCGCGGCATCCTCATGGAGGTCACCGCGCCGCACCTGACCCGGCCGATGCCGATGCTCGTGCCGCTCTCCTCCAGCGTGAGCCGGCTCCAGGCCGCGGTCACGCGGGGCGGCCTGGTCGCCGGCGACCTGCTGCGCCGCGGCGCCCGCACCGACGCCGACACCCTCCCCAGGCCACGGCACCTCAGCGCGACGGAGGCACTCCGGCTGGTGCCCGCGCTGCGTCCGAGCGGCCTCCGGGGCGCCATGCTCGGGTGGGACGGCCAGCTCGAGGACGATGCCCGCCTCGTCACGACCGTGGCCCGCACCGCTGCGTCGTACGGCGCACATGTGCGGACCCGCGCGCGCGTGCTCTCCGCGACCGGCACGTCGGTCGAGCTGCGTGACGAGCTCAGTGGGGAGACGCGCACCGTCACCGCGCGCGCCGTCGTCAACGCGACCGGCGTCTGGGCCGACACGCTCGTCGACGGCATCACGCTGCGGCCGAGCCGCGGCACCCACCTGGTGCTGCGCCAGGACGCGCTGCCCGGCCTCACCGTCTCGGTCTTCTGCCCGGTGCCCGACGAGACCAACCGGTTCGTCATGGTGCTCCCCCAACCCGACGGCACCATCTACGCCGGACTCACCGACGAGCCGGTCGAGGGTCCGGTGCCCGACGTGCCGGAGCCGACCGAGCCGGAGATCGGATTCCTGCTCGACGTCGTCTCGGCGGCGTTCGCGCGGCAGTTGCACCGCACCGACGTGGTCGGGGCGTACGCCGGGCTGCGGCCGCTGCTGCACAGCCACGACGGTTCGACCGCGGACCTGTCCCGACGGCACGCCGTGCTCACCAGCCCGACCGGTGTCGTCACGGTCGTCGGCGGCAAGCTCACGACCTACCGCCGGATGGCCGAGGACGCGGTCGACGCCGCGGTCGCCCACGCCGGCCTGGACGCGGGGCCGTGCCGCACGCGGGCGCTGCCCCTCCTCGGCGCCGCGCCTCGCGACGTCCTGGCCGAACTGGAGGCGCCGGCGCGGCTGGTGCGGCGCTTCGGAATCGACGCGGACCTGGTGCTCGACGACGCGCGGGCGGTCACCGGGCTGAGCGACGAGGAGCTCCTGGCCCCGGTGGCCGACGGCGTGCCGGTCACGCTCGCCGAGCTCGTCTTCGGGGTCACCCACGAGGGCGCCCACGACGTCGGCGACCTCCTCGACCGGCGTACCCGGGTCGGTCTGGTGCCGGCCGACCGCGCGCTCGCCGTACCTGCTGCCGAGAAGGCCCTCGCGCTGGCCCTGCCGCCCGGGCGATGAGTTTTCGCGTCGACCGGTGTCGGTAGGTGCAGGCACACTGGACGAAAGGCGACACTCCATGGCGACGGCGGCACCGGAGGCGGTAGCAGTGACGACGACCGAGCTGGACGACTTCCCTGCGCTCACCCAGCGCTACCAGCGCGAGCTGCTGGCGCACTGCTACCGGATGTCGGGCTCGGTCCAGGAGGCCGAGGATCTCGTGCAGGAGACGTTCCTGCGGGCCTGGAAGGCCGCCGAGAAGTTCGAGGGCCGGTCCTCGGTGCGCACCTGGCTCTACCGGATCGCCACCAACGTCTGCCTCACCAACCTCGAAGGCCGGCCCCGGCGGCCCCTCCCCGCCGGCATCGGGACCCCGGAGGCGATGGCGGGCGACGCGCTCGAGACCGACCACGAGATCGCCTGGCTCGAGCCCGTGCCCGACGCCGCAGTCCTCGTCGCCGAGCGCGACTCGATCCGGCTGGCCTTCGTCGCCGCGCTCCAGCACCTCCCGGCCCGGCAGCGGGCCGTGCTGATCCTGCGCGACGTGCTCCGCTGGAGCGCCGCCGAGGTGGCCGAGGCGCTCGAGACCACCACCGCGGCGGTCAACTCCGCCCTCCAGCGCGCCCACGCGCAGATGGCCGAGCGCGGGCTCACCGAGGACGCCGTACAGCCCGACCTCACGCCGGCGCAGCAGCAGCTGCTGGAGCGGTACGTCGACGCGTTCTGGCGCAAGGACGTCGACACGATCGTCAGCCTGCTCACCGCCGAGGCGACCTGGGACATGCCGCCGTTCACGAGCTGGTTCAAGGGCGCCGAGGACATCGGCTGGCTGATCGGCCACGAGTGCCCCGGTGGGGCCCACGACATGCCGATGCTGGAGACCCGGGCCAACGGACAGCCGGCGTACGGCCTCTACATGCGCGCCCAGGACGGCGACTTCGTGCCCTTCCAGCTCCAGGTGATCGAGCTCGACGGCGACCGGGTCAAGCACGTCACCGCGTTCTTCGACCGCGCGCTCTTCGAGAGGTTCGGCCTCCCCCTGCGGCTCCCAGCGGACCACGCGCCCGCCACGGGGGCGCGATGACGACGGCGCTCGGCGCCTCGGTAGACCTCCTCGAGCAGGCCCTCGCCTACACGGGTGCGCGGCTGGGCGACGTGCGCGACGACCTGCTCGACAGGCCGACGCCGTGCGCCGACTGGCGGCTCGAGGACCTGCTCGCGCACATGGAGGACGCCCTCGACGCCTTCACCGAAGCGGCGGTCGGCGCCGTACCGGTCCACGCGTCCTTGGCGCGAGCCAGCCGGATCGAGGTGATCCGTTTGAAGGCGTGCGGGCTGCTCGGCGCCTGGGGGCGCCCGGCGCCCGGGGACGTCCTGGTCGGCGGACTCGACCTCCCGACCCCGATGCTCCTCGCGACCGCCGCCCTCGAGGTCACCGTCCACGGGTGGGATGTCGGTCAGGCCGTGGGCACGCGGGTGCCCCTGCCGGCCGGCCTCGCGGCGGAGCTGCTGCCGGTCGCCTGGGATGTGGTGACGGCCGCAGACCGTGGTGTCCGCTTCGGCGAGCCGTGCCCGACCTCGCCACACGCGCCCGACGGGGACCGCCTCCTGGCCCACGTGGGCCGGTCCACCTGACTGGTCCACCCGCAGGTTTAACCAGATTCGGCCACGGGTCGGCCTCGGCCTTCCTAGGCTCGGCCGCATGCCGTCGACGCGCGCCAGCGCACCCGAGGTGTCCAAGCGCGAAGCGCCGGACGATCCTCGCGAGCTGCTCTCGCGCGGACTGCTCAACGCCCGGGCCGGAGCCATCAGCGCCGCGCTCGGCTATCTCGACGGCGCAACCCTCGCTCCCTCCGACGCGCTCGACGATCTGGAGCGGGCCCTGCTGCTGGCCACCAGCCTCGATTGCCGGCTGGCCCGCGGCGAGCTCGCGGAGGCCACCTCGATCGGCGAGCGCCTCGACAAGCTGCGCGACCAGCCGGGGCGACCCGGCGCGGTCGCGCGGTACGGCCTCGGTGAGATGGCAGCCGCCCGCGACGAGATCGAGGTGGCCGCGGGCCACTTCGCCCAGATCCCGACACTGCTCGACCTTGGCGACGACGACCCCCGCCTGTTGCCCTGGCGCACCGCGGCCGCCCTCGCCGCCGTCCGGCTCGGCCGCCGCGCCGAGGGCACCGCGCTCGCGCGCGAGCACCTGACGCTCGCGGGCACCACAGGTGCGGCGTACCCCATCGCGATGGGGCTGCGCACGCTCGCGACCGTCGACGCCCACACCGACCGGGCCGCGCTGCTGCGGCAGGCCCTCGCGGAACTCGACGGCCTGCCCGCCGCCCGGCTCGTCGCGCAGATCGACACCGACCTCGCCGGGCTGCTGTTGCTCGGCAACGACCCGGCCGACGCGGCCGAGGCCCTGCGACGCCTACGCGACGCGGAGGTCTACGCCGGCGACGAGGGCCTCTGGCCGCTGCTCGGGCGGGTACGTCGACTGCTCACCCGCCTCGGGCAAGCGCCGCGGCCCGTGCTCGGGGAGACGCTCGCGACACTGACCGCCGCGGAGCAGCGGGTCGCCGGTCTCGCGGCGAGCGGCCTGACCAACCGCGAGATCGCCAAGCGGCTCGTGGTGACCGTCAAGGCGGTCGAGTGGCACCTCTCGCACGTCTACCGCAAGCTCGGCATCGGCTCCCGCGTGGAGCTCGCGGTCGCGCTCGGCCGCCAGGGCGTGCAGGTCTCTCGATCCTGAGCCGTGCTCGCGCTGCTCCCTACAGCGGGTGGGTGACCTCGTCCTGCGGGAGCTTGGCGGCGATGATCGCCACGGCCGCGGCGATGCCGGGCACGACGCCCGCGACCAGGAAGGTCGTCCGCAGCCCGATCGCCTCGGAGACCGGGCCGGCGAAGGCCATCGAGAGCGGCATCAGGCTGATCGAGACGAAGAAGTCGAGCGAGGCGACCCGGCCGAGGAGGTGCGGGGGCACCCGACGCTGGAGCAGCGTCCCCCAGATCACCATGGGCGCGGAGAACAGCACACCGAGGACGAACGCCGCCGCGACGACATGCCAGATCTCGGTCGCGTAGCCCATCACCACGAACGGCAATGCGCCGACTCCCCACAGGAGGTTCATCCACGTGAGGTAGCGGCGCGGCATCGTCCGCGACGCCATGATCAGCGAGCCGACCGCACCTCCGACTCCGAAGGCGGCCAGCACCTTGGCGTGGTCGCCCGGGCCGCCGCCGAGCCGGTCCTTGATGAGGAACGGGACCAGCACCTCGAGCGGTCCCATCATCACGAACACCATGACCGACGCGAAGAGCAGGGTCGCCAGCAGCCACGGCGTACGCACCATGTAGGCGAAGCCCTCGCCGAGGTCGTGGAGCACCGAGGTCGGCGCTCTCTCGGCCGACTCCTCACGGCGTACGGCGGTCCACGGCACCGAGGTGAGCGCCAGCAGCCCGGCGAGGGAGGACAGGGCCGCGATCGTGAGCGCGGCGCCGGGCGATGCGGCTCCCACTGCCGCACCGGCGACGGCGGGGCCGATCGCCTGGCCGACGGTCGGGCGGATCATGCCCTCGAAGCCGTTGACCTGGAGCAGGTCCTCCTCGGGGACGAGCGCCGGCAGCCACGCGGAGTAGGCGGGGTAGTAGAACGCCATCGCCGTGCCGATCAGGAAGCCGACGACGCCGAGGTGTCAGAGCAGGGTGCGGTCGGCGACCGAGAGCGTGGCGATGGTGGCCATGCAGAGGAGCTCGATCGTGGCGACGCCGAGCAGGATCGTCTTCTGCGGCACCCGGTCGGCGACCACGCCGCCGAGCAGGGCCGGCAGGATCACGCCGATCGCACTCGCGGTGGCGACCACGGACAGCTGGCCCGGGCCGCCGCCGATGCGGATGACCTCCCAGACCAGACCGACGGTCCAGACGCCGCCCGCGAACGTCGCGAGCACCAGCGCGACCGCCAGCCGCCGGTACGCGACGTGCCGGAACGGATGCAGCGCGCGCGGCAGCCGGCGCCCCTCGGCTCGGGTCTCCAGGTCGGTCATCTCATCTCCTCCACGCGCAAGTCTGACGGTTGGGACCGGCGCTGCCCACCGACTTCCTCGGCCGCCGCATGCGGTCCCCCTGGGTCCATCCCACACGTTGAAGTGAGGTTGAGGTCAAGGCCGTCGTCCACAGCGTCGATTGGTCAGAGAACGCAGCCCGCCGGGCCCCATTTCTGCGGTTTGGTCACAAATCGGCGGCCCTCCGCGCCGACCGACCCGCCATCCCACAGCCCAGATCAGGCGTCGAACCACCGCAGCCAGCGCCCGTGACCGTGGGCCCAGGCGACGGCGCGGCCGTCAACGCCGAGGACGAAGCCGCGCACATCGTCGGGCATGGCGGCGCCGGTGGCCGTGAGGTCGGCCAGCACCCGTGGACCCTCGTTGCTGACCCAGTGGCAGCGGCCGTCGGCGACGAGGCCGGTCATGAGCGCCTGGAAGCGGTCGCGGTCCTCGGGTGAGAGGTAGGCGATGACCGCGCTGTGGAAGACCACGACAGGACCGTGGGCCGACGCCGACTCCACCAGCGCCGGCAGCTCGGCGAGCAGGTCGCCGGCGACCAGGGTCGGCGGATCGGCGCGCGCCACCTCGACCGCGACCTCGAGCAGCCGGCGGCGCTCCTCGTGCTCGGGCCAGACCAGGTTGGCGAGCCAGCACATCTGGTCGGCGTCGGTCACGTCCAGTGGGTTCAGGTCGATGCCGCCGCGCCAGCCCACCACGGGCACGGCGTCCGGCAGCGGCGCCGGACCGGAGACCTCCGCGGCCAGTGCCGGCCCCGACCCGGCGCGCCGTACGCCGGTCGGGGTGGCCCAGACGTAGGAGTACCGGTCCGGGAAGAGGTTGAGGCCCGCGCTCGCGCCCACCTCGATCAGCGCGATCGGCCGGTCTGCGGCGACCGCCGCGAAGGCCGGCACGAGGGTGGCCAGGCGACCCACCTCGTTGGTCTGGGTCGACCGGGCCAGGATCGTGGCCACGATCGTCCCGTCGTCCTCGAGCAGTGCGGAGCGCAGGCCGTCGTACGGTCCGGGTGCGGCTACGCCGTGCCAGCGCGCCGCGGCGAAGACGATGTTGGGCTGCCGCTTCGGAAGCGGCAACCGATCCAGCCAGGCGAGCACCTCCGGCTCCTCGGCGACCGCGGTCGCCCACGCGTCGAAGCACGGTGAGTAGCCGCGCGCGTCGAGGGCGAAGGCTTGGTACTGCTCGACGGTGTCGGCGGTGAGGTCCACGCCGCCATTATGGATTCGCGCCCCGGCGGCATGGATTCGCGCCCCGGCGGCCCGAGAGTCAGCCGGCGGGGAGCGCGACGTACGTCGTCTCGAGGTACTCCTCGATGCCCTCGAAGCCGCCTTCACGTCCGAAGCCGCTCTGCTTCACGCCGCCGAACGGCGCTGCCGGGTTGGAGATCAGGCCGGTGTTGATGCCGATCATCCCGAAGTCCAGCGACTCGGCGATCCGGATCGTGCGGGCCAGGTCGCGCGTGTAGACGTACGACGCGAGGCCGTACTCGGTGGCGTTGGCTTGCCGGATCGCCTCCTCCTCGGTCTCGAAGGTGCTGATCGGCGCGACGGGGCCGAAGATCTCCTGCACGTTGATCTCCGACTCGGCCGGCACGTCGAGGAGCACCGTCGGCGGATAGAAGTAGCCGGCGCCCTCGGGCACGGAGCCTCCGCACACGACTGTCGCCCCGTCGTGGACCGCGTCGGTGACGAGTTGGCTCACGCTCTCGACGGCCTTCTCGTCGATGAGCGGGCCGACGTCGACGCCGTCGTCCTGGCCGCGGCCCACGGTCAGGGCGCTCATCCGCTTGCCGAGCTTCTCACCGAACTCCGCCGCGACCGAGGAGTGCACCAGGAAGCGGTTGGCCGCAGTACATGCCTCACCCATGTTGCGCATCTTCGCGACCATCGCGCCGTCGACGGCCGCGTCGACGTCGGCGTCGTCGAAGACCACGAACGGCGCGTTGCCGCCGAGCTCCATGCTCAGCCGCTGGAGCTGGTCGGCCGACTGCCGCACCAGCACCTTGCCGACTCCGGTCGATCCGGTGAAGCTCACCTTGCGGAGCCGGTCGTCGGCCTGGAGCGTCTCGCTGAACTCGCCCGTGTGGCTCGTCGTCACCACGTTGAGGACACCGGCGGGAAGGCCGGCCTCCTCCAGCACGCGCGCGAGCGCCAGCATCGTCAGCGGGGTCTGGCTCGCCGGCTTGACCACCATCGTGCAGCCAGCGGCGATCGCGGGCCCGATCTTGCGGGTGCCCATCGCGAGCGGGAAGTTCCAGGGGGTGATGAACAGGCACGGCCCGACCGGCTTCTTGACGGTCAGCAGTCGGCTGCCACCCGCGGGCGCCTGCATCCAGCGGCCGTGGATGCGCACCGCCTCCTCGGCATACCACCGGAAGAACTCGGCGCCGTAGCCCACCTCGCCGCGGGCCTCGGCGACCGTCTTGCCCATCTCGAGGCTCATGAGATGGGCGAACTGGTCGGCCCGGTCGCTGATCAGCCCGAACGCCGCGCGGAGGATCTCGCCCCGCTCGCGTGGTGGCGTACGCGCCCAGTCGGCCTGAGCTGCGACGGCTGCGTCCAGCG
>VFQN01007197.1_pt1 | contig 12101 bp, 11 predicted proteins | sample 3512371 | NCBI WGS metagenome assembly VFQN01 (sample SAMN10412370, study PRJNA504923) | tailings metagenome | isolation source: Replicate 2 from Balatoc abandoned mine | place: Philippines: Itogon, Benguet | collected 2017-08-28
AACGAAGGAAAGTGGAGCAATGGAGCAGAAGCAGCAAATGGGGATGGAGCGCATTTTGGCGCTCAGCAGCGCGGCACAGGCGGCGCTGTACCACTGATGAGGGAGGGGAGAAGGGGGGAGGAGATGTGATTCGATATTCGTGAGTACAAGGGTCCCGTGGGGTGGAGCGCTTTGGCTTTGGGCTACCGCGTTTTGACGGTGATACCACTCCACGTCTGGTGGGTAGCCTTTCTTGTTCTTGATGTGCACCACGGGGGGGTTGGGAAAGGTCTAATGTTGCTGGAGTTGGCAAAGTCAGAGGCAGGAGGCAGTGTCGCGGGTGGAGGAGGGACGGTGTGAGGGGAGGAGGGGGAGGGACAGGGTCGGGGGCAGGAGCTCTGGGGTAGGGGATGGGGGCTACAGGGAGACGAGGGAGCAGGGGACCATGCGGGAGAACAACGACACGTATGAGACAGAGAGTTGCGTGGGGTGGGGCCACAGGTGTTGGCATTTGTGTCAGTGGCGACGCAGTGCGTGTGCATGCAATGTGTTAGGACGTGGAGGTACAAGGGACGTGCGGTATATTTGCATAATGACGCGACGTGACAGTTTGGAAGTATCAAAATACCGTGTGGCAGTAGGACTCCTCGTGACTTTTTCTACATTAAACCCCAGACCCCGCTAGTGTATGTTGATCTTGTTTCCGTTGTAGTTAATATTATTGCGCATGTGACGCTGCAGATTCTTTTTCTCTTGTAGTTTACAAGTAGTACTGGGTGCCGTACAACCATCCCAAAGCCAGGGCACACTAAGACCGTTGGACATCAGTTGCTTTCTCGGACAGCCCTTTAAGCCAACGCTGGACTCGCGTTGTTGCTACGTGGTGCATTTCTGCAATATATAGCGACTTGATGCCGTACACTGCCTGTCCAGCACCGTACTTCAGTGCGGCGCAACAAGCTGTAAAATGTTGTACTGGTGCTTAGCTGCGTGTATGACACGCAGTGCTTGCAGCGTTACGGTTCCCGTGCAACATGTCCAACCACTACCTGGCCACCTGGACCAACCCCCGCTGCTGCCGTGCTTCTTGACGTCCGCCTCTGGGTATCGACGTAATGCTGTCTCCTTTCAGTGCTAGACCGCTGCAGTGGCTCATCCGTATCACACCATGGGGGCAGGTGACGGCACGGCCTTTCACGTCCTTCCACACTCCCAGGGGCTGCCAGACCGGCCGTGGCTACAATTCCTTCCGTTCCCCAGCCGTTGAACCGCCAGCGAGGTTGCCGCACTGCATGACGGGTGCTGTACTGTTGAGCGGGTGCCGTGCCGTACTGTGTGCCTTACAAGGTCACAACACGCCACGCAGGAAACGGCCCTCTCAGATTCACCTACGGTATCAATGGTGCGTTGGTGCCGCCAGCTGTGGTGCCGACAGCCGCGCGGCCGGTCGTTCACGGTTCACCTGCACATTGGCACAACGCACCACATTCTTCATTTGACATTGTATGTTACATTCCAGTTGGTATGGCCACACATGCATGGGCGCTCAAAGGGCGACAGCGCCACCTCTTGACCAACGCCAGTAAGCTGCCATGCCATCTACCGTACCACGCATACAGCCTTACACAAAGCGGTCTTGAAGCGCATGCGCCGTCGTACAGCTGGCGCAAATACGCACGTCTTGACGCTGCATAGCCCTTACTACCAGGATGACTGCAACGCCGCAAATGCCAAAAACCTTTCTGTACAGCAACGACGTACACGACGAGACGATGTGCCCGCAGGGATTCCAAAGCCGCCCAACTGCCACCGTACAAGGACGAATGTAAACGGGTAACGTGCCTCGCCACATCCTGTTGTATGTTGCCTTGCCTCTATGCTTGCTCACAAGGTGCCAAAATTGTAGAAAACGATAAAATCGCTGCCCCGGGTGGTTACCATGCTACACTTGCTCAAACTTGGCTGTCACCAAATCACGGCAATCCCTGTGCAGCCTCCACCATGCGCCTTTCTCGCTGCCGTACAAGGGCCCCGCCTTTACGGCCCCTCTCCTCGTACAAGAGTGCCCGAAAACTGTACCATACACCGTACACCCCGCTTACGTGTACGCAACGCGACAGCGCCCGTGTGCTATGTTTGGTATTTCTTCTCGCTTTTCCTTGAGACCTGTGTTCACTCCCCTCGCCATGCTACAAAATCGATGTATCGCCACAAGTGAGCTGTCAGCTGTTTGCCTGCAGCCTCTTGCCCGCCTCGCACCTTGCGACCACCACCACGAGCCTCAACCCCCCGCACTCAAAACCCCAGCCCACCAACACTCAAGCACGCCGCATGGACATCCAATCCACCCCCAAAGCACCCCATGCATGCAGACCCTTTCAACCAACCTCCATTCCACACCGTCGCTGTCCATCCGTTGCGGCTACTGCTGCTGCATTCAGGCTCACTGCCCCCGCCCCTTGGCTGCCCCTTGACCCCCCTACCCCACCCACCCCACCTGGCCAACAGCCGAGCCGCCTGAGCCACACCACTGCCTCCCATTGGTGTGCGGCCACTGCTGCTACGGCTGCTGCTGCTGCTGCTGCATCCAGGCCCCCTGGCCGCCCCACTGCCCGCCCCAAGGCCCCCCCCCTATCCCCCGTCCCTGCTACACACCACCAACAGCGAGGCCCTACTGCTGCTGCTGCTGCTGCAGCCAGGCCCACTGCCCGCCTCCGCCTCCGGCCCCAGGGCCCCCCCTCCCCCTGGCCAGCAGCCGGGCCGCCTCAGCCACACAGCTGTCGGCGGAGAAGAGGTCTCGGGGCAGGTCGCCTGCAGGTGTGTGGGGCGGTGTGGGGTGTGGTGAAGGGTGGGTGTGGGTTAGGTGCGGGGTGGGTGCATCAAGAGGAGAGGTCTCGGGGCAGGTCGCCTGCGAGTGTGGGTTGGGCACGAGACAGATGGACGCGGGACGGGTATGTGCATGGAGCAGGGCACGGGCGACAGTCGCAGCCTGCGCAGCTGCACATACGCCAGCCCTCTAATTCCTCCGCTACACAAGCGTTAGCGGAGGGCAGGTCGCGGAGCTGGCGTGTAGGGTGTGTGGGGCGTGTGGGGCGTAAATACCGCGCGAAGCGACAGGATACGGTTTGAGGCATCGCGGAAGAAGACAGACGGTCGGGATGGAGGCTGGGTTTATCATATTTTACGCCTCAATATCGACCATGTCGACTTGCAGACATCGTCTGCCATCCTACCCCCTACACCCTACCCCCCACACCCCACACCCCCGAGGCGCGTTCCCCCCTCCGCACGCAGACACGCAAGCTTCCAGCCCCTGTCCTCCGTCCCCTGGGCCCCGAAAATCGCCGTCCACACCACTGCCACGCCCATTCCACCCAGCACACACATTATGTCGTAGCTGACCCTCGTACCGGTATTCAGCTTGCTCTGCGTTTATGCTATACCAGCAACTGCACTGCTGCATATGCTCACAAGCACACCCGCCTGCCCAACTACCTCTGGGGTGGTCGCCGCACACGCTGTCCGGCTCCAGACCACGCCCTGTCGTACTGATGTCGTACCCAGACGGCGTACGGTACTTTGACACCGTTACGCGCAGCCCGCCGTCGGCGCCGTCGCGGAGCGGGAAGTAGTACTGCGGGGAGTAGTACAGAGGAGGAAGGAACTTCGCATCCCGTTGTATCACTGTCGTACAACTCCACGTAAGGACTCCGGGAGTCGTGCTGGGTGCGGCACAGCAGACCATAATCTAGAAGAGCGACGCGCTTGGTTGGGCGAAAGCGGGTATGAGTGCACCACCCTAATCATCCACGCACTGACACGGGTACGGTCGCGGGCCAGCCCCCGGCGCCTGTACGGCAGCGCGGCTGCCGCACACCCGCACGGGCAGTCCATCACAGGTCCATCACAGGCAAGAGACCACCCACACGCACCCACATGCCCCTGCACCTGCAGACAACCCCGGCCCCACCTCCCATTTGTCCCGCCACTTCCTACCCACTCCGCACTCTCGCCTACCCTCAAACACCCCCTCACCTGCACCACAAACTTGCCAAACGCATCCGCATGCACCCCCCCCCGCAGCAGCTGACACCCCGCCCGCCTACGCAACCGCCCTCACCTGCACCACCCCCACACGTTAATACACACCCACCTGCACCACCCCCTTTCCGAAGGTCTGCTCCCCCAACATCACCGCCCGCCCGTTGTCGTGCAGCGCGCCCGCAAACACCTGTGTGTGGGGGAAGGGGGGCCGGGGAGGCGATTCAAGGTCGAAACCAACGTGGGTTACCGGTAGTTTGCGAGCTTGTGACGATTCCAGGGCCGGTGCAATCGCCCTGCCGCTGGCGCGGCTCGCGCTTCGTCATATGCTGACATCCCTGTCCGCCAGCCTTTCCAGCAATATCAGGGCCGCCAGCCCATGCCAATACACACCCACCTCTGACGCGATGGCGCTGGACCTGTTGGCAACCGGCTTGCCTGCCAGGCCCCCGGGGGGCTCCTACCGGCCCCACCCACGTGCATGTGTATTAATCGCTAATACACAGCACCCACCTCTGACGCGCTGGCAGTGGACCTATTGACCAGCAGCACCACCGGCTTGTCCGCCAGGCGCCCCGGTTCCTCCCCCTACATGTGTATTAGCTGCTAATACACACCCACCTCTGAGGCGCTGGCTGTGGACCTGTTGACCAGCAGCACCACCGGCTTGTCCGCCAGGCGCCCCGGGAGCTCCTCAGGGTCAAACGTGTCAGCGGGCATGGCGCCCACCTGCGAGGGGGCATGTGTATTAGCGTGAGAGGTGTGTATAATGATGTTGGCGTGTGAAGCAGGTGATGCTGGTGCGCAGAGGGCCCAGTGAGCTCCTCCGGGTCAAGCGTGTCGGCGGGCATGGCGCCCCCCTGCGATGGGGGCATGTGTATTACCGTTCGCGTGCGGGACGTGTATTAGCGTGCTGCCGCGTGGTGGTGTACGATGGTGCGCAGAGGGCCGTGGAGAGGGCCCCACCGGTGCACACGCATTGAGGGGCAGGGTGCCCACCTGTGGGGCGTGTGTATAAGCGTGCTTGTGCGTGGGAATAGGCGTGTGCTAGCGCGCAGAGGGCCGCACAAGCAGCAACTTGATGTTGTTGACTGGCGGAAACTTGGAATCCACGAGATCATCCGCACCGTGTCCTACCCGCACCTACCACCTGTATCCTATACACATGCACGCCTCACCCTCCAGTTGAAATCCACCAGGTCCTCCGCACACCGAATGGTTGCGGCCACCAGGTCCCCCCTCCGCAGGAACAGCGTGGCAGCGGAGATGGCGTCCTCAAACACGCCACCTGCGGGTGGGGCATGTGTATTAGGCATGGCGTGTGTATTAAGGTCCACGGTGGGGAGGGGGAGGCAGGAGCGGCGTGGCAGCGGCAAGGGCAGCCTCAAACACGCCGCCTGGGGGTGGGGCATGTGTATTAAGGAGCGCTTGTGTGTACCAAAGTCCATGATGGGAAAGGGGAGGCAGGAGCAGCGTGGCAGCAGCGACGGCATACCCAAACACACCGCGCACGGGTGGGGCAAGTGTATTAAGCAGGGCGTGAGCGCAGAACGCACGGCCGGGGATTTGGAACAGGCAGTGTATGGGGATAACGAACGACCCTGCGGGGAGGACACCGCACGAGCAGAGTCCCAACCCACGCGTCCACAATGTAACCCCCCATTCCACCCCGCCAACGCCCTGGCCCCTCCCGGCGTGTTTGCACCCAACCAATGCCCGGCAGCGGCGCCTCCGCACAGCCCTTTCATAGCCCACACGTTACAACACACCACAACCCGTACGGGAACCGTGTCCTGTTCCTATGCCCCACACCTAACTGCACCCACCCATCCGGGTGGTTCCTCAGGTCTAGCACGTGGCCCCATGAGGTAACCCAAGACCGGGTGGATACGGTATCCGTACTAATTGAGCTCAACACCCCGCACCAACCCGCGGGCCTACTGGTTTCTTGATTCCGGCGCTCTGCAATTGCCCATCCGGGTTGTTCCTCAAGTCGATCACGTGTCGTACGTTAGCCTGGCAGCGGCTCGTATCGCCTCAGCGCCTCCGCCAGCCCCTACCCGAGTCTACCCTACCCCAACACGGCCGGCCGGTTTCTGCCGCGCTGCAATCACTGACCTGGGTTGTTCGTCAGGTGCATGACGTAGCGCTACGGCGCAGCCCACACAGCCCACCCCATGTCGCCCAACACCCACCGTCGCCGTTCCACCCACCCGGGTTGTTCCTCAGGTCGACCACATAGCCCACGTTCCCAGGCAGGGGCTCGTACCGCCTCAGCGCCGCCGCCAGCCCCGCGGGGCTCTCCTTGCCCCAGTACAGCACCCGCACGTAGGTGGCCCAGCGCCCGCCGCTGCCAGGGCCCAGGGACACTTCAGAGACCTGGGGTTAAGGGGCAAACAACGTTTTTGCAGTGAGGTTCGAAATGCCTGTAGTGTTGTAGCGGTGTGTGACTGTGCAGCCTCCCGGACGTAGGTGGCCCAGCGGACCCCACTGCCAGGATCCAGAGATACCTCCGAAACCTGGGGAGGAGGAGGTGCGTACATTGCTTACAGGGACCAAGGTGCATGGGCACGCGACGACTGTACGGTATGCAAGGGCCTCCATCAACACCTCAGCAAGGGAAGGAAGGGTTGGAACACGTCGCGTACGAACTGAACATGCAACGCATTCCACGTGCGGCACCACCCCTTCCCTACCCACACGTGTCAGCACCCCCTCCCCCCCCCTGTCCGCACCTTGACGGCGGGCTGCGGCAGGTCCCTCCGCTCCAGCTCCGACACGTGCCGTGCCGACGCGTCACCGCCGCCGCTGCCAACCCACGCCGTCACCGTGTGCACCGCCGCGGCACCCCCGCCGTCCGTTATCCCCCCGTCCGTTCCCCTGGATCCCCTCACCCCCGCCCTCGCCTCCACCCCAGCGCCAACCGAAGCCACCGCCCCCACAGGCAACCCGCTGCTCCTCCCCTCCTCCTCCCCCACCCCCATCCCGGACACACTCCCGGGCCGGGGACCGGACGGGAAACCGGCGATCCCCATCCACCCTCCAGCCACACCGCTCTGCGGACCAGCCCCTGCCACCTCGCTGCTGCCTTGGGAGGAGGAGGAGGAGGAGGGGGCTGAGGCGTACAGGGATGTGGGGGATGTGGATGAGGTGGGGGGTGCAGGGGGCCATGTGGATGGTAGCCACTCCAGGGTGGCTGTGGAGCCGGCGGGGCCCCGCATCAGCCGGTCGAGCTGCTCGGCGGGAAATTGGTCAGCGGGGACGCCGTCTGTGGAGGCGGGAAGGAGAGGGTTTGCAATGAGGGAAGTACATAGGAGTGAAGGGAGAAGTGGTCTTATTATGGGGGAGGGGAGGGGGAGGGAGGCATTGGGTTGGATGGGGAGGTGGGCTTGACATGGCGTATGTGAATTGAGGCGGTCTAGCTGCTCTGCAGAGACCTACTTGGCAGGACGCCGTCTGGGGTCAACGGGAAAGGCAGACGATGGGTGGTGTGGAGGGCAAGGGGGAGGTGAATGGGGAGGGTGGTAGTGGGCGCTGGGCTTGCTGGGTTGAGATGGGGACCTCACCTCACCGCACCCCATCCCACTCCACCCAACGCACCGCAACCACCTAGTCCAGGCACCATGCTGCTTTGCTGCCAACATACACCCCAACACAACCCACAACCCATAAATGCTGAGCAGCGTGTCCTCCCGCCGCCTCCGAGAGTGGCCAAGCCAGGGGGGCCAGGGCCCTCCCCTGACCCCACCCCACCCCACCCCACCCCACCCTACCCCACACCCAACTGCCCAGCGGTCATCCCACCCACAACGCACCAATGATTAGCAGCGTGTCCCCTCCCTACATATCCGTGCCCCCAACGCACCGCAACCGCCTAGTCCAGGCACTCTGCTGCTTTGCTGCTAACACACACCCCACCACACCCTATCAGCCACCCACCAATGGTGAGCAGCGTGTCCCCCCTCTGGATGCCCGCCGCCTCCGCCGGTGACCCGGCAAGCGGCGCCAGCACCACCCGCCCGCCGCCGGGGGCGGGACCGCCCAGCTCTAGACCCAGACCTGGGGGAAGGGGGAAACGCAGGGAGGGGGGCAGAGTGGTGGACATGGTGGGCGTGGGTGTTGGTCCGTACGTTGCGACCGTGTGACATACGGTGAGGGAGGGACTAGCATGGCATGCATGCAAGGAGCCCTTCCGTTTGCGACGTCCACTGGGTCTAGACTCGGTTCCGGACGGTATCTACCCATTGGCCGTCTCTCTTGTATTGTGCCGCATCCAGGCCTCAGCACCTACTACTCACCCACGTACTGCGCCCCCAGCTAGGCCTACTCGCTGGCCAACAGCGCCTCACCCACGGCCTGGCAAGCCGACGCACACACACAGCGCCCGCAACCAACATCAGCTTTGTTTCGGAAAATGCATCTAACAGCACGCGACAGCGCCTCACCCACGTACTGTGCCCGCAGGTAGACCTGCTCGCTGGGCAACAGGGCCTCACCCACAACCTGGCAAGCATTTACATTAGCTTTGTTGCGGAACATGCATCTTTCAACACGCGACAGCGCCTCACCCACGTACTGCGCCCGCAGGTAGACCTGCTCGCTGGGCAAGTGCACAGTGTGCCACTTCACATCCAATTATACCGACAATAATTATTACATTGTCCGTTGGTTCGTGCAGGACCGGGCCTCACCCACGTACTGCGCCCGCAGGTAGACCTGTTCGCTGGGCAGAGGGCGGCGGATGGCGCGGCGGAAGGCGGAGGGCTCCAGGAACTGCGTGTAGGGGTCTGTGAGGGCCGCCACCATGTAGGTGATGGCGTCGTACAGCTGGGCCTTGGACGGCAGCAGACCGCCGTTGGCCTGAGGCAGAACATAGCAGCAACAACATATCTGATCAATAACAAAAGAACAGGAAAGGGTACGTTTCATGGTGCACATACGTGAGGGCCGCCACCATGTAGGTGATGGCGTCGTACAGCTGGGCCTTGGAGGGAAGCAGCCCGCCGTTAGCCTGTGGGGGTCGTAAGAAAATAGGAAGCATCAACACTACAGAAATATACCCCCGCACTTGATGTAAACACGATGTGTTCCACGCCTGCTGGCATGCCCCAGCCCCCAGCCCACATGGAAATCCAGTTGGTTTGTTGCTCGGTTGGAACTCATTCCCCTACCCGCAACGGTGTCCCCAACCTAGTTGCCCCCCGCGCCCAGGCCCCCTAAATGCCTTCCCATGCCTGCCGCCCCCGTTGCACCATCCGCTCCCCCCACTCCGGAGCCGGCGGACCGTCACTTTATGTGGGGCTTCAGGATTCCGCCACCCGACTGCAGTACACCGTTACTTAAACGCGCTGTACTAGTACTTTGTCCCCCACACACCCTTCTACTTATTCGCGTTTGCTAGTACTTTGGCCACACCACCACCACCACCACCACCACCACCACCACCACATGCATGTACACTAGGCGCTCCGTCCACACTGCCGGAGCAGGTGTAATTTGGTGTGCACAGGAGGTTGGGCGTGCACTGCCAGGCGCTGGGGCGCCGACCTACCGGTTACCCCATGGACCGCCAGTTGGTTGGTTGCTCGGTAGCAACTCAATCCCTCCCCGCCACGCTCCTACCCACCCACGCCCGGCTGCACCTCCCCAGCCCCCAGGCCCCCGGAGTGCCTCCCTACCCCTGCCGCCCCGGTTGCCCCACCCGCCGGCCCCCTCCCCCGCCCCCAGGCCCCCGGAGTGCCCTCCTTAACCCACCTGCAGCGTGTGAAATAGGCGCTCCGCCCACTCCGCCTGCGTGAAGGGCCCGTTGTAGCTGAAGTGCTCCTGGGCTATGACCTGGGCGGGGTAAGGGACAGTAGGGTTCAGTGAGTGCAGATCAGGTGCATGACAACTGTGTTGGGCGGGGAAGGTTCTAGGGAGGTCAGAGGGTGTGGGGCGGCGGCTGGCGGGTCGTCCGCATGGGAGAATGTGACGGACAGGGACGCTTCCTTACATGTTCCACTGACGTGCGATGCCTGCCGCTGAACGGTCCATTGGCGTGGTGCTTTTGGGTCGCAGTGCTTCAGCAATGCTGCTGGCTGCGCTATTCGCGTGCTGACGCATCATGTCCCGCATCCACAACGCCCTGGTGCTGTGGCACGCGATTCTGCACCTTTGGCGTTAACACACAGCGCCGGCATGGATGTTGACAGGACACGCACATGCCCCCCGCGTGTGGGTTAACACACACGCACCTGCCACGCGCTCTCCAGCACCTCCCTGTTCTCCTTGCACACCGGACCGCAGCGCTCCTCCTCCTCCGCCAGCCCCTCCACATACTCCCCGTAGCGCATCAGCCTGGGGAAAGGGTTGGCAGCGCAATGTGATCGGTCTCACAGGGATACCGGTAAACCTGCCATCGGTCTTACAGGGATAGGTCAGGGGCGCCAGGCCCACATGCTGAGGCAGCAGGGAGTGGGGCTCCTACGCACAGGACGAAACAGAGGTTCTGCCACACGTGCCCTCAACTGTGCCCTCAACACGTGCCCTCAGCTTGTGCCCTCAACACGTGCCCTCAACACCCGCGCATCCGCGTTGGCCTTCCCCCATTTGCTTCATAAGCCTCCTCATAGCATACAATCTCATGAGAGACTTGTACAACATGCATTCTCGTGAGTGGAATGTACACGCGGTTGGTGCTCATAGGCTGCACCAAATGGGCCGCCCCCGGCCGGCCTCTCCTCCAAGCCTCCCTGCCGCATCCCTCTTGCGCTCCCCCTTTCCGCTTCATGATCCGCGTTGCAGCATGCAATCAGTTCATATGCGGTACGTGCGGCTTGGTACCACAGGCTGCACCATCGGGCCGCCCCTGCGCTGCCCCTCCTCCAAGCACCCCTAACGCCAGCTGTATGGTCACACCCCAATCGCCCGTTCGTAGTGCACCGCGGATGCAGCACGCTGCCCTGCTTACGTCTCCATTCCCCGCCTTGCATCGTCTGTAAAGAGCGACTCTGTGTCGCGATTGGCGACGAATTCGTCATAAGCCGCGACGCTGAATGCCTCGTCGGCCCCGGAGGTGCTCGGCGCCAACAGGAGCGACAAGCTGAAAGCAGTTGGCACCAGCAGCTTGCCAACAGCTTGCTTTAGCTGCTGGCATCGCTCCAGGATGGCTGCTACGCCCAAACTCCCGTAAACAGCCTTAGCATCGCCGTGGCTGTCAGTGCTGTATTTTGCTCTACATGTAGCCCTAGATATCCTACGGTGTTCACGGGCGTGCGGCGCGCCCGCAAGGGGGAGTTTGACTGGGTAGCGAAGGCGCTCAGAAAGCAACATTGCGCGGCATTGCGCTGAACACGGGTCTTGGTTGTGATCCTCCTGCAACAGTAACAATAGCTGCAGGTGGCGCCTTGTGTTGCGGTGGCATGCTGCGGTGGCGGGCTCACGCAATTATGGCTAGGGTTTGCCGCAGGCCGAGCAGGCGAGGCACATGGGTCCCCATGACCGCCGTGCCACGTGTGTCGGTGTGGACAGGCGCCGGCCCCGGCAAGACCTGCACTGCAGCCTTCGATACGGTACTCAACGCCCACTATGACGCTTTTGCTGCTGAAGTTCCACTTTTCGACTGGAAATGGACACTCCGCCGGTCGGTCCGTGCCAGAAGGGATTCTGGTCCGTGCAGGTCCGTGCCTGCCACGGCAATACCTGCGTGGCCCGAGACCAAGCTTGACCAAGGACACTCCCTATCCCGCGTACCATTCGCTAAGCGCCCTTCCCTTATTCTCTGTGTAAGGCACCTGCTGCCGTGCACTTGTTTGTCACTGAGTTTGGTGCCATCCGCTGCCATACGCGTACACCGCCCTAAAGCTGGGCATGGGGCTCAGCTTCCTTGTATGGAGGCCAGGTGTGTACGTAAAGGGAGCTGTTCGCTCCTAACTGTACAGCGCGAGGGGTGGGAAACCCCGTGTCCCTGATTGCCGGGACCAGCCCTTTTTCCCGGTTGGGCTCTGGAAGGGTACCAAAACTGTAGAACCATTCATACATTTTTTTTCTGTGGAAAGGTTTACAGGTAAGGAGACGGGAAGGGACAGGCCAGCGGGAGTCCA
>VFQN01007199.1_pt1 | contig 12094 bp, 11 predicted proteins | sample 3512371 | NCBI WGS metagenome assembly VFQN01 (sample SAMN10412370, study PRJNA504923) | tailings metagenome | isolation source: Replicate 2 from Balatoc abandoned mine | place: Philippines: Itogon, Benguet | collected 2017-08-28
ATTGCATACCCCACGTCGGAGCATGCGTACCAAGCAGCAAAGGCTAGGCGACCGGAAGTACGCGATTGGATACTTGCCGCTCCATCGCCAGCGCTTTTGGCAATGGCCGCTCATGGCCTGTATCAGTGGGATATCGTGCCTGAATGGTCACGAATCAAATTTGATCGAATGCGGACGGTGCTCCGGGCAAAGTTCACTCAGCACGAAGACCTACGCGAGCTGCTCCTATCCACAGGAAACGCACGGCTTGTCGAGTCAGCAACTGTCGATAATCCAGTCAACCGGTTGTGGGGTGAAGTCAATGGCAAGGGTAAGAACATGCTTGGCGTGTTACTAATGGAACTACGTGGGCAACTCACGAGCGAAGCAAAGCGCGTCCGCAGCGGACGTCGAGATCAAAGAATAGCCGTTGCCGCCTAAGCGCGGACAGGGACTGCTCTCTTCTTCGACCACCCTACGCTCCATTCGCTGCCCGAAGGACAAGCAGGACATGTGACGGCTTTTCTCGATGAATACAGGGACTCTGACTCGGTATGCAACAATCGAGTCTCGCCAAGTAGCTTTTCCAAGTATCGCGTCAACGTCCGCGGCTCTGTGTTGTACATCCCACCTCGCGCACCGTCGAACTTACAATTCCAAGCGGCCAATGCTTGGCCATAACGCAACGCCTCAGCAATCCTTACAGGACTCGCCTCTAGTAGTCCAAGCAGTCCGTCCGCACCTAAAGCAGCAATAATTCCTGCGGAACACCAATCTCCAGCGCCGCACGTGTCCTTGACGATTGGCGCTGGTATGGCCGGCATGTGCGTCCAAGCGCGCTTACCAAACACAGGACTTCGGCACACCAATCCACGCCCGCCAAAAGTCTTAATCTCCAGATGTATGTTTGTTTGTCTTCCGTCGAGTCCAAGTGACCGGACTCGATCGGAAGAGTATTTGACGATATTAGCGATCCCCAAGGCTTGCTTAAAGAGTCCAGGGTCCCCAATCTCTGATGGTTCGAAATAGATGATCGCACCACGGTTAGCGGCCACCTCTGCGAGTTTCAGCGCGGAGCGCGAAACGCGGTCCATGAAAAAGACGCGTGGATCAATGATCCTAGCTGCGATTTGAGGAACGACACTCGACGGTACAGGCCGAAAACTCGGAAGCGCAGTGCCACACGTCGGGCACGCCCACTCGAATCGATGTATCACATGCCTTAAGGTTCTCTTGGATATGACCTGAACGACAATCGGCGTGCTCACGGTAGGTGCAAACTCGGCCAGATCCAGCCTGACACCGATATTGAGGAAATCCGCTTTGACTCTCTCGGATGCCGAATCTCCGTTGAGCCGTGCTATTGGAAACGCATTCCAGCGCAAATATGCGAGCACCGCGAGCACGTTACCGCACGTACCCCCCGCATACGTGTGAACAGCCTGAGTCCCCGTTTCATTGCGTACGACATCAAGAGCAATGAAACCCATCCCGTAGACTGAAGGACGCGTCGTCAGGTCAATTAGGCAATGGCCATGGCCTGACTTTAGGGTGTGCTCAAGATGCATAAACGTCACCTGCTAACCAAAGATGAACCAAATGGCACGCGCCATCAAGCTGAGCCGCTATGGGCAAAGCCTTCGGCGAAAATCCGACCGATTCGACGTAAGCGATGGCAAGATCGCGCTCGTACGCGGCCATTAGCGCTCCGAGGCCACTAGCTTTACTCCCGATCGGTGAAACGATCATAACGGCCCCGCCGGTCGCCGCGAATACCTTGGAGCTCGACTCATGGATTTGCAGCAAGGATCGGTATAAATCCAGTGGATCAGATTCATCGGCATACAGGAGGTCGCCCGCGCTGACCTCCCAAACGGACTCAAACTCCTCAACGTACTCCGCGATAAGCTCGTCCGCACTTCTCGGGTTCGCTGACGGAAAGGGAAGTATTGGTAGCGTGTCGTCGGGAGCTATCGTACGGAATATCCTTTCCAGCACCGGCCTCCCTTTGCGGGAAAGCTGCGGAAGCCACAGCTTCGCGGCCTTTGTCGCCGTGTGCAATGTCACAGTACCGCGGAATGCATGAACATACGTCATGGAATCAGACGTTATTGGCTCAATTTCATCATCTAGGAGCGCGTTCGATGCGATCATCACATGAACGTTGTGAGGTCCCTGCCCTCGCTTGGCAAGTTCGAGGAAATAGCGTATCAGAGGAAAACTGATACCCATAGACAACGCGCTGGCGTCGATAACGACGTCGGACCATTCGAAGCACTTCCCGGAACGCAATCGCTCAAGCTCGGCGATTATATTGCGGCCACCCACCACCGCATTATTCTCGTCGAGGATATCGACTCTGAGAATCTCGGCAAACGGAAAGAGGCCTCTCAGTTCACTCAGGTTAGCTTCAGCACGCGATAGAAGCTCTGCCAGCGGAGCGGGTCGTTCTTCACGCACGAAGACCGCCACTGGATTCCTTGCCGTCGCGGCAACTTCTTTTGCAATGAGGCATGATCTCGGATCGAATCCCGCGGCCGCGATAAGTCCCACGCGACCAGCTTCAACCCTTGAAAAATAGCTCTCGCAAAACTGCTTGACCTCGTCCTGGCCACGGTGGGAAACGCATCGTTCCCAAATGCGCGGATTGGAACCCATATCAGGCGGGTGGCTTTATCGCGTCAGTCAACGTGCGAAGATTCCATTCGACAAATCCTCCGCGTTGAAGCGTGAGCCCAAAATGAATAGCCTGAACGCCGGACAGCTCAATCAGACACCACTTGCGGTCCTTGACGATACGGTTGCGAACGAGACTGAACGCGTTGTATGCCACCCCGAACTGCAACACCCGCGCAAGCTGGGGAGAAGTTTCCGGAATTCGCGCAAACTCTTCCTCAAGAATACCCACGCCGTTGGCACCCGCGCCAAGAGGCGCTGTTTCCTGCATGCTTCGCTCCTTGCAGACTTCACCAATGGCGTCGCAAAGCAGGCGAACCTGCGGATGAAGTGGAAAATTCCACTCGGTTATGATCGCGTCTGCTCTCTGACGCAAAAGATCATGCTGTACCTTGGGTGAGAGCGTGTAATTCTTGTCACGAATTATGAGGGTTTCGCTGCGATCAACGAGGTCGGCAGCCAATCTCAGAAATTGTTCAGCGTTTTCACTTCCAGCGTCGCATAGCGTATCAATACCATAGAAAAAAGGTCGCCGGAACTCATGGTGCAACTGAAGTCTGGCACCCTCTGCCACGCTCGAATCCGCACGGACAGATCTTCCCTCTGGCCGCTGCTCGTCGTCGTCACCGAACAGACTCACCTGGGGACGACGAGCGGCGTACCTCGCCATCAAGATTCGAAGCATCCCAAGCTTCACATCCTCCCCTGTATCCGTCGTCTCGGCACCGGCCAAGTAAGTGGTAATCTGCTTTTCCAGTTTTGCTCTATCCTCCGCGCCGAGGGAAAGTCTTTCCTGCTTGGAATCGATATCTTGCGTCAGCCTAGATAGCTGCGGCGTGGCGAGAGAGTCTGGCGCGGACTGGATAAGCGTGGAGAATTCAGTAACCCGCTTGCGGCTGAAGGTCGGCATCTGCAAGAGATAGCGGTTTGCCATGTCCTTCGCCATTCGTCGAAACGCCCTTCGTCCCATGGAGCGACCATTTCCGAGGGACTCCCCCTGCAAAGTGATTACCTTGATCTCCCGGCCCCGTTGCACGCCTGGCAGACTCTCGTCTTCCGACACAAAGGCCTTAGACCCGAGCAATACACCCTCGGGTGACATTGCATCCAGCCGCGACAATACCCAGCGTGCAACGGCCAGCTCACGCCTTATGAGCCATCTCAAGAACTGATCAAACTGGCGCTGGTGAAGGGAATGCGCATCGTCGAACATGACGAGTGGCCGCAAACGGTACTCGTCATTTCCGTCCCTGACCAATAATTCAGTTACGACATCGAATGGGCGATAGGCCGATACCGCGTGCTCGTTGAGTTCTTCTACGTTCGGAGCGACTAGCGCGGCTGAAATCTTATAGATAGCCTGTTCGACCTCTTGTGCCCTTGCAAGCAGCATTGACCCCGTCACACCGCCGATTGCTTGTGTGGCCGCCTCGGTTCCGGCCTTGGGAACGATCTGAATATCTTCCAGGCGAATATCGCTTGCCTCAAGATTCCGCAGCCAGCCGAGCATCGCGCGCGCCTGGAGCAGGCCGCACATCAGATTGAACTTAATGTCTTCCTTGTATGGCAGTTCCCAAAAGTCGCGATACTCCGTCTCCAATGGCAGCCGAAATCCGACCACTGTTGGACGATCGCTCATGATTGCCTTGCAGTGTGTTAGCGCGTCCAGCAGCGGACGATAGGTATCGGTGTCGCTTTGTCGCAGCACAGCACGAAGCGCCTGAAACTGGAAGAGGCGTGCCATGGTGGTTTTACCGCTGCCGGGCGTACCTATGATGGTCACGAGGCGGTCGAAGAGCGCATCCTCCTTCGCAGCGGGAGCAAAATAGACGTTCAGCGGTTCGGGGCTGACGACTTGTAAGAACGCGATGTCGTCTCGGTAAAGCTCTGTAGCCCGTTTGGTGAAGGGATTCATACTAGAAAGTGTGCCGCTCACGGCGTCGGAACAGCGGCCGCATCTCGGGCTCCTTCATGCCCGCGCACTCGATAGCGTGGCGGTCCGCCCACAAAATAGGAAGCGAGTTGTTGGGAGTATTGTGATCGAGCACGACCGGCAGCGAACAGGCCCCATATCCGAGATTTATCCGATCGTAGCCACCCTTGCGCGTGGAATCGGTTTCGATCGACGAGTTGTAGTACTTTTGTGTGAGCTGGATGAGCGCCGGATCATTCACCTGAATGCTGGCAGGCAATGCCAATTCGTGGGTGAAGGTGACTTTTGGAAACCACTTGTCCACGCCCAGGTCGCTTCGAGCATTGGCTTCACGCTGTGCTACGGCGTCAATCGCCCCAGGCACGGCCATGTAGTGATGAACCAGGACCTGCCAACCCGGTTCGAACAGGCTCTCGACGCCTCCCGACACTTCGTCGATGGACTGCCGGAACCGGTGCAATCGGCCTGCCCAACCTTCCTCCTCCAGACGCAGGACGGTTGAGCCTGTTCCCATAAAATCATCTACCAACACAACCTGCGCGAATCTTGCGCCTGGATCCTTGGTTTCACTTCTTAGCTTCTTCAGCAGATCGACCCACTTCGCATTGTCAATCTGAATCATTCCAACAAACTGCTCGTTGGAGAGAACGGGCGTCGCGCGTCGAAGCTGATCGACACGCGCACCGTCGCTTAACGCCATAATCAGCGTTTGGCGACGCAATTTCGTGAAGTGCGCCGCAGCTTCCGGGTCGGCCCACACCCTGTAAGGCTGGGTCGAGCGCAGTGCCGCCACCTGCCGCAGCAGGCGATTCTCCAGCATGCGCGGGTAAAAGAGCTCAACAAGACGCTGAATTTCGCTTTCCCCGATATACACCAGCCGGTGTCGCACGAAGCCGTACGCGACGCGCCGGTCATCCGGGTCAAATTGCTGAAGCCATGTTGCAAGGTTCTCGAGAAACCGCGCGCCAGCACGATAGTCCTCATATCCGTCGTACTTCAAGCGAGACATTAATCGAAGCCAGCGGAATTCGCGCTCTGCATCATCATCGGACCACCCCATGATTTCGCCGAGAATCCGCAGTGCCAGTCGAGCTTCCACAATTGCCCTATACGTCCGACATAATTAGGCCGCCACCGTCGCAGCGGAGACGAAGCAGATATTCTCTCGTGGCGCTAGTCCCGCGGCTTCCTGGCAACGCCAAATTCCAACAACGATCCGGAGACCCATTGCTCTCGTCCACGCTTAAGGAATGCACGCCGGCAAGCAGCTCAAAATCATTGCCCGGCCAGCAGCCGTGGTCCCCAATACAAAGCGGTTCTCCCAACGACCGTCCAGCGACGTCCCATATACGCTCCACGACGTTGCGCTTGGAAACTCCCGGCGCGAGAACATCAGCCGAATGACTAGAGCGCACGACGCGCACGCCCGGAATACCCATGGCCACAACCACCTCGTTTGTAAGTGTCCATAGGAGATTCTCCGGAACGGTTCTTTTTGGCTCAAGAGTAATCTGGTGCGGGCGGTCCGTCTGTTGGGCAAGACTCCCTAGCTCACGGTGTCGCCGCAATTCACGAGTGATGGCTGCCAACTCCTGACACATGGGGCCAGCGCGATGTGGTGCCGAGTCATCCGACAGCACGATGATTTCGGCGCCGTTGTAATAGCCAACGTAAACCTGATTCCAAAGCTCTTGCGGCAAAACGTTGCGCACGGCGTCGCGCACGGATACCCCTCTTCCCGTAGCAATTCCGATGATCGCCCCCGACTCAAGCAGGCGCCGCAGCTCGACTACGATATCCGGCTCCGGAGGAGCAGTCCTCTTCCTTGGCCCGACAAGCGTGCCGTCGTAGTCAAACACCACGGCAGCAAAATGCGAGCTAGCCAATTTCTTTCGGTAAGCATCCAGATCCCGCAGCCATTCTCTCAGCACGCCAATCGTAACGAGATTTTCAAATCTCTGGCGCGTCTTGCGCTCAAGAATCAGGCGTGTAGATACATCGATACGATCTATGTCGAGGTCATGGGCACATTGATATTCGAGCTTATAGATATGGTGTCCGAAAGCTGGCACGCCTGGCTGGCCTGGATCGATACCCTTGATTCGACCCTTCCACTGAGCGAGATACTGAGAGGCAACAATTGCTTCCAAGGCAGCTTGCCGCCAATTATCGGCCAGATCGATTCGCAGTGTGGGCACACTCGCCGGAAGCGTCGCGAGCGTGTTACTAGCCAGATCACGGTCTTCAGGACTGACAAAGGCAAGCACTGCCGTGTCGGATTCGTTCTTGGCCAACCAATGGTGGCGGCCGTGAGCGAAATTGCGATAATCGGCGACCTGGGCCCAGCCGAGCGCGGCCTCAGTGAATCGAGATTCAACATCATACGCAGCCGCTTCAGTCGCTGAACTGTGCAGAACGACCAGAGTATCGCGTGTGAGTAGATGCTCCATGCATGCAAGGTTCTCGGCAAGCCTTCCCGCATTTTTTTGCACCATCTGGCTCAAGCTTTCCGAGAGCGTGAACTCATGAGCCTTGTCGAAAATCAGTGACTCGTATGCACGGGTAAACAGAACACAGAATGCAAGCAACGAGTTCGTCGCGAGAAAACCATCCTTCCCGGTAGGCAGATCGAACAGCGCTAAGTCGCAATAAGAACACGCCTCCGAGGCACGCGCCAATGGACTTTGGGCATCACTGCATAGCGTCCCCACCACGCGAGGCTCGGCGGCGACGCAAGCAGCGAACGCTTTCAAGATGTCTGTATTGGAACCGCCGGCACTAACGAACCAGACGGCTTCGTCCCTATTGATTCCTTCTTGGAGAAAGCCCAGCGGCGTAGCAATTCGAGCTGGCTGACGCGCCATTCTGCGATGCAAAGCTACCAGATGGCGGCAAGCGGTCAGCGAGCCACCGGATCCCACCGCAACCAATGGTTTCCCAAAGGACGCCGACAATCCCTCTAAAAGACGGCCAAGGTCGCAACGCGCTGACCAGTATAAGGTCGCCGCAAGCGCCGAGAGCTCTTCTGCATAGGGTTTGCCCATTGAAATATGTTCTGGTGTGCGTCGCCGCTTGGCCGTGAATTGTCAGCAAAAAGTTATCTATTGATTATTGTTCATTCGTCCAATAATATCAAGCCATGGCCCGACGCAATCAGGACGCGAGGCATCTCGCAATTTTGCAGGACTATTACGCCCAGCATCGCTTAATTCCATCGTACTCCGCGATCAGTAGCTTGCTTGGATTTCGGGCTAAGAACGCCGCGGCTGCCTTGATCCGACGACTTGAGGAGAGAGGCTACCTTCAAAAAGCGCCCAACAACCGACTGACGCCCACTAATCGCTTCTTCGAACTTCCACGCTCTGCGAGTGCCGTGCCAGCCGGAGTACCTGGGTCCGTGGCGGACGTTTCGGTCGGGATGGTGAGCTTGGACACGTTACTCGTGCACAAGCCATCGCAAACGGTATATGTCCCCATCAAAGGCGACTCGATGATCGGCGCCGGTCTGTTACCGGGTGACACAGCGATAGTGGAACGTCAGCCGACGGCAACAATAAATGACATCGTGGTTGCGATTGTAGGTGGTGAGCTCACGGTCAAACGGCTGGTCATGGACCACGGGCGATATGTGCTGAAACCCGAAAACCAGCACTACAGCATACTGCGTCCGACTCCCTTGGAGATTTTTGGCATCGTAACCGGTAGCTTCAGGTCGTACCGCCGGAAACGAAGCTAGCGCAGTCTAGTCGCGTCCGAGAACGGATGCTTGCGAGACCAATATGATGGGTTGCTTGCCTGAAACTGGAGGATGCGAACGACATCGAACTGATCCGTTCGCTGGCTATCTCAACCGAGTCGAAGGCTCACACTTTATACACGAAGCTTGCCTCGACCGGTTATATCGCGATACCCCGCAGCCCGAAGCGCTTTACCGCGATACGAACACTGATGCCCTCATAGTTATCGAGCGAAAGACGCTTATCTGGCCACTGAATCACGCCGCCAGTCACCGCAACTACCACTCTATCGCAGAAGCGTTGTCGGACAATCTTCGTTCCTTCGCGCGCAATCTGCTGCTTTCGATCCATCTGAAACTTCCTTATCGTATCTCCCGCAGCGAGATAGCTATCGCTGCAAAGCAAATAGCTGACGCGGTCCAGAGATCTGAGCCTGCGATCCTGAAGGGCGAAGCAATAGGCATCCGCAATCAACCAGTTCAATGGAGTTGTTATCTCGATCGGGACGAACGTTTCGCGAACGATACACCCTCCACCGGTCTGATCGTACGATGGGAGGAGCCCGATGAGTTTCTGCCCCCCGCCCCACTCCCTGCGCTGTTAGTCGAAAAGATCCAAAGGCATTTCCGGAGCACTGTCGCAAAGTTCAGCAGTTATTCAAACGCACGAGGAATTCTCCTGTTCGATCCGCATGCGTCCATCCGATATGCGGACAAATCCTGGTGGTCTCAAGCGTTCGATTCAGCGCCAGTTCCTCCGGCAATTGCTGAGGTATGGCTTGGCACCTACGACTGGATAACCGATGCCGACCGAGGATGGAGCTTTGAACGCGTGCATCCGATGTAGTCAGAGCCTGTGACTGGCATAGAGCATGCGCAATGCCAACTCCATGAAGCAACTACGATGGAAGAGTTTCTCGAAACAGGGGGAAGCACGTAGCTTGGGGACGGTCGAAACTGCGCGACCTATACTGCCGCCCGCGAACCTCGCACCCTTTTCCGACGCTCCACATCATCCAGACCGTTTAAGTCGGTCCGTGGCCGTGAATTGAGCCATTCCACCACCTCACCGCGCAGCCATTCTACGGAAAACTCGCTGGCGATTTGTCTCGGCTTCTGAAACGAAGGAGCGCGCTGCATCAGGTCGTAGATCGATTGTCGGGACCGTCGGTCAAGCAGCACCAGCAGTGCGCTGAAGGTCAGCACCTCCGATTCGCGACCGGAATCCTTACACGGAGCGTTCAGGCGCGAGCGCATACTAGCCGTCCTGCTCCGGAATCACTACTGCGTGTCAGCATTGCTAACAGCATCGTCGCCCGCTTTCGGTTGTCGCCACCACAATACGCTATCGGCCGAGATAGACCGATGCGATTCTTTCGCGACCGTGGCCCAGTTCCGCGCTGATCGCGAGGCGGGCCTGGCGATCGATCGCTTTCTGCTCGTAGGTGAGCTGCTTCGAGGTCGGTCCGCCCTGCGCGGGACAGGCCCAGCCGGTCAGAACGCGGTAGCGCTCCTGCGCGTACTGGTGCCGGTGGCCGTGCACGTGCTGGATGCCCGCCGCCATGCACTGCGCCTTGAATCGCTGCAGCTGTTCGACGTAGCTCGACGCCTTCGGGATCAAGCTGCCGCGGACCGCGAGCTGCCTGGCTTCGTCGAGCACCCGGCGCTGCTCTGCCGTGCGAATCGGAATCTCGCGCTCCCTTCCGCCCTTGGTCCAGCTCGCCTTGAGCGCGAGCCGGTCGCCGCGGTCGGCCCACTCGGGTCGGATTTTGATCGACTCCTCCCGCCGCAGACCGAAGGCCGCCTGCAGCTTGAGCGACATGCGCGTCCAGGGATCAGTGAGCTTCTCCAGATCCCCGGTGGTGAGCACCCGCGAACGGCTGACATTGGTCACGTAATTCCGTCGCGGGATGCCATAGAAGTCGTTGGACCGCGCCAGCACGTTCTGTTTGGCCACCTTCTCCGCCCACCAGCGCAGCTCCGTCATCCGGTTCTTGATCGTGCCGGCGGAGAGCGATTCCGCCTTCCAGCGCCCGACCAGCGCCTCGACGTGCTTGGGCTTCAGGCTCGCCGCCAGCATGTGATGGAAGCCCATCTCGTGCAGTTGGTTGGCGATCATGGTCAGAATGCGCTCGCGCGCGTACTGCGTGGAAAAGCTGCCGTCGCGGTTGCGCAGGCAGAGTTGCTTCAGTTCGTAGTTCAGGTCTCTCATCGCGTCCTCGTCGTTCGTTGTTCAATTGCCGCTGGTGCGTGCCGCATGTCCGGTTAGTGTTTCTGTCCGTCTCGCCTGCCTGGGCAGGACGAGCACTTCGAGGGACCCGGGACACCACTCCCGTCTTGTGCCGTTTTTCTTGCTGCTTGCCTGCCCGGCACGGGCATTGGCATCGAGGACGCTTCCTGTTGGAAGTCGATCCTTCGAGATGAGCCATCACCCAAGGCTCGGGGGTGCGCGGGTTGCGCGCGAGGTCAAACGACGCCCGTTGAAGAACGGGCAGATGGACGAACCGCATTGCGCGGTTGTTACGGTGTGATGCGCCAGGGAGCGGATCACGAGGGGTCGTCACTTGCGCCAGCACCCTCTAAGTCATTGATGACTGAGGCATATAGCGCGTCGTCACTAGCAGCAAGCCGCCAGTGACGACGCCGGCTGGCGCAGTCACGGGTTGCCGCAGGAATGCGGACAAATGTTGGCGCAGAGATCGCGGCGACCGAGGCCGTCGCGGTGTGCAGGCAGGAGGCTGCCCACGAGCCTTATGCATGGGCGCGCAGTTGGCGCACCAAGCGTTCAGCAGAGGCAATTCTACGGACTGAGAACGGAGAGAAAATCCATTCCAGGTTGATGCGCAAGAAAACGAAAATCGATTTGCTGGCGCGACTGACGCACTGCGGCAGGAACGCGATCAATTGCATCATGCGCATTGCTGAGCGCCCCGAGGGGCGGCTACTTACGGATACCTCCGGGCCTTGCGACCACCGACTTTCAGGAGATGAGGCCGGTTTCAGGCGCTCTTTCGAGCTAGGGCGATGCGTAACGGGCATCGGGCGGGCTGACACAGCCAACGAAATTCAAGATCGTGCAGGTACGTCCAGTGAAGCCCGCAATGAATGCCAAGGCGCCTTGCGTGCGAGATAGCCCTTCAACGAATAAGCTATTTCGCGGTTGACAAACTGACTGATGAATCGCGAGTAAAGTTCCATCTGCTTACTCCCAGTGAGTCGCGACTACTGTTAGCAGTGCTAACGGAAGTCGTAATGTCGCAGCCCCGTCTTGAACTCCGACAATGCCCCCTCACTCCTACAACTTGCCACACTGGTAGTTGGGTTTGATTTTCGCGTTCAGGTACTTCCCTTTCGAATCTGCCTGCATCATTTCATTGAACACCCACTCCTCAACTGCGTAGTAGACATACGTCTCCCCCGATTTCAAGAAGCGGATATGCAGTTCCTGCGCGTTCGTATCGTAGCCAATCGCCTCGATGTTCTTCGAATCAACATAATGCATCTCAGGCATTCGGTACCTCCTCGCCTTGATTCCCTTCGGTCTGTGGCTGGCCGGTGGTTGACTGAGCACGCCAGTTCGCAAGTGCATTCGAGTAGAGAGCATCATCCGGCCGCTGCGCCTTCTGCCAAGCGTCGGGAAGTTTGGGGTCGTCCCCGACCGGCTTCTTCTTGGCCTTGCGGATTCGAACGCGAGACGGAATGGGCATCACTTCCCCGAGAAACACAGCCTCCCCCGTGCGCATGGACGGTAACGGATCCACCAACCCGCC
>VFQN01007200.1_pt1 | contig 12093 bp, 9 predicted proteins | sample 3512371 | NCBI WGS metagenome assembly VFQN01 (sample SAMN10412370, study PRJNA504923) | tailings metagenome | isolation source: Replicate 2 from Balatoc abandoned mine | place: Philippines: Itogon, Benguet | collected 2017-08-28
ATTCTCGCGCGCGACGCCGCGCTCGCAAGCGAGCGCGGCAAGGCTTTGCGCGTCCTGCTCTATTTGTTTGAGCGTGACGATGCGATCAGGCTGATCGACGCCGGCTGATCGGTGTCCACAGATCGACTGCTTCGGATCACTCGCCGAGCGGGTTCGGACCGAAGCGATTGGGACCCGGCTTGCCCCGCGAAGCCCACCACACGATCAGAACGATCGTCCCGATGACTGGGATGATATGAAGAAGCTGCCACCAGCCGCTGCGATCGATGTCGTGCAACCGCCGCGCGGCCACCGACAGGTTCGGTATGATGGTCGCCAGCGTGAACAGCGAGTTGATCGGCATCCAGCTATCGGAGCCAAAGATTGCTACATCGAGCGCGCCGGTTACGATACCAGCAAGGATACAGAATAATATCCAGTACCAGAATGCGGAACGCTGCGCGCGTCCGGAAAAGTTCGCGTAGTTTTGAAAGCCGGATTTAACGGCCTCGGTGAAGTTCATCGCCCCGTCTCCCCATTGATGAAAACACACGCACGCCTTACTCAACCGGCTCCTTCGTATTGTTATCGCGTATGGCCTGAGCGGTACGCGCCGCCGCAGCCATCGCCGTCAATCCCCCTGGACTTCCGTTGGAGCTGGATGCACCCGGCTGGATCATGCCGGCCGACATGATCAAGGTCGCTGCTTGCTCAACGGGAATCTCAAGTTCAATGATATGCTTTCGCGGAACGTAGAAGAAGAAGCCAGTCGTTGGGTTGGGTGTGCAGGGCAGGAATACCGAAATCTGATCTTCGCCGTCCGGAAGCCGGCTAGCGACATCGGCGCTCGGCGGCTGCGATATGAAGACCAGCGACCACATCCCCGGCGCCGGAAATTCGACGAGCCCGACCTTCCGGAAGCTGGTGCCCGATTTCGAGAACAGCATCTGGAAGACCTGTTTGACGGTCTTGTAGATCGGCCGCACGATCGGCATCCGGTCGATCAGGTGGTCACCAAGCTGAACCAGCGTGCGTCCGACGAGATTTGCCGTGAGAAAGCCAAGCAGCGTTAGGGCGAACAGCGCAATCACAAGGCCGGAGCCGGGTATCTTCCACGGCAGGTACGTCTCCGGCCGGTACATCTCCGGGATCAGCGGCCGGACCGTATCGTCGACCCAGGTCACAACCGCGGAGATCAGCCAGCCGGTGATCGCCAGCGGACCGGCCACCACCAGCCCGGTGAGAAAATAATTACGCAACCGGGCGCCCAAGCCTTGCGGCGGGAGATCGGTCTCGACGATGTCGGAGGGCGTTTGTTCGGTCATGCGACGGATTCGGCGGCTCCCATGGCCACCGTATATAGCCCAGTCGCGGCGCTTTGCGGCGGGGTGTGACGGATTATTCCACCGTGACCGATTTGGCCAGGTTCCGCGGCTGGTCGATGTCGGTCCCCAGCGCGACCGCCGCGTAATAGGCCAGAAGCTGCACCGGGACCGCGTAAACCAACGGTGTCACCGAATTTGGCATGTCCGGCAAGGTTATGGTGGTAACCCCTGGCATCGTAGCCTCCGCCGCACCGCGGCTATCCGTCAGGAGAATGATACGGCCGCCGCGCGCGGCCACCTCCTGCATATTGGACACGGTCTTTTCGAACACGCTGTCATGGGGAGCAGTTACGATCACGGGCATCGTCTCGTCGATGAGCGCGATCGGACCGTGCTTCAGTTCACCGGCTGCGTAGCCCTCGGCGTGGATGTAGGAAATCTCCTTCAGCTTGAGTGCGCCTTCGAGCGCGAGCGGATAGCTCGTACCGCGGCCCAGATAGAGTACATCGCGGCTTTTGCTGATATCACGCGCAAGAACCTCGATCTCGCCTTCGCGCGCCAGCGCCTCATTCATGTGACGAGGCACCTCGATCAGTGCCCGCACCAGCTTGCGCTCCTCGTCCTCGCTCAAAGCTCCGCGTGCGCGACCGGCCGCAATCGCGAGACACGCCAGCACGGCCAGCTGACAGGTAAAGGCCTTGGTCGACGCGACACCGATTTCGGGGCCCGCCAGCGTCGGCATGATGACGCTGCTTTCACGCGCGATGGTCGAGGACTGCACGTTGACGACAGCCAGCACATGCTGCCCCTGCTCCTTGGCATACCGGAGCGATGCGAGCGTGTCCGCGGTCTCTCCGGATTGCGAGACCACGATCGTGAGATCGCCCTTTCGCAGCGGCGCTTCCCGATAACGGAATTCCGACGCCACATCGATTTCGACCGGCAGACGCGCGTAGCGCTCGAACCAGTACTTTCCCACCAGCCCCGCGTAATAGGCCGTGCCGCAGGCCGAGATCGAAATACGGTCGAGGCTCTTGAAGTCGAACGGCAGCGTACCCGGCAGCGCAACCGCTTCCTTCGCCATGTCGATATAATGCGAGAGCGTATGAGCCACCACTTCAGGCTGCTCGTGGATCTCCTTCGCCATGAAATGGCGATGGTTGCCCTTGTCGACTAGGAAGGCCGACCCCGTGGTCTTGATCTGCTGGCGCTTTACGGCCTGGCCGGCGGCGTCGAAGATCTGCACGCTGCCGCGACGGACCACGGCCCAGTCGCCCTCTTCCAGATACGAGATCGTATCGGTGAACGGCGCGAGCGCGATCGCATCCGAGCCAAGATACATTTCTTCCGAGCCGTGGCCGATCGCGAGCGGCGAACCCTTGCGCGCACCGATCATCAGATCGTCCTCGCCGGCAAAAATGAAAGCGAGCGCGAAGGCACCGCGAAGCCGCGGCAATGCCGCGCGCACGGCCTCGACCGCCGACTTGCCCTTTCGCATTTCCTCTGTGACGAGATGCGCGACGACCTCGGTGTCGGTCTCGGTGCCGAAATGCGCTCCCTGCTTCTCAAGTTCACCGCGCAGTTCGCGAAAATTCTCAATGATCCCGTTATGGACCACCGCAAGCCGCTCGGTGGCATGCGGATGCGCATTGTTCTCGGTCGGCTTGCCATGGGTGGCCCAGCGCGTATGGCCGATACCGGCCAGACCGGACAGCGGCTCACGAGCCAGCCTATCCTGCAGGTTTCTCAGCTTGCCTTCGGCCCGGCGGCGCTCAAGGTGTCCGTTCTCGACCGTCGCGATACCCGCCGAATCATAACCGCGATATTCGAGCCGCTTCAGCGCATCGAGCAGATGCCCGGCAACCGGTTCCCGTCCGAGAATTCCGACAATCCCGCACATGACGTGCAAATCCCCCGCCTGTATGGCGCGCTAACCCCGTTTGACGTTAGAGCCCGCATCCGCCCGGTGGCGGAAATCACAATGCGTTTCGACCTGTAACCGCTCAAAAGCGCGGCGGAACGATCATCCACCGCTCTTCTTGCCCGCGGCTTTCAGGCTGCGCAAGCGCGAGGCCCAGCCTTCCTTGATGACCTGCCGCACGCGACCGAGCGCCAGCGAGTCGGCTGGCACGTTTTCCGTGATTACCGAGCCAGATCCGACATAGGCGCCGTCGCCGACGGACACCGGTGCAACCAGTGCGGAATTCGAACCGATAAAAGCGCCTTTGCCAACTTCGGTCCGGCTTTTGGAAGCGCCGTCGTAATTGCAGAAGATCGTGCCCGCGCCGATATTGGCGCCCTCGCCGACGTGGCCGTCACCGATATATGCAAGATGGTTCGCCTTGGCTCCGGCCTCCATCACGGCTTCCTTCACCTCGACGTAGTTTCCGACCCGCGCGCCCTTGCCTATGCGCGCGCCCGGCCGGAGCCGCGCAAAGGGACCGATCGAGGCACCTTCGCCGACATGCGCGCCGGCGAGATGAGAGAAGGCGTGGATGACCGCCCCGGACTCAACCGTCACGCCAGCGCCGAAGATCACATAGGGCTCGATCGTCACGTCACCCGCCAGCTTGGTATCGGCCGAGAGAAATACGGTCTCGGGCGCGATCATCGTCACGCCGGCCTCAAGCGCCGCCGCACGCAGGCGCTTCTGCAATACAGCTTCGGTTTCCGCGAGTTGAGCTTTCGTGTTGATGCCTCTCACGTCGTCTTCCTCGACTTCCACCGCAACGGCCTTCAGACCAGCTTCATTGGCGAGTGCAACCGCGTCCGTCAGATAGTATTCCTTCTTCGCATTCGCATTACCGATCTGGTCCAGCAATGCGAGGGCTCGCCGTCCATCGAGCGCCATAAGTCCGCCATTGCACAAATCGATCGCGCGCTCTGCTTCGTTCGCATCCTTGTGCTCGCGGATCGCGATCAGCTTGCCGCCGTCAGTAATCAACCGGCCATACCCCGCCGGATCGTCCGGCGTGAAGCCAGCGACCGCCACAGTGGCTCCGTCCGCGATCGCGTCGCGAAGCGTGCGCAAGGTCTCAGCTGAGACCAGCGGCGTGTCGGCAAAAACGACAAGAACGTCGTCGAACCCGCGCTCCAGAATGGAACGCGCCGCAAGAACGGCATGGGCCGTTCCGAGACGTTGCATCTGCCGGGCAATCGTTGCATTGGGAAACGCGCGAGCGGCCTCCTTCGCCACGGCATCGTGATCCGGCCCGACGACGACAGCGCAGTCTGCAGCGCCGGCTTGCGACACCGCCCGCAATACATGCGCCAGGAGTGTCTCGTTGCCGATCTGATGCAGCACCTTCGGCAGTGAGGAGCGCATTCGCGTCCCCTCGCCCGCGGCAAGCACCACTGCCAGACATGTCCGCTTTATCATCCCGATCCTCGATTCCGGCCCGGCGCGTCATAGCCCGGCCGGACGCCCTAGCAAAGCAGTCTTGAGGGCCGGGCCCCGCCGGTTCCTGCTAGATTTGCCGCATGATTCGTCGCGAAACGCGAAAATATGGTTTTACCGGCGCCCTCCTCCTGCCGTGGCTCACTGACAGCGACTACAGGGCGATGGTCCCGCTCGGGCTATGGGGTGCGGCGGCCGCAGCCTGCCTGCTTTTGCTTGCCTTTGCTACCTGGACCGAGACCGGACAAGCTCGCCTCACTGGAGCTTACGCGTCGTTGCAGGGGCGAACCGAGACGCATGACGCCGGGGCGGCCGAGCGCGCGCGCCAGCTCGAAGATGCGCGAAAGACCGCCGAGACCATCCGCAATCTGACGCGGGACCGCAACGACTTGCTGGTCCGTATCACCGCGCTGGAGCGCAACTATGAGGATGTGACCGGTTCGATCGGCAAGCTCGCGTATGCGGTGCAACCACCTTCTGTTACAGCCTCGGTAGCGGTCGACGCCAGCCAGTCCCCAATTGACGCTTCCGGCATTCATCTCGATTCGGGCCAGGGCGAGGTTGCGATAGACATCGGCGGCGCAGCATCCGTCGCGGCAATGCGCGCCACTTGGGATCGCATCCGCCGAAAGCACGCTACGCTCCTTGACGGTCTCCGACCGCTGATGACCGTCCGAGACGGTCGCGGAGGCCAGGTCGAATTGCGACTCGTGGCAGGTCCCGTGAGCAATCGAACCGCGGCTGACAAGCTTTGCACGTCGCTTGCCGCAGCCGGGCTGCACTGCGAGCCTGCCGCATTCGAGGGACAGCGGCTGGTCCACCGCTGATCGGACCCGGTTGCCGCCCGCGGGCCGCCCCGGCATAGTGCCGAGATGGCCTCCCGACCGCTCTTCGCACCGACCGCCCGACAGACGAATTGGCTGATCGTTCTTGGCCTCGCCTCACTCGGCTACGCACTTTACATCCGCTACCTCGCCATCGAATTGTCGAGCGTCGGTCTCGCATGTCAGGGCGGACTGCAAACCTGGCTCTGCTCGACGCGGGCGCTGGTGATGACCCTGTTCAACCACTCGGTCTTTGGCTGGGTTGCGCTCGGCGCGGCGCTCGTCAATCTGATCCGGCCGACTGTGCCGATCTTCGCGCTCGGGCTCGCGGCGGCGGCCGCCGGCATGGTTCTTTATAATGTGGGCCTGTCGGGACTGGCGGCGGCTCTGCTTGTTCTCAGCCTGGCGCGGCCCGGGGCCATCGAAAACGGACAAGACTGAGCGAGAGCATCAGCAGAACCAGACAAAGCCACACCGACTGCCAGTTCACGACGCTCTCGTTGAAGAAAATATAGACCGCCGAAAGCATGAGTGCTCCTGCGGCGACGCGTTCGGCGAGACCCTGTCTGCGATCGCTTCGGCTTGCCAGCGCAACCATCGCAATCGGAAGGATCGATGCCGTCAGCGGCGCGAACGGGAAATCCTTGTAGCGCGGATCGAACACCAGTCCGAACGCGACCTGCAGCGCGATCACCGTGACGGCGGCGACCAGAACCCCCGCAATGCGTTCGCTCCGCGACATCGGCGCACCCGGTGTTCCGGACAGCACGTCGGAAAATGACGGCAACCAGGCCGCGCGCACCAGGACCATGGCCAGCACTGGTGGCGTGAGCAAAGCGAGAGCGATCAGCGCGCCAGACCGGAGCCAGCCGCCAATCCCGAGGCTCTCATAGCTCGCCAGCGCGACCGCCCAACCGATCATGCCGCCGCCTGCCAGCGCGATCACAGCAATACCGAACCAGCGCGCGGGCGAAACCGCGGGGCCCCGCGCCCACAAGGCCACCGCGAAAATCAGCGCCGCGAAGGCGATCCCGCCCGCAGCCTGTCGCAACCAGTCCGGATGGTTCGAGACCGGCTTGCCCCAATCGAATTTGGCCTGTCGGGTCGCGTCGTCGAAAAGTCCCCAATAGCCGCCGACGGTCCCTTCCAACTGGCGTTTCCAGGGCTGGTCAAAGGCCTCGATGACGTTGACGCGGTAGCCCTTCCGTTTGGCGACGGCCAGTACCTCCTGCAGCACAAGCGCCTGGTTCACGAGCGACGGCAGCGCTCCCTCGCGCATGCGGCCCGCGCTCGGCCAGCCGGTCTCACCAATCAGTATGTCCTTGCCGGGAAACGCCGCGGCCATCCGGTCGCGGATCTGTTCGACATGCGCCGCCGCGTTGGAGGCCGGGATCGGGAAGTCCTCCCAATACGGCAGGATGTGGATGGTGACGAAATCGACAGGGGCTGCGAGATCGCGGTGGCGTAGCCAGAATTCCCAGACATCTGCATAGGTGACTGGGATGGAGGTCCGGCTTTTCACCTCCCGCAAAAAGACCGCGACATTTTCCGCCGACAGCTCGCCACGCAGCAAGACTTCGTTGCCGACCACAATTGCCTGTATGACGTCCGGGAATTGTTTGGCCAGCCGGATCACGCTCTCGACCTGCTCACGGTTCTTTTCCGGATGGCTCGACAGCCAGAGGCCCTGGATGACTTTTAGCCCGACGCGACGCGCGATTTCGGGCACCTGCTCAAGCCCGTGCTCGGTCGAATAGGTTCGGATGCAATCGGTGAGCGATTTCAGGCGGATCAGATCGTCCTCGATTTGCGCGGCCTGAATGTACGTGTCCGACCGCAGCGGCGATTGCATCCCGCGAAACGGCGCATACGACATGCATTGCAGCTTCTCGCTGGCGGCGGCGGTCGCCGGCATGGGCACAGGCCGACCGAGCACCCACCACATCAGCCCAATCAGGACAGCCACGACAGCGAGAAGGAGCGCCGGAAGCAGCGATCCGGTTAACATGCGTTCATGCATCTCGGGGTCTTGATCCAGTGTCAGTCCATTCGCCATCGCACGAACGCCGCCGAAGGCCAAATCAGTGCAGCAACCGCTACCTTCTGTCGCGCAGAAGCTAGACAAAAGTCAGGAAAGCAGAAAATCTTACGGGATCGGTACCGAGCCGTATTGCGGACGGAATCCGATGTAACCGTCGTCATCATCGCCATACAGCGCCTTGCGCCAGAGTGTCCTGACATCATGCCTTTCCGCTACTCATCCCTATCCGCAATTTGCCTGACCATGCTCGTGGGCATCGCGCCTGCCCTGGCCCAGAACGAACAGGCCGACAAAGCGAAGCAACAGGCTGCCGAGCAGGCGAAAAAGGAAGCCCAGCGGATCAACGATCTAGCCGAGGTATCCAAGCAAATGAGTGGGCCGGCCGGCAATCCGGAATGCGTATGGGTCGGACGCCGCGTCGTCCATCGCCTCTTCCAGGACGATCTCGATACGGCCTTCCGGCATATGGACCTCTACGACCGCTTCGGCTGCCCGGGCGGGCATATCCAGGCGGCTTTCCGTTGCGTCGTGCAGCAGGGACCGATCGTCGATCCCAAGGCACAGGAGAACATCCTGGCGCGCGTCCATTCATGTTGGGTCAATCCGGCGGCGCCTCCCTCGCCAGCCGCGGCGGCAACAACAACGCCGCAAACTGGAACCACTACGCAGTAACTTCGTTTACGTTGCGCGAAACGGCGTCAGCGGTCATTAATTCGCCATGCCGCAGTGCGATTGAAAATTCGGCTCACCTGAGTTATCTGACTGTCGTAGCAGGTGCTTGTCCCAGGGGACGGGACGGCAACCTTCACCCAGCCCCGCTCGGTTTCGCGTTCTATGCGCCTCGTCGCGGTTGTCGTCGCGCTCGTCGCCTGCGTGCATGCAGGCTTGTGGGCTCTTTCCGAAAAACGTATTCCGGCGCCCAATATCGACGGCCCGCTGGCAAGCGTCTCGTACGGCAAGCATCCTGACAAACATGTCAGTGCTTCGGAGATTCAGTCCGACCTGAACATGCTCGCACCCCACACGCGGGCGGTGCGAACCTATTCGTCCACCAAAGGTCTCGAGATGGTGCCGCGGATCGCGGCCCAGTCAGCCCTGCGCGTCACTGCTGGCGCGTGGCTTGGCGGCAGCCTCGACGATGCCGAATGGCAGGGCAAAGGCCCGGACGCATCGAACGGCCGGCGCTACCGCGAGCGGATGGCGTCACGCGCACGCAACACCGCCGAGATGAACTCGGTCGTCGATCTCGCGCGCCGCAACTCCAATATCGAGGGTCTGGTCCTCGCCAACGAAGCGATCTACCGCGGCGAGACGATCATGTTCGACAACGAAACGTTGTCGCCCGAGGAGGTCGAGATGGCCCGCGCCGCGGCGCTGGTGTCCAAGGCCGAAGAGACCCGGGTTAAGGAGAAAATCAACGTCGGCCGTCTGATCAAGGCGATCCGCGAAGTCAAACGCCAGGTTTCGGTGCCGGTCACGACCGGCGAAATCTGGAGCGTTTGGCGCGACCATCCCGAACTCGTCGCCGCGGTCGACTATATTGCCGTTCACATCCTGCCTTACTGGGAAGGCGCCCCGGATCAGTCGGCGGTCGATGCCGCGATCGGCGGGTACCATCAGTTGCGCCAGATGTATCCCGGCAAGCGCATCGTGATCGCCGAGTTCGGCTGGCCGAGCGCAGGCTACAACTTCAAGCTCGCGCAACCCGGATTCTTCGAGCAGGCGCATGTGATCCGCGACTTTGTCGCGCGCGCCAACGCGATCGGCATCGATTACAATATCATCGAGGCGCTCGATCAGCCCTGGAAGATTTCCGAAGGCAGCGTCGGTGCCTATTGGGGTCTGTTCAACGCGGCCGGTGAGCAGAAGTTTTCGTGGACCGGTGCGATCACCGATCCGGACTTCCGCAAGCTTGCCATGGTCGCCATCCTGCTTGGCGTCCTGTTCTCGCTGCCGCTCCTGGCCATGAGCGTCACCCTCACCGAAGCCGTCGTCCTGACGGTCGCGGCGCACGTCGTGGCCGCGTGGTTTGCAGCGGTATTCGCATTCTGGCGGGGTCATTATTTTGTGTGGGGCGAGGCTTTCGCCCTGGGACTCGGCGTGGTGCTGCTCATCCCGCTGGTCCTGATCGCGATGACCAGGATCGAGGAGATCGCGGCTATCGCGTTCGGCCGCAAACCGCGGCGTTTGCTCCAGGTGTCGTCGCCGCCGCTGGCTCCGGAAGCGCTCTCGCACGCGCCGAAGGTCTCCATCCATATTCCGGCCTACAAGGAAGAACCGGAAATGCTGAAGGCCACGCTCGATGCCGTGGCGGGTCTGCACTACCCGAACTTTGAATGCATCGTTATCATCAACAACACGCCGGACCCGTTCTACTGGGAGCCGATCGAGGCGCATTGCAAGACGCTGGGCGAGCGTTTCAAATTCCTCCGCGAAGACAAGGTAGAGGGCTTCAAGGCCGGCGCGCTGCGCATCGCGCTCGATCATACCGCCCCCGATGCGGAGATCATCGGTATCATCGATGCGGACTATGTGGTCGCGCCGGGCTGGTTGTCCGATCTGGTACCGGTGTTCGACGATCCGAAGGTCGGGCTGGTGCAGGCACCGCAGGAGCATCGCGACGGCGATCGCACCGTCATGCATTACGCAATGGCTGGTGAATATGCCGGCTTCTTCGACATCGGCATGGTCGAGCGCAACGAGAAGAACGCCATTGTCGTGCACGGCACGATGTGCCTGATGCGCCGCGCGGCGCTTGAAGCTGCCGGCAACTGGTCGAGCGACACGATCTGCGAAGACACCGACCTCGGTCTGACCATGATCGAACTCGGCTGGACGACGCACTATACCAACCGCCGCTACGGCTTCGGCCTGCTGCCGGATACTTACGGCGCCTACAAGAAGCAGCGGCATCGCTGGGCGTATGGCGGCTGCCAGATCGTCAAGAAGCACTGGCGGCGTTTCCTGCCCGGCGTGTCGAGCCTGACCCGTGAGCAGAAGCGCGCCTTCCTGTTCGGCTGGATGAGCTGGCTCGGCGCCGAGGCGCTCGGCGTCGTGGTGGCGATCGCCAACCTGATCTGGGTGCCGGTCGTGGCGTTCGCGGAAATCGGAATTCCCGCGAAGATCCTGACGATCCCGATCCTCGCCTCGTTCGCGGTGACGCTGCTTCATTTCAGCGTGCTCTACCGGCTGCGCGTCGCCATTCCGAAGAAGCAGATGCTCGGCGCGGTGTTCGCCGCAATGTCGGTCCAGCTTACGGTCGCGCATGCGGTGATGGACGGCCTGATCAAGGATCACCTGCCCTTCAACCGCACCGCCAAGGGTAACCGCGCCCGCAAGCCGGTGCAGTTCGACGGCTTCTGGGAATTGGTTCTCGGGTCACTGCTGATCATTGGCGCAATCGTGCTGATCGCGAACAATCCGCTGCACATCACGGAAATCTATTTGTTCGCGGTCGTGCTGGTGGTGCAGAGCCTGCCGTTCCTGTCGGCCGCGGCTATTGCAGCCATCGAAGGCAGCCGCATCAACGAATTCGCGTTCTGGACCTCGCTGCAGCCCAGCGTCCTCGCCGTTCTGCGGCGACGCCCGGCCGGCATTGCCGCGCAGGCTCCGGTGATGGCAAATGCGATTGCAGAGGTGCAGGCCGCCGCTCCGGGCGAAAAGCAGCCCGAGACGGTGCAATAAACGCTGGTCATATCGGGGCGTCACTCCGCGACGTCCCGGTACCCGGCAAAGCAGATTCAACCTTGGCAGCGCCTGGCTGATGCGTTCGTCGGCCGTCGGCGTGTGCGGGGCGCGAGCCTCACGCCGGCATGGCCGTCTCGACCAGCCGCACCCAGTATGACGAGCCCAGCGGGATCACGTCGTCGTTGAAGTCATACGCGGGATTGTGCAGTCCGGCACTGTTCTCGCCGTTGCCGACGAAGATGAATGCGCCGGGCCGCGCGTTGAGCATGTAGGAAAAATCCTCCGCTCCCATCATCGGTGGAAATTGGTCGTTCACCCGATCCTTGCCCGCGATCTCGGACGCGACGTGCGCGGCGAACGCGGTCTGATCGGCGTGGTTGACCGTCACCGGGTAGCCGCGGTGATAGCGCACCCGAGCCGACGCGCCATGCAGTGTCGCCACCCCTTCGCAAATCTCTTTCACCCGAGTCTCGAGCTGATCACGCACCTTGTCGGTCAGGCTGCGGATGGTGCCGGCAAGTTTCGCGGTCTGCGGGATCACGTTGTTGGTGGTGCCGGCCTGAAACACACAGATCGATACCACGCCGGATTCCAGCGGATCGACATTCCGCGACACGATCGACTGCAGCTGATTGACCATCTGGGCCCCGACCAGGATCGGATCGATTCCGAGATGCGGACGCGCCGCATGCGCACCCTTGCCTTCAATTTCGATGGAGACATAGTCGGCTGCGGCCATCATCGGTCCCGCGCGCATCCCGAATTGCCCGACCGGCAGGCCCGGGTAATTGTGCATGCCGTAGACTTCCTCGATCCCGAACCGCTCCATCATGCCGTCAT
>VFQN01007201.1_pt1 | contig 12092 bp, 10 predicted proteins | sample 3512371 | NCBI WGS metagenome assembly VFQN01 (sample SAMN10412370, study PRJNA504923) | tailings metagenome | isolation source: Replicate 2 from Balatoc abandoned mine | place: Philippines: Itogon, Benguet | collected 2017-08-28
CGGAATATACTTGTGGACACTCTACCATATCATCAGCTGCTGCAGAAGCACTGACGAGTGTATTTGGAGATAATTTTGCTTATACTGATTCTACTGAACTGGAATTTGGCATACCCAATCGTTCATTTACATCATTCAGACATGCAGCTGAAGAGAACAACTGGGCTAGGTTTTATGGCGGCATTCATTTTCACAATTCCTGTATTGTTAGTACCGATTTAGGTCAACGTGTCGGCAGACTCATCGTTGACAGACTTAAAATGAAGAAATAACGATAACAGACAAATAGCAATTGAATGGATTACACATGTAGTATGTGATTCATTGCTATGCCTAAAACCAAAACAATGAGATCTTTAATTTTTATAGTATTCTTTTCATTTCTTGTATATACTGATGCCAACTCGCAAGGTTGTGTAGCCATACGTGGTGTGGGTGGTATGTGTACCATTGATCACAAGGGTTCTGATACAGTTCCCAGTAAGTGGACACTCAACCTGAATACCCGCTACTTTAATTCTTTTCGCCACTATGTAGGAACCGCAGAACAAAAACATCGTATTGCGAACAATACACAGGTCATCAATAACAATGTAACTGTTGATATGAGTCTGATTCGTGTATTCAATAGTAGATGGTCAATGGCATTCAGTATTCCCATGATCTCTAATACACGCACATCATTATATGAACATGGTGGAGCTGCTCGTCACCTTACTACTTCTTTTGGTTTGGGTGATGCAAGGGTGTCGGGTTACTATTGGGTGACTGATCCTGCAAAAGGAAAGAAGTTTGCTTTACAAGCGGGACTGGGTATCAAATTACCTACCGGCGATTATCGTGTGATGGATCATTTTTATACGAACACGGGTGCAAAAGTATTAGGTCCTGTAGATCAGTCGATACAGTTGGGTGATGGTGGAACAGGATTCACGACAGAGATCAATGCATTTCAAACCATCAACAGACAACTCAGTTTGTATGGTAATTTCTTTTATCTGCTAAATCCCAGAGAGCATAACGGTGTTTCTACGGCAAGAGGAGGAACAACATCCACAACAGCTATCCAATATGGTAGTGATGTGATGAGCGTACCTGATCAATACATGATTCGGTTTGGAGCAAATTACACAGTGAATAGATTTACTTTCTCAGCAGGTTACAGACATGAAGCTGTTCCTTCTTCCGATCTCATCGGCGGCAGTTATGGATTTCGTAGACCGGGTTATGTAAATTCTATTGAACCTGGAATTACCTATTCTGTAAAGAAGTTGAATCTCTATGCCTATGTTCCTGTAGCGGTTGTTAGAAGCCGTACACAGAGCTATGCAGACAAGCAAAGAACAAAAATCACCGGCGTATATGCACAAGGTGATGCCGCATTTGCTGATTTGGCAGTGAATGTGGGCATGAGTCTTAGATTTTAGTTGAGTTGACAGTTGTTAGTTGACAGTTGACAGAAGAGAAAGTGCTTTCCTGTCAACTGTCAACTAACAACTGTCAACTCAATAGTCTTTCACAACAAAACTATTCATCATGCAAATATTTAAAACAGGCATTCATCGTATCGTATGCTTGCTAATCATAACAATGGCTGCCTATATTCCATCCAAAGCACAAACAGAGATTGATGGAATTATGATGGCAAAAAATAATTACTGTAGTGGTTTGATGTACAACTACAGTAGCTGGGATCAATATTGGGAAGGTACTTTGAAAAGAAACAATCTCAATCTGGGTACTGTTTCTACCACTACTATTGCCTACATGGGTAACTATGGGGTATCTGATAAACTAAATGTATTATTCGGGTTGCCTTATATCAAAACAAAAGCATCAACTGGAACATTCAGTGGGCTAAGTGGATTACAAGATCTTTCGCTTTGGGTAAAGTGGATGCCCTATGAAAAAGACTTCGGCAAAAGTGTATTGGCGTTTTATGCAATTGGTGGAGTTTCTTTACCGGTATCAGATTATACACCGGATCTCTTACCTTTTTCAATAGGATTGCGCAGTAAAACGCTTTCGCTCAGAGCCATGGCTGACTATCAAATCGGCTCATGGTTTGCAACCGTTTCCGGAACATATGTGGTAAGAGATAAAGTAACCTTAGACAGAGAACTCTATTATACTACGCAGTTACACCAAACCAATGAAGTAGCCATGCCCGATGCTTCTTCCATAAATATTCGAGCGGGTTACAGAACCGGCAGACTCATTGCAGAAGCTGTATGGAACAAATGGACCACACTCGGAGGTTTTGATATCACCAGAAACAATATGCCTTTTGTCAGCAATAGAATGAATGCAACCATGTTGGGAGTGAATTTTAAATACAACTTAAAGGGTGTAGATGGACTATCACTGATTGCCAACGCCAATGCAACCTTAAGTGGAAGAAATATGGGGCAAGCTTCCAACATAGGTGGAGGTGTTTTCTATATTCTAGACTTTACTCCGAAAAAGAAAACAGAAAAAAAAGCTGACACTTCAAAAAAATAAATCATGAAAAAGAATATATCCTTTTTACTCTTGGTCATCTTTTTGATGCTGCAGCTATCATGCTCAAAAGATGCTCCCAATACAACTGATAACGCACCTCTGCTGGCACCTGCCAAAACAGATATTGATGCCGGATTATGGAGACCTGTTTTACTAACCGGTCCTACAGAATTTCCTGTAGCAGCACCAGCTGCTGTAACGACTCCGGGTTATATCGCTGAACTCAATGAAATCAAAGGCTATCAGCGTGATCTTACTGCTTCACAAGAAGCAACCATCCGATATTGGGGTGCTGGTGGTGTATTGAGATGGAATGAATTAATGAGACAATTAGTATCAAAATACAATTTGCCTCCTTATCAAAATGCAGATGGTACTTATCCTTTTCCCAGTGCCAATAATCCATTCGCGTATCCACTGTTTCCATTTGCCAATCCACCTTATGCAGCAAGAGCCTATGCATATGTGAGTGCAGCACAGTATGATGCTTTGGTTGCTGCTTGGCATTATAAGAAATTGTATAACAGACCTGCACCTTATAAAACTGATGCATCAATTAAAGTAAAATTACCTACGAGTGATTTACCTTCTTATCCTTCTGAAGATGCAGTACTTGCCGGTGTTACTGCCGAAATGATGAAACTTCTTTTTCCGGGTGAGATTGCTTTTATTCAACAGAAAGCTGATGAGCAAAAGCTCTCCAAGATCATGGCAGGTGTTGCTACTCGAAGTGATATTGAGGCGGGAGAAGCACTTGGAAGATTGGTAGCTCAGAAGTTTACTGCACGCGCAAGAGCTGATAGGGCTGGCGCTGCAGCGGGGAATCAGGCAAGCTGGACAGCCCTAGAAACTAATACCATTGCACGCGGTGAAACTCCATGGATCAGTATGGAAACACCTAAACGTCCGCCAATGTTACCGGGTTTTGGCAATGTGCGCCCTTTTCTTTTCGATGAAACAACCACACCTACTTTAAGACCGGGTCCACCACCCCCTACTTCCAGTGAGCAAATGAAAAAAGAACTGGCTGAAATTTTAGACTTCATAAAGAACCCGACACCGGAAAGAATCCGTATCACGCATCTTTGGGCGGATGGTATTGCAACACCTACACCTCCCGGACATTGGGGTGCTATTGCTGATGCAGATTTCATCAAACAAGGATTTAGTGAAGTGCGTTGGGCAAGAAATATGGCTTTGTTGAATATGTCTATGATGGATGCAGCGATTGTATGTTGGGATACCAAATATTTTTATTTCAACCCAAGACCTAGTCAGCTCAATCCTGAAATTAAAACACTCACAGGCTTACCAAATTTTCCGGCATATATTTCCGGACACTCAACATTCAGTGCGGCAGCCGCTACAATTCTGAGTCATATTGTACCTTCTAGGGCAAAAGAATATGATGCCATGGCAAAAGAAGCATCTATTTCCAGAATGTACGGAGGTATACACTATCGCAGTGATTGTGAGAAAGGATTAGAAACGGGCAACAAAGTTGGCGCCTACGCGGTAAATAGAGCGAAGACTGATGGAGCGGATTGATGAATCAATTTGGTTGATAGTTGATAGTTGACAGTTGACAGAAGAGAAATGATTTTCCTATCAACTGTCAACTATCAACTGTCAACTCTTCTTCTCCACACCTAGCAAACAAAACGAATACGGTTCAATAACAAGGTACTCATAGTCTGCACCTACTGAGTACCTTTTTTCATTCCAGTAATCGTAGAGATTGTCGATCTGGTAACCTTGCTCTTTAAAAGCATACCAGGTAAGATATGCAGCTTTATTACTATAATTGAAAAGACAATACAGATGTGTATCATCTAATGAACGAATGAATCCAGATATATGAATATTATGTGGTGTGATCCAACGCAGGTTTTTGAGATCTGCTGTTACCGGTAATTGCTTTCTTAGTTTTAATAGTTTTTGTGTACCACTGAAAATACGATGCTCTATGGTACCAGTTTCTTTGGTTTTTTGATTCTTCTTCCAATCAATCAATGGACGATGCATCCACCTATTGTCATAACTCTTTCCGGGGTCATTCAAATAACTATAATCATTGGTATAAGCAGCTTCGTCGCCATAGAACAACATAGGAATACCACCTACAAAAAAGCTTTGCGCTTGCATCAATAATATTTTCTTGACTGCTATGTCAATCAAATTATTATTGCCTGATTCCAATGCTTTTTCCAATCCACACAAAGACGCCAATGATCCACTAATGCGTGCATCTTGTGTTTTAGGATTCACAGAAAATAAAGCACCTGAGGCAGGGGAGCCGGGATGAGCACCAGAATAATAATCTTTTAAAAACTTCCGATGTTCATAAGCGTTGAAACCTGCAGCTGCAATGGAACTGTCTTCAAATCCTAAACCAATATCATCATGACATCTTGTATAACTAATCCAAGTGCAGCCATAAGGTTTTTGTAATAAATCTTGTTGTGCTGCCAACATCACACGGGTATCACCTGTTGCCAAAGCATCCCATTGCAAAGCCATTTGTGTAGCATTATAAGCCACATCACATTCACGGGCAGTGTACAGGTCGGTGCCAAAATATTTCATGATCTCTTTAGGTGCAACAATGGCTTCGCCTAATAAAGCCATACCCGGTGCACTTACTTCTACACACTGACGAATCAATCGAAGTATATCATGTGCCTGTGGTAAATTCTGACAAGTAGTACCTAATTGCTTCCAGATAAAAGCAGGGGCATCGATACGAAGAATATCAACGCCTAAATTGGCATAGAATAAAATGGTATCCAACATATCAATCAATACCGCTGGATTGGTATAATTCAAGTCCCACTGATACTGATGAAAAACTGTCATCACCCATTTATTCGCTTCCTTACACCAGGTAAAACTTCCCGGTGCACTTTCAGGAAATATTTCAGGCATGGTAGTATCGAACTGATCGGGTAGTGTACGGTCATCATACATGTAGAAATATTCTTGATACACCGGATCACCTTTTTTGGCTTTCACCGCCCATTCATGATGATGCGAAGTATGATTCAATACAATATCCAACATCAGGTACATATTCTTATCCAGCATTTTTTGCTGCACAGTACGTAAGTCTTCCAATGTACCGAAGCGTGCATCTACTTTTCTAAAATCAGACACCGCATAACCGCCGTCACTTTCTCCAGCCGGACTCTCAAACACCGGCATCAAGTGCAAAAAGTTTACACCCAATGATTCGAGATAGGATAATTTTTCAGGTAGTTGTTGCAGCGTACCGCAAAAGCGATCTATATACAAACTCATTCCAGCGATTTCATTACTCAAGAACCAAGCGCCTTTGGATGCCTTATCTACATCTCTTTTACGCAAAGCAGTTGAACGTTGCTGGTGATTGTGAATGAGTGTTAATAATAATTTCTCAAACAAAGCATCTGCCATCAGATGATTGCTATATAAGGACTGATACAAACTATCAATAGCAGCAGCATTAGCACACAAGCGCGTATAAAAAAGTAAATCATCACCCGACATGGAAAGTTTTTCCTGGGTACAAATGCGGGAGATGCGTTGGTGGAGGGGAAAAGAGTACATATTAGTTGCAAGCTTCAGGCTACAAGCCACAAGCTTTTTATGATTATTATAAAATGGTTTCTTAATCTTTTATATTTAAAACTTGAAGCTTGAAGCTTGCGGCTTATAGCTTTCAGACTTATTCAAAAATACTATTACTCAAATGCCTAAACGCTTCCATCGCCCCGAGATACTCGCAGGTTCTGGCGCCGGCTTTGTTGGCATTTTGGATGATTTGTTTCCATTCTTGATGTGATAATTGAATAATACTTCTCAAATCCTTATCACGTAACTGATACAATACTGCACCTACAAATGCATCACCAGCGCCAGTAGTATCAACAGGCTGCACTGGAATACTTGGAATGATTTCTGTTTTACCTTTTAGTCCAAGTAAGGTTCCTTCTTTCCCCAGCGTGATCGTGAAAACAGCATTGGTTTTATCCAATAATATTTGTGCAGCATCTGTTACTGAATGGGTATTGGTAATCAGCATGGCTTCTTCATCACTGAGTTTGAAAAAGTGACAGGACTGTAAAAAATTCCAAGACTGATCAATAAAAGTTTGTGTTTCATTCGGAAACAACAGATGACGATAGTTGGGATCGAAACTGATGAAGATGGTATCCTGCATCAATGCTTTCTGTAACATGCCTTGATAAGAAGCTTGTAAAGGTCCGGGTAGAAAACCGGTGGCTGAGCCAAAGTGAATGATATTGACTTCATCCAATGGAATGGCATCTGTTTCTTCTCTGCTGAGTTGTCCGTCTGCTCCGCGATTGAAAACAAAATCACGTTCACCATCTTCCATTAATGATACAAAAGCAAAAGTAGTAAAGGCATTGGCGTCTTGTAACATCCATCGTGTGGATACACCGAATTCTTGCATCACATCGATGAGCTGTTTACCGAAAGGGTCATTACCTACTTTTGCAGCAAGTTCAACATTGCCTCCTAAAGCAGCAATAGCCGCCGCCACATTGGTAGGAGCCCCACCCGGTTTCTTTAAAAAATGCTGCCCCTTAGATAAAGAACTCCCCTTATCCGTACAGATCATGTCGATCAATGCTTCTCCAATACAAAGTATTTTCATACGAATTAAAATAACTCTGTGCTACTCTGTACCTCACTCCGTGTAACTCTGTGGTTTAACTCCTTTAAGATTTGCAGATGCTTACATTTCAAAAGGATTTAACCACAGAGTCACACAAAGTTGAGTACAGAGGTACGCAGAGGGTTAGTGTGATGCTCCAACGGGGACTTCTACCTCTTCTTCTGTTTTCTCAACCCGCATTCGCATGGTAGCAACTGCAGCAATGAGAAGAAGCGCACCTGCAAACAGAATAGCGTTGGCAGGGTTGCTTCCTAAGAAATATTTATAGATATATCCGAAGGAAAGTGTTTGAATGATCATTGGCACTACAATCATCATATTGATGATACCCATGTACACGCCATATTTTTCTTTGGGAATACTTCCCACTACCATGATATAAGGCACACCCATCATACTCGCCCAAGCGATACCAAAACCAATCATGGGAATAAAGAGTAAATATTTATCTTGAATAAAAGGTAAAGCAAAGAGAGCGATTGATGCCATTGCTAAACAAAGTACATGTACTTGCTTAGCGCCATATCTTTTGGCCATCCAGACCAAGCCGAAGGCAGACAGAAAAGTAACAATATTAGAAAAACCTGTAACAAGACCTGTCCACCCTACAACTTCTTCATACAATTTAGAATTTTCTTCTGAGCTAGTATTCCATGTAGAACGAGCTATACTGTGAGAGAGGAATTGCCAATAACAGAACATGGCATACCATTGAAACAAATACACCAATGCGAGTTGCCACAAAGTTTTTGGCATGTGGGCAATAGAAGAAAATATTTCTTTGAATGGTGTGAGAAAACTTTTGTGTTCTGCTCTCAATGCAGCAAGTTCTTCTTCTGTTGGAGGTATTTCTGGTGTTTTAATCACCGACCATGCTACCGATACGATGGAGCAAACGGCTCCCACAAAGAATGAACCATATACCCAATACGGAATACCGCTTTTTCCGTCAGAAGTTGTAGACTCACCTGTGATTACTTTTTGAAAAAAGAATAAGGATAAATTTGCAAGTGTGATACCTAAACCTGTGAAAAAACTTTGTGTAAGAAAACCAAGAGCACGTTGACTAGCAGGCAACTTATCGGCGATGAATGCACGATAAGGTTCCATAGCGGTATTATTGGCTGCATCTAAAATCCAAAGTAAACCTACAGCCATCCATAAAGCACGACTGAATGGAAAGGCAAATAAACAGAGGCTGCAGAAAATAGCACCAATTAAAAAATAAGGTTTTCGGCGTCCCCAACGAGGGTGCCAGGTTTTATCACTCAATGCACCGATGATGGGTTGAATGAGTAAGCCTGTCATGGGGCCGGCGAGATTTAAAAGCGGTAAGTCTTCTGGTTTGGCATGTAAAAAACTATAAAGTGGATTGACAGCGGTTTGTTGTAATCCAAAACTATATTGGATACCAAAGAACCCGACATTCATATTAATGATCTGCCAGAAGCTCAAACGAGGTTTAGTAATGTGCATGACAAGCAGTTAGTTAGTCTTGTAAATTAACTGCTTTCAGTGAGCTGTACTAGTGTTAAGACCAAGTATTTTTTCCGAAAACGATTGCGATGAGAATGATGAAGGAGGATGGGCCGCAGATTTTTATGATTATTTATGATAAAAAACTTTGATCAGCGAAAATCATAATAATCATAAAAATCTGCGGCCCATAAAAACATGTAAATGCTATAAGTCATTTATACATTGAGACGATCATACATAACAAACCCGCTTATGTTTTATTTCATAGCTTCTTCTATAAGAGGCATAATATATTTCACATCACCCGGAACAATTTTAGCAATGGTTCCATCCGGTTGAATAACCATATGGGTTGGATAGGATTCAATACCAACTATGTCCATGAGATAGCTTTTAGCGTTATAAATTAAGTTATAGTTGAATTTTTTTTGCTTATTAAAATCGAGCATTTCATTTTTACCATCAAATCCAATGGCTAGGAAAAGAATATCTTCTCTTTTTTTATACTTTTTTACAAGCTCATTTAGTTCTGGAATTTCTTTAACGCAGGGCACACAGGAAACAAACCAACAGTTAATGACTACAAACTTGCCTTTAATGCTTTCATTGGAATATTGTTTGCCATGAATATCATATAACTCAAATGCTGGTAAAACAGTCCCTTCCATTTTTGTATATTTCAAACACAGATTACTTCTCGCTTGAATCGTAGTTTTTACATCAGTATCAATGGAATCTGTAATTGGAATGGTTGCATAAGAAAGGGTGCTTTTATTTTCTAAACGTATAGGCATAAACTTTCTGGAAGAGAGTGCTGTCAGAAAAGTTTTTTTATCAATCGGTGTCAGATCAGCATTATACGTATTATAGGTTGAATACAGAAATACGTTCTCAGCTTCATAGACCAACCAATCCATAAAGTTTTTTGAAAGTTTATTCGCCCTATCCTGTAAAGATGCAATGGACTCCGATTGAGAAATAGCACACAGTTGAAGACATAAAAACAGGGGAAGCAAAAAGAGGTTCTTTTTCATTTCTATTTATTAATACTGGTAAGATAGATGCATTCATTGAAAATTTGCATAAGAGACTTTTATGCTAATCTTTGTTTAAAAATGAATCAATCGGCAATATAGTATAACCATTTCTCTTTACCTGCTGTATAAACTTGGTTCGCTTCATCATCAGAAGAGTATGTATACTTCGGGTTATAGCTTACTATTTCTTTGTTGAATCCGGCTAATACATTTTGAGAAAAAGACAAGGTAAAGCTGTTCTCTCTTTTTTCATATTCATAATTTGCAATACCCATGATACCTGTTTGGGGAATCTTAGATAGAAATTGTGGTGATACATCTGATAATTGGTCGGGGTATTTCTGATGGACTTCATAATAAGCTTCAATAGCTTGGATGATCGGAGTGGCATTCCGGATAGTAATCTTTCTACTAAAACTTCTTATCGGATAAGCGCCAAACATGCTTACACAAAAAATTGTAACAGGAATAATCCATGATAATAAGGAAAATAAAGAAATCTTCTGTTTTCTCACGCGCTGACGAATAGTAGCTAGTACTCCCATGGGTATAGCGATGAGTAGAAGCATGCTCGAAAACTGAGCAATGGTATAAATTGTATTAGTAAAGCTACGCAGAGTGCTTGGACCGGGTAAGAACGGCGATAGTATAATCAGGGCAATGAATAAGTTGATCAGCAATATTTGGAGCCATTGTTTTTTAGACATAAAGCTTAATAAAGTATTTCTTGAAATTTTTAATCATAGGGACAATAGTTCGCAATTAAGCTTGCTCATACTTTTTTAGTTGTGTTGCCAGCCAAGACGTGAAAGGGCTATTTAATTTAAAGGATAAGATCTTATCGTCGCTAACAAGGGGTCGAAAACTAAATGATGCTCGGGTGCCTTCTCTTCCTTTTTGAATCAATTGAAAGTATAGACAGAATAAACGAATGCCATTTTTAAAAGCGGTGAGTGAAAATACAGGGTTGCCGATTCCTTTCGTGTAAGCAGTTGGATTCATCAGTTTGATTTGTTGATTGATAATGGGTATTTCACCATTGCCACCATCAATAATTATCCAGTGACCGTCACTTTTTTGTAAGAAAAGAATAAGCGCTTGTCCAACCTGATGCTTTGCAAAACGAATATCACAAGTCCATTCGTTAAACTTCTCAACACTGATCATGAGACCGGCAGTACCTTTAATGGTTTCATTGATTTTGAAAGTATAGGTGTTCTCTTGTATATCAATAATTTTACCCGTTACAATCAAATCTGCCTTTCCTGCAATGATCTCTAATGGCCAATATATTTTTTTAGCACTCAGGCTGAGGCCGAATAGAGTAGAAAGAAAGAGGAGGGTGATTTTTTTCACTGGTTAGAGAATTTCGCTTCAAGTAGGTATTTGAAAAATGCTGATTAGTAAGTTACAAAAAAAATAGTTTAGAGAAAGCCATGTGATGTATAAAATCAATGATGGTACGCAGATTTTTATGATTGATTATGATAATACCCCTCAATCAGCGCAGATCATAATCAATCATAAAAATCTGCGGCCCATCATCATTCACCCTTACTAAACATCTCTCTCACCACCGATCGTTTATACCAGAATACCGTACCCAATACTATCACTAAAATGGTATGATTTATATTAGAAATAGTACAATCATCCGTATAAACAGAACCCGAAAATTGTTTGAAGTGCCAGGGAAATAGTTTATCAAATACAGATAAACTCCATCCTAATTGTTTATTAATGATTGAAGGAGACAGGTCGATGATATCAGGTATGATACAGCCGATAAAGGAAGACAATACCATGATGCGGTATTGTTTATTACAGAGCCAGGTTGCTGTTATGATCATGAGTAATCCTAGTGAAGCATCTATTTTAGATGGAATGGGGTAACAGTGGGGAATATAGTCTAAAATGCCATGAGAAAGAATGCCAGTCATAAATACAAATATGCTAGTAGATGGCTTCTTGTTTTTTGTATGGGTGAATAGAACGGCTATTCCAAGGGCGGTTGTGGTGTGGAATAGGACGTTCATTTTTAATAAGCTTTTTGATACAGCTGTTGGTATATTTTGGAACTATTTTGAGTCGGTTTATCTATCGTTCTTGATATTCAATTTGAACACGATCCTCAAAACTCTGTATCAATCTATGTTGACAAGTAGCTTCTATTCCTTTTTTAGTTTCTATCAAAACAGTATGATCATCTTTCCAATAAGATTTAATATCTGTGCAAATTTCATTAACGCAATATATCGCCCCATTAGCATCGGGGAATCCAATAGTAACTGTGGTGTTTGCTTGCTTTCCATCACTCCATTGTACCACACGTAACCATTTCTTGCCATCAGGAGATGATGACATTTCTTCGCTATAGTGTTTAGGCTTAGGACCTG
>VFQN01007202.1_pt1 | contig 12091 bp, 21 predicted proteins | sample 3512371 | NCBI WGS metagenome assembly VFQN01 (sample SAMN10412370, study PRJNA504923) | tailings metagenome | isolation source: Replicate 2 from Balatoc abandoned mine | place: Philippines: Itogon, Benguet | collected 2017-08-28
AAAATGTACGATTGTCAGAATTTCCAGACCCGAAGGCACCGAAATTATGAGCGGTCAGAATTTTTCGCGAAATAAGACCGGAACACTGGTCGTGCCCAGCTGAAGCTGACACAAACCGGTAGTACTCGCTGGTACTAGTCGCATGGTACGTTGTCCCTAATTGTTTGTCCAGGTGTCCGTCCCTGGGACAGGCTCCCCTACAGAGCTGCCATGGCACCATGCCTCCACGTGCTAAGCATCAGTGAGCACACCAGGCCTTGCCTGCTTTTGGGTTTTACATTTAGTGGGCGACGCCCTTCGCCACCCCCACCGCTCACTTGTCTTCCATCATAACAATCGAGCGCCATGGCGCCGTCCACATAATTGCGCTTCGTCTTCATGTGTCGCAGTCAATGTGTAGCAGACACGTATCGTACAGTACCTCAGTTTATGCCACGCCGCGTCATGTCCACAGTCTAGGATGCCCAAACTCACGAGCGCCACTTGCCTTGTACAAGCACATAGCACTACAGCATCAAGAGCTGGAGCTGCAGCGATGTGCTGACCCCATCCCACAGGATACCATCGCAACCGTCAGTGTTCCCTCCGACGGCCGCCTAGAAACGTGTACGGCAAAGCAGTTAATACACACGCCAAGCGAAGCGTCTAGTAGCACCTGCCAATCGCGTATGCACGCGGTCAACGGTCCAGGTAGTTGTCCCATCCCATGCTTTATGTGCAGGTGACCTGCGAGGTCATATGTCCGACTGACAAGTCGGCCCAACGGCCGCCGGCGTGCAACGACAAACACCTACCGGCCACGCCGCGTTTGAACGTCCCATCCCACCACCTCCAACGCCACCATGTCATCACTCCGCATCCATTGCGTCCAAGCCCCTCTGGGGGACGTCGCAGTGTAACCGTCACGCACATCAACAACCTACCTGCTCCAACTTAACGGACCCCACACCATGCCAAGGGTGCGGTTTCCCGTGCAGCCAAATGCCCAACTCCCATAACACCGCAAGCCGCCTAAGCACAGCCTCACACCGTTGCACCAGTTCGACACGCGTCTCTTACCTTGTTTTCTCTGCTCACACACTGGCACACCCGGCCAGCCCGCGTCCATCTGTACAACGCACCGTCAACGCAGCCGTAGCCTCGGCTGCACCCTATATCCCCCGTGCCGCACATCACCGAACTGCTTTATGCGCCAAGCATACCTCTCTTCACCCCGGAAACCCCTGACCAAGCGCCTGCCGTCGCCGCAGCACGCCGCCGCCCTTGCGGCCAGCCCATCAGCTGCCGCGGCCGCCGTCTGGCTCACGCTCCTGCTGCCGAGGCCGGCGCCTTTCAGCTAGGGGTGCCCCCGCCGGTAATGCCGCCGCGGTGGGCACCTGACGCTGCCGCCGAATGGCTCAAGCCCTGCCCCAACCCTACCGTCACGGCCGGCACCTCAGACGACAGTGCCGCCGCACGCCCCCGCCGCCGCCGGTGATGCCGCCGCGGCAGGCACCTCAGCTGCCGCTGCCGCCGGTTGGTTCACGCCCCCGCCGTCGCGGCCAGACCCTTTTAGCTGACGGTGCGGCCGTAGGCGATGCCTGCGATGTACAGGTTCTTGGACCACTTCTCCTTGACGTGCGAGCTGGGGAAGGCCGAGGTGCGCAGCGTCTCCTGCGTCTCGTCCATGGGCCGCCTGCGGGCACACGAGTACGGTACAGGATCAACGGCATGGGCGTTAGACATACCGTAGTCCACCATGACAGCTTCGCGGAGTGCGCACCATGAAAGGGACGAGGCAGTGCCAGAAACCATGTGCCAGCGGGTATGCAATTGGCCGGATCGGTGGTGCGTGCGACGAGAGAGTGAGTGACTCCAAAAGGCCAGACTGGAGGCCAGTGACGGACTTAAGGCGTGAAGTTAAGACAGACGAGGAAGCGGGCAGATGCACGCCCAGCCCTCGCCCCCGCCCCCACCTGCGCGGCACGCTGAGCACGAAGGCGGACTGGTCGGGCATTGCGGCGCACGCAGTAATGCGGAAAACCCCTAAACGACCTGCCCCACACATGCCTGCCCTTCCCTGCCCCCGCCCGCCCGCCCGCCCCTGCCCCCACCTGCGCGGCACGCTGAGCACGAACGCTGACTGGTCGGGCGTTGCGGCGCACGCGGTGATGCGGAAGCCGGCGTCCCAGCGGCGGTGGATGCCCTCGCTGGGGTACTGGAAGTCCAGCTCCACGCACTGGTCCGCGAAGCCCGCGTTGCGCGACATGACCACCGCCCAGCGCGTGTGGCTGGTGGCCATGGAGGTGACGTAAAAGCCCTCCTTCCACTTCTTGTTGATCCACTTGAAGGGGAACGAGTCCGACACCTTGTAGCTCTGCTGCGTGTAGGGCGTGCCCTTGGACATGACCACCAGGCTGCTGCCCGACATGCTACCCGCCATGGCGGTGATGTAGTAGCCCTCCTCCCACTTCTCCATGATCCACTCCTTGGGCAGGAATTGCTGCCCCAGGTTGTACACCTGCGCGGGGGACCCGGCGCAAGCGTCAGTCACTGCACGCGCGCCCAGAACCGTAGCAGACCTGGCAGCAGGCCGCTAGCTTGTCACATACAGTCGACACGAACTCCACGTCGCATTATCCGATACAGAGCAGCTTACATAGTACATTTTCACAGGTACCGGTAACCTTTTATCCTAAGGGACAAGTTATCTGGTGGTCTCGCCCCTGCGAGCAGGTCCAGCCTGGGCCGGCGTGCCGGCGTGGTGTTTCCCTTTGCTGTACCAGTGCCTAAGGCTAATACTGTAGTGTCAGCCATACCTGCGCGGTGAAGCCGGTGCCGGCGTCCATGATGAGCGCCCACAGCTCCTGGCAGCAGGCCACCGAGGAGATGTACAGGCCGTCGTCGTTGCCCTTCTCCACGTGCTGCTCCACGCGCGTGTTCGCCACGTTGTAGTGGTACCTGGCGGAAGGCGAGGGAAGGGGCGGGGAATAGGGTAAGCTTGTTTGGCTGCAGGGAGAAAGGTGCAGTCTGTGGTTCCAGTTCGAAAGCCCGAACCCTAGGGTGGGGCCAATCGCACGGGCAAGGCGAGCGCGCGAATAAGGAACGGGGTCAGTTCGCAGGGCCCGATGAATCGGCAGTGTTCACCCGACCATGCATACCATGTTTCGACACATGAACAGCTCTGCAGACACCGCTGACGCCTCGCCAACGCCGCTGCAGTGTACAGCGCATGCTTCCCTGTGTCCCGCCGCCCCGCCCCTGCACCCACCGCTGCTTCATGGGCCGGTGCGCGTTGTACACGGTGATCCACTGCGTAGCGGGCAGGCCCAGGCGGACCTTCTTCTTGGGGCCCGCGTCCTCCAGCGCCTCGTCCGCGTCGCGCTGGCGCTTCTGGCCCACCTGCACACCATAGGGCGACACAGGGGAAGGCATACTCAGCGGTTAGCAGTTGGCAGACTGTACATGGCATGACACAGCACCACCAAGCTGCATGTTAAACAAGGACTCAAGCGCCCACAGTGACTGCAACAGGACTGCTTCGACTGCAAGTTCACGGACGTTCTGGGCTGTGGTGGTTATGCTGTCCTCAAGGCCCACCTTCGCCGCTCCCTCCATGAGGATGGGCCGCGACGGCGCGGGGCCGCACAGCGGCTCGAACAGCTTCATGTAGGCCTCGTACTTGGGCTCCTCGTCGAACTTGAGGTTCACCACCGCCTCCGTGAACTGCCAAGGGTGGAATCGGGCATGCAGGGGTTGTCAGCAACGGCTCCCAGGCCCTAGCCTCCAACATCCAAGGTCCATACAAGCACAAGCTGGCGCGCAAAAGGTCTGAGGCGCTAGCCACGATCGCAGCGCAAAACAACCCTCAGTCGACGCGCACCTGGCGGAAGGCGGGCGGCGTGTAGCGGCATAGCATCTCCGCGCTGGTTGCCATCTTTTTCTTGCACACCAGGTAGCCCTTGTTGTCGCCCTGCGCACCGATAGCCACAGCGACGGACCGTCAGCACAGCACTTAAAGCCTTCAATTACCACCCTACCACCCATGCTCATGCTCGTTTGGTACATTATGCTGTACGCCTCCTCTTCACACTTTTACACCGTCACATCAACTACCCGCCTCCCTCGTAAGAGGTGTCGTTTCTCACGCGCTCCCAGGCAACAGACACCCCGCAGAGCCTGGCCTGTGAACAACCGCAGCCCTCGTTCCCAGCAGCAGCCCCCATGTACGCACCTGGTACCCCTGCCACGGCAGCCGCCCCTTTAACAGGAACAGCAGCGTGTACGCCAGCGACTCCAGGTCGTCGCGCCGGCTGGCGGTCCGGCCCAGGTGCGCGTGCACGCTCGCGTAGCGCACCGTGCCCCTACACGCGGAACATGGCATTTGTAGTTGTTATGCCTAAGGCCAGGTGTGAGCGTGGCCCGGGATAGCATGCGGCGATACGTGAAAACAGCATACCAGTGACCGCGAAGCTCTCCAACGGTCAAGGCTGCGTACGTGCCCCCTACCCGCGCACATGTGCGCCTCTAGGAGGACGCAAGATCGCACAACGTGTTGGAAGGGGTCAAAGGCTGCGTGCATGGTGTGCCCCTGGAGCACGTGGGAGCCCAACGCACCTGAACACGTCCGGCCGCTGGTCGTACTCCACATGCGTCCCGCACACCGCGTCCTTCCAGCGTGTGGCTGGTGAGGGCAGCAACATGAGGAAAGCACGTCATTACGATCCATGCAAACAGCAATAGATCAAGCAGTGCACTTCGCGTGCCTGCAGTCCGTGCCGCGGCATTCCGTGCAGGAGGACCAAGCAGTAGATGTGCTGTACGACACAGCCACGTACAAGCACGCCAGTGCCTTGCCCCCGCTGAAAAGAGTAGACCTGCATGCTGCCATGTACGTTCGTAGTCAAACTTACCCAACCCGAGGTCCACCAGGTACAGCTTCTTCTCCACCGGGCTCCCGGGCTGCCCCAGCAGGAAGTTCTCGGGCTTCACGTCTCCGTGCACGTACCTGCAGGCACACATGTGGTGCTACCGTTTGATGGTGGTTTACATACTGCATGCTCCAGCCCCCGTTGCAGTGCCCGCGAATCATTCTCGACCCAGGCCCAGGTCAGAAGCCTCGTGTGGTCAGGCTCACTGCGCCCCCAACAGCATAAGTTGGCGACCGCCAGAAAGGTGCTCGGCGAACGTCGCAGCCCGAGCGCCTTGACCTGCTTGCGTGCTAACCTCCCTGCTGCCCAGGTGGGGTCCCAAGCCCCAGTCAGGACCCACCCCTTGGCGTGTAGCTCCTTCAAGATGGACAGCGCCTCCACGGCAATGCATGCCACCATTTCCTGGGACATGACCTGCCCAGACGAGTTCCAGACGTCCCAGAGGCTGGGGCCCAGCATGTCCATGACCTACGTGGGTGGAGAGAGACAAGCGGACAGGCGGGCCGAATCGTCAGGAGTGCTCCTGGCTCAGGCTGTCCTCCGGGAAGCATTGGCAGGCAAATCTGCACACGAGCATAATGATGGGAGCTTGGGCGTAAGAAGCACGTACCATGATGTAGTAGTCGGCCTGTCGCCCCTTGTAGTGCACCTTGGGGATGCCATGGACACCGCCCAGCGAGCTGCAGGGCAACGAAACGAACGCGACCAGATTACCAAGGGTGCGGACAATGGACCCGCCTGCAAAAGACCACGCGAGGCTGCCAGCAGAGCGGCATAGCGCGCGACCGAATCTTTGCTTACTTGTAGACGGACCACTCGTAGGGCGGACCATAATTGCAGCCCTTGCTGCTCCTGTGCTCAAACTTCAGAGCAACCTGCAAGAAGGAGCAGCTGGGTAAGCATGGCAGCCGGAAGGGAGAGGGACCTTGTGGTTTGAACAAAGTTCGCTGACCTGGTTTGCTTGGGGGCCGTCTCGCTGCTTTGTCCCCGTCACCCGGCGCCCGACGTAGACTTGTCCGAAGCCTCCCTTGCCGAGTTTGCGTTCAACATAGTACTCAGGCGAGCCGCCGACGAGGACCTGCAGTCCAATAATCCCAAAAATATCAGCCAACGCTTGTCTCCGCCGAGCCCCTGCCAACCATGACGCTATGCAACCTTGCCAAAGAGGTACCTTGTCAGGCAAGGGAGCCGTGCTGGCCTCCTCCTCCTTGGCTGCGGCCTTCTCATCCTTCTCCTCGCCCTTGGGCGTATCTCCCTTCATTGCTGGAGCTGCTGTGCAGGCACAGGACGCGCCTCCTGCTTCTGAGGACCCTTCTGCTCTTGCTGCTGCTGACGCTGAGCAACCGGACGAGCTCCTGTTTCCTGCTTGTCCAAGCCGAGGAACTGGCCGGGTCCCTCGCACTCACTGGCCGCTGCTGCTCGCGCCTGCTGTGGTTGTTGAGCCTCCCTTACTTGTAGGGCTGTGAATTTTGGTCAAGGAAAAGTCTCTTGCAACGTCACGACTGTGGAGGAGTAAGTCTTGGTTGATGTCCGCCAGGAGCCATGCGTCTGATGAGGACAAAGCGGTAACGTATGATAAGCGTTGATATCGTGCGCAGGAGCGCGTCTGGGCAGCACAGGCGCGCGGGCAGGGAGGACGTGAAAGCACTACAGCGGTTAGGTCGTTGAGTGGTACATTGCTTAGGCTTTGAGCACATCCTTTTTTATTACCTAATACTTGGACGGTAAACATACCAACTGCTGTAACCGAGAAGCTGGGACAGAACAAAACACCGACTGGACTTGGAGCACTAAGCAAAATGCCCGCAGACGGTGTGTGTTGCTGACAAGCTGTGCGCCTAACCCTGACCTACCAGCTCGCAAGCGGATTGTTGCAGTAACCGAAATTGCATCTCCCTGTGCGCAGCCCGAGCGGGCTCCTCCGGCTCAGTGGGCCGGGGAACGCTCGGCGGAGGGCCAGGAGACACGCTTGGTCACAAATCTGTGCTCGACAAACAAAAGTAGGTGTTGACTTCTATGAACTTGTGTCGCCGCTCACATGAGCACACTTAGAGCCCTATCCGCGGTCTTTGCAGGGCGGCCATCGAAAAGCTCCGAGCTCAAAATGAGCAGCTGAAGACGGAGCTGCTGCTAGAGAATAAGTTTAGTGTGCGACCAGGCGACTCTTTTGCGCAAGCGCTCATCAACCGGCTACAGGATGAGGGTGACATGCTGGCCCGGAAGGTGGGTCAAACCCACCGCTCTCCCCTACCCTTGCTGCAGCACCTTACAAGCGGGGGGCCGTCTACTGACAAGGCTATGCGGGGGTCAGCCCCTCTCGGGCTTGCTATTTCGGACGGCACCGTCCCCACCCTCCCACGCCTGGCACATAACCCCGGGCCCTCGCTGCTGGTTGCCTGCGGGGGCCTATCAGGGGCCATTACACCAAACCTGACCGTACACCACCCAAACATGCCCTTACTTCGCCCCTCCATCATGGGCACCAACTGGGGGACAACCTGAACCAAGCACGCTGGCACACCGCCCCAACCGGTTTGCCTGCACGCACTGAGTCCCCCCCCCATCCCCACCATTGCGCTGCACCTGCCCGCAGATTGTGCTGGAGATGCGCAAAAGCAAGATGCTGGACCAGCAGCTGTCGGAGATGGGCTCCACGCTCACCGCCACGCGCAGCAACATGGGCGGGATCTTCTCCGCCAAGGAGCAGTCCACGGCGGTGCAGAAGCGCATAAAGCTGCTGGAGAACCGCCTCGAAAAGGCGTACGTCAAGTACAACCAGTCCATCACGCACAACAAGCAGCTGCGCGAGCAGATCAACAACCTGCGCCGCGAGCGCATCATGTTTGAGAGCATACACAGCAACCTGGAGCGGGAGCTGGGGAAGCTGAAGCGGGACATGGCGGACATGATCCAGCAGGTGGGGTCCGGTGCAGGGAGGAGTGTGGGCTAGTTAGGTGAACCCGTAATACACAATACTCCAGCAGGTGGGGTCCTGTGAGCGTGGCTGGCGTCCAGAATAGCGCCCGTGCAGCGGCCCTGGTGGGCGCGCCCCAGGGGCATACAGCAGCACCTACGGGACGCGGGCAACGTCCCACGGGCCACACGGCAGCTGAGGCTCCGTCCCTGTCCCAGTGGGGGCCGCAGCACACCGGTCTTCGACGCATCAGGGGCCGCGGCGGTGGCCGTGATGGCCCTTCCGCACCCACGGGCAGCCAAATTTGCTCTGCGCAAAGCAGCATCCACCTGGAGTTTGGGGGCAGAACCAAACGGGTAGCCGAGATGTTCCTCAGTGCACCGAGCTACACCCTTTAACGATTCCAGCTGACCTTGGCCCCGGTAATACACATGCACCAGGCGAACTTGCTGCGTCCGCCCAGTGTGCTACCTGATGTGCTGCCCGCTGACCTTGGCCCCTGTAATACGCATGCGCCAGGCGAATGGGGCGTTCGAGGCTCGCGAGAAGGCGATCGGGGAGATGAACGCGCTCAAGGCCCAGGCGGACAAGGAGCAGCAGGGCTTCGAGGAGGAGTGGAAGCACCTGACCGCCATCATCGAGGACGACAAGAAGGAGCGGGTGGGTAGCGTGTGCGTGTGGTTGTGCGAGACCCGGGACACAGTATTAACTCAGACGCAGGCAAGATTGGTGTTGAAAGCAGTTAGAGGCCTGTGGGTGCTGGTGGTGGTGCTGCTGCTGATGGTGGTGGCATGGAAAGGGGTGCAAACGATGGGCCTTGGGAGGCGGGGACGCAGAGAGTGTCGCCTGCCTCAGGGCCAAGTGTGCGAGCACTCCGCGTGGGTTGTCTCTTTGGCGCAGGCAGCTGCCGTGCAGGCCACTGTCTCCCCAAGGTTGCCAACGAACACCGTACGTTGCAAAGGCACGATCCTGCCAGCGCAGTCAGAGCCAGATTGCTTACTACCGGTCCCCCACAGGGCTTATCGATACCCATCCCAGCATCCCTACCTTCACCCAGCTGCACCTCTGTGTGTAGCACATACGTACACCTTCTCGGCCTTAAGCCCTCCCCTTTGCCCCTTGACCGACGTTGTGCCTGTGCGGACGAAAGGTACCATGACACGCCGTTCCACCCATGTGTCAGCACTCTTGCACTGTCAGTTGCCCCACGCCTCGCCCCCTCCCTCGTGTGCCTTAGCCCGCCTGCATCCGGCACACACTGTTACACCCTTGGCACTTGTGAACAAACTGCCACCTGTTAACATCCGCCGTGTACGTGCACCTGCTGCCTTTCACAGGAGCGCGCCCGCGCCCAGGAGCTGGCCATGCGCGAGCGCGAGACGCAGGAGCTGCTCAAGATGGGCACGCTGAGCAGCGCGGAGAAGAAGAAGCGCGTGGCCAAGGGCACGTGGGGGCCGGGGGCCAACAAGGCGCTGGCGCAGAACGTGGCGGCGGAGAAGGTGGAGATGTACGGCCAGGCCTTCAAGCGCATCCAGGTGGGGAAGGCGGGGTCACAGGGGGCGCGGGGCGGGGTTTAAGGGGATCCAGGTGGGGACGGGGTCACGGGAGGTCGGGGAGGAGGTGTGGATGGGTGCCGGGCAGGGTTGGTTGCGGACAGGCATTCAAGCGCATCCAGGTGGGGACGAGGGGGTTGCAGTTTGGTCAGTCTAATCCAAACCATCATGCAGGTCGCCGAACGGATCTTGGCGTAGTGGTTGACATGTCCGGCTGCGGCTCCAGCGGCAGGGCAAGCAGAGATCGTGCGACTGCGCCCCATAGCCGAGGGGGTTGCAGTATGCGTGTGAAGGTGGTTGTGGAGGCGGGCGGTGTAGGGATGGTTATGGAGACGGGTGCAGGGGTGGTGAGGGAAAGCCGTTGCGCAAGGCCCTGGCACACACGAACGCCCCCATCAGCGCGCAGCGCACTAGTTTTGTGCGTCTGCAACTATGCACACGTGGTGTTGTGTAGCCTTTGCGCTAGTAGCAGCCCTTTGACTAACACACGTCATACACACACCGGTGTCCCTTGTGCCCGCAGGATGCCACCGGCATCGAGGACATCGACCAGCTGGTCAACACCTTCCTGGCGGCCGAGGACCAGAACTACACGCTTTTCAACTACGTCAACGAGGTCAACCAGGAGATCGAGAAGCTGGAGGACCAGATCAACATCATGCGCTCCGAAATCAACAAGGTGGGGGCGGGCGACCACGCAAAGGCGGACGCTGCCGGTGCAGCCGTAATGCCGAGGCCTCACAATTGCTGCGCCTTTCGGGAGGTCTCGGTACTTGGGCTCACACTTTACAGCAGTTGTGCACGTGTGCGCCGTCACACGCAACGAGGGCACTAGGTTCTGCTGGTTAACCACTTTAGATCGAGGTCTTTCAAAGCGTGATCAGTAGCTGTGCGCACGTGCAACGCCTTGCGAAACGAGGGCACGTAGGCAATACGTTGTGCTGTTCGCCCTCGCTTCCTTCTCTGCAGTACCGCGAGTCGGGCGCCGAGCTGGACCGCACCAAGTCGCGCGAGCTGACGGAGGGCGAGATGCGCCTGGCCGCCAGCGAGGCACAAGGGCAGCTGTACGACAAGCGGTGAGCTTGCTGTTGGGGCAAACTGTACACTGAAACATGTATACGGTAGCATGTACGCGGAACGGCCCCCTAACTGCATGTGGCAAGCGGTACATAAGTTGCAGCACAGCGCCGAACGCAGACGGTAAAACCCTGCTGCCGTACCTGTCCTGTGAGGAACACACGTGCTTGGCCGCCCAGCGAGGTGTAGGGGCAGCTGCACGACAAGCAGTGAGCCGCGTCACAAGCCAGGGCTATTGGCGGCCATGATGCACTACGAGGCGGCCATGCGCACGGCGTACGGTAGAATCCTGATAGGTGTTGCCTGGACTAGTAGCCACTGTGTGGGGAAGTGTACGGCACGGCTTTTTGTTCAGGACTGGCCACTATGGTACCTAGTACTCTCCCATCCACTCGCCCCAGGTACGAGGCGGCCATGGGCATAACCAGCGCGCAGATTTTATTAACCACAAATAGTACCAATATTCGACAAGCATAATTGTGTGATTTTAATCCTTCCGTGGCCTCCTGATCCGCCCCAGGTACGAGGCCGCCATGGGCATGACCAACGCGCTCAAGCTGTCCATCGGGGAGCTGTTTGAGCGCATCGGCTGCAACACGCCGGCAGTGCGCGACCTGCTGGGCGACGACGGCGTGAGCGAGGCCAACCTCATGGCCTACCTGGGCATCATCGAGCAGCGCACCAACGAGATACTGCAGGTGGGGAGGGAGGAGGACGATGGGGGCAGAGGTGCTGTGCTTTTTCTACGGGAGTCTGGGCTTGTGTGGGTGAGGCCAACCTCATGGCCTACCTGGGCATCATTGAGCAGCGAACCAACAAGATACTGCAGGTGCGGAAAGGCACCAGGACTAATCACCACCCAACAAGTCGTGTACCGTACGCAATGGCACTGATGCACCTGACTACTCTTGTACCCCGGCGCTGGCTTGCACTCCTCAACGAGAAGTTCTCATGCATGTATTGCCGTGCACCTGGCGCAATCGCGAACAACACAACCTCCGTCCATTACCTCCGATCTACTATTACTACCACCCCTGGCACTGAGGGCACGGATGCAGCTGTACATGTAGCTACCTGCACCCGGCGCATTGCAAGCCATTGCAACCCTCACACACGTGCCCTGAACATCCTCCAGGGGCTCTCCAGCAGCACCACCGCAACAATGTTGATTTAACCAACACACACCCCGCACCGCACCCAACAGATCTACGCCCGGCGCAAGGCGGCCCAGGGCACGGACGGCCTGCAGGAGGCGCTGGTGGCGCAGCCCCTCACGCAGCCGTCCAACCGCATCATCATCGAGCCGCCCAGCACCACGGCGGAGGAGGAGGTGGAGGGGCTGGAGCCGGAGCCGGTGGAGGAGGACCGGCCGCTGACGCGCGAGCACCTGGAGCACAAGGTGGCGCGCACGCTGCCGCGGAAGCTGGAGACCGCCATCAAGGTGCGGCCGGCGGGGGCGGACGCGACGGGCAAACGGACGTCGCCCACGCGGAGGTGAGGGAGTTGGGGGTAGGGGTGGAAAGCGTGTGAGGCACGGGGGGGTAGGGGGGGTGACCGTGTGAGGCATGGGGGGTGGAGGGGGTGCATGGGGACTGAGCGTGGTTGAGGGGGTGCCAGGAGGTGTTGGTGTGCGATGG
>VFQN01007203.1_pt1 | contig 12091 bp, 13 predicted proteins | sample 3512371 | NCBI WGS metagenome assembly VFQN01 (sample SAMN10412370, study PRJNA504923) | tailings metagenome | isolation source: Replicate 2 from Balatoc abandoned mine | place: Philippines: Itogon, Benguet | collected 2017-08-28
GCGCGGCCTGAAAGCGGCGGTATTTTGTGAAAATAAAATAAGATACCAGCCCTGCGGCCAATGCCCCAAGGCCTGGAGGGGTGACCTTGCCTTCCCGAGGGCGGAGTGCCCGAAGGGCGGAGTATGGCTTCTCAAACCGTATCTTTCAATCATGCTTTGTACAAGGCGCTCAGCGCGACAGAGCGGCGGCGGCGGGACCCGAAAGCGTCGGCATGCTCTTGCGGGTGCTAGCGGGGTGTCGCACATATGCTCACCTCCATAAGCCCACGTGCATCTGTATAGTGCCTGTGCTCAGATGCGACCTGTGCGCACGCAAGTAAGAGCGCGTTGATCAATCAAGAACTGGGTAGTGTCGCCTTGGCACACCCGCATGCCGCTGGGATTTTCGGCAACGTGCGAACGCGCCCAAACCACGTGACAGCTTGCCTTTAAACATATATCAAGAAGACTTGGCATGGATGCCATCCTGGCAGCTCAAAGCAGGTGTGCGGAAGTACAGCGCTCGACCCAAAAGGGCGTCTAGCAGACGTCGCCTACGTAAGAAAAACGTTTCGGATCTTCCTTGTTTGTGTTTATGCGCAAGCCCCCCAGAGAAGGCCCCGCACGACAGAACGACATCTCCATGTATTGCTCATCCTCTGGGTAATTTCTCAGTACCTGCTTAGTACAGTGCATACGCTCTGTAATTTTGTGTTGTGAATGTTGCATTTAAAGGCCAGAGCGAGGGCTCACGATGATTGGGAGTTGTAGACTTGGAATTGGAGCAGGTTGGAGTCGGCTCATAATCACAAAATGGTTGGCAGTGGCGGGCTATGCCAGGACCGCAGGACGGCCTCCCGACCGCTCCGCCACAATGCCAACACCCCTGGTGGACATGTAACGTATATACATGTCTGGGCATGGATTGGTGGCTGCCCGCAGCCTGGTGCATGCGTGGTGACCCCGGCCACGTTGTTTTGTGCCACGTGGCAGAAGGGACACGCAGGAAGCCAGGGCAAGCAACATCGGCTGGATGGCAAGGAATGCCAGGAACTATACCGTATGCTCGTGCTGCTTCTCCTGGTCAAACGTAAACTCATGCACGCACCCTTCCTCCTGCCAATGAGTTTGTGTACAGCCAATGGCTGCCAGTAACAGCCATGTTACCCCATGACCGCTGAGGCTGCAAAAGAGAGGTCTCACGCTTTCAGCAACCTCCAAGGTGACAGACCAAACCCTTCCGACCCACCTGCAAGGCAAAAGCACGCAAGCGCTGTTGCGAAGACAGCAAAAAAAACATGGCTGTAGGGCGCCCCCCCCTCCATCCGTCAACTTGTCCCTAAGGACGACAGCATGTTGCAACCGCCAGACAAACACATTCACGTCTATTCATTGAGGCCGATCCACAGGCGAGCCCCCATCCGACGCCAAAGGGCATACCCGAAATCGGTTGTGCGAGAGCGCAGGCAGTCGGCTATGCGAGCAGACGGTCGGCTTCGTACGCCACCGTTGCGTGCCATTAGGCAAATGCAACGTAAGCAATCAGGGCCTTGACATCGAGATTCGGCCTGGCACTTCGTTGTGATGAATGTGACTGCCGTGAGCGGTCCTACCAACGCTCCGCTTGGCCACTTGCCCGCAGCTCAGCTGGCAGCGCATCCATCAGCGCAGCCACACCACCAGCACCATCGCCAACCTCACCAGCACCAGCCCCATCACCAGCGCCGCACACCAGGGGCGACTTCGCCAGCTGCAACAGCTCCTCCCTGCCATACCTCACCCGCTGATCCCACCTCGCCAGGTCCTCCCCACCCAACCCCTGCCCCCCAGCACGCCTCGATCCACCCTGCCCTACCCCAGCCCTCCCCTGGCCCCTGCCGCCGCCGGCGCTTTCGCTCCCTGTCCCGTGCTCCTCCGCGGCACCGCTGCTTCCCACCGAGTTAGGGCGCCACCCGTTGATGCTGAGATCGGGCACGTGCCGCAGCGCCTTGGCCAGCAGCTGCTTCTCGTCCCCCATATCCGGCACCAGCCAGCAGCCACCCACCGTGAGACACTGCAGGCTGGGGGCGGCAGCGAGCCGCTCCAAGCCGTGCGGGGTGCATGGCGCGGACTGCGGGGGCCGGAGTTGCAAGGCAAGGAGTCTCTCAGTGCGGTTGCGTGTGGCGTTGTGCCGGGCAGGGCAACCATGCGGTAGCGTGCAGCGCGGTACGGCACACGCAGATATACTTGGCGCTGTTCATTTCCGTGACCAGGAAGGCAGCCGTTGCAGCAGCGCGCCATGCTAGTCACATAGCAATTGTGCCCTCCAACGCAGCAACGTGTACGGGACTATGGGTGGAAGCCAGTGGTGCGCCCCACTGCCACGCGCACGGGTGTCCCGTGCTCGCTGGACACAGGAACATGCACTGCACTGCGCAGCCACTGCACCGGACCCATGCCCCAAACGCCAGCTCCCCTGCCAGTCCACGCATCAAGCGACGCCACCTGCTCGCGCTCAGTAAGAAATACTTCATCCGCTTTGTTCAACGGCTGCCACCGACACAGCTCTCCGCAGGCCCTCCTGCCGACCGGTCCTCCTACTTTGCCGCTCTGCGGTTACCGGTATAACCCCGCACTTACCTCAATTGTAAGGCTGCGCAGGCACGGCATGCCCTTCGCCGCCACCGCCAGCGCTGCATCCGTCGCTCCAGAGCCGCCCAACCGCAGCTCCTCCAACCGGCAGCCCCGCCCCACACCGCCCACGCCGCCCTGCCCGTCGTCCCCACCCGCCGCTGCCTCCGCACCTCCGCTGCCGCCGCCTGCACCCCCATGCCCGGACGCGCCCCTGGCCCCAGCTGCCCCGCCGCCGCACAGCGCACGCAGCCCCGCCTCCCCCACACGTGTCTTAAGCGCCTTGAGGTGCTGTAGCAGCGGCCAGGTGCAACCAGGTGCGCTGCTTCCGGGCATCTCGCCGGCCGGCTGCGCACGTGGCACCGCGTGGTGTGGTGCGAGTGCAGGGGCGGCAGGGGCAGGCGCCCACACGTCTACTGGCGCGGGGGCCTCCCATGCGCCGTCGCCTTGGTCTGGTGCAGCAACAAGGGCAGGAATAGCAGCTGCCGCAGCTGCACCCGCGTGGGCTTCCTGTTGCTGCTGTTGCCGTTGCTGCCGTTGTTGTGGCGCCAGAGTGAGGGCCTCATTGTCGGACAGGTCCAGGGATGTGAGGCACGTCAGCTGCTGCAGCCACGGCACGCACGCGTCCGTCACGCCGCAGCCGCACAGGTCCAGGCTCTGGGGGGCAGCGGGCGTGGCGTGGGGGCCGTTGAGAGAAGCGCATGGAAGACGCACGCCGCAGCCCCTCCCGCTAAGGTACTACAGGCCTCTGCCACGTCCACGCCCACCTGCAGGCCCGCCGCATATGCCGGATACCACCAGCCGAGCAACCCCCAAACCCCCATGGCCCTGACGCATGACCCATGACACGTGGCCTGACGCATGACGACTGCCCCTCTCCATCCGGCCTAACCCCACCCGCCTCAGTCTGCAGCCCCCTCCGAGCTGACACGCCCACGCTCAGACCCTCCAAGGCTGCTCCCAGGGAAGCGCCCCTGGTCCGTTCTGCCTTGCCCCGCACCCCCCTGCCTGCCACGCTCACGCCCACATGCAGGCCCGCCGCATATACAGGGGTCCACCTACACAGAGCAGCCCCCAAGGCCCTGACGCATGCCGACTGCCTCCCTCCATCCGGCCTAGCCCTTCCCGCCTCAGCCATCTTGCCTTGCCAGGTAGCCCCCTGCCTGACACGCCCACACCTTCCTGACAGGTGTGGTCGGGACCAGAAAGGATCGTGTGGCCACACAGCCTGCACTGTAACACAAAATGCCAAATGCCACGCCCACCTGCAGCTCCGGCACCGTGGACGCAAGGGCCACAGCGCCCTCCACGCTGCCGCCCGCTCGCGAGTACGACAGCTGCAGCCGCCGCAGGGAGGTAGCGCCCTGGGGCAAGTGACGAGGCGGGAGGCCAGGGACGATGAGAATGCGTGTAGGGGAAGCGGCAGGCCCTGCGGCAGGTGGGTGCACGACAGCTGCAACCGAGGCAGGGAGGTAGCGCCCTGGGACAAAGTGCAAACGAGGCTTGGGAGACATGTACACTGAGACCGCGGGAATCGGCAAGTCCTGGGATACAGCGGGGTCAGGGAGGACATGCCCTGTGTTGAAGTGAGAAGGCCGGAGAACGACGTGCGGTAAGTGCAGGGGCGGACAGTGCAGTAACCGCGCGAGTGGGTTGCTTGCTGTACGGGAAGAGGTGAAGGCGGGATCGGGTAGATTAAAGGTCAACGCAGGCGGTTGTATGGCTATGCGGTAGCGCGGTAGGTGCTTACAGTTGACGAGTGCAGAGGGGCGAGACAGCGGCAGTAACAGCGTGGCCGCACCAACCCATGTGTACCCATTCAAGATCCTTGATGGCGTGATGAGTGCAGCAGAAGTCTTGCGATTTGCCACGTGGCCCAAACACAGCGCTGTCTGCTGCAACACCCCGCGCCTGGGGTGTTTCAGATCAAATAACGGAGACGACGTCGCGCGGGCCTGGATACGTCACACCCTGGACGTAACCCCCCGCGTGCCACCCACCTCCAGAAGCGCCAGATGCTCCGGCCGCACCCCCGTGCGCGACAGGTCCAGGTGTGTCAGGCAGGGGCAGCACCCCAGGGCGCCCAGCACAGGGGCCCACGGCCCGACGCCACCGCCGCCGCTGCCGCCCTGCGCGCCCAGGCCAGGGCCCCGGCCCGTGTCACCGTCCCACCGCATCTCAGACAGGTCTACCTCCTGCAAGCTGCCAGCCGCCGCCCTGCGCGGAATTGCAACACGACAAGGAACGGCTTTGAGCTTTTACTGTTGTGATGCTGCTGTTATGATGCTTACTCACAAGGGACTGGGGTTTAAGTTGGGTTGCCCGCGATCGTACTGGCAGGCAGAGGGTCTCAGGGACGGGCAGTGAGGAGGACGGACCCGTGGGACGCGTCTTGGAGACGGGCGTTGGTGATGCGGAGGGGACCAGCCAAGGCGACCTGGTCTGCGTACAGGACGATACGGTACGATGCCCTACCGTACGGTACGCGCGGAGCTTACCTGATGAGCGCTGCCAGGCCCGCCGCCTCCCCTGCCGCGCTGCCACCCAGCGTCGCCCCACGCAGCACCAGCCGCCGCAGGGCGGTGCAGCTGCCCTCCCCGGCCGGCCACCACACCTCACCCAGCCGGCAGTGGCTCAGGTCTAGCTCCTGCGGGGGAAGGGGAAACGAAGTAACATACCAATCAAGAGCTTTACACTGTGTAGCTGATCTCCTAAGTGTCTGCTTGTTAAGGATACTGTACATCCCTCTCCCGCATCGCATTCTCCCTACACTGTGTAGCAGCAGATAGGAACGGCAGCAAAGGCGAGGAAGGGGAGGGGAGGGTACAAGATGTCGCAATCAGCGCAACAGCTGCGCAAGGTGGGGCCTTCTGCAATAGCAGTGCGGTGGGCAGGGACGCATCCACCCACGCAGCTCTGCAGCTGCCCAAGCCTCAGCTCCCCAAGGGCTGCTGTCCACAGACCCCCACCCCACACCTTCCCCTGCCCCCCGCCCCTATCAGAACATACACAATGAGCCGGGCTGACCGACCCTCCCGACGGAGGGACACTGTGCCGCGCCCCGCGTTCGGTTGCAACAGCACGCCGGAGGCGCGGTGTTCGATGTCCTTTTCCCAGACTTCGAAGGTGCTCAGCAGGCTGGCGGCTGGGCTCGTTTGGCCCCCCCCCCCCCTCCCAGCCTGCTGAGCTGCCTTCGCAGTCGGGGGAAAGGGCCTCGGACACCGCGCCGCCGGCGTGCTGCTGCCTGCGAACGCCACACACGCGGCACAGTGCCCCTCCGTCGGGAGAGCAAGTCAGCCCGGCTCTTTGTGTATGTCCTCAGGCGGCTTTATGTTCAGACGGTCAAGATGTTGTGATAGGGGCGGGGGGCAGGGGGCAGGTGTGCTGTTGCCAGTGAACGGCCCCTGTCCCCCCACATGCGTACCCCCCACATGCAGTCGCAGGGCCCCATCTCCCTCCTCCTTCACTACCCCGCTCCCCGCCCCTCACCATCCGCCCCCGCTGCTCCGCCAGCCCCCTGCACCCTACCCCCCGCGTGCACCTACCGCTAACTCCGCTCTCGCAGCCTGACCATTACCGTTGGTGTACCCTTTCCGTTCCTTTGCCTCTCCGCGATTACCCCGCCTGCGCCCCGGCCCTGACCCCCTGCACCCCCTTTGCCGCTCTGCGGTTACCCCTTGCACCCCACCCCCGCCTGCGCACCGCCCCACACCCCCTGCACCCCACCCCGCCATAGACCCCCACCTCGCCGCCCTACGAACCCGCAGCCCTGGCAGCGCTGGCAGTTAGCTTTAGCCCACCAGTCCTGCCCGTAAGTCCCCTGACCAGGCGCCCCCCTCTACGCCACTTTTGCTCCATGGAGCCTATGCACCGGCCAGCCTGCTGGCGCGCGCTGTGGGAGCGCGAGTCGAAGGCGGACCGCACCTGCAGTGGGTGGACTTCCTCCTGGCCGTACTGCTATTCCTACTCCTACCAATACCACCAACTCGCGTTATTACTTGTTCCCCCAAAGCCCACCCAGTATCCAGTCGTTTCCTGCTTTCTGTTGCAGCCACTCACCTCGCTCTCCGCAGGCCGACTGTTACCGGTTCCTCTTTGTCGCTTTGCGGGTACCCCCCAAAGCCCACACGCACGTGCAGCCCCGGCAGCGCCGGCAGTGCGGTGACGGCGCTCCAGTCCCACCCTTTAGTCCCCTGCCGAGGTTCTGCCCAAAGTCGAATTACTATTGTAACTTCTTTCCCCAAAAGCCCGCACCTGCAGCCCCGGCAGCGCTGGCAGTGCGGTGACGGCGCTCCACGCCATGCTGAGGCGCGTCAGGGCGGGAAGGCACGTGGCAAGCACAAGCAGCAGCTCCTCGCCGCCTGCAGGCGCATACACAAACACACATGCGGGCGTGTCACACAGCAGCACAACAACAGCACGGCTCCCCATCTAGCTTGGCTTCAAGTACAGCAGCAGCAGCAGCGGTCGCCGCGTATAGCAGGAGCGGGCGTGCAAGCAACCAACTCCCAATTGTGCAGCTGAGCCATCACCGGCGCACAATGCAGCTCTATGCTACGAGTCAGCGTCCCGCCCTCTTAGTTTGCGCTGAAACCTACACGCGCATGCCCACGTGGCCCCAATCCCCCTAACGTGCCACCCCGAGGCAATGCAACGCTCTTGATGAGTGAAAACCCTCAACGCTCAAAACCTTCATTTCCAGCAACGGACCCACCTGCGTTCCCCGCCCCCCACAGCTCCAACTGCTCCAGCAGCGGCAGGTGGGGCAGCAGGCCGCACAGCGACGCGTCGGTGGCGGCCTGCGGGTTCCACAAGTGCCAGCCAGCATGGTCATGCCGGCCAGCCCACCATGTGCCTTTTTGGATGCCAGCTCCGTACCATGCAGGAGCAGGCGTGTGGTAGGGTTGTTGGTTGTTGATTGTTGGTTGTTGGTTGTTGGTTGAGGGCCTGCGACACACTCCAGGCGACGAGCGACACCAAAGCATCCCACTCCTACTGTGGGATTTTCGTGCTGTGAGCCTTTCGGTGCTGGGTGCCCGGCCTGCAGCTCGCCCGCAAGCTGGCCGCCCAACTGACCTGATCAACCCTTCAACCGCCTGAGGCCTGACCAACTGTTCAACCGCCGCCCAACTGCCCGACCCCCACCTGCAGCCCGCCCGCCTGCAGCCGCGTCAGCCCCGATAATGTAGAAAGTGCGTCCAGGGAGCTGCCTGCGCCCTGCATCCCGGTGTCTGCGGGACAGAAACGAACAGCAGGGTGTGGCCACCGGTGTTCATGGAGGGGGACAACACAACCGGGGAACCGGGGGACAGCCCGCCTGACAGGCTCGGCGCGCGTCGTCCCGTCAGCTGACCAGTGTATGCAAGAGCGCCACCGCCAACCCTGCCGCACGCCCGCCACCTGCACTATCCCCGTGCACCCACCTGACAGGCTCAGGGACCGCAGCCCCGTCAGCTGACCAGTGTATGCAAGAGCGCCGTCGCACGCCCTGCCGCACGCCCGCCACCTGCACTATCCCCGTGCCCCACCTGACAGGCTCAGGGACCGCAGCCCCGTCAGCTGCCCAATGTACGGCAGCACGCCGTCGGCCAGCTTGCCGCAGCCCGCCACCTGCAGCCGCCTGAGGCTGGCGGCGCAGGGCCCGGCGGCTAGCGGCGCCAGGGCGGCGGCGTCCAGGCGGGGGCAGTCCTGGAGCTGCAGCTCCTCCAAATACCTGCAAAGGGATATTCATAATGTGGACATATATCTTACACATTTGTCCATGCACGGGCTTGTGTCGGAGCAACGGCGTGTTGAGCGGCGTGCGCTTGGCCCTGGTGGGGGCGCGGCATGAGCCTCCGCCTCCATGTGGGCGCGTCACAAAAGTATCAGTGCTCGCATTGGCACGGTGACAAATAACTGCAATCCAACGCTATTGGGAAGGGAAGTGGACAGCGGGGCTGGTTTCAGCTCATTTGGGTTGGCAGCGCCTCACCACCCAGAGGCCCCGGGCTGCCCCGGGGGAGACGCAGCATCCCCCTCGCGGCTTGTCAAGACACATGGCACTACCGGTAATGACACATATATCACTTACGCGAACCCAGCCAAAGCCACCAGCCACTCAGCGCTGACATCCCTGCCGGTCAGCGCCACACACGTGACGCAGTGCCTGGGGCAGGAACAGGGGACAACGCAACGTACGCCAGGACGCTTTGGTTGCTACTGACCAACCCACAGAGCACGTCCGGCGCAGTGGTGCATCATGCATGCCATGTATCTTGCATGCCACGTAGCACAGGTGCCGTAGGTAGTAAAAATCATGCATGAGGCTTGAGCTGTGCAGGGCCCCGTTTCTGGACTCGGCCGCCGCACCTGAAGAGCTCTAGGTGCGTTGGGCGCAAGGCGTTGGGGCCTCGCTGCGCCAACAGCAGGGCGAGCAGGCGGTTGGCCGCATGGTCTGGGAGCCTCTGCGATGTGGGCGATGTGGGCAATAAGGTGCATTTCAAATCGCATGTTTGGGATATCGCATAGTTGGGGGGCTCGGTGGTGCGTGTGTCGAGGGCTCAAGGCAGCAGCAGCAGCAGCACGTAAGCAGCGGCGTGCTGGAGCGTGTGATGTGCCTCCTCAGTGCTTACCTCCAGAAACCTACGTTGCACAGTGTAGTGTCTGTGCTGAGACGCGACCTGGGCGGGCGCAGGAAAGGGTGTGTTGCTCGCTCTGCCAGTGGGGGTGTTCGGGTGCGTGTGCCCGCGCGCGCTCCTGTCATCCAACGCCTTGCCTGTACGCAGACATCTATCAAGGTCGGTATAGTTGTCATCTCTGATGGCTCCGCGCTCCGCTGCAGCCGGTTGCTCAGGGGTGCGAAAGGGTGCGGTCGGGTGACGTGGATGTGTGTCGAGAGCAGGTATAATCCTACACTACGTCCGATGACATGTTTAACTTATGTCACGAGAACATTATATTGATACACTGAGGCCACAAACCGTACAAGATAAGGACTCTTCGTCAGCTGCCGCGAGGCCAGCAGATCACATTTGAAGCTCGCCATGACTACAAGCGGCCTACCGAAACCGATTCTCAAGACGGAGATCGATGCAGTTCGCAACAGCCTGCAGCACCTTGAGCGCAGCAACGCTGAGCTGCGGAAGGCCATCGAGGAGGATGGACCAGACCCAGACTTCAGGCAGGCTATCAACGAGAACATTGTCGTGATAGCAAAGAGGAGGGCGCGACTCGAGGCGCTAGAGGTGTGCTGCGTGGGGAGCGGGCGCGCTTGGGTTTCTGGGTGGGGGGCGCGGCGGGGAGCTTACACGAACCCTCGTGCGCAGCCCTCCGCCCAGAGCACTTCGCACCTCTGTCACAAACTCGCACGCACAATAAAATTGCAACCTGCCCACCATTCTTACTGCATGCTTGCGTCGCCCCTGTTCAGCATTTGCCTGGTACTGCCCCTCTCCGTAACACGCAACAGCACCCCGGCACCTGCCGACCAACAGTTGCCGCACAGGTGTTCAGGCCACGCGACCTAACCACCACCCGCAACCACAATCACAAAACTCAATCTCGTCCCACACATTCCCCTTACTGCTTTCTGACACCGGTCCCTCAGGAGGAGCTGCGTAAGCTGACAGGTGGCGACGTCACCCCCGGGGTCGCCGCTGCATCCAACCAGCCGCCAGGGGCCCCCGAACCCGCAGCTCCACCCGCCCAAGTACACCAGCCCACACAACACCACCAACACAGCTCAGCAGCATCAGCAGCGACAAGTGGCCCTGCTCCAACCCAAGGGCCGGAGGATACCAGCGGTGACGGTGGGACAACGGGAGGCCAGGGCGCGCAGAGCGCAACGGAAATGGAAATGGAGGTGGACGATGGGCCTGGTACCAGCGGTGCTGGGGCTGTAAGGGCAGCGGCCGGGGGCGGGGCGGCGGGATCGGGGCAGGGGCATGGGGATACGGCGGCTGGGGGACCAGAACGGGGCAGGGGTGCAGCAGGGGAAGGGGCCAACGAAGGGATGTGGTTGTGAGTGTGTGGGGGGCTGCGTTACGGTACGGCATGTGGGTCGATGGTGGCGAGGGGCTGCACGGTGCAGGTGCCAACACGCGGGACACTGGGACGATGTGTAGTACCGTAGGGCGGCGGAGTGCGTGAAATTAGACACTGACTGTATGTGCCGTGGCTGACCTGGAATGGAATGGGAATTTGCACTGTGTTGGCAGTTGGTGGCTCATGTGGATCTTGGCGCGATCTTGGGTGTGCGATATGCCAGCAGCTGCCTCCACTACGGGTCGAAAGCTACACGCTGAAAGCCAAAGAGCTGCGGGGGTATTGGGTTGTTTGGCGGCACCCAAACGTGAGGTTGTACGGCATATGCCTGCTGCATTTCGCATCACCCGACCATCGTTGCATTGCGTCCTGCACAAATGGAACGTTTCCTGTTCAATAACACGGCTGTAGCAGCTACTTGCACGTGTACGGGAACCTTGCTGCTGATGCCAAATGGCGGAGCCGTCGAGAGACGCTCGTCAACGCCTGACACAGCAGGGGACACAGCCCCCCCCTGGACACAGCCAGGCTCTAGCAGCTGGCATAACAGACCCAGCTGACGTCGCTTCCTTGACCTTGCTCATGAATTACAACCAAGCTTCTTCAACTGCCTGACAAAACAGGTGTTCCAACGACAGGCCCAGGGCATCGGCCACGTGGCAGAGGGGGCACACGGGCAAGCGACTTTTGAGCCAGCTGGCTGTTACGGATGCAACCAACTATATGCTCATGCCTGGTTCTCCCAGTCAAACATATACTGATGCAACAGCCACGCAACAATGCAAACCCGTAAAGTATAATGCGTGCAGCCAACGTTTGCAAGGACGACCAGCCCCACGGGCGTGCTAGGTCCAAACGTCACGCCCTTGGCCACCCTTAGTCTGCGCCAGGTCTACACCAGTTTACAACTGATCGGTTTCAGATTAAGTTGTAATAGGTTGTGGAGGGCCGAGGCCAAAGCGGAAAGCACACAGGCTTCAAGATGACTGACCAGACGGCAAGGCGAACCTAGTGAGGTGTAGCGAAGAGGTAGCAATGAAGTAAGCAAGGTAGCTGTGTTGCTGGTAACCCCCGTCAACTCAAGTCCAAGAGCCACGTGTTGCATACGCCGGCCGAACGTCTACGTATGCTCAAAGGCCAATCCGCAGCCAGGCCAACAGCCAACACCAAAGCGCCTGCACGCGTGTGCACACAGGGCGCCGGTAGTGTGCATGTCCAGCGAATTGTACGGTGCGAGGGTATGGATGGTGCCTTCATGTGTCTGTCAAACTGCTCTGTAACTGCCTCGCCCCCACGTAAACGCCCCAAACGAGTTCAGCAGTGTAAACCTTCACCGACCCCCCACGGCTCTCGGCCACATGCAAATCCTTGTACGTGCTGCGTTGCGTGAAGGGGCAGTGTGAGCGGGGCCTAGGCAAGGAACCGCTGTATGTCTGTCAAATTGACTTTGAGAAGGCCTTTGACAAGGTTCCACGCG
>VFQN01007204.1_pt1 | contig 12090 bp, 11 predicted proteins | sample 3512371 | NCBI WGS metagenome assembly VFQN01 (sample SAMN10412370, study PRJNA504923) | tailings metagenome | isolation source: Replicate 2 from Balatoc abandoned mine | place: Philippines: Itogon, Benguet | collected 2017-08-28
GCCGGTGTAGCGCCACCGCTAGCGTCCGGCCACGTCCCGCACGACGGGACGATGATCGGGAGAGGTTGACATGGATCGTCGCCAGTTCGCCGGTGCGCTCGCACTGGCAACGGCGGCCGGGGCGCTGGCTCGCCCTGCCGTCGCACAGGACAAGAAGTTCACGGTCGCCCTCATTCCCGGGCTCACCACCGACGCCTTCTACATCACCATGCACAAAGGTGCCCAGGCCGCGGCCGACGCCCTTGGCGTGGAGCTCCTGTTCCAGGGGGCGCCGGAGTTCAACCCGACCCTGCAGGTGCCGGTCCTCCAGGCGATCATCGCGCGGCAGCCCGATGCCCTGCTGATAGCACCCACCGACAAGCAGCAGCTGATCGCACCGCTGCGCCAGGCGTACGATGCCGGGATCAAGGTGATCACCGTCGACACCTTCATCGACGACGGCATGTACCAGGACGGCTCGGGCGAAGGCGACTTCCCCCTGTCCTACGTGGCGTCGGACAACGTGCTGGGCGGCAAGATGGCGGCGCGCGCCCTGGCCCAGGCGATCGGCGAGAAGGGCAAGGTCTATGTCAGCAACGTGAAGCCCGGCATCTCTACGACCGACCAGCGCGAGCAGGGCTTCAAGGAAGGCATGGCCGAGTTTTCCGGCATCGAGGTGCTGGAAACCCAGTTCAACGACAACGACGCCAACAAGGCCTCCTCCCAGCTCCAGGCGGTGTTCGCCCGCAACCAGGACCTGGCCGGGGTGTTCGGCGCCAACCTGTTCTCCGCGTTCGGCGCCGCGGACGGCGTGAAGGCCGCCGGTAAGACCGGCGAGATCAAGGTGGTGGCCTTCGACACGCCGACCCGGATCATCGACGACCTGAAGAACGGCTCGGTCGACTTCGCGATCGCGCAGCACCCGGCCGAGATCGGCTTCTATGGCGTGGTCACCGCATTCGCGGCGCTCACCGACCAGTCGGTGCCCACCTCGATCGGCACCGGCTTCACGGTCATGAACAAGGACAATATCGACAAGCCGGAAGTCCAGCGCTTCGTCTACTCGGACTGACCGGCCGGCGGGGCGGCGGGTCCGCCCTGCCCCTTCCCTGGCATCGATTTTCGTGAGAGGCGCCCTTGGCCACCGCCGCCGCCCCGCATGCACCCGCCGAACGCCATCCCCTGCTCGCCTTCGTCGCGGTCGCATGGTCCTGGCTGTTCCTGCTGCTGCTCGTGCTGTTCTTCGAGGCCTGGGCGCGCGCCCAGTACGGCTCGACCTTCGTGCTCAACCCCTACAACCTGCAGAGCATCGCACTGGCGGCATCGATGCCGCTGCTGCTGGGCCTGGGCCAGACGCTCGTGATCATCGCGGGCGGCATCGACCTTTCGGTGGGCTTCGTGATGGGCCTGGCCGCGGTGATCATGGCGACGGTGATGCAGGCGACGGCCGGCCTGCATCCGGGCCTGTCGCTCCTGGTGGGCATCGTGGCGGCGCTGGCGGTGAGCGTCATCCCCGGCCTGATCAGCGGGACGCTGATCGCGCGCCTGGCGATCCCGGCCTTCATCGGCACGCTCGGCATGTACGGCGTGTGCCGCGGCGTGGGCTTCCTCACCGCTAGCGGCACCACCGTGCCGGTCAACAATCCCTGGCTGTTCCAGCTGGGCAATGCCCGGCTCCTGGGCGTGCCGGTCCCGGTGGTGGTCACCGCGCTGGTGGTGCTGGTAATGCACTGGCTGCTGCGGGAAAGCCGGTTTGGGCGCTACACCTACGCGATCGGCGGCAGCAAGCCTGCGGCGATCCGGGCCGGCATCGACGTGCCGAAGCACACGGTGCTGCTCTACATGCTGGCGAGCTTCTGCGCCGGGATCGCAGGCGTCGTCTATACCGCGCGCTTCTCGGCCGGTGCCGCCCAGGGCGGCGAGCCCTTGCTGCTGGACAGCATCGCGGCGGTGGTGATCGGCGGCGCGTCCCTGTTCGGCGGGTCCGGGACGATCATCGGCACGGTGATCGGCGCGCTCATCATCGCGGTGATCCAGTACGGCCTAGTGTTCATCAACGTCGCGCCGTTCTGGCAGTTCGTGGCGGTGGGCGTGGTGATCATCGTGTCGGTGCTGATCGACCAGTCGCGCGAACGGCTGACCGGCGGGGGCCGCCGCGATGAGTGAGCCGCTCCTCCAGATCCAGGGCCTGACCAAGCGCTTTGGCGGCGTCACCGCGTTATCAGACGTCGGATTGACCGTGAATCGCGGCGAGGTGCTGGCCCTTGCCGGCGACAACGGTGCGGGCAAGTCGACCCTGATCAAGGCGATCGCCGGGGTTCATGCCCGCGACGAGGGCGAGATCGCCTTCAAGGGCCGCCCGGTCGCCTTCCAGACGCCGTCGGAGGCGCGCGAGGCCGGGATCGAGACGATCTACCAGGACCTGGCGCTGGCGGACAATCTGGACGTCGGCGCCAACGTATTCCTCGGGCGGGAGCGGTTCACCAGGTTCCTGGGCATCCTGCCGCGGCTCGACCGCGAAACGATGCGGGCCGAATCGGAAAAGGTGCTGGAGCAGCTGGAGATCGACATCGAGCCCAAGAAGCTCACCCAGCCGGTGCGCAACCTGTCCGGCGGCCAGCGCCAGGCAGTGGCGATCGGCCGGGCGATCTACTGGAAGGCCGAGCTCCTGATCATGGACGAGCCGACCGCGGCCCTGGGCGTGCCGGAGCAGCGCAAAGTGATGGAGCTGATCCGCCGGCTGAAGGCGCAGGGCGTGGCGATCATCTTCATCAGCCACAACCTGCACGACATCTTCGCGGTGTCCGACCGGATCCTGGTGCTGCGGCGCGGCCGCAATGCCGGCGAGCGGCAGATCGGCGCCACCAATGGCGACGAGGTGGTGAAGATGATGGTGGGCGGGTGAAGGGATCGCTGCCGCTGGCCCTGCTGCTGGCGGTGGGATCGCTGCTGGGCCTCACCGCCAACATCGTCAAGCTGGCGCTCATCGCCGGCTGGCCGCCGCTGGCCTTTCTGTTCTGGGCAGCGCTGGGCGCCGGGCTGGTGCTGCTGGCCGTGGCCTCCGCCAGCGGCAACCGGCCAGGCGCCGGCCGGGCGGCGCTGGCCTATTATCTCTGGTCCGGGCTGCTCAGCATCGCCCTGCCCAACGCCCTGTTCTTTTCGGCGGTGCCGCATGTGGGCGCCAGCTTCGTGGCGCTCTGCCTGGCGTTCCCGCCCATGGCCACCTACGTCCTGGCCCTGCTGCTCGGCATGGAGCGGATCCGGGCGATGCGCGCCGCCGGGGTGGCGGTCGGCCTTGCCGGGGCGCTGGTGCTGGCGGTGGGCCGGACCGGCAGTGGTGCTGCCGAGCTGTTCTGGGTGGCAGCGGCCTTGAGCGGGCCGCTGGTGATCGCGGCTGGCAATATCTACCGCACCCGCTGCTGGCCGGCAGGCGCGAGCGCCTTGTCGCTGGCGCCGGGCATGCTGCTGGGCGGTGCCGTGCTGCTGGCGCCGGTGCTGCTGGTGCAGGGAGGCTGGCGGCCTGGCGGCGGTGCGGCGGCGGGCTGGCTGCTGCTTGCCCAGGTGGGGGTGTTCGCCACGACCTACGCCCTTTACTTCCTCCTCCAGAAGATCGCCGGGCCGGTCTATCTCAGCCAGATCGGCTCGGTGGGCGCCATCCTTGGCGCCGGCATCGCGGTCTTGGCGCTGGGCGAGCCGGCCGGCTGGCCGCTGCTGACGGCCGGTGGGCTGATCCTGGTGGGCGTGTTCCTGGTCAACCGGGCGCGCGCGAGATGACGATGCCAGGGCGATCGACCTGCTGAGAAACCTCGGGAATTAGCTGTTCTTGGGTTCGTTCGGCAATTTTTCTGATTCGCGCTTGGCGCAAGCGCGCGGCAAAGTCCGGCAGCACCTCCATCGGCCCGGATAGCATGAGCGGGATCGTGTTCCCATGACGACGAGGTGCGGCTGGCGGCTGCTGCGCCATGCGGCGACGCTGGGCGGCAGCGGCGTGTTCGTGGGCAGCTCGGACCGGCCGATCGCCCCGGTGGCCCAGGCGGAGGTAGGGCGGCTGGTCTGCGCGATCGGTCCGGTCGACGTGGCCCTGGTGACGCCGCTGCGGCGCACTGGCCAGACGCTGGCGCTGCTCCAGGAGGCCGGGCTGGAAGTATCGCGGGTGCAGGTCGTGCCGGAGCTGGCCGAGCAGGATTTCGGACGCTGGGAGGAGCAGGCCTATGCGCGGCTGGCCGAGGACGATCCGGACTATTGGCCGTTCTGGGACGATCCGGTCCGAAAGCAGCCGCCCGGCGGGGAAAGCTTCGCCGGTCTGTTCGCGCGCACGGTGGCGGCGGCCGGCCGCCTGCGGGACGAGCTTGGCAGCGCGCGCGTGCTCCATGTGGGCCATGCCGGTCCGATCCGGGCGCTCCTGACATGGATGGAGGGTGGCCAAGCGGCCGACGCACTTTGCCGGGAGGTGCCGCACCTGTCGCTCTGGCGCGTCTTCGACAGCGATCCGGACCGGCCGGACCCGGCATCGCTGGCCGGCACGCGCGCGGCCGTGGTAGGGACCCGGTCGTCGTGCAACCCGCGGGCGGCCGTTCCGGACCGCCCTTCCCTTCCCGCGAAGGCTGGATCAAACCGGACGTGAGCAAGCCTGTCGGCAAGGTTTATCTCGTGGGCGCGGGTCCGGGCGACCCCGAGCTCCTGACCCTGAAGGCGCTGCGTGTCCTGGAGTCCTGCGACGTGATCGTCCACGACCGTCTGGTGGCGCCGGAGCTGCTGGAGATGGTGCCGGCCCATGTCGAGCGGATCTTCGCCGGCAAGCGCCGCGACTTCCATTTCCTGCCGCAGCACGACATCAACCGGCTCCTGGTCGAGCTGGCGCGGCAGGGGCGCACCGTCGTGCGGCTGAAGGGCGGCGATCCGTTCGTGTTCGGGCGCGGCGGCGAGGAGCTGGAAACGCTGGTCGAAGCCGGCGTGCCGTTCGAGGTGGTGCCGGGCGTGTCGGCGGCGAACGGGGTCGGCGCCTATGCCGGCATCCCGCTCACCCACCGCGACCACGCACAGTCGGTGCTGTTCGTCACCGGCCACACCAAGCACGGCGAGCCGGACCTGAACTGGACCTCGATCTGCCAGCCCCGGCAGACCATCGTGATCTACATGGGCCTGAAGCCCTTGCGCGCGCTGTGCGCCCGGCTGGTGCAGCACGGACTGCCGGCCGACCTGCCGGCCGCGGCGATCGAGAGCGGCACCCTGCCGGAGCAGCGGGTGGTGGCGGGCACGCTCGCCTCCTTGCCAGACCTGGCGGCGAAGGTGGCGTTCGACGGGCCGGTGCTGGTGATCGTGGGCTCGGTGGTGAGCCTGCGCGACCGGCTCGCCTGGTTCGAGCGGCCGGAACATCCGGAGGTTTCCACCGAGCTTCTTCGGGAATACCAGGATCATTGATCGTATTGTCGAAGGCAAAGCCACATGTTCGCCTTCACATGACTAATTAAATCCGGTTCATTGCATGTATTCATTTGCCGAATCCGCCCCGACATCAATACTCCTCTAATAGGCCCGCAGCCTTGGTCCAGTGCCGCAGCCGCCGGCACAGCATGCCCTGGCAGATGACGACCATGTTTCCTGCCGGATCGCGCAATGTTCTGGGCGCGCCAGTATCCAGTCCATTCGCAGATAGTCATGATCCGGCCGTCGTGTCATGTTCTCCGCGTGCGCTGAGGGTTCACCATCGGGCATGGTCCGGCCCAAGCCGGCCCGACTGCCCGAGGGAGAGGAGGCGATGGCGGAGGCGCGGCTGGAGCGTCGGCTGGCGGCTATCCTGGCGGCGGACGTGGCCGGCTACAGCCGGCTCATGGAGCGCGACGAGGCCGGCACCTTCGCCCGGCTGAAGCGGCTGCGCCGGGAACTGGTCGAACCGGTCCTCCTCCGGCACAGCGGGCGGATCGTCGACCTCAAGGGCGACGGCGCCATCATCGAGTTCGCCAGCGCGGTCGACGCGGTGGAAGCCGCGGTTGCCGTCCAGCGGGCGATGCAGGCGCAGGACCCGGACCTGCCCGACGACCAACGCATCCGCTACCGGATCGGGATCAATCTCGGCGACGTCATCGTCGAGGACGGCACGATCTATGGCGATGGCGTCAACGTGGCGGCGCGGGTCGAATCCTTGTGCGAGCCGGGCGGCGTGTGGATGTCCCGCAGCGTCTTCAACGCGGTCAAGGGCAAGCTCGGCCTCCCTCTTGCCCCCGCGGGCGTGCATCGGCTCAAGAACATCACCGAGCCGGTGGAGATGTTCCGGGTGGCGCTCGGCACCAGCACCTCGACCGCCCTGCCCCTCCCCGACAAGCCTTCCATCGCCGTCCTGCCGTTCACCAACATGAGCGGCGACCCCGAGCAGGACTATTTCGCCGATGGGCTGGTGGAAGACATCACCACGGCACTGAGCCGGGTGCGGTCCTTCTTCGTGATCGCCCGCAACTCGAGCTTCACCTACAAGAACCGCGCGGTGGACGTGCGCCAGGTGTCGCACGAGCTGGGCGTGCGCTACGTCCTCGAAGGCAGCATCCGCAAGGCCGGCTCGCGCGTCCGTATCGTCGGCCAGCTGATTGATGCGACCACCGGGCACCATGTCTGGGCCGACCGCTTCGACGGCGACATGAACGACATCTTCGACCTGCAGGACCGGATCACCGAAAGCGTGGTCGGCGCCGTCGAGCCCAGCATCCGGCTGGAGGAGATCCGGCAGGCGCGCACCAAGCCCACGGACTACATCACCGCCTACGATCTCTACCTGCGGGCATTGCCCGGCTTCTACAGCATGACGCCCGAGGGGTTCGCCGACGTCCGCCGGCTCATCAACGAGGCGCTCAGCATCGATCCCGCCTTCACCCTCGCGAAGGCGCTCGGCGCCTATATCCGCAGCATTTCCGTGAGCCAGTGCTGGCACGAGCCGGACGACATCCGCGTCGCGATCCGCATGGCGCGCGAGGTGCTGGGCGAGGCGCGCGACGACCCGACCAGCCTGCGCTTCGCCGCCCAGGTCCTGGCCTACAGCGCCAAGGACTACGAGACGGCACTGGGCGCCATCGAGCGCTCCCTCTACCTCAACCCCAACTCCGCCCAGAGCTACACGGGCAGCGGCTGGGTGAACGCCTATGCCGCCCGCCCACTGACCGCGATCGACCATTTCCACCGGGCCATGCGCCTGAGCCCGCTCGACCCCGAGAAGGGCATCGCGCTTTCCGGCATCGGCATGAGCTACCTGATGCTCGAGCGCCATGCGGAAGCGCTGGTGGCGGGCGAGGACGCGCTGCGCGAGATGCCCAATTACGGCTCGTCGCACCGGGTGGTGATCGGGGCGCTGGTTGGCCTTGGCCGGGTGGATGAGGCGCGGCTGGCGGCCCGGCGCCTGATGGCGGCCTTCCCCGCCTACACGCTCGCCCTGCAACGGCAGATCAACCCCTGGCGGGACGAGGCCTTCGCCGAACGCTACCTGGACGCGCTCCGCGTGGCGGGCGTGCCGGAATAGGGTTCCGCGCGGCCGGCATGCGGTCCCTTGCGTCTGGCAGAGCTGCCCGTGGCGCAGTCGATGCGCAGCAAGGCCGGAGCGAGGCGGTCAGCCCGCGGTCGCACCGGGCGGAAGGTGCCTGGCGACGAACTATGCCGGTGCCACGTTAACTTGGCCTACATCTTTTTCTGGCAGGAATAGTCGCGTGGTCCTGCCAGAGAAGATTGCCAATCACCGATGGAACAGGTTCCAAAGTCGCTGGACAGTCCGACACCGGCCTCGCTTCAACGCGGCGCAGGTATTGCGGCATGAAGCCAGCTCACGTCCCTCTCCTGGTGTCCGGCTGTTCCATGGGCGGCGATCCGTCCTGATGAAGCTGCTTTCTCCGGCGGATGGCGGCTACGGGGCCGCATGCTTCCGTGCATTTACGGCAGTGCCGGATCATTCGATCAATGTATCCGACCTTTCGGTCGGAATGATTCTTGTAGAGGACCAGCAGATGGACAACATCTCTTAATGTTTCAGCCTTTACTCCGCAAAACAACCGCAGGTCCAAACTGTTGCGTCATTGAAGGAGAAACAGTGATGCTTCGACATGGTGTGTTCAGGCAAGTCAGGCAGGAGTCCGGCGGGAGGATCGGGCACATGACGGTGCCGGGGTAGCTGCGCGCATCGGATCCTTATCCCCCGTGGGCCCGACTGGAATGGCCGCTGCCGATTGGGAGGCATCCATGGCAGCGGGATGCCCGGGGCAGCACCATCCGGAGCGCCTGCAACCGGCGACCTGGCGTTGCGGCGCGGGCCTGCCGGTGCCAGGAGGCAGGGATCTCAGACCTCGCAGATCCGCCCGAGCAGGACCGGCCGGGATGCGCCGGTGACCGCCGGCAGGTTGGCCGGGATGCGGTCGATGCGCAGGGAGGCGAGCAGCGCGAAGACGATCGCCTCCTTGGCGTCCGGGTCGATGCCGGCCTCGGCGGAGGTGGCGAGCGGAATGCCGCCCAGGGCCGATTGCAGCCGCGCCAACAGGTGGCGGTGATGGATGCCGCCGCCACTGGCGACGACCCGGCTGGTGCCGGGGGCATGGCGGGCGATGGCGTCGGCGACGGTCCGGGCGGTCAGCTCGGTGAGCGTGGCCAGGAGGTCGGCCTCGGCCAGGTTGGGACGGCGGAGGAGCTTCTCGGCGAGGGCGGCGCCGAACTGCTCCGGGCCGGTCGAGCGGGGCGGCGGCAGGGCGAAGAACGGGTGGGCCAGCAGCTCGGCCAGGAGCCTGCGGTCGACCCGGCCGCGGGCGGCCCAGGCACCGTCGGCGTCGTGGCGGGTGCGGCCCTGGGTGAGCGCGCGGACGGTGGCGTCGATCAGGCTGTTGGCGGGGCCGGTGTCGAAGCCGCGCACCGGGCCGCCGTCGGCCGGCAGGATGGTGACGTTGGCGATGCCGCCGAGGTTGAGCGCCACCACCGTGCCGGAAGGATCAGCCAGCAGGAGCTGGTCGATGAACGGCACCAAAGGCGCGCCGGACCCGCCTACCGCGACGTCGGCGGAGCGGAAGTCGCTGACCACCGGGCAGGCCAGGGCGTCGGCCAGGAAATGCGGGTCGCCCAGCTGCAGGGTGGTGACGCCATGCTCGTGGAACACGGTCTGGCCGTGCAGGCCGGCCAGATGCGGGCGCAGGCCCAGCTCGCCGCAGAACGCCCGGGCCGCCTCGGCATAGAAGCGGCCGAGCGCGGTGTTCAGGCGGGCGATGCCGGCCGTGTCGAGCGCCAGGCAGGCCTTGGGCGTGAGCGCCAGTGCCTCGGGCTGCGGCACGGTGCGGTGGGCCAGGGTCGTCAGCCGGGGCTGCCGGCCGGCGCTGACCCGGACCAGCGCCAGGTCCAGCCCGTCCATCGAGGTGCCGGACATCAGGCCCAGGACGAGACGGTCGTCCTGGCCCTCGACCTCGGCCAGGCGGATGGGTGCTGTCACAGCATGCCGGGATAGGCGCCGCCGTCCAGCATCAGCGACTGGCCGGTGAAGAATCCGGCATGGGCCGAGCACAGGAAGGCGCAGAAGGCGCCGAGCTCGGCCGGGTCGCCGAACCGGCCGGCGGGGGTGGCGGCCACCGCGCCCGCCTCGATCTGCGCCAGCGGCGTACCGGTGCGCTCGGCGCGAACCTTCATGTTGTCCTTCAGGCGCGCGGTCTCGAAGGGCCCCGGCATCAGGCTGTTCACGGTGACGTTGCGCCCGGCATATTCGCGGCAGACGCCGGCCAGCGCCGAGGTCAGGCCAGCGCGGGCGGCCGAGGAGAGCGCCAGCTCGGCGCGCGGCGACTTCACCACCGAGGAGGTGATGTTGACGACCCGGCCGAAGCCGCGCTCGGCCATCCCGTCGATGGTGGCGCGGATCAGCATGAGCGGCGTCAGCATCACGCTGTCCACCGCATCGTGCCAGGCCTTTTCCGGGAAGCCCCGCCAGTCGCCCATGGGCGGGCCGCCGGTGTTGGTGACCAGGATGTCCGGCTGCGGGCATGCGTCCAGCAGCCGGGCGCGGCCATCCGCGGTGGTGACGTCGACGGCGACCGGGGTGACGGTGACGCCATGGCGCTCCGCCAGGGTCGCGGCAGCCGCCTTCAGCTCCGCCTCCCCCCGGGCGCAGATGGTCACGTGGACGCCCGCCGCGGCCAGCGCATCGGCGCAGGCGAAGCCCAGCCCCTTGCTGGCGCCGCCGATGATCGCCTTGCGTCCAGCGATACCGAGATCCATCAAGCTTCCTCCAGCCAATGATCGGAGACATCCTCGCCGCCCTTGCCGACCAGGTCCACCAGCACGCCGCGCGCCAGCGCCGTGGAGACCGGGCGACGGGCGCGTAAGGACGCGCGGTCCAGCTCGCCGACGATCCGGCGCACGGCCGCGAAGCTGCGCGGGCCGTGGCCGATCAGCCATTCTACCGCACCCTTGTCCGGGCGCAGCCCCCGGTCGGCGAACTGCTTGACGTAGAGGGCCGCCAGCAGCGCGTCGTCGGGCGGGCCGATCTCCACCGGCGTCGCCAGCGCCAGGCGCGAACGCAGGTCGGGCAGTTCCACCGGCCAGCCCGCGGGCGGCAGGGTCGAGGTCATCAGGAGGCTGCCGCGGCGCTCCACGACGAGGTTGAACAGATGGAACAGGACCTGCTCGTCCCAGACCAGGTCGGCCTCGTCGATGGCCAGGCAGGTGGCGGGTGCCGGGAACAGGTCGCGCGGCGGCAGGAGCCAGGGCCCCTCGCTTTCCAGCCAGATCGCGCGCACCCGGGCCGTCCAGATCCGCGCCAGATGGGTCTTGCCGGAGCCTTCCGGGCCGAACAGCACGGTGACCGGCGACGGCCAGTCCGGCCAGCGCGCCAGATGCGCCAGCGCCTGGGCGTTGCACGAGGACGGCAGGAAGTCGCGCTCGTCGCTGCTTTCGGTGTGCGGCAGGTCGAGGGCGAGCTGGCGGGGCGCGGATCGGCTCATCGAGCCGACCTGCTCAGGAGCGGACGGCACCGGCCATGGCGAGGCGAAGGGCGGCGATCGCGTAGAAGAGGCCGGACAGCACCGTCAGCAGCACCATCAGGGGCAGGAGCGAGGCGGCCAGGAGCGGCGCCCATGCGGTCACGTCGGCCGCCGCCGCCATGACCGCGCCGACATAGAGGAGCTGGGTGAAGGTGCATGCCTTGCCGAGCAGGGAGGGAGCGATCTCGAAGCCGTCGACCCGCGCGCGCAGCATCAGCGCGCCGCCGGCGATGATCAGGTCGCGGGCGACGACCAGGCCCAGCACCCATGCGGGCACCAGTTCCTGCCAGGCGAGCACCAGGAAAGCGCCCACCAGCAGCAGCTTGTCGGCGATCGGGTCGAGCATGGCGCCCAGGCTGGTGACGCCGGTCAGGCGCTTGGCGACAAACCCGTCCAGGGCATCGGTGACGCCGGCGGCCACGAACAGCCAGAAGGCCAGCTCGAACTGCCCGGCCTCCAGCAGCAGCGCCACCGGCAGGACCGCCAGGAGGCGCAGCCCGGTCAGCGCGTTCGCCAGGTTCAGGGCCGATCCCGCACGGGGCGGCTCGGGGGCGGTCAGCCGCCGATGGTCGACACCGGCCGGTCGCCCACCCGAAGCAACCGCCATCCTTCGTTCTCCTGGCTCAGCTCAAGGCCGCGCCGCTGCAAGGCGGAACGCAGACTCTCGACACTGCCCACATGCCCGAGCACCAGCTGCGCCTGCTGCCGGCTGATCCGCTCGACCTTGGTCGTGCGGATCTCCGGCATGTCGGCCAGCGCCTGCCTAATCTGGACCCAGGCCGCGAGGTCGGCAAGCGGGACGGTCACCGAGAGGAGCTCGACGATGGCGTCGCTGCGCACGACGCTGCCGGCAAGCGCGGAATCGACCGACGTCAGCAGGGTGCGCGCGGCGGCGTCGTAGTCCGGCTGGCCGTCCGCCCTGGCCGGCACCGTCTGCGCCGGAAGCTCGCGGATGCTGCCGTCGCGGCCCAGATACTGCCCCTTCACCTCCAGGGCCTGGGCGCCGTCGGCGGAAGGAACCAAGGATGCGGCCGCGATCAACGCCGCCTCGGTGCCGTAGCGCTCCGCCAGCGGCTGGAGCGTCCCGGGATCGCCGGCCAGGGCCGAGGGCTGGGTGATCGCCAGATCC
>VFQN01007205.1_pt1 | contig 12089 bp, 13 predicted proteins | sample 3512371 | NCBI WGS metagenome assembly VFQN01 (sample SAMN10412370, study PRJNA504923) | tailings metagenome | isolation source: Replicate 2 from Balatoc abandoned mine | place: Philippines: Itogon, Benguet | collected 2017-08-28
TGATGCCGACGAGCCGGACCACTTGTTGCCATCGCGCGCTTCGGGACCTGCCCTTGGCTGTGGCGTTTTCGCTTAATCCATGGCTACAGCATATCGAAATCATCAGCCGGGAATACCCGCCGTGCGACGAACAGCCCGATGATAGGCACGCCGGGAAATCTGGCGCTCAACACGCTGTGCATCGCTCGAAAGTGGGTGCCCGCGGTCAGCACATCGTCGACGATTCCGATGCTTGTGGGCGTCCTCTGGGCAGCAGCTTCGTCGATCGCGTAGGCCTCGATCAGTTGTTGCACCGTCACCCGATTGCCCTGTGCTACCTCATGCGAGGCGGCGGTAGACTGGGTCTGATAGACCAGATTCCGAACATCAGGCTCGGGATTGCGCATCAGCCGGCAGATCCGCTCGATTCTATCGTCGTAGTCGGGATGATCACGAGCCTTGGAGCCAGGCGTCGGCACTAGCGTGGCGCTGTTCAGCCAGTTCGGATTGAGTGTTGCAGCGAGCGTTTGGGCGCAGCTCATGATCGCACGGCCCTTGTGGTGATAGCCGGCATTGCTGGACTGGCTGGGCTTCTTCTTGAGGTTGCTGATCAGACTGTTGGTCTGGCTGAACGAATAGTCGCGATGCGAGGTATATTCGAACAGATAGAAGCAAGTGTCCGCAGGCGTCAGATGAAAATGGTCACCGCGATTGCTGTCGTCGATCAGGGATAGGCGGACCGTCAACCAAGCGCGCTCCAGATGTCGTCGGGCGTCCTTACCCGAACCGCCCCTTCCGCCTCGAAGCGGGCAGGCCAAGTAATGTCAGACCGATTAAAGCACGAATCGAGGATGAACAGCTTGCGTCCTTGGTGCAGGGCGGCCCGCGCCTGCGTCAGCGTACCTGACGTATCCCCCGCTTCGACAATGATCGTACCTTCGGTCAGCGCGCTCATCGTGACGTTCCGCTCGGGAAAGAACAGCCTATTCTGAGGCGGCGCTTGCTTGCCATAGCGCAATACCGGCACCTGCGAGATGACGAGATGCTGGCGCGCAATCTCCTCCTGCAGCTCATAGTTCTCCTTGGGGTAGCAAGCGCCGAGTGGCGTCCCAACCACGGCGATCGTTCGGCCTTTACGCTCGATCGCGGCGTTAAGGGCTGCGGTGTCGACGCCCTTGGCAAGTCCAGACACGACCGTGAAATCGCGATCGACCAGTTCGCGAGCAAGCCGCTCAGCGCGGCGAACGCCGTCCTCGGAAGCCTCGCGGCTGCCCACCACTGCAACGCATCGCGTTTCGGTGATCTCCCAGGCACCCCGATAGTAGAGCAGTTCGACGGGATGGCGCGCATCGCGCAGCTTCATCGGGTAGTCGCCGGCATGATTGATGCGCACGCCAAACTGATGGATGCCCCCCTGCTTCAGCCGTTTCATGACTTCAGTTGCGCACTGGTCGGCGAGCTGGGGCGGCGTGAAGTCGGATGGCAACGCTGTGGGGTCGGCAGCGAACTTGTTCGCAAGCGTCTTGAAGGTGGCGCCCTGCTCGAGCCACAACGCCTCATAGGCTCCAAACTCCCGGCGTGGCGAAATAGGCGACAGCGCGGGCCCGGCGTCACTCAGCACGAACCGCATGCTCACGCGACGCCACCGTCTACTGATTGCTGGGCCATTGGCGCCTCCTTTCCGCCGCATTGCCCGCCTGGGCGAGAGAGATGTGAAGCCAGCGCATCGATCATGGCAAGAAAAACGTCCCCTGTGCCGCATAGCTGCAGCGAGGACCGGACTGCCTGCCACGACCAACAAGCAGAGCTTGTTCTCTTTTAGTTCTCCTGTCAAATTATGCCACTTGTGACGTAGCACTTGCCGTCAGGGATCACCGCACACAAAATGTTGACGCTGTAGGCTCGGACGCCACTAGTGTGTTCTCAATACGTTCGCGTCTCGAGAGCGTTCAAAAATTTTCCTGACCTTTGCTTTCCGGGTCCCCCCTTCGGATTTCGATCACCCCTTGGGAGACCAGCAAGAGAGCGCACGGCTCTGCTGATCGCAGCATGCCGCCGTTGAATGAGGGAGCTCTGCCTTGAGACCTTTTCGCTTTATCCATACTGGCGATATCCATCTCGACAGCCCGCTCAAAGGGCTTTCCGGACAACAAGGCGCAGCAGCCGAACGGATTCGGACCGCAACGCGCGTTGCGTTCGACAATCTTGTCAGTCAGGCAGTCGAGGACGAGGTCGACTTCGTCGTCATCGCCGGCGACCTCTATGACGGCGATTGGCGCGACTATCAGACCGGACTCTTCTTCGCAAAGCAGATGGGGCGACTGGCGCAAGCCGACATCCCGGTCTTCGTGCTTCATGGCAATCACGATGCAGAAAGCCAGATCACCCGCCGGCTTACCCTGCCAACCAATGTTAGCGTGTTTTCGGCGCGCAAGGCAGAGACATTCCAGCTGCAGCATCTCAACGTGGCCGTTCACGGCCAGAGCTTCCGCCAGCGGGACGTCACGGAAAATTTGGTTCCCGCCTATCCGCCGCCGATTGCCGGTTGCTTCAACATCGGCGTCTTGCACACCGGCTTGGGCGGGATGCACGGGCACGCGAACTATGCACCTTGCGCCATCGAGGACCTGCTCAACAAGGGCTACGACTATTGGGCGCTCGGGCACGTGCACCAAGCCACCGTTCTCCATGAGCATCCGCATGTTGTGTTCTGCGGCAACTTGCAGGGCCGGCACATTCGCGAATGTGGTCCGAAAGGCGCGTCGCTGGTATTGGTCGAGGATGGCCAAGTCGAGCAGATTTCACCGCTTCACGTCGATTGCGTGCGCTGGATCCATTTGCCGGTCCCGGTGGATCTATGCAGGACGTCGGCTGACGCCATCGACCTCGTTCGTCAAGCGATCGCGGCTACCGCCGAGCGCGAAGCCGAAGGCCGTCTTCTCGCCTGCAGAATCGAGCTGACGGGGCGAACCGGGCTGCACGGCGAATTGCTCGCATCGACAGAACATCTCCTCGCAGAGGTAAGGGCCGCCGCATTGGGCTTGGGCGAGGAGATCGCATGGATCGAGCGGCTCGTCATTGCGACTTCCAGCCCAGAAGGTACCGCCTCACGCAAGGATGCGTTGGGCGATCTGCAGCGGATAATGGAGAGCGCTGGCGGCGATGCCGAGTTGCAGGCGCGGCTTGCGTTGGATCTCGGCGATCTCATCCGCAAACTGCCTCACGATGTCCGCACGGAATCGGACGATGCCGTGCTGAAGGCGGCTATCGAGGGCAACGTTGCAGGGTCGATCACTCATGCCGGTGCGTATCTCAGTGCACGTCTCGCAGCAGAGAAGGCGTAATCACATGCGCATCCAACAGCTTGATCTATTGCGATATGGTCACTTCACGGACGCCATCATCGCCTTGCCGGCCGGCAAGCCGGACTTCCACATGCTGCTTGGCGAGAATGAAGCCGGAAAGTCGACGGCGATGGCCGGTGTCGAAGATTTGTTCTTCGGCATTCCACCGAACTCATCCCGCAATTTCCTTCACGAGTACAATGCCATGCGCGTGGGCGCGCTCCTGGAAAGGGGAAGCGATACGATCAAGGTACGCCGGCGCAAAGGTAACAAGGATACGTTGCTTGGCGATGATGACCTGCCCATGCCGTCGGGCGAGGGCGCGCTTGCGCCATTTCTCGCGGGCGCGGATCGCCGCTTCTATGCGCGGATGTTCAGTCTCGATCACGAGCGCCTGCGCCAGGGCGGCAAAGAAATCTTGCAAGCGCAAGACGACGTCGGCCAGATGCTCTTCTCGGCGAGCGCGGGAATCATTGGCTTGCGCGAGACGCTCAAGAGCATGGAGGCTGAAGCCGAGGCGCTTTGGGCCTCCCGTCGAGCGGCACACAGGAAGTATTTTCAGGCCGAGGACCGCCTCAAGGCTGCCGAAGCCTCGATGCGCGAGAATGTAGTCACGACGAACAAGTGGCAGTCGCTCAAGAGCGCATTCGACACGGCGAGCGATGCTTACTGTACCATCGAAAGCGAAATCGAGCTCAAGTCGGCGGAGCTGCGCAAGCTCAGCCGCATACGCCGGGTCTGCCGCGATGTGCGCAAACGCGAGGAGACGCAAAGCGCTATCCAGATGCTCGGGGAGGTCACCCCGTTCGAGGCGGACGCTTTCAAGGCTCTGGAAATGGCAGCGAAGGATGAAGCAGCGGCCACGACACGTATCTCGGCCCTGAGCGAGCAGATCGGGGCACTCGAGGCCGAACGTGCGGCCTTGACGTTCGATGACGCTCTGCTCGCGCGCGCTGAAGATATCGCCCAACTCCGTGATCGTCGCATTCAGATTCGCGCCGGCAAAGCCGACCTGCCCAAGCGCCGAGCGGAACTGGCCGCAGCCGTGGCAAGCCTCAACCGCCTCGCGGCCGAGCTTGAGTGGAGCGGCAATATCGATCAACTGATCGCGCGCATCCCTGCCAAAGCCAAAGTGGCGGTCCTTCGTGGGTTGCTCAATCGCCATGGCGTGCAGTCGGGGGCGGTGGAGAATGCCAAAAGCGCGGTGGCCGAAGCCGAGGAGAAACTCGGCGAGATCGTTGCCGATCTAGAAAGGCTTGGCGCACTGACGGACGTCGCCAAGCTCGCGATGGTCATCAAGGCCACCCGCGAACTTGGCGACTTCGCAGGCCAAATTGCGAACTCGCGGCGCGAGGAGCAGGAGGTGCGGACCGCGATTGGCCGAGCGCTGAAAACTTTGCACCCGGCAGTGTCGGACTACGGGGCGCTGGAATCGATGCCCGTTCCGCCGCTGGCTTCGGTTGACGCTCATCGTGAAGCCCGTCGCAGTCTGGAACAGCGGCAGCGAACCTGCCGTGAACGCATCCGCAATGCGGAGCAAGAGCGCGGACGGCATCGAAAAGCCTACGAGCGTCTCAGCGCGGACGAACACGTCGTGGGGGCCGACGAGCTGGAACGTTTGCGCAGCCGGCGCGACACCGGCTGGTCGATCATTCGGCGCCGCCATCTTGAAGGCGTTGCGATTTCCGAAGACGAAATAGCGGCGTTCAGCCCGTCAGGTGAGCTGGCGGGAGAATTCGAGGCCGCCATTCGCATTGTCGACGCGGCTGGGCTCGAATACACTCTCTACCGTCTCGCTGGCGAGGTGCATTTCAAAGACGGGTTCGTGGTCGAGGCCTTGCACCTGACTGACGGCGTCATGGAGTTCGTCGAGCTTAGCGACGAGAAGTTCGACAATCGGCGCGATGAGACCCAAGTCATGCTTTCCGGGATCAACGCCGGAGACTTCCCGACCGAGATCGACGCCGTCACCTGTCCGCGTTGCCCTCATTTTTTCATTTGCCCCGCAACGCCGAACGGATCGCTGGACCTCTCGTAAAAAAGATCGCCACGGCCTTTCCGGGTCCTTGCTGATTTTTCCGATCACCTTTTGAAGGGACGGAGAATGGCAAAGGGGCCGCACTCCTGATCCCAGCAAGGAGTGCTTCACATGACCTCAATCGACGTCTTCTACCAGGGCGAGGGAATCCGCGAAATCGCGCATTTCGAAGCCACCCCGGATCAGACCTTCGCCGCCATCAAGATCGCGATCATCGAGAAGCACGGCCTCGACAAGGAGACCCTGATCTATCTCGAGGACCGCGACGAGCCGATGGATGAGCGCAGCCTGGTCCGCGACCGCGCCGGCCAGTCCGCCATCAAGGCCCACCTGCACCGCTGCCGCCATGTGGCGGTGGCCATCACCTTCAACGGCGAGACCGTACACCACCGCTTCGGACCGAGCACGACCGTGGAACGCGTCAAGACCTGGGCGGCCGAGAAGAAGTTCGGCATGACGCCGCAAGAGGCGGGTGAGCACGTGCTCCAAATCGCCGGCACCAAGGACCGGCCGGATCCGGGCACGCATCTGGGCACGATCGCCTCCTGCCCGGCCTGCAAGGTCGCCTTCGACCTCGTCCCCAACGAGCGCATCAACGGCTAAGGAGCGGCGTATGAGCCTCCCGGATGAGCGGGCTTTCTGCGCCGACATCGGAAAGCCTGCTTTCCGCCTCGCCCAGCTGGAAGGCCGCTGGCGCCTGATCGGCATCGCCTGGCCGCATGTGGCGATCGCCGTCACCGCAGCCGACGGCCACGCCTACGTGCTGCGCCTCAACTGCGCCGGCTACCCGCAGCAACCGCCGACCGGTGGGCCGTGGGATCCCGAGAAGAACGCCGTTTTGCCCGTGGCACGCTGGCCGCGCAGCAAAGGCGGGCGGCTCGGCACGGTGTTCCGCCCCGACTGGAAGGGCGGCACTGCGCTGTATTTGCCCTGTGATCGCGAAAGCATCGTCGGCCATGACAACTGGCGGCACGAGCTGCCCTCGAAACTCTGGCGCCCTGCGGCCGGCATCAATCAGTACCTGGAGCTCGTTCATGAACTTCTCAATTGCGCAGATTATTGCCCGTCTGTGGGCGCCGCGGCATGAGATCTCCTGCTCATGGTTCTTATGGCGGCGCCTCTGCGCGAAGCTGCGTGAGCGCGGCCGGAATGCAAGCCGTGAAAGCGGAGCATTCCTGCTCGGCTATCGCGTCGCTGGCCGCGCCCGCATCACCGACTTCATCCTGTACGACGATCTCGACCCGCGAGCGCTCGACTCCGGCATCGTGCATTTTGACGGCCGGTATTTCGGAGGGCTTTGGGATATCTGCAGGCAGCGCAGCCTGAGCGTCGTCGCCGACGTGCACGTCCACCCCGGCGGCGCCGGACAGAGCAGCTCCGATCGCGAGCATCCGATGATCTCTCGCGCCGGGCACATCGCGTTCATCCTCCCCGACTTCGCGCGGCCGCCCATGCTGACGGCGTCGGTCGGCATCTACCGTTACCTCGGCGGCAAGCGCTGGCAGGCCGTGCCGCCCCCCACCCGGCGCGTCTTCCTTCATATCGGATTGTGAGGCTGCCATGACCGCGTTCACCACCGCCGACAAGCTCCACCGCTTAGTCAAGCATGCGCTCGACAGCGGTGCCGCCGCGAGCATCGCCGAGGCCGAAGCGCTGTTTGCCGGCTACCGCCTCGCGCTGCGCATTAGCGAGGACGCCGCGCGCGACCGCCATCACCAGGCCGCACTCTTGACTGCTGTCGCACTCGCACGGCGCGTCTTCCTGGGGGGCGTGAGGGTCGCGCCATTGCCCGATGCGCCCCTGCTCACCCCTCTTCCGTTCGGCACCACGCTCGCCGAGGCCGTCACGGTACTCGGCGGCAGTATCGCGGAGCCGGAAGCCGGTACGCCAGTGATCGAAATCGGCGGCACGACGTCCGTTCGGCGCGCAGCCTTTCATGTCCGTGCCATATTTGCCGGCTGGCGTGGCGGCATCGTTCCGGCCCCCTTCGAGGCCGCGGCGGTGCCTGCCCCGGTCATGGCGTTGGCGCCCATGCTGGCCGCCGCCCTCGCCGTGAATGAAGCCTTTCTTTATGTCTCCGGCCACGTTGGTGTCGCGGGAAGGCGCACTGTAGGTCTGTCGCTCTGGGATCCTGCGTCAACATGTGACTGGCTTGGCGACATGGGCACCGAGCCGATCATGTCGCTCCTGCCCGCGCAGCTGTGGCTCATTGGGCTTGGACATCTCGGCCAGGCCTACCTCTGGGCACTCGGGCTCCTGCCCTTTGCCCGCCCGCAAGACTTGAACCTGGTCCTGCAGGATATCGACATCATCACGCCCTCGACGGAGAGCACTTCGATCCTGAGCGACGCCACGCTGATCAATGTCAAGAAGACGCGCGCCATGGCAGCGTGGGCCGAGCGTCGGGGCTTTTCGACCGTCGTCCAAGAGCGGCTCTTCGATGCCTCGTTCCGGCGCCAGGATGATGAGCCTGCCGTCGCCTTGTGCGGGCTCGACAACGGCGTCGGGCGCCAAGCGCTCGATCAAGTCGGATTCGACTTCGTGGTGGAGGCGGGGCTGGGGCGCGGGCATCGGGACTTCCGTGCGGTGCGTCTGCACACCATACCAGCCTCCCGGCCGGCGTCACAAATCTGGCGCGACGCGCAGGCCGACGACCAGGTCGAAGACCGCCCCGCGTACCAAGGTCTGCTCGCCAGCGGCGCACTCGATCGCTGTGGTGTCACGCTGCTCGCTGGCAAGGCCGTCGGTGCGCCGTTCGTCGGCGCCACGGCCGCAACCCTCGCCTTAAGCGAAGTCCTGCGTCTCCTGCATGGCGGCACGGTTCACGAATTGATCGACCTCGATCTCAAGGCGGTAGAATACCGCTGCACGGTGTCGACGCTGCAGAACTTCAGCACTCTCAATCCCGGTTACGTCATGACCGACGAATGGCATGAATGATCGGCGGATCAAGTCAAAGTGGCTAGCTAGCCGCCACGCCCGGTTCTCCGCAGCACAAGCCGCACAAAGGCGAACATCCGAGTGAACAGGTAGTCGACCTGATCCTGAGACGTCAGAGCTTCCTGGGTAACCTCGGAATGCCGGGTGCGAAAGCTGTTGCCAATGGTCGCCAGCTCCGCTGCCTCTCGCGCCAACATCCCTCGATAACCCGACCCTACCGACGCAACCCGATCCAAGAGTGCATCCGCCTGGACGCGTTTGTTGGCCCCCGGTTCGAGCGTCTTCCAACGCTCGAAGGCATCCCAGAGCTTTTCCAAAGCGTCGCGGCGATCGTCCTCCTTTGGCGACAGAACCCGGAGCCGCGCCGACTCAAGGAGTCGATCAGTCTCGGCGTCACCGGTCTGGAAAAGAGTCCAGCCGACCACTTCGGCAGGGGTGCCGGAAGAAGACGGCGCGCTTGACCCTCGGGTGTGAGTTCAAATGCCAACGCGTTGCGCCGGAACAGCATGTTCACGTCGCCGACGAAGCGTTGGAGCCCGGAGTCCCGATCCCAGCTCAGATGGTGATGCCGATAGAACGAATGATAGGCCCCTTGAATCGGTTCGCCCACTGCCCGGGCGCAGAACTCGAGCAGGTCGAGAATGACCGGGGTCTTGGGCATTTCGGTCGCCGAGAGCGGCGATACCACCCATGGCACCTCGGCCGTCAGGACCCGGTGGAATGCCTGCTCATCGCAACCGCAGGGACCGTTTCCGTCGGCGCATTGTTCAGGAAAGCGGAGCCCAAAGGAACCATCGCCGATGCGCGTCTGAATGAGGCTGTAGAGACCAGCCCACAACCGATCGTCGATTGTATCTACGGAAGGAGGGCGCGCCCCGTATTCGCGATCTGTGTAATAGGTGGACATGTCAGCGAACCATTCCCCGCTTGAGCTACGACAACAGTACCCGAAGCTGTCGAGCTCGCTACATGAACGTCGTGTATCGAACGTGCTGCGCAGTTCACAGGCATGCCTGTGTGTTATCGAGAATGCAGATCACGTTGGATCACACACTACCGATCCCCGTTCCATACCCCACTGACTCATCGATGCTGGCGAGCTTCCTTGAAAATCAATGTCATATGCCTCATGGAACCCTCGTGCATAACCATCCCAGCGGCGATCCCAAACCCAGCCGCGACGACATCGAGATGACCCGCGAAATCAAGGCCGCGTCAGACGCTTTGGGGATCGCGATCCACGACCACCTGGTGATCGGCCGTAAAGGTCACGCGAGCTTCAGGAGCCTGGGGCTGCTCTGACGTCGATCCTGGCGAGAAAGCGCCTGTGGCCGCCACGTTGCCGTCCGAAGCTTAGCGTCCAGCTCAACTCCGGGCTTCCGGCACCATGCGCCATGCGAGGCATCACGACCCGGGGATCGCCATTTCCACTACCGGCGTAAGAAAGCGTTCAAGATCCGCCGGATTGAACGGCTTCCTGATGAGCGGCAGGGCGGCCATCGTACTGCCGGCGGGGAAAAGGTGCGACAGGGTGGTCGAGGTCAGGATGACCTTGGCTTGCGGCTGGTTTGTCCTCGTCCATCGTGCCAGGACTGCACCGTCGCTGACGCCTAACCAATCGATATCGGCGACCACATAGTCGAACCGCTGCGCGACCGCCGCCCTGATCGCGGCACCGCCATGCTGCGATTCCACGATCCTGAATCCACGCTCTCGCAAATGGTCCATGAGGACGATCCGGGCCGCCGGATCGCTTTCGACAACGAGAATCGACGGGCCCAAGGCGCCCGCATCACCAGAATCCGCCAACACACACCCCAGTTCGCACGCGCGGCTTCCCACAGCCACGCTTCATACGGGGAGTAACGCGCTTCGGTTCACCCGAGCCCAACCGCACTTCGGAATATCTCAGCTTTTTTCGCGCTACAATGACGCGCATCATCGGCCCGATGCCGTGGCTCAAGGAGGCTTTCGTGATCTTCCAGAAGATTCTCGTCGCAGTCGATGGCGAGCCCGTCTCGGCACACGCGGCTGACGTTGCGGCAGAGTTGGCACAGCTCGCGGGAGCCGAGGTCGCATTCGTCCATGTCATCGACGTCGAGCTGGTGAATGCCGCCGACACCGGCATTCAACCCGATGTGTTCGTCGCCTCCGCCAAGGAGGACGCACGAAAGCTGATCGACGACTTTCGCAAGCGCCTTCCGCAACGAATGGCCGCTCTGGACTTCGTTCCGATCGGCGCTCCGCACACCGAGATCGTCAATGCCGCGAACGACTGGCCGGCCGACCTGATCGTGATCGGCAGCCACGGACGGGGCGGCATAAAGCGCGTCCTGCTGGGGAGCGTCGCGGAAGGGGTCATGCGCAATGCCCCCTGCCCCGTTCTGATCGTGCGGGCAAGAAATTAGCCCGGCCTCGTCTCGTTCGCGGACGCGGCCACGCGTCGAACTCCGTTCCGCGGTATACTGCCCAGCATGAGCGGAAAAATCCTTGTGGGCATCGGCGGCTGGACCTTCGAGCCGTGGCGCGGCGTCTTCTATCCAGAGGACCTGACGCAGAAGCGCGAGCTGGAATATGCCAGCCGCCACCTGACCTCGATCGAGATCAACGGCACCTACTATTCGAGCTTCAAGCCCACGAGCTGGGCCAAGTGGCGCGACGAGACGCCGGACGGGTTCGTGTTCGCCGTGAAGGCCTCGCGCTTCTGCACCAACCGCAAGGTCCTGGCCGACGCGGGTGAGTCGGTTCAGCGTTTCGTGGCGCAGGGGCTGGTCGAGCTCAAGGACCGGCTGGGCCCGATCAACTGGCAGTTCATGGGAACCAAGAAGTTCGATCCGGAGGATTTCGAGGCCTTCCTGAAGCTGCTGCCGCACGAGGTCGGCAAGCTGCCGCTGCGCCACGCGCTGGAGGTGCGCCACGACAGCTTCAAGGACGAGCGCTTCTACGATCTCGCGCGCAGGTACAACGCCGCAATCGTCTTTGCCCACGACAGGGACTTCCCGGAGATCGACGAGCCGACGGCCGACTTCACCTATGCCCGCCTGATGCAGTCCGAAGAGAAGGTGAAGACCGGCTACAAGCCGGCCGATATCGACAAGTGGGCCAAGCGCGCCAAAGCGTGGGCGAAGAAGGGGGATACCTTCGTCTACTTCATCTCCGGCGCCAAGGTCCGAAATCCCGCTGCCGCACAAGCGTTGATCAAGAAGCTCGGCTGACAGTCGCCGCGGCGGGCCTTGACACGCGACGGGGGGCTCTCTAATTGTTAACTGTATGGTTAACAATCAACCCCACTCCCTCGACCGGACCTTCGCCGCGCTTGCCGACCCGACGCGGCGGGCCCTGCTGGCCCGCCTCGATGCAGAGGAAGCCGTCAGCGTCAGCGAGTTGGCGAGACCCTTTCCGGTCTCGCTGCCGGCCATCATGAAGCATCTCGACGTGCTCTCCGATGCCGGCCTGATCGTGCGATCCAAGTCCGGGCGCACCGTCACCTGCCAGCTCAAGGCGGAGCCGATGGAGCAGGCGATGAACTGGCTGGCCCACTACCAGCGTTACTGGACACAGCAGCTCGACCGCCTCGCCGCCTTCCTGGAGGAAGATGACAAATGCCCAGCAAGCCCAGCCTCGCCCTCAAGCGCCGCCTCAACGCCCCGCCCGAGAAGGTCTACGAAGCCTGGACGAAGCCCGAGAAGATGATCCGATGGTGGGGCGTCACCGGCCACCACCGTTTCCCGATCGCCGAGACCGACCTGCGCGTCGGCGGTCGTTTCCGAGTCCAGTTCTGGACGCCG
>VFQN01007206.1_pt1 | contig 12087 bp, 12 predicted proteins | sample 3512371 | NCBI WGS metagenome assembly VFQN01 (sample SAMN10412370, study PRJNA504923) | tailings metagenome | isolation source: Replicate 2 from Balatoc abandoned mine | place: Philippines: Itogon, Benguet | collected 2017-08-28
TGACCGACCCGGACGGCTACAAGATCGAGATTCTCCAGCGGGGCGGCCGCTATCACTGATCGAGAAAGAACAGGGAAGCCGAGCATGGCGACGACCAGGATCCACGACAACAGACGGGCGTTCCTGCGCAAGCTCGTCCAGGGCACCGCCACCGTGGTGATCGCGGGCGGCTCCGTGTCGATCGTCGGCACGCAGTCGGCCTGGGCGATGTCCCTGCAAAGCGTCGATGCGCACGGCGCCAAGACGCTGCTGCGGATGTCCCGGCTGATGTACCCGCACGACCAGCTGGGCGACTACTACTACGCCAAGGTGGTGGAGGACCTGGACGGCGAGGCGGTCCAGTCGCCGGAAACGGCGAAGCTCCTGAAGGACGGGGTGGCGGCGCTGGACGCGGCGTACGGCCAGCCATGGATCGAGCTGTCCGAGGGCTACCAGCTCCAGGTGATGGAGAAGATCTCGGCCGACCCGTTCTTCGGCAAGGTCAAGGGTGCGACGGTGGTCTCGCTCTACAACAACCCGTCGCTCTGGCCGGTGTTCGCCTACCAGGGCAGTTCCGCCGAATATGGCGGCTATCTCGACCGCGGCTTCGACGACCTCGCCTGGGGTGAGATCCCCGACGAGGACGCCAGCCCGGAAGCGTACCGGGGCTGAGGGGGAGGAAGCGGCGATGGCCAAGTACGACCTGAACGACGACCATGTGGTGGTGATCGTCGGCAGCGGCGCCGGCGGCGGCACGCTGGCCAACGAGCTCTGCCAGAAGGGCATCGACGTGGTGCTCCTGGAGGCGGGCCAGCGCCAGGGGCCGGACACGTTCGTCAACGACGAATGGGCGTCCTTTGCCCAGCTGGCCTGGCTGGACAAGCGCACCACCTCGGGCAGCTGGCGGGTGGCGCGGGACTTCCCGAACCTGCCGGCCTGGATCTGCAAGACGGTGGGCGGCTCCACCACCCACTGGGCGGGCGCCTCGATCCGCTTCCAGGAGCACGAGTTCAAGGCGCGCACCACCTATGGCGCCATCGATGGCGCCAACCTGCTCGACTGGCCGATCACGCTGGCCGAGATGGAGCCGTTCTACGACCAGGCCGAGAAGAAGATGCGGGTCACCCGCACCAACGGCTATCCAGGACTGCCCGGGAACAACAATTTCCGGGTGATGTACACCGGCGCCAAGCGCCTGGGCTACAAGACCGTCCATACCGGGCGGATGGCGATCAACTCCACCCCCTCGGACGATGGCCGCACCTCCTGCCACCAGACGGGCTTCTGCTTCCAGGGCTGCAAGTTCGGCGCGAAATGGTCGACCCTCTACACCGAGATCCCGGAAGCCGAGGATACCGGCCGGCTCGACCTGCGCGCGGGCGCCCAGGCGCTGAAGATCGAGCACGACGCCAGCGGCAAGGTGACGGGCGTCCTTTACGCCGACGAGAAGGGCGACCAGCACCTGCAGAAGGCGCGGGTCGTGTGCGTGGCCGGCAACTCGATCGAGAGCCCGCGCCTGCTCCTGAACTCGGCCTCGTCGATGTTCCCGGACGGCCTTAGCAACTCGTCCGGGCAGGTCGGGCGCAACTACATGCGCCACACCACCGGCTCGGTGTATGCGACCTTCGAGAAGCCGGTGTTCATGTTCCGCGGCACCACCATGGCCGGGATCATCCAGGACGAGGCGCACCACGATCCCAGGCGCGGCTTTGCCGGCGGCTATGAGCTGGAAACCCTGTCGCTGGGCCTGCCGTTCATGGCGGCGTTCCTGGACCCAGGTGCGTGGGGGCGCGAGTTCACCCGCAAGATGGACCAGTATGCCCACATGGCGGGCATGTGGATCGTCGGCGAGGACATGCCCCGGGAAACCAACCGGGTGACGCTCAACAGCGACGTGAAGGACCAGTTCGGCCTGCCGGTCGCCAACGTCCATTTCGACGACCACGAGAACGACGAGCGGATGCGCAGCCATGCCTTCCGCCAGGGCAGCGAGGTGTACCGCGCCGCGGGTGCCCTGGAGGTCTACGAGGTGCCGCCCTACCCCAGCACCCACAATCTCGGCAGCAACCGGATGTCGGCCGAGGCGAAGGACGGGGTGGTCAACCGCCACGGCCAGAGCTGGGACGTGAAGAACCTGTTCGTCTCGGACGGCAGCCAGTTCACCACCGGCGCCACCGAGAACCCGACGCTGACCATCGTGGCGCTGGCGATCCGCCAGGCTACGTTCATCCGGGAAAGCATGGCCAAGAACGAGATCTGAGGTCCTCCCTTGGCTGGCCGGGCGCGGTCCTGCCGCGCCCGGCCTTTTCTTTTGGCGGCAGCCTCAGCCGGGCGTGATGTACATCGGCACGACCTTGCCCAGCGACGGCACGCCGGCCCGGTCGACCACGAACATCAGGTAATAGCCGGGCGTCGCGATCGCGTTGCTCTCAGGTGCTGTCACCGCGAGCGTGCTGCGGGCGCGCTGGAACGGCAGCTCGATGAAGCGCTGGTCCATGTTGAAGCTGTGGGTCACCGAGCCGGTCTTGACCAGTACGACCCGGGCGATCGACCCACCGTTGTCGACCTGGATCTTGAAGTCGCGGCCGGCCTTCAGGCTGGCCGGCGCCACCAGGATCCTCGGCCGGAGCGCGCGTGCGCCGGCCGCATCGAACAGATAGGGCGGATAGTAGATCTCGGCGTCCAGGTTGCGCTGCGGCCCGGGCGCACCGCCGCCGCCGACCAGGACCGAGCCGTCGGCAAGCAGCATGGCGGCCGAATGATAAAGGCGGGCCCGGCCCGAGGTGGTGGCGGCCCCGGTGGTCCACTTGCCGTCCGCCGGGTTCCAGATGAAGGCGTTGGCGGCGGCACCGTCCAGCTGGTTGCGGACGCGGGAGCCGCCGGTCGCCAGCACCTTGCCGTCCGCCAGGAGGGTGGCGGTGCTCCACTGCAGGGGCTGCGGCAGGTTGGAGGTGCGGGTGACGGTCGGCACCTCGCCGTTGATGTCGATGACCGAGGCCGCGTTGATCGCGTTGGTGGTGGTGCCGCCGCCGACCCGCAGGATCTTGCCGGGCAGGAACATGGCCTCGGTCGAGGTCTTGGTGAAGCGGCCGGGCATGCTGCCGAGATCGGTGACCGAGCCGGCACCGGCGGGGTCGATCCGGTACATGCGCAGGTCGGAGAAGCCGAAGATCCTGCCGTCCGGGGCCACCCAGTTGCGCGGGTAGAAGTAGGAATAGGCGCTGGTGTCGGCGCCGGTCAGCAGCCGGAAGCTGCCGTCGCGGCCGCGCACTTCCGGGTGGTCGGTGCCGAGATCGCCGCCCTGCACGTAGGTTTCGCCGTTCGGCAGGGTGGTGACGGTCGCATACCAGCGCGCCCGGTTCATGAGCCGGCCGGCCACGAGCTTCTTGGAGCGGGTCAGAAAGACGCTGGAACGGTCGTTGCCCTTGTTGAGGGTGCGCGTGCCGTTCCAGATGTCGCCCCCGGCGAGCATGATGTCGCCGCTGTCCGGCAGGAGCAGCTGGGCGCTGCAGAAGAGGTCGGTGCTGGTGCCGTTCGGCAGGGTCAGGTGGTAGCCCTGCGGACCGTCGTTCGGGTCCCAGACGTCGTAGACGAAGTTGCCGGTCTGCTGGCCGGTGCCGCTGGATCCGTAGCTCATCACCCGGCCGTCCCGGGTCATCACCATGTGGATCGGGATGGTCGGCCAGCTCATCAGGTCGCCCCAGGTGCCCTGGACATCCGCGCCGGCCGCCTGGACCGTGCCGGGCATGCCGGTCGCGACCGCCAGCATCACGAAAAGGGCGCCGAGCGCAGGACGCAAGGCAGCACCGTGCGCCCGGCCACCCGAGGGTGGCCGGCGCTTCGCCAGAATGGTCATGGGTTATGGTCTTCCGTTGAAAATAATGCCGGTCAAAAATGAATGAGCGAAAGGGTTGCCCACCCCGCAGGAAGTGAAGCCAAAGTATCGGCCCGCTGCATTTGCGGGCGTTCGTGAAATAGCTCGACCGCCCGGGGGAGCCCCGGGCGGTCCTGGCTCTAGCCGATGCGGCGAACCGCCGCAAGCTCGTTTTCCGGCATGCCGGGCCCGTGTAGTCTAACGAGCCCGTGATTTTTCAGAGCTGTTCCGGCCTAGCGGAAGGACTCCGCGGTCAGATGCCGACCTCGACCGCGGCGACCACCATGCAGATCTGCCCGAATTCCGGCGTGCCGGACGGTGTCAGCATGCCGCCGTCGACCACTTCCAGCGTCACCTCGCCGTGGGGGAGCGCCGCCTTCACGGTATCCAGGTCGACCTTGCCGGCACTGGCGGGCACCCCTAAGCGGACATGGACCTTCATGGCGTGGCCCTCGCTGGCGAGCGCGCGCATCGCCGGCAGATAGTTGTGGCCGATCGCGTCCTTGATCGCCTTGACCGACGCCTTGGTGGGGTCCTGCCCCTGCAGGTCCGCGCCCATGCCGAGCTCGATGAACATCAAACGATCCATCAAATCCGCCTCCCTTGGCTGGCGCCAGCCTGCCACGGCGGGACCGCGCGAGCCACCGGGAACCGTGGGCCTGCCGGGGAATTGTTAGGTAGTGCACCAAGCGGGGTCTCCCACTCTACTTGGCAGGAACAAAAAAAGTCTCGAGGTACGGACCATGCTCTACTGGGCACTCGTGTTTCTCGTCATCGCCCTGATCGCCGGCCTGTTCGGCTTCGGCGGGGTCGCGTCCGCATCCGCCGGTATTGCGCAGATCCTGTTCTTTATCTTCCTGGTTCTGCTGGTGGTCAGCCTGATCATGTATTTCGTGCGTGGCCGCGGCACCCGGGTCTGACCCGGGACAGCATGCGGTGCCAGCGACGGGCCTGCCATCGAAGGATGGCGGGCCCGTTCCGCTTTGGCCTAGCGGCGCAGCAGCAGCCGGCGATGCGCCTCGGCGACCACGGCGCCGCCGGCCAGGAGGCTGCCGCCCAGCAGGAACAGGAGCGCCATCTGGTGGCTGAGCGCCGCCAGCTCCGCCATCACCACCGCGCCCAGCGCCTGTACCAGGGCGAACAGCATGGTCATCCGCGCCCAGGCCTGCTGGCGCTTGTCGGCGGCCATGAGCTCGGTGATCCGCCCGGCCGCCAGCGAGGCCGAGGCGGGGGTGAGCGCGCCTACCATCACCGAGGAAACGACCAGGGCCGGCACCGAGGGTGACAGGACCGGCAGGACCACCGCCGCGGCCTTGACCGCCAGAGCCGCGGTGAACGCCCGGCCAAAGCCGATCCGCTGCGCCACCAGGCCCATCAGCGCAGGGCCGGATGCAGCCCCCAGCCCGAACAGGCTCCATTGCAGGCCGCCCATCCCGATGCCGTAGCCGAGGTCGCGCGCGACATAGTCGACCCAGTAGACCGTGTGCGGCACGAAGCCGATCGCATCGCTGGCATAGGCCAAGCCCAGCAGCCCCAGGCGCGGCCGCAGGGTGCCGGCAGCACCCGGAGCAGCGGCTTCCGGCGCCACGCTGTCGTGCGGCCAGGCGTTCCAGGTGAAGGCCGTCAGCAGCGCCGCCAGGGCCGCCAGCACCGCCCAGGCGGGACCACTGCCCAGATCGGCCAGGAGCGGCACGACCACGCCGGAAAAGGTGATGCCGAGGCCGATCCCGGTGAACAGGATCCCGCCGGCGCTGCCGCGGCGCGCCGGCGGAATCCGCGCCAGCACGGCGGGTGCTGCCAGCACCATCAGGAAGCCGCCGGTGATCCCCGCCGCCAGCCGGGCCAGGATCAGCCACAGGAGGGAGAACGGTACGGCACAGGCCGCCAGCGCCAGCACCGTGCCGATCATCGAGCCGCGCAGGGCAGGCACCAGGCCGAAGCGCCGGCCGATCCGGCCGCCGCCGGCAGCGCCGATCAGGTAGCCGGCGACGTTCGCCGCGGCGAGGTAGCCGGCGCCGGCGACGTCGACATGGCCCTCGCCGATCATGCCCGGCACCAGGGCGGCATAGGCGAAGCGGCCGAGGCCAATGCCGGTCAGGAGTGCCGCCAGCCCGGCGAGGACGAGCACCGTCAGGGCCGGCGCAGCACTGCGTTGGATGGAAAAGGACATCGCTTGAGGCGGATCCGGCGCTGCTTGAAGGAGGGCGGCACCTTGCCGCCGCGCGCCTGCGGTACCACGATCCTGTCCGCCGCGTCCCCACCAGGAGTTCCGATTGCCCCGCGACCTGCAGGCGCTTGCCGAGGCCAGATCCGCCGGCGACCGGCAGATTCCGTCGATCTACCAGCTCATCCGGGTGTTCTGGCCGAGCGACCTGCCGGGATTCCGGCTGCGCTTTGCCGGCACCATCCTCCTGCTCGCCAGCGCTGCCGCGATCAACGCCCTGGTGCCGCTCCTGTTCGCGGCATTGGTCGACCGGCTGGCCGGCGAGAAGGCGGGCATCGCGGCGCCGGCGGCGATCCTGGCCGGCTACGTGCTGCTGCAATGGTTCTCGCGCTTGGGCAACGAGCTGCGCTGGATGTTCTACGGGCCGCTCGAGCAGCGCCTGCGCCGCCGCTTCGGCCTGAAGGCGCTGGAGCATCTGCACGGCCTGTCCCTGCGCTTCCACCTGGACCGGCGCACCGGCCAGATCGGCAGCGTGCTCGCCAACGGCCTCACCGGCCTGCGCGAGGTGCTGTTCAACGTCGTGTTCCTGATCCTGCCGCTCCTGATCGAGATACTGTTCGTGGCGGCGGTGATGCTGGTGCGGGTCGAGCCGTTCTTCGCCCTGGTCCTGTTCGTGACGCTGGCGGTCTACCTGGTCGTGCTGGTGGTGGGCTCGGAATGGCTGCGCAGCCACCAGAAGATGGCCGCCAGCCGCAGTGCCGCCGCCCATGGCGAGGCGATCGACAGCCTGCTCAACTACGAGACGGTCAAGTATTTCGGCAACGAGGAGCATGTCGCCCAGCGCTATGACGCGAGCCTGGCCGAGGTCGAGCGGCTGACCGTCAAGGCGCTGACCTTCCGCAGCCTGACCGGCATTGCGCTGGTCACCATCCTGGGCGTCGGGATGGCGGTGATCCTGTTCTCGGCGGCAGGCAGGGTGCAGGCCGGCAGCATGACGGTGGGCAGCCTGGTGCTGGTCAACACCTACCTGCTGCAGCTGATCCGGCCGATGGAGCGGCTGGGCCAGCTCTACCGCTCGATCAAGCAGTCGCTCGCCGACCTGGAGCTGCTGATCGAGCTTTTGGGCGAGGTGCCGGAGATCACCGACCGGCCGGACGCGGTCCCCTTGCGCGAAGGCCCGGGCGAGGTGCGCTTCGAAGGGGTGGGCTTCGCCTACGGGCAGGACCGGGCGATTCTGCACGCGGTCGACTTCACCGTGCCGCCGGGCAGGAAAGTGGCGCTGGTCGGGCCGACCGGCTCCGGCAAGTCGACGATCACCCGGCTCCTGTTCCGCTTCTACGACCCGACCAGGGGCCGCGTGCTGATCGACGGCCAGGACCTGCGCGGGATCACCCAGGACAGCCTGCGGGCGGCGATCGCGGTGGTGCCGCAGGACACCGTGCTGTTCAACGAGAGCATCGGCTACAATATCGGCTTCGGCCGGCCAGAGGCGACCTTCGCCGAGATCGAGGAAGCAGCGAAGGCGGCCGAGCTGGACGGTTTCGTGCGCAGCCTGCCCGACGGCTACGCCACGCTGGTCGGCGAGCGCGGCCTGAAGCTGTCCGGCGGGGAAAAGCAGCGGGTCGCGATCGCCCGCGCCATCCTCAAGCGCCCGCGCATCGTCATCCTGGACGAGGCCACCTCCGCGCTCGACGCGGCCACCGAGGAGGCGGTGCAGCGCAACCTGACGCGGCTGGTGGAGGGGGTGACCTCGCTGGTGGTGGCGCACCGCCTGTCCACCATCACCGACGCCGACCTGATCCTGGTGCTGGACGAGGGCCGGATCGTCGAGCGGGGGACGCATGCGGAACTGCTGGAACAGGGCGGGATGTATGCGGATCTGTGGGCGCGGCAGTCGGTGGTGGAGGAGGTGGTGGCGTAGCGCATTGCCACCACATCAATTGCCTGCCCCGGCCAGACGGCACGGGCCGACCCGATTCCGGCATCTCGAACAATACTGCCGGCCCAGAAATCCGGCGGCGCGTCATCCAAATCGTTTTGCTGTGCTCCCGCCGGCAGTCACCGGCGCCCACAGCACATGCTCGATGTTGGGCGCCCCTGTCGCCAGCATGACCAGCCGGTCGAAGCCCAGGGCGATGCCGGCGCTGTCCGGCATCGCTGGCAGGGCTGCCAGGAAGTCCTCGTCGAGCGGGTAGCGGTAGCCGTAGATGCGCTGCATCGCGGCCATGTCGGCCTCGAAGCGGCGGCGCTGCTCGGCGGGGTCGGTGAGTTCGCCGAAGGCGTTGGCGAGTTCGACGCCGCAGGCGTAGAGCTCGAAGCGCTCGGCGACGCGGGGGTCGGCCGGGCTCGGGCGGGCGAGCGCCGCTTCGGGGATCGGGTAGTCGCACAGGATGGTCGGGCGGTCCGTGCCCAGGTGCGGCTCGATCCGCTCGACCAGGACGCGGGAGAAGATGTCGGACCAAGTGTCGTCGGCGGCGATCCGGATGCCGGCGGCGCTGGCGGCGGCGGCCAAAGCGGGGCGGTCGGTGGCGCCGTCCGGGGCGACCGTGGCGAGGAGGTCGATGCCCTGTTCCGCGAAGGCTTCGGCCAGGGTCAAGCGCCGGGGCGGCTGGAACGGGTCGGCCGTCCTCCCCTTCCAGGCCAGCCGGGGGGTGCCGGCGGCCTCAGCGGCAAGGGCCAGAAGGACGGCACAGTCGTCCATGAGGGCGGTGTAGTCGGCGCCAGTCCGGTACCACTCGACCATGGTGAACTCGGGATGGTGCAGCGGCCCGCGCTCGCGGTTGCGGAACACGTGCGCGAAGGCGACGATGTCGCCGGCACCCGCGGCCAGGAGCTTCTTCATCGCGAATTCGGGCGAGGTGTGCAGGTGCAGCTCGGCCGAGACGCTGCCGTCGGTGGCGAGTGCCCGGGTGGAGAAGGCGTGCAGATGGGTCTCGTTGCCGGGCGAGACCTGCAGGCAGCACGGGTCCACCTCGGTGAAGCCCTTGTCGGCGAACCAGCGCCGCATCGCGTCGCGGATGCGGTTGCGGCCCAGCAGGAAGGGCCGGCGGTCGGCATGGACGTCCGGCTGCCACCAGGCCGGGCGCGGCGGGGGCGAAATGGGCGACATCGAGGGAAACGACCTTTCCTTCAAGACCACGGGAAGCTGGACCGCAAGCGCGCTTGCGGCTAAGCGCGACGAAACTCGCCCGGCCGTCCGGCCGGCGCGTCACGCACACGTAGCGAATTAGGACAGGTCATGGTCAAGGTCCTGGCGAGCAGCCTGCGCAAGGGCACTGTCGTGGAGATCGACAGCAAGCTCTACACGGTGCTCACCGCCCAGAACATCCATCCGGGCAAGGGAACGCCGGTCACCCAGCTCGACCTGCGCCGGATCTCGGACGGGGTGAAGATTTCCGAGCGCTACCGCACCACCGAGCAGGTCGAGCGCGCCTATGTCGCGGACCGGCCCTACACCTACCTCTACGAGGACGGCGACGGCTTCCACTTCATGAACCCGGACAATTACGAGCAGGTCCAGGTGTCCAAGGACATCATCGGCGACAGCGCGCCCTACCTGCAGGAGAACATGACCGTCAACCTGAGCATCCACGAAGGCGTGCCGATCGCGTTCGAGCTGCCCAGCCGGGTGACGCTCGAGGTGGTCGAGACCGAGCCGACCGTGAAGGGCCAGACGGCCTCGTCCTCCTACAAGCCCGCCGTGCTGTCCAACGGCGTGAAGACCTCCGTGCCCCCGCACATCGCCGCCGGCACCCGGGTGGTGATCAACACCGAGGACGGCTCCTACCTGGAGCGCGCGAAGGACTGAGCTTCGCCTGCGGCTGCACGGACCAGCCGGACTGCCCGGCGGATCCGTGCGGCCGGGCCGAGCCGGTCCCCTGCCCCGGGTGCAACGCCCAGCCATCGGCATCCGGCCGGGCGAATCTGCGGCTTTTCTTGAAACTTACCGACCGCTGATGCGTTCACCCCTCGACGTCGTTGTCGGAAACCGCCCATGCGGCCGGTTCCACGACCGAGAGGAGACGCCGTGGTCGCCCTGTCCGCCTCGCATCCTGCGAGGCCGATCCATCCGCTTCATGCCATCCTTCTGGCGTTCCCCCTTCCCTTGTTCCTGGGCGCGCTGCTGAGCGACCTCGCCTACCAGGGAAGCTTCCAGGTGCAGTGGGCCAACTTCGCCTCCTGGCTCATTGCCGGCGGGCTGCTGGTGGGCGCCTTCGCCCTGCTCTGGGCGCTGATCGGCCTGTTCCGCAGCCAGCCAGGGCACCGGCGGCGCCCGGCCGTCTATTTCGTCGTGCTGCTCGCCACCTGGGTGCTGGGTTTCGTCAACGCCCTGGTCCATGCCAAGGACGCCTGGGCGGTCATGCCGGAAGGCCTCTACCTGTCGGCGATCACGGCGCTGCTGGCGCTGGTCGCCTCCTGGATCGGCTATTCCGGGTTCAGGACCGGAGAGGAAGAATGATGCGCCCGTCCCTTCTGGTCACTGCCGCAGCGCTCCTCCTGTCCGCCGGCGCCACGGCATCCGGTGCTACGCAATATGGCGCCAGCCCGGAGTTGCCCGAGCCGCAGCGTGGCCTGCTGCCCACCATGAAGATCCCGCGGCCGGCCAACTGGGGCGACGCGCGCCCGACCGTGCCACAGGGATACCGGATCGAGCCCATCGCCACGGATCTTAGGATCCCGCGCCAGACCCTGGTCCTGCCCAATGGCGACATCCTGGTCGCCGAGGGCTCGGGCGGCGGTGCGTCGGCGTTGCGCCCCAAGGACATCATCGCGAACTTCATCAAGAGCCTGGGCAAGACCTCGGTGAAGGGCGGCAACCGGCTGACCCTGCTGCGCGACGCCGATGGCGACGGCACCTACGAGGCGAAGGGCGTGTTCGCCGACAAGCTCAACGCGCCCTATGGCCTGGCCTTTGCGAACGGCGCCATCTACGTCGCCAACCAGGATGCGCTGGTGCGCTTCGACTATGCCGATGGCCAGACGGAGGCGAGCGGGCCGCCGGTCAAGGTCACGGACCTGCCCTCGGCGATCAACCATCACTGGACCAAGTCGCTGGCGGCCAGCCCGGATGGCCGGTTCCTTTATGTGGGCATCGGCTCCAACAGCAACATCACCGAGCGCGGGATGGCGGCCGAGGTCGACCGGGCCATGGTCTGGCAGGTCGACGCCCAGACCGGCGCGCACCGGCCCTATGCCACCGGCATCCGCAACCCGACGGCCCTCGCCTTCCAGCCGGGCACGGACCAGCTCTGGGCGGTGGCGAACGAGCGGGACGAGATCGGCCCCGACCTGGTTCCCGACTACCTGACCTCCGTGCGCGAGGGCGGCTTCTATGGCTGGCCCTACAGCTACTGGGGCCAGAACGTCGACCCGCGCGCGCAGCCGCAGGACCCGCAGAAGGTCGAATCGGCCATCCGCCCCGACTACGGCCTGGGATCGCACGTGGCGGCGCTGGGCCTGGCCTTCTCCAGCCCGGCCATGGGCGACGCGTTCGCCGACGGGGCGTTCGTCGGCGAGCACGGCAGCTGGAACCGGACCGATCCCTCCGGCTACAAGGTGGTCTTCGTGCCGTTCCGCGACGGCAAGCCGTCCGGCGAGCCGGTCGACTTCGTGTCCGGCTTTTTGACCGAGAACGGCGACAACACCCGCGGCCGGCCGGTGGGAGTGACGCTGGACCCGCGTGGCGCGCTGATCGTGGCCGACGACCTGTCAAACACGGTCTGGCGGGTCACCGCCGACCAGTCCCCGTCGGCCGACGCAGCGACATCCGGCGAAAGCCAGGCGGCGCTTCCCTGACGCCGCGGCGGGGCAGTCCAGGTCACGGCTCGCGGTACCAGCTGCCCCGCATCTTCTCGCCGATGCCGCAATCCACCCTTGGTGCCCGCACGGCGGCCGGGATCGCGCGGGGCGGCATCCCGGCGATCTCCATCGCCATCTTCTGGCGGATCGCGTCGGCGAAGTCCTCCAGGGACAGCACCGGCACGACGAAGGCGCCAGGGCCCGTGATCACGCAGTCCTCGTAATATACGTCCAGGTCGAACCCGGTCACGGTGTTGAGCTGCTAGTTCTT
>VFQN01007207.1_pt1 | contig 12086 bp, 12 predicted proteins | sample 3512371 | NCBI WGS metagenome assembly VFQN01 (sample SAMN10412370, study PRJNA504923) | tailings metagenome | isolation source: Replicate 2 from Balatoc abandoned mine | place: Philippines: Itogon, Benguet | collected 2017-08-28
CACTGGCTTTGATATTGATATAGTTTGGCTTGGTCAGTCGCCAATGCCTTGGCAGTTTTTTGGGTTGAAACGAGTTTTTCTTGCAAGTCTATAATTTGCTGATGTAGCTGGGCTTCTTGTTCACGCTGCTGCGAGCTAAGTTGTTGATTAGCACCAAGCTCATTGAGTTTATCTGCCAACAAAACTGCCTTTGATTTTTCTAAAAAATGAAAAGCTTGTTCTGTATTACCGCTCAAAAAACAAGCCTCTAAGGCATGTTCATACATACTTCGGGTTTTGTTGCGCCAAAAGAGCTTTGACTGGGAGCCTGTCTGCTCCCACCTCATAAAATCCACCATACTATCTGCAAGTGCGTATGTTTTGATAGCATTAGATAGTTTTACGGGGTCATTTTTGGTAGCCTTGGCGTAGTCTAGCCACGCATCTGCCTTGGCAGATATAAGCGAGATAAGATAAGATTTAGAAGCCGAAAATCGGATGGTATTGGCCGAAGGGTTGTGTTCGACGTTTTTATTGGCATAACCAATAGGCGCTTTTATTAAAGCATCCTGATAGGTTGACACAGCGGCTTTAAAGTCTTTTTTTTGAATATAAGTATTGGCAATATTCCCCAAGATTCGGGCATAGGCAAAGTCATCATTTACGTAATTAAGCGCTTGCCGATAGTAATTGATAGCTTCATCATATTTTTTGAATTTGGAGAAATAAATATTCGCCATATTATTACAGACAGCACCACAATTATAGGCTGCATCACGGTCATCAGGTTTTAGAAGTAATTGGCGCTGATAAGTTTGTAAAGCATTTTTGTAGAAAGACACAGCTTCTATCAATCGCCCTTGGGATTCGTTGATACTTGCGAGTTGGGTCAAAGTAAATCCGATAATCGCAGTATCTTTACTTTGTAAGGCTATTTTTTCAGTACTTTTGATAAGTACGGCAGCTTCATCAAAGCGTTTGAGTATAATAAGAGCTTGAACTTTTTCGAGAAGATTATTTACCTGAAATGAGGTATTTGCCTGCATCTGAGCCAACCTCGCTCCAATCTCAGCGTATCTAATACAAGTCTGATAATCACCCCTGACATTATAGAGGTTGGCGAGCTGCTGATAGGCTTTCAGAATCTGTTCTTTGCGTTCGGGATAGCGCTCTCCATATTCTATTGTTTTTTTGAAAGCTATTTCTGCGGCCTCAGGATGATTCAGGAGTCTCTCAATTCGTCCTAGATTAAAATAGCTATTGGCGCAGTTGGCAGGTTTAGTGAGCTTTCCTCCTGAGGCATTGATATTAATCGCCTGCTGCGTGAGTTCTTTGGCCTGTTTCAAATCTCCTATGTACCAATAAGTTCGTCCCAATATGTGAATCACTTTGGCATACACAGAGTCTTGCTGATATCGACAATCTTCACATTGCTTTTTGAGCAAAGTTGTTTTTTCGATAAGCTGATTCCCAGTGAGCTGGGTCGATATAGTTTCCAGTTGTTGCCAAATAGCTGTTAGGGGTGAGCACTGGCCTCAGCGCTGCAGTCCCCCCCCAAACACAACCACAAGTAGGATATTATAATAAGGCCTCATTCATATTTATTATGGCCAAATATATCCAAACTAAGGTCGTTTTACAATTTTTGATAATCTTGTTTTAGAAGCCGCAGGCATACCACTGATATTGCCCATATTGATACTATTGAGAAGAGCATTTTTGTTAGTACTTGGTGCTGACAAAATCGCGGAGGCTGCTTTACCAGCCACTACCGGTGTGGCAAAAGAACTGCCCGTTCCCTGCAAAGTGAAATAGGGGTTGTCATATCTTATATAGCAATTTTTACTGGCCTCTACCGAGACATCCACCAAAGTATTTGAATAGTTTTGATTGGGGCATATATCAAAGTTGTTACGACTGTCGCTAAAAGCAGAAGTGACCACTATCATATTTTTAATATCTTTGATAGACGCAGGATAGAATTTGAGTTTTCTAATCTCCAAATCGCGAGAGCTTGTATTGTCTAAGCCATCTATATAGGTATTTTTGTTACCAGCGGCGGCAAAAAACCAAGCTTCTGTCTCTTCAATATACGTTTTAATCAACCCCGAAGGAATAGAATCATTAGGAGCATAAAAGCCCAAACTTGCATTGATAATATCCACTTTTTTGCCCTTCAATGATGACAACGCACAGATAAAATTAAACAAAGTTGTATATCCATCTTTATCCAAAACCTTAATAGGAATCACCTCTACGTCGTTTCTTTTTTCTTGGGGGATTGCATCCATCAGCAAGGTCGTCACAATCGTACCATGTTTAGTAGGATCATCGTCAAATTGGCCAGCGGTACCTACAAAGTTAAAATCAGTTTTGCCATTACAAGGTTGCAGTGAATGAGGCTTTAAACTACCAAAATTAGCGTCATACCCTGTATCCAAAACGCCGATTTTCAATTTATTACCTCCTTCTTTTTGAGCAAATAGTTTTTCCTTAGGCTTGCCTTCGAGTGGGGTTTTCTCACCAAAAACACGATAATTAGGACTAAATTCTTTGATGGTTGAATCTTTTAGTTCAATAATCGTATTGCCTGCCGCAGAGCCTCCTCCCGAAACAATCACGATGTTTTCGGGGTCTCCACTTTTGTAAATGGATCTGATGGGAAAATTACCATACTTTCTGAGTAGTGGATCGCAAGTACAACTATCAATTGTGAGGGTTTTATGATACTTTCTGATACTATCCTCAAAGCTCCTAATATGCTGGGCAGCAGTACCCACTTTAAATCTAAACAAAAAACTCGTAGGCAGGCCGTTTTCTCCCTCTACGATACCACATTCATTTTTATCTTTAATTTGTTTTGGATTTTCACATCCATAATAAGCATAATTGGAATCGGCTTCCCATACCAATATCCGATTTTCTGTGTTTGTTTCTTTTTTACAGCTTAATGTTGCCAGCAAAGCACTCAAGATGAAGCCAAGGGAAAAATAATGTTTCATTTCTTATAGGGATTAAATATGAAAGATATACGACTTACTCCATCTCTTTCCAACCCTCTAATTTATTGGTTTTCACCTCCTTCAACAAACTTTCCGCTTTTATCTTATCAAGCGGTGTTTGTTTTTTCAAAAGCGCTATCGCTTCATAAAATTTCCCTGGATTAGAGACCAAATCAGTTCGGGTACTTAGACGATGAAAGTAACTAATCGCTTGGTCGTAATCTCCACTTCGGAGGCAAACAATGCCTAGTAATTTTTCAAGCTCAGGATTGTTTTTATCTTTTTGGTAAAGGTTTTCCCAAATCGCCTTGGCTGTTGCCAATTCACTATCATTATAGGCACTAATTCCCAACTTAAGACTATCTTGTTTTATATCTCCCATAGCAATGGGCAGCGTCCCCAGATTTTGGCTAATATACTCGGTGGCCCATTCCTCCGTGGCTATCGAAAGACTAGGGGTCAGTTCGACTCCTAACCATAGATACCAACTTATACCCAATGCCAACATAATCGAAGCGGCGGTGGCCCATCCATAATATACCCGTCGCGTACGGCGTAGAGTTTGCTGTTGGCCTAAGGCGGTTAGTTCGGCCACTCTTCGCTGTCGGGCTTCTTTTTGAGCGGCCTGTTTTGCTTGAATATAAAAGGCCACTTCAGATGCAAAATCAGGATCTTCTTTGAGGCTTTTTTCAAAAACTATCTTTGCCTCATCCGAAAGTTGATTGTTATAATAATTATCAATAAGTTCTAGGTTTGTCATTTCTTTCTGATTTATTCTCAATGCTTTCCAATACGATTGAAATCTTGAGATGCTCTATGATACGGATGCCGGTCTATTATCTTAGTTTGTACTTTTCTTTGAGTCTTTCCAAGCACCTCAACCGGCTAGTTTTAGCTACAGCGGCGGTGTTGTATCCCATTTGTTGGGCAATTTCTTCATCCGAAAACCCTTCTCCCCACGCCAGTATTATTCCACGGCATTTTTCTCCAATGCTACGCAAGTGCTGCTGCAATAGCGCTACTTCATTTTCCGAAATGAGTTGCTGAACAATCGTCCGAGATTCGTCAGGAATCCACAGCAATGCATCCTCCAAGCCCTCCGTATGATGAACGCCTGCCTTGTTAGTCGTATTTTTTCGAATAGTGTCAACACATTTGTTCGTAAATATTTGATACAGATAGGTTTTCACTTCCGAACGTCCCTCAAATCGCCCATTCACGACATGGTCTATGACCGTCAGTATAGCATCCGAATAAGCACTCTGGGCATCATCATAAGATATTTTGTGTTTAAATTGTGCTTCTCTGACCAAGTAATGATACTTCTCATAAAGTTTGTTTTCGTACAACTGCCTTCTCGAATCGCCCTCGCGGATGCCTTGTAAAATGTCATAATCTTTGAGAGTTTTATTAAAGAAAAACATAGAAGTAATAGAATTAATAGAGGTTTAGAGCGGTAAAATGATAAACTTAGGAAAGAAAAACAACATATTCTTGCTTTTTAAGTATAAAGTCTTTGATTTGCAGAGAGTTTACTTCTGAATCCCAAAACCTCAAACCATTTTTTTATGGAAAATTCACAACTAGCTGGCGTAGGCAATCGCCTAGTCGCTCAAATTATCGACGGTATCATTCTTACCATTGCCTTTAGTGTTATTATTATTCCTTTTGGAGGATTTGCTGCTCTATTGGGAATGAGTGCCGACAACCTCAATGACTCCGAAGCATCAGCCGCTATTGCCAGTTTTGCAGGGATTAGTATCTTGGGCTTTATATTGTTTTCATTGATAGCGCCCTTACTTTATGAGGCAGTGATGCTCAGTTCTAGCAAACAAGCTACGTTGGGTAAAATTATTATGAAAGTCAAAGTGGTAAATGAGACGGGCGACCGCCTTACTTTTGGGCAAGCCCTCGGCCGTTCGCTCATCAAATACATTAGCGTCAATGTATGTTTTTTACTGTGGTTATGGCCTTTTTTCAATCCGCAAGAACAAAGTCTGCATGATTTGGTCATTAAAGGGTATGTTTTAAGAAGCAACTAATGCTAAAAAAAATCATGCTAACGGTAACGGCCTTGTCCATTACCGTTTTTTATTTTTATTACAATCCTGCTATTTCTCATTTTGGTCCCCCTTGTCTTGTTCACAAAACCACCGGCTTATACTGCTGGGGATGCGGCGGACAGCGGGCCTTACATGCCTTTCTGCATGGTCATTGGATTCAAGCATTTCGTTTCAATCTTCTGATTTTTTTAGTCATTCCTATCCTGACAATTGTATTTATAAGTGAGATTTTTGATATGCCCAGCCTACGAAGCCTCCTCTGGCATCGCTATATAGTCACTTTTGTCGGCATAGTGGTTATTGTTTTTACCATTGTTCGAAATTTGAGAGGATTTGAGTTTTTGATTCCAGATTGACCCCAAAATCTTTCGTATTTTTGCGCCTTTCTATATTTTCACTTACTCATCAACCACAATGCCTATTGATCTCCGCTCCGACACTGTCACCAAACCCACTCCGTCAATGCTAGAAGCGATGTTTTCGGCGGCAGTAGGCGACGATGTCTTTGGCGACGACCCCACCGTCAATGCTTTACAAGAAAAAGCTGCCCAACTTTTTGGGATGGAAGCAGCTCTATTTTGCCCTTCTGGCACCATGACCAATCAACTCGCGATTCGGGTTCATACCCAGCCTGGTAGTGAAGTGATTTGTGATGCCCTCTCTCACATCTATCTTTATGAAGGCGGCGGAATAGCCCTCAATGCGCTCAGTTCGGTGAAGCTTCTTACGGGAGACAGAGGTCGCCTCAACGCTGCTCAAATCAAAGATGCTATCAACAACCCCGACGATGTACATGCGCCCGTGTCTCGTTTGGTTTCGCTCGAAAATACCATGAACAAAGGCGGTGGGTGCTATTATGATTTGAGTGCTATTGAAGCCATCAAAGAAGTATGTACCCAACATTCCCTCGCTTTGCACCTAGACGGCGCCCGTCTGTTTAATGCCTTGGTTGAGACCAACGAATCTCCCTCTGACTATGGTCAGACGTTTGATAGCATAAGTATTTGCTTATCCAAAGGTCTTGGATGCCCCGTAGGTTCCTTGTTGCTAGGAAAAGCTGATTTTATAAAAAAAGCCCGTCGTTTTCGCAAATCAATGGGCGGCGGATGGCGCCAAGCGGGCTATTTGGCGGCAGCAGGCATCTATGCTTTAGATCACCATATCCAGCGCTTGCGCGACGACCACACCAGGGCGAAGGCTATTGGCTTCATGCTCCAACAACTTCCTGAAGTAGAAGAAATCTACCCGATTGATACCAACATTGTCATATTTCGTTTGCCCGATTCTATCCTTGCTACTGACTACGTAGCCAAACTTGCCCAAAAAGGGATTGCAGCAGTGACTTTTGGCAAACATTTGGTACGATTTGTGACGCACTTGGATTTTACGGATATGCAGCTCGAAGAATTGGAAAAAAGTCTGAAAAAAGTTATCTAACGGTCAAAAAACACGTATTTCTACGCACTAAAAACTCCACAAAAGTTGGCACTTTTGTTGCTGTAATTTTTGTGTATTTTTTATAAACCTTTTTAGGTGTTTTACTGTATAAATAATTAAAGACAAATAAAGTTTCAGTCCATTTAACCCCCTCAAAATCCAAAAGAGCCATGAAAAAAGTCGTCAAATTACTCTCAGTTGCCATAGCTGTAAGTGCCGCTGTATATACTTACAAAAAGATTCAAGCCAAAAAAGCGTGATTCTTCGTGATGAGTAAAGGTTTCCGAGCCGAAAACATTGCTACGCATGTTTTCGGCTTTTGATTTTGGGAGTATTTTTCCTCTACCCCCCCACCCCTTCATCTAGTAGCTGACTTGCCTTACCGCTTCCCAGCGTTTTAGCTTTTTTCAAGTTTGAGTTAAGCTCAATTAGCAATTGACTTATTCTAGCATTTTGTTTAGAAAGGTCATTGGTTTGAATCCATTTCACTAATGTACGTTTTAGAGCTTCTCCACTAAGAGTATCTAACAAAATAGTATTGAAAGAAGTAATAAACGAATGAACTATCACCTGATCGGGGAGACTCTCTAAGAGGACCTCTAATTCGTATAAAGCTTCAAACTGCCCGGTGGGAGCTATTTCGGTGGTATTATCTGAAAGCAAAAGCTCGTGGATTTCTTGCATTACCGTTCCTAAAGATTGATTCGAGGCGGCCATGGGTCGCTCCAAATTCTCTTGCGCCTTACGTTTTTCATAGTCTTCTTTTACTTTATTTTGGGCCATTTCTACGAGTTTAGCCTCCGATGTTTCGGCGGGTATTACTGCCCATTTTTTGAAGCTTTCGAAATCTTTGCACTCAAAAAAATCAATACTTACCTCCAACATACGACAAAACGTATCAAGCGTAGTAGTATTGAATCTACACTCAGAGGGTATAGAACGCATCTTACGATATGCCTTTTTCAAACTCCCTACTCTTGGTACATTTTCATAAGGAATTTTGCCATTGGCACCAAAATGTTTTGCAAACCATGCCGCTTGCTGACTTCCAGTAGGAACAACATACGGATGATCCACCACAATAGCTAAGTCCAACAACTTAGCCAACATCCCCATGTGATAGGGAGAATGGAAAGTATTCTTTTTGCGCATATCGATGAATGGTTATTATTTACATACCAAACAAAGAAGTGCGTTTACTATAGACAACTAGTTTTTTGGGGTAATTGAGAATGTAAAAATGCCCATTCTGACGCTAATATTCAAGTCATTTCATTTCCTTTTCAGGGAAAAATATCTTTGGCTCTTTGCATACCTCTTTGGCTTTTATCAATGGAACTTCCATTTCTGAATAGCCGTTGAATATTTATCCATAAATCGTAAGCATTACCTACCTATCATCCATTGTTGTAAAAAATTTTACTTTCTCTCAAAATGCTTCAGAATAGCATAGTTAAACGCCTCTTGGCTTATTTTGCTAGGGGTTTGGTGCTAGTTGCACCCACCTACTTTACTTTTATCATCATCAAAGAAGGTATTCGCTATTTAGATAGTATTCTACCTATTTATATTGATACCAACGAAAAACAGCCCCTTTATTTACCAGGTCTAGGGCTGCTTATCATTCTTTCTAGTATTGTATTATTGGGGTTTATTTTTTCGAGGTTTGTGCCGCAGTCTTTCTTTTCGTTTGGGGAAGGATTACTTAAACGAATGCCACTAGTAAGTCTCATCTACTACGCTATCAAAGATCTTATTACGGCCTTTGTAGGAGACAAAAAGAAATTTAACCAGCCTGTTTTGGTTACAATCAATGTACCTTCTAATCTCAAAAAACTGGGTTTTATTACCCAAAGTGACCTTGCAACCCTAGGACTTAGTGATTATGTGGCAGTCTACTGCCCACATTCTTATGCTTTTTCGGGAGAGTTGTTTATTGTGCCAAACGAGCAGGTAGAAGTACTTGATCTATCAAGTACAGATGTAATGAAAATGATTGTTTCGGGAGGTGTGTCGGTCAAGTAAAACTATAAACCTCTAATGAAGCGACGTGCCCAAGAATACTTTCCAGGATAACGATTACCAGCTTTCCAAATATCTGACCATCCTAGGTCTTTTTTGTTTTTCATAGCACGCATTTTAAGAAAATAGCCAGCTACTAAGTACAAGCAAAAAAGCCCTACTAACACAAAGAATGCTTGTGTGTTGGTAATGTATTTGAAGGTAAGAAAATACCCTACCACGTTGATGATAGTCATACTCCAAAACGTCAATGAAGTTTGAAAGTGCGTAAGCCCATTGTCTAGCAGTACATGGTGCATGTGATTACGGTCTGCTTTGAAAGGCGAGCGCTTGTTAAGAATACGTACCAAAAATACCCGAAGTGTATCAAAAATAGGGACAATTAATAGCACAACCGCCAATACAGGTGCGTTAAAAAATGCGTTGGTATCATGAATGTAAGTGACGTTGAGTCTGATGAATTTTACGGCAAAAAAAGCCAGTAAAAAACCTACTATCAGGGACCCTGTATCACCCATGAATATTTTGCTAGTTTTAGAAAAATTAAACCGCAAAAATCCTAGTAAGGCTCCCGACATCGAAAAAGCCATACAGGCCATCGAGAAATGGTGATTCATCAAAAACCACGTTCCAAAACTCAGGCCTGCAATAAAAGCAATCCCCCCCGCTAGCCCATCGACACCATCAATGAGATTGACGGCATTGATAAGGGCAATAAAAATAAAAATAGTAAAAGGGATACTTATGACATCAGGAATATGATACCATCCAAATATCCCAAAAAAGTTGTCTACTTTCAGTCCGCCTAAAAGAATCAAAGTAGATACAGCCAATACCTGCAACAACAACTTTTTGTTGGGGTCAAGCACCAATATATCATCTTTGAGTCCTAAGAAAAACAATATTGTTAAGCCTACCACGGCCAAACTCGTAAGGTAAGCATCGGTTTGTTCGTTGGTATGAGGCCAAAGGAAATGAGCAATTAATAAAGAAGCATAGATAGCGATTCCGCCAAACTCTGGCGTTTCTTGTTGGTGAGAACTTCTAAAGTTGGGCTTTTTCTTTAGCTCTAGCAATCCGCTAATGTTGATAATCACCGGAATCGATGTAACAGCCACGGCACACGCCACCAAAAAGGAAATGAAGCACTGATATACTTCGTGTTCAAGTATATTTTGGTACTGTGTTCGTAAGACGTCTATCAGTATATCTGCATTCATAATAATTATTTCATTTGCCTCAATGTCTTCATAACTTGAAGACAAAAATTATAAAAATAAGGTTGCCGAACAAAAAAGGCATTCGAAATTACGATTCAATTTATTATTCGGTACGCTTTGGTTTGTCAACAAATTGTAAAACTTTTCGAATAGGTTTGAGCCAAGTTGTAAACCAATAGGGCTGTAAGTCATTTAGGTGCCACGCAAGGCGATCACTTTTGTTGGCTTCCAAGCGGTTGCTAATTGTACTATTACTTACTCCTCCTACTCTCATAAGTGTGGTTACTTCAGGTAAGTAAGCCACGCTAATAGAATATTTATAGAGCATTCTCAGCATCAGTTCATAATCAGCCGCACTTCCGAGGTCTGTCCGATACAAACCGCACTTCTCATAAGACGCGCGTTTCACAAAAAACGTTGGATGAGGAGGCATCCATCCATACAAGAAATTTTGCCTTTTGTAGCTCCCCGATTTCCAATATCTTTTGACTTTTGTTTTATCACCCCCATCTACGTATAATAGGTCAGCGTAGATGCTTTCAGCTTGTGTTTTTTTGAGCGTATTTACGATTTTTTCGATTACAAAAGTATCCTTGTATAAATCGTCTGCATTTAAGATTCCTATCACATCTCCCGTTGCTAGCTTGATGCCTTTGTTCATTGCATCATAAATTCCAGCATCTTTTTCAGATAAAAATACAGCAATTTTCGTGCCGTAACTCCTTACAATTTCTGGAGTAGAATCTGTTGATTTACCATCAATAACGATATACTCAATATCTTTATATGACTGATTTACAACCGATTCTATACAGTCTTTAATGGTTTTTTCTCCGTTGAATACTACTGTAATGATACTTATTTTCAAACCTTTTGGCGACGTTTAATGACTGATGGAAATAAAACTAGTACACAACTACTCAACTTTCGATTTTGCGCTCTCTGGTATATTGGGCGGGGTTTCCTTGATAAATTCCATAAGCTTCTAAGTCTTGTACTGCTACCGAATTTACCGCTAAAACAGCATGTGAATGACACGTGACATTTGGGCACACAATCGCTTTAGCCCCAATCCACACACCTTCTTCCAATACTATTTTTCCCACCTTCAAATCGAATTTACTGTTTTTATAATCATGATTCCCGGTAAGTAACATCGCGCCTTGCGACAAACAAACATTCTTCCCCAGTACTACTTCGACCAAATTGTCTATCCATACTTCTTCTCCTATCCAGACGTAACTTTCTACAATAAGTAACCAAGGATATTTAATATTTACTTTAGGCTTAATCATTACCCCTTCTCCTATTTTTGTGCCAAACAACCTCAAAATCAACAATTTAACTCCAACAGGAAAGGGTAAATATGAATTTATAAAAACAGGATTTACCAAAAACCATAAAATATTTTTCAAAAAAGGCGGCTGTTTGTACCAACTGTTATCGTACTTCGACAGGTCGGTTTTGAGCCGCTGTGAGGTCTTTTCCGTATTCATTTTTAAAGAAGTCAATGATAGCTTGTTTGTCGTGTCCTACTCTGTAATAAACTTCGTATATCTTGGCATCTACCAAAAACCGATACCATAGGCCTTGTAAAAAGTGCCACATCAGGCCCTTTGTCCCATCCAAAAAGCCTAACTTCACAAAATATCTATACAAAAAATACGCAAACGGACGAGTAAAGAGGGGTAAAGAAGCATATTTATGCTTCAAGAAGCGCTTACGTTGGTCTTGGGTACCAAACAACTTAGGTATAACGCGTTCGGCGTCGCCAAAATTATATTTTATATCTAATAAATCAATGACCTCTCGAATGGCATAATTATTGTGCTTTTGGGTCCACCAGGTAAGGTTATTGAGATTGTGATCGACGATGTCGTTCTGAAACTGCACCGTTTGCCCTTCCGAAAGTTTAATGTGCTCATCCATCCAAAGCTCTTCACAAATCCCTTGCCCTTTTCTCCAAACCCGCAACAGCCATGTGGGATAGTACCCGCCGCGTCTTATCCACTGATTCATAAACATTACCCGACGCTTCACATACACTCCTGAGATAGACGAATCTAAGGAAGCGATGTTGGTCTTGATTTCGTGGGCAAGTTCGGGAGTGACATATTCATCGGCATCCATACGCATGAGCCACTTAGTATCAAAAGGGATATTTTCTATCCCAAAATTAAACTGTACCGCATACGTAATCCAAGCATTATACACTACTTTAGCGCCAAGTGACTCGGCAATGCTCACGGTACGGTCGGTAGAACCCGAATCCACAATAAAAACCTTGTCGGTAAAAGGCATCAAACTCCGAATACACCTCTCAATGTGTTTTTCTTCGTTGTATGTCAGTATAATAACCGAAA